>Ga0182015_10004382_pt1 | contig 15256 bp, 3 predicted proteins | sample 712P3MmetaG_FD_120478 | JGI IMG/M metagenome (GOLD analysis project Ga0182015, IMG submission 120478) | Permafrost microbial communities from Stordalen Mire, Sweden - 712P3M metaG | ecosystem: Environmental > Terrestrial > Soil > Wetlands > Permafrost | place: Sweden: Stordalen | collected...
ACGATGGAAGCGCCGCCAGTGGCTGCCGTGATGGCTGTCGCTCCCACGTTCGCGTTGAATGCCGCGATCATGTTCGTCGCGATCTGTGCACTCGATAGCGCGGTCGCCGAGGTCGAACTGGTGACGGCGAAGTACTCCACACTCGCGACCGAGCAGAATCCGTTCGCACCAGTGCCGTTCCCTCCGCACTGTTCCGTTGTGCCGCCGCTCAGTGTCGCGCCGGACCACGCAAAGTTGCTAGCCGTGCCGTTCGAGAGCGCAATCGTGTCGCTTCCCGCGCCGATTGCCGAAGCCGTCAGATCCACCACTCCACTGGCGCCTGCCGTCGCGGCAACTCCCACGCTGCTGCCGTTCCCGGTCTTATTGATTGTTGCGATCAGATTCGTCGCATCCGTCGCCGCCGTGCCGGTCACCACAAATCCATTCGCCGGCACGAAGGTAATTCCGCCCGTGCTGGGCGTTAGGGTGATGGCGCCCGAGGTCGTACTGAAGGCGTCGTTGGCGGTGGTGTTCGTGTTCGTAACTGTCGTTGTATTCGTCGCCGTCGCCGCCGATGCGTTGGCGTTCGCGCTGCCGTTGAAGAGGCAGCCGGCCGCAGCAGGATAGCCGCACTGGCTGGCAGTGTTGTTGATCCCGGCCTCGAGGTTGTCCGAGTCCAGCGTCGTTGTGGACACAGGAATCGTGCCCGTTGCCGGATTCAGCGTAAGTGCCGTGGCGGTCTTGGTAAATACGACCGTCCCGCCCGTGCTGTTTTGGAGCGATACAACATTGGTCGTGTCGTACGCTGTCGCGCTCGCGTTCGCCGCGCTCACGTTAAAGAAGCACGGTGACGTCGATCCGCACTGCAGCGCTACGTCGTTGATCGCCGCATACAGGTTCTCGGCGTTCGTCGTGGTATTGGAGGTAGGAATCGAGCCGCCGGTTGGAGCGAGCGTGACCGATCCCGACGTCGTCGTGAAGGCGTCGGTGCCCGCGCTGGAATTGGTAACCGATACAACCGCTCCGGTTACCGCCGCAGTGGCATTCGCGTTTACGGCGGTGAGGCTCCCGTAACACGGCGTGAACGTTCCCGCGCAAGTGCCGGTCGTAATCGTGATCGCCGCAGCGAGATTCGCCGCGTCGTTTGCCGCCGTGGCGGCCGCGATGCCGGTCGGACTTGTAGTAATGTGCCCTCCGGTGGTGCTGAAAGCGAGGTTGCCGGCGCCCGTATCGGTCACCGTCACGACCGTCGACGAGGCTAGCGTCGCACTGGCGCTCGGGTTTACGACGGTGCTGGTGCCGTAGCACGGCGCCGTGGTTCCGCACTGCGCCGAATTAGCATTGATGGCCGCTTCGAGGTTTGACGCTTCCTGAGCCGCACTCGCGGCCGCAGCGATAGACCCGCTCGGGGCTAGCGTGACGGAACCGGATGTGGTCGTAAACGTAATGGCGGTCGCGTTGGCGTTGGTGACTGTATCTACCGTCGTGGCATTCGTCGCAGAGACTCCCGTTTGAAGCGCCGTACCGGCGCCGTAGCACGGCGTATACCCTCCCGCGCAACTGCCTGTCGCGACATTAATCGCTGCGTTGAGGTTTTCCGCGTCGTTCGTTGCTGTAGCAGCCGCGATGCCCGTCGGAGTCGTCGCGATGTGCGTCGAGGTGGTGCTGAACGCGATATTAGTGGCCGCAGTCGTGTTGGTGACGGTTACCACCGAACCGACAGGTGTCCCCGCACTGGCGCTGGCATTCGCCGCGCTCACATTCGCGAAGCACGGTACCGTCGTCCCGCAGTCACCCGAAACGTCGAGAATCGCTGCCTGGATATTCTTGGCTACCTGTGCGGTAGTCGTGCTCGAAGCGGGGATCGAACCGGTCGGAGCGAGTACGAGGTTCGTGGTGCCAGTCAAGCTCCAGGTGAGTGCTCCTGCGGTTGTGTTTGTCACCGTGACAACGTTAGCAGATGACGTCGCCGTCGCTCCTGGGTTCGCGGCGGTCACGGTAGTGCATCCTCCGAGAAAGCCGCCGCCCGCCAAGCCGCAAGTCCCGGCGTCGTTGATTCCCACCACGATGTTTTCCGCCATCTCAGTCGTGGTGGGTGTGCCTCCGCTGTAGATGCAGTTCGTTGTGAAGGCGCAGAGAGTTGTGCCGGTTTCGAATGTGTACGTCACTGTTCCGACTACGAGGGTGGAACCGGCCGCCGGAATTCCGTTTACCGTGATAGTCCCGGTGCCAGCCCCTAGATTTATGCAGTTCGTCTGAGCGGCGCAGACTCCTTCGAATGTATAGACGCTGCCGGCTACGGTAAGCGTATCCCCGTTGACCGGTAGGGTGTTAACCGTTGCTGTTCCCGTGCCGGCCAAGTCAACGCATTCAGCAGTGGCGCACGGAAAAGTCGAAAATGTGTAGGTGTCGGCGCCGACTACCACGTTGCTCGCCGCAGCCGGAACGGCACTAAAAGTCGCAGTGCCCGTGCTTGGCGGAATGGCCACGCAGTTCGCCGTCGCGCCGCACGTGGCCGCATACGTATAAGTGTTAGCGCCTACAACAACGGTATTCGTCGCAACCGGAGCCGTGGCGAACGTAGCCTGTCCCATTCCAGCCAGATCCACGCAATTCGCAGTCGTCCCGCAGCTAAATGCAGAATATGTGTAAGTGTTCGTGCCAACCACAACGTTACTTGCCGCCGCTGGAGCAGCGCTGAAAGTCGCTGTGCCGATGTTCGGAATGGTCACGCAATTCGTCGTCGCGCCGCATCCTCCGTTCGGTTCAAACGTATAAGTGGATGCGCCAACAGTGATCACATTTCCCGCAATCAGGCCAGCCGCAAACGTCACATCAGCCGAGCCCGGCAGCACGATGCAGTCCACGATCGCTGCGCAAGCGCCCAGCGGTTCAAAAGTATAAGTGTTGGTGCCCACCACAACGTTGCTTCCCACAGCCGGATTGGAGCCGAACATAGCTGTGCCCGTCGGCGCATTCGACGCAAGCAGCGTCAGTACAGGTGATCCGCCCGCGCCAGTAATGGAGATCGTCTGTCCCGCCGTCATGCCCGTCGTCGTAAAAGTTCCCGAACCCGTAGCAAACGCCGCAGCAGTAGACGTAATCAAATCCACATTCGCGCCGTTGGTAATCGTCGCTGTCTGGCCATTCACCGGCGCCACCGCCGTCACCGTTCCGTTTGCCGTCGCCGCCATCGAGGCCGTCGCTATCACCGTGTCCGTGTTCGCGCCGTTCATAATCGTGGCTGTCTGGCCGTTCGTAGGCCCGGTTGACGTCACCGTTCCGCTATCAGTTGCGAACACAGCTGTGCTCGAGCCCACGACGTCCACGGGATACACTACGAAGTCGCTGCACATCGCCGTGGTTGTGCTGAACGAATACTTCGCAGGGAAGAGCAAGCCGCCCAGTGGCGCGGACGAAGTTGCCGTGCTCGCAAATTCGTAGCCCCAGTCTTTATCAATGTCGTTCCGTACTCTTCCAAATCCAAAGCGAGGATCTATCCCGCGTGCAGAGTCGGCGCTGGTCGCATCGTTCGATTCGGGATCTCCAGCCGGCACCACCGGATGGAAATTTCGCCGCGCCCACTGAAATTTATAGCGCTGGTCCTGCGCAATTTTATCCGCAATATCGGGTGTTCCCGAGCCAGAGAAGACGATATGGCGGCTCGTCCAGTCCGTGACCAAGCCACCCTCGGGCTTCTTCGAAGACTCATCTTGGCCGGACATAACCAATGCCAAGCTCAACGCCGCGAGAAGACCCACGCCAGCAAAGCTAAATCGCACGAGTTTACCGTTCATATTGATGTGGCTCCCCAAATGCGCGGATTGCGCGAACTTGAACTTTAGTATGGCCCGAAATGCGTTAACACCGCGTGAGCACCCCGGCACTGTGACCTAAAATACACCTGTATTCTTGGACAGAAATCCTGAGCGCTGGGATCGCTCACTTCAATCGCTCGTCGGACACAACTAACGAGCTAGGTGGCTCGCCAATTGCCACCCATTTCATCGGCTGGGAAAACTTCTGGGATTCTACCCTTCACGCCCGCGCTCAATCAATGCCTTTTTTGAGCATCAATTTACCCTATGCATGCACCCGGACTATTCCCGATATCGCTAAAGACCTTTAGTTTTCAGTCCTTTGCACACAGGAGCTGCGCCACTTTCCCCAGCGCCATGTCTCATATTGCAACCAGCTTGCCGTTTCACTCTGCAAGCGCGCTCTGCCTCTCGTGACCGCCTGCCTTCCGCCCATCCCCCGCCAAGAACTCCGGCTCCCCCCTTTTCCGTCAATCCGCGAAGCTCTCGTCAGAGCCCGGAGGCTCCCGCCTCCGCGAACAATCGCCATTGACCGCAATCCACGAGGCCACCGCAAAAAAAAGGGCCGCGCGATTCGCGCGGCCCTTCGTCAATCGTCCAGCCCTGATGTTGTGTAGCGCCGGACCGGGTTTCGTCCCGCAGCGTTTTCGGCTCTACAACCCGGCGCCTTGCGCTGCCTGCACCGCACATCCTCCGGCAACAGCCGGCGTCGTGCAATTCGCCGTCGTAAGCGGCGAGTAATAAATATTCGAATCCCCCGCCGTGGTCACGAAGTTGTCAATGCTGATTCCGCTTGTGCCGCCGGTGGCAAGCAACCCTGTCCCCGTCGAACTGCCAGTAAGCACGCTATTTACGTTGAACGCCATCACACAGCCGTCGCCGGCAGTGCAACCATTCGCTGCCAGGCCGTCGGCTTCGACGCTTGTGTAGATATAGTCGGTCGGCGTGCCGGTGGGGTTGTACGCCTCCGTAATGCTTGAGCAAACCGTGCTTGCGCTGGTCAGTACCGGCCCAGCCGCAACGCCCGACATCGTCGTATGCGCCGTCGTGCTGAACGTTATCACATACAGGGTGGGTCGAATCGTACTGGCCCCGCCCCCGCAAACGTAAAGGTGCCCCGCCGTCGGCCCGCTGTAGTAGGCGTTGTCAAAACTTCCCGTGTACACCGTACGGCTAGGGCTGGTGTATCCGGTCGCTTCCTCCGTTCCACCGGCGCCGCTGATGAACTCCCCTGCAAGTTGGAAAATGCCACTGCATGGTGTGTTGTCGATACAATTCGACGTGCCGTCGCTCGCAATCATCTGGTACAAGTAGCCATCGGCTCCAGCCGATGGATCCACCAGCGGGGCGTCATACATGTCCTGCGTGCCCTGGCCGAATGCGCTTGAAGTGGTGACCGTGCCAGCCGGATACGTAGTAGAATTTGCTGAGATTGTGCTGCTCGACACGTTGATCCAATCCACTTTCCCGCCGAAGTCGCCCACGTAAATCACGCCGCGCGATTCGTCATAAACGGGGCTTGTCAGCGGGTTCGAATTCTCATTTCCAGAGCCGCACGGGATCGGGCACACTGCCACCGGCCAAGTGAAACTCCCGCTCGTCACTTCCGCCGGGTTCCCGGTGAACACACCCTTGAAAGAATGGAGGTACCCTTGATCGTCCCCGACGTACGCCACGTCGAACGCGTAGTCTTCCCACGCCGACGATCCTCCGCTCCCTGCCGGCGCCAGCCCGTCCGATGGCAAAGTGGGGTCGGAGCCGTCTTGTGCAAACGGGATCACATACATGCAGTCCGACGCACAATTCCGGTAAGCAGCAGCAGTCGGTTCCGATGTGATCGCTCCGGGATTGTTAAACGTTTCCCCTGACGTCACCAGCGGCTTGATGATCACCAATTGCGCCGCGCCCGCCGCCGAATTCTGCACGAACGCAACCTGCGTGCCGTCAAGCGAAATCACCGGCGAGGTCGTCACCGTTCCGCCCGTGCCATAGGCCCAAGCCGTCGTAGGCACCCCGCCATTGCAAGTGGGGTACAAGTTCTCGTACGCGATGATGCTCGTCGTGGGGGATGTTCCGCCCGTAAACGCGCTCCACACAAAATTCGTCATGGTCTCCGTCGCCGTGATGCTTGTGTCGGCCTCGCTGGTGGTCGTAGTAACGCTAAACGTACACGTCGTAGCGCAGGTGGGCGCACTGATCGTCACGTCCGCCGCCGCTTCGTTCGTGGTCAGCGCGGTCACCATGTTCGTGGCGATTGTGCTGAGGCCCAGTGCGTTTCCACTCGAGTCCGTAACCGCAAACCACTGGCAATTGGTCCCCGTGCACGCCCCGCTCTGAAGACTGGCGCCGCCGGTGAGGTTCGTCGTCGAAGTTGACCATGCGAAGGTTGACCCCAAGGTATTCGCGAGAGTGATGTTATTGCCGTTCGCTCCCAACGCAGCTGTCGCGTTGATTGCCACGGCCGCGCCGGTCACCGTCGCCGTCTGCAGCCCTATGGTCGAGTTATCGTTGATCGCATTCTTCAAGGCCGTCGCGTCATCCGCTGCAACACCGTCAACCGCAAATAAACTCGCGGAAGTCGTGCCGAGCACGGCGCCCGTCATGTTGGTCACCGTAACTCCAGTTACGCCGCCGGTCGGGTCCGTCGCCACCGCGTAGTCGTATGCTGGGTTCCCGTACTTCGACGATAGCGTCACAATACTGCTCGACCCGTTCGCCGTACACGTACCGCCGGGCGTAACACCGCCGCCTGTGCACGCGATTACGCCCGCGCCAATGGTGGTCATATTTACTCCCGCGGCAATATCGGCCGCCATGACCGTCGTTGAGGTTGAGCTCGGAATTGCGAAGGTGCCTGACCCGGCCGACCCATTTCCGCCAGCGGCCAACGTCCCGAGCGTCAAAGAACCGGTGGTACCGTCCGTGACGCTACTTGCGAAAGTGCTTGCAGAGCCGGCGCAGTTGTCGGTCACTGTCACGGTGGCACTGCTGCCGGTCGCTCCAGTGGCCGTGACCGTTCCGTTCGCTGTCTGGCCCGTAAAGATGCAACCTGAGCCGCCGTGGCACTGCGACGCATTGGCGTTTATGGCCGCTTGCAAGTTTTGCGCTGTGTCTTCCGCATCCGTCAGTCGCGCCGAGCTGCTTCCACCGCCGGCGGAGTCATTGATCAAAACTTGACCCGTTGCTGTTAATGCTGTGACAAACGTGTATTTCACGCCTGCGATCGTGACGCTGTTGGCACTCGACGTCCAAGCACCCGGATAGCTACTGCTGCTGCTTCCGACCGTGACTGTGTTGTTGGTGCCCGTCGCGTTCGTCGTGATATTCACGCTGTCGATCGTCACGCCCGCCCCTGGCGCGATGCAATAGTTAGCTGCCACGGTAATCGTCCCCGTCGCTTCGGTTCCCGGGCTCGCCGTGATCGTCGCCGACGTGCCGCCGTTACTTGTATCGTTAATCGTCACGCTGCCGCCAAGCGGGCCCGTCGTTGTAAAAGTTCCCATGGCCGCTGCGGCAACCTGCGCGGAAGCCTCCGCCTTTTCCGTTCCGGAGTTCGCGCTGTTCGTGATTGTCGCCGTCTGCGTGCTCGTTGGGCCAGTGCTCGACAACGTGCCCGTGCCAGTCGCGTCCGTTCCGGCATTCCCTGCTACGCCGGTGTTATAGACAACGAAATCGGTGCAGCTCGGCGAACTCGTCGAAAACGCAAACTTCGCCGCATAGTTGAGGTCGCCCATCGAAGCGGTGCTCGCCATCTCCAGGCTCCAGTCCTTTTTCATCCCCGTCTTTTTCTTCGAAGCCAATCCCAATTCGTCTGAATTTTCCTCTTCGAGCGCTACGGGCGCGGAAGAAACAGGCGCACCATCAGGAGCATTGGCGACCGGATGCATATTTCGCCGCGCCCACTGCTGCCAATAGCGCGGGTCCTGCGCAACCTTCGTGGCCACTTCGGGAGATGACGGCGTGGAGAATACAAGATGGTGACTCGTCCAATCTGTCACCAGCCCTGCGTGCTTTTCAGGGCTCTTCTCCTGGCCCGACATCGCGAATGCCAGTCCCAACACCGCGAGCAGCCCTATACCCGCGCGATTCAATCGGATGATCTTAGAATTCATTGGCATGGCTCCCGAGCGCGTAAGTTGCGCGCATCTCAACGCGGCGCGACTTCAAGCCGCATTACGACCACCGGCTACCTCAGCCGTAGTGATCTGCGAATCCCTTTGCACAGATTTCAAGCTAAGCGGGGACAGCTACTCGTACACTGTTGAGACATCAAGAAAGCGGGCTCGGCGACAGGAATCGTCACCACCCGTTTCATTTGCGGAGGACGGCGAGGATTCTACTTTCACATTCGTGCATAATCAATACTTTTCTTGCGAATTCCAATTCGCACAGATGGCTCTAGAAATCACCGCATTGCCCACCCAGAGCGTCTGTTTTCAAGCGCTTACACGGCGACGCAGCGCAAATTCCCCCAGCACCGCAATACATAGTGCAAGCCGCATGCCGCGCCCAAACGACAGGAATAAATTGACGGAGAACTAACACAAAGGGCCGCGCAACTCGCGCGGCCCTCCGTGAAATTTCGATCTGCCCGAAAATAGATAACGAACTACACTACAAGGTCCCCTGTGCAGACTGTACCGCGCATCCCGCCGTAGGCGTACCGGTGGTGTTCGTACAAGGCGTCGTCGAGAGCGGCGAGTAGTAAACCTGCGAAGCCCCTGTTGAAGTCGCGAAATTGTCAATGATAATTCCGGTTGTACCTCCGGCCGAGTTGGTTGCTCCCGAGTAAGTCAAAGTGCCGCCCGACTCGCTGTACGCCACGACACAGCCGCCCCCGCCGCTGCAACCAGTGATACCGGTTTCATGGTTCGTGACGCTTGTGTACACGTCGTCGGTCGAACCATTGAATACCTCGGTGATGCTCGAGCACGTGGCCGCCGAACTGCTGGTCAACGTCGGTCCAGCAGCTGCGCTTGACATCGTCGAAACGCCACTGGTAGTCGTAATAGCTATCGAATAAAGCGTTGGCCTGTCAGTGGTTGCTGCCCCGCCGCAAACGATCAGATGTCCCGTACCCGCCGTGTAATATCCGTTATCGAATGCTCCGGTGTATATCAAGGCGCCGCTGACAAGAGGTAAGGTCGACTCCTCCGTTCCACCCGCAGAGGCGGCGAATTTGCCTGTGAATTGGAAAACCCCAGAGTTAGTGCCGTCGCTCGCCACCGTCTGATACACATATCCGGCTGTTCCGATCGACGGATCCACCAGCGGAGCGTCGTAAATGTCATTTGTTCCTTTGCCGATCGCCGCTGACGAAGCTCCTAAAGCGCCGGTCGCGGTGTTGATCCAATCCTCATGTCCACCGGCATCTCCGACGTAGAGCACCGCGTGCGTTTCGTCGAAAACGGGGCTTGTCAGAGGTTCTGTATTGCCCGTCGCAGTTGTGGCCGTCGCGATCGGCCATGGACTCGTTGCTTCCGTCGGGTTGCCATGGAAGACACCGGTGAATTCGTGGACGTAGCCGCGGTCGTCCCCGACATACACCACATCGAACGCGTAGTCGTACCACGGCGAGGAGCCGCCGCTGTGGGTGGCCGCGAGGCCATCGCTCGGTGCGGTGCCGCCGCCGGCGTCGAGCGCAAAGGTGATGGCGTACACGCAGGGCAATCCTCCTTCCGCCGTGCATCCGGCGCTGTAGTCAGCGGCGCTCGAGGCGGTGTGAATCGCCGCGGGACCGTTGAATGTTCCACCTGAGGTCAGCGAAGGCTTGAGCATCACCAATTGCGCCTCGTTAGTCCCGTTGTTCTGCACGAACGCAACCTGCGTGCCGTCGAGCGAAAGAACCGGCGAGGTCGTCACCGTTCCGCCCGTGTTATAGGCGAAGGCCACTGTTACTGGCGGTGCAGCGGTGCTCCCTCCGCATCCGCCCGTTCCCGTCGCGCCCGTGTACAGGTTGTGGTAAGCGATGATGCTCGCTGCCGCCGTAGTGCCGTCGACTTCGGTAGCCCACGAAAAGTCTCCCGTCAGGTCCGCCGACGTCGGCTGCGTAAAGTCACCGCCAGGCCCCGCTGTAGTTGACGTCAACGTCACCGTCGGGCCACTCGACGTACCCGTCACACCCAAGGTCCCAGAGTCGCCCGTCACATATACCGCGAGACTTGCGGCGTTATTGGCTTCGCGCGACGCAACCGAGCCGCCTGACGTTGTGTCAACGCCGATTGCGAAGCTCGTGCTTCCGGCTGTGGTTGAACCCGACCCATACGGGCTGATCCCCGGGAGCACGTTCGAGACGTTGCTGGAAACCAGCGTGTAGTCAATACTAGTGAAGTTTACTTTGAATGTCAGAGTAACTATATTGCCTGACACCGTCGCACCCACGGTAGGGTTGGCAGTGCAGGTACCTACGTAACAGGACGTGCCGTTAATCGCATTCTCGAGATTTGTTGCATCTGTTGCCCCGGTACCAAATGTAGTTTCCGCCTCAACACAACGGTTGGTGCCAGTTTTGGTGCATTGAGTCGAACCGCCCGCTTGCGATTCCCAGTAGTATGTGTCCGCACCGACGACGAGCGTATCGGTACCGGCAGTTGGTGCGGCCTCTATCGTTACCTGGCCGCCCGGATTCGCATATATCGTGCTGCCATCGATTATGACGTGCGGGTCTGCGGTGCTATAGACTTCCGTCGGGTCCCCGGTGAAGGTCCCTGTAACAGTCGCATTCGTAGTAGTTGAATTGCCGGCTACGCCAGTGTTGTAGACCACGTAGTCGCTGCAACTCGCCGCGCTGGTGGAAAACGAATACTTCGCCGCGTAGTTAAGGTCTCCCATCGCAGCGGTGGTCGCCATTTCCACGCTCCAGTCCTTTTCCATCCCCGTCTTCTTCTTTTTGGCGAGACCCACTGCGTCGGGAGCTTCTTGCTCGGCCACCTCAGATGCGGAACCATTAGTCCCCTTGATCATCGGATGCATGTTGCGCCGCGCCCATTGCTGCCAATAGCGTGGGTCTTGCGCAACTTTTGTGGCCACCTCGGGAGATGACGGCGGCGAGAAAACAAGATGGCGGCTCGTCCAATCCGTCACCAGCCCTGCTCGCTTTTCAGGGCTTTTCTCCTGGCCTGACATGACCAAGGCCAGACCAAGCACCGCGAGCATCCCCACACCAACGCGATTAAACCGGGCGATTCTTCCGTTCATTTGCGTCGCTCCCAAGCGCGAGTTGCGCGAATCTCCGACTAAGTATGAATTCAAAAACGCGTTGCCGCTGCCGGACACGCGAAGTGCGGTAACCGAAGTAGTGCTCGCTCAAATCGAAAAACGCGGGGACGCTCTTTTCGAAAACCTTTAGGACGCAACGAAAGGGGCTTGGCACAATCTTTCGTCACCATTGGTCGGCTGGGGGCCGACGGGATTTTACTAAAGCTATCCGTACTTCCGCAATCTCTATTTCGTGTCTTCACAGTGCCCCATTTTGGGGCAGTTTCGCGGCAATCAATCGGATGCCGGCAACGCAGCAGTTGCACCGCCTCCTGTAGCGCCGCACCGACTTTCGTGCGGCAGTTGTAGGCAACAACGATCCCACCGCTGCGGCGTCCCGGACGAAACACGTTTCGGCCTTGTTTCGCTTTGGCCCAGCCAAAGAATATTAGTGCCCTGGAACCGCTCAAGGCGTGTACATTATAGGACAGTTGTGAGCTAGCCAACTGGCTCGCGCCACGCGACATCAGATTACGTAAGTAGGGCGGACAGAGAATTCCTCTCGTCAGAGAATGTACCAAGGAGCAGGCCATGAACCCTGAAACCATAAGTGCTTGGATGCGGTCGTTTTACAAGCTCTCCCTCTCTGCCGCCGTTTTTTTCGTGCTGTCGACCAGCTTTACCGCTTCGACGTCCGGGCAGGAAACCTCGCAGTCGATCACCGTGGGGAACGCAAAGATCACCGGCGTGCCTGAAGATTGGACTCATCACCACGCTGTATTTTCCGATCCTGGAACCGAGGTGGACGCGCTCAAGAATGGCACCTACTCCGAGTGGAGTAGTATCGTCAACGATCCTCGCTACATCTTTCAGCAGTTGAAGCGCCGTCTCCCGGCGCAGGGACCCGCCGCCGATGACGTCGCCAGAATTGAGGAAGAAGCTCGAACCAGAGATGCAGCTCAAACCGAGGAGACCGCCGGCGAGGCGACGGCCCCGAAGTTTGGTGGAATCAAAGGATGGTCCAGGCCAAAGCTGACCAATGATTGGAGCATGATCCTGGGCCCCAGTGCTACGGTCGGGGCCGGGAACTACCCGGCGAAGTTTTCGTTCTTTCCGAACGCAACTCCAAATTGTGGCAACACCTCTACGCCTGATTTCGTTGTCTACAACACCAGCGTGTTAGGCACAACGTCACAAGCGAGCATCGTCGCCTACGACAATCTATATTCCAGTTGCCCGGCCACCTTACAAGGAATACCTTCGGTCTATTGGGCTTTCAATACTAGCGGTACGGTCAAGACCTCCCCTGTACTTTCCCTCACGGGTTCGCAAGTGATTTTCGTTCAGACCCCGATGAGTGGCAGTGCGCAACTGGTTCTCCTGTCATGGGCGGCCACGCCCGCAGGCCGCAGCGTGACCGGAAAAGTAACCAGCGGCAGCAAGAACTTCACCGTTTCCGCAGGCACCCTCACTAGTATGGACGTCGGAGCAGTGATGACCGGGACGGGAATACCGGCCGGCGACACCATCGCGACTGTCACCGGCACCGGCATCACCGGTACACTGGTTGCAAATGCCACCATCACAACAGGCGCCTCAGGCGAAGCGTTGGCTATCAGCGCGGATGCCGGCGGCCCTGCCGCACCAACTTTGGTCAGCGCTGGGAGTTATTCAGGCTGCGCCATCCCCTGCATGACCACTCTGACATTCGCTGGATCCGGTACGCGTGCCGACAACTTCTCCTCGCCATATTACGACTATTCCCACGACACCCTATATGTCGGCGACGCCAGCGGCGGGCTACACAAGTTCCAACCGGTCCTCAATGGGACACCCACCGAGATTGGAACTCCCTGGGCTGCGCTCGGCAGCACTGCGGTTACCAGCCCGGTCTATGACGAGACGACGGGTGACGTGTATGCGGGTGACGCATCCGGCTTCCTTTATTCGGTAAATGCCGCAGGCACTGTAGTCAAATCGGTCCAGGTGGCGAACAGCCCTGGCATTGTAGATAGTCCTCTGGTTGACCTCAGCGCCGGCCAGATTTATGCATTTGTGCCGCAGGATTTTAACTCGACAAATTCGTCCACGAGCCCCTGCGCCAGCTTAAATAGCGGCAATAAGACGATTTGCAACGGTGTCGTTCAGCTTCCCGCCACGTTTACAGCTACCACCGATTTTACGGAATCTGTCTTCGGGGTGGGCACCACGAATACGCTCTATATCGGAACATTTGACAATAATTACGAAACTTCGGGGACGGGTAACATCTACGCCACCGGCGCGACTGGAGCAAATGATCCCAAGTTAATGGAAACTCCGGTAAACGCGAGCGGTTTCAACGGTGTGGCTTGTCAAAGTGGTACGGGGCTTCCCACCGGCGGCTCGGCGCTCCAGTGTTCAACGTCCATAGTCACGCTGACGACCGCCGCTGCGGCCGGTGCGCCCGTCATCGAAGTCCTCAACGGAACCACTGATCGCATCTTCACAGGCGTGGCGGCCAGCAGCGCAACTGCAGCCGCGTGCACTACCGGTAATGGTTGCATTTCTTCCTGGACCTCAACCACTACGATCGCCGCAAACACGAACGCCGGAGCCGGCATGATTTTGCTGGGCGGTCCCAGCGGTATCATTATTGACAACACGTCTTCCCTAGGGGGAACTTCGCAGGTTTATTGCGGCACCCTAGGTACCACCGGCACCTGCACAACATCAGGCACGTTAACGACAGGCGGCTGCGCGGTGCAATCGGCCCAGAACGGCCTCTAGCGCTCGAATAATTTCCGGTCGATCAGAGATTTTGGGACTGCTGCACCGGCGCTCAGCGCCCATCCCTGTAGCTCACGCCTGCCCTGAGCTTCGAACGGGCCCCCGGCGCGACAACGTCGCGCCGAGACGTGAGACTTTTGCGCCACTAAAGTGGCAGGAGTGCAGAAAGAATGTCATCCCGAGTCCCCTGTTTTTGGGGGCGAGGGATCTGCATTGCTTTTGTGATGGCAAGAATTTAACCCATCTACATTCCTGCCAGTCGCTCGCTGAATTTCTACAAAGGCGTCGCGGCTGCGTCGCGCCCCGAACGTCCATCTACGTATTTCCGCAAAACGTACCCACAATATTACAATGCCGTCACTTGCGCTCTCCGTTACATTCGATTACGTTGGTCGCGGAGCTATGACTGACAACGCAGTCGCGAGTGGGCAAATCGGGTTCTGGGCATGATTTCGCCGCGAACAATATCTCGACACACCCCGCGAGATAATTTCTCGCTACCTCCCACAAAACAAAGGATCGGGCTCATCATATCGCGACACAAAGCACAGGACTCCCCGAACGCGTTTTTATGCCCAATCGCTTGCCCGCAGCGCAGTCGCGAATCGTGTACAATCCCGCGAGCCGCGCGATGCCCCCGCCGCCTCCCACGCTCGATGGCCTCGAACCCGTCCTCGGAGAAATTTGGAAGCCGCTGCGCTTGCCCTTTGGCCGATCGATTTGGGCGGCCGGCGAGAAGCCAGCCGCGAAATAAATTAGAAGCAGATTTAGATATAGATTGCAGACAGAGATAAATTCAATTCGCGCCCGCGCGATCGAATTCGTACCGCCGAAAAGTTTCCACGCTTCACACTTTGGAATAATCAGACGAAGGGGATCGGCAGCGTGCGGTGAGTTCGTGCGCAGGAAAAAACAGGCGGCTGCGCGGCCAATTGCAAGGCCGCGCAGCCGCCCGATGGTTTGACTTACTGTTGTTGCTGAAGCGTTCCGAGGCCAACGATACCAAAGGCCACGGCTGTCGAGTCCATATTGACGTCCACCACGAGCGAACTGCTTGCCGTATAGCTCGTGACGTTGTCTGCCGTGCCACCGTTGATGATCACTGTGGAGGTCGAACGGCCCGGATTCGTGGTATCCAATGTGTACGTCGAAGAGAAAGTTACACTCGGATTCAAGCCGGTGTTGAAAATGTCATTCTGGTCCACAGTTCCCGTCACCATCGATACTCCGTCGGAAACAACTTGGCCGACGAGGTCGAACGCTTGGACGGTCGTGCCGTCCGTCGAATACTGCGCGTCCTTGACGATCGCGTAGTTCCCAGCGAATGTTGCGCTGGCAGCTTGAGGCACAACGAAGCCCAGACCCAGGTTGTCCACATCCAGGTCGAGCAACACTGCACCGCCGGCTCCCGACGTATTGTTTGGATCGACTATGTTTATCGTTGGGTCAACAAGATAGTCGCCGAAATTGGCGAGCGTGTCGGTGGTGCTACC
>Ga0182015_10004383_pt1 | contig 15254 bp, 16 predicted proteins | sample 712P3MmetaG_FD_120478 | JGI IMG/M metagenome (GOLD analysis project Ga0182015, IMG submission 120478) | Permafrost microbial communities from Stordalen Mire, Sweden - 712P3M metaG | ecosystem: Environmental > Terrestrial > Soil > Wetlands > Permafrost | place: Sweden: Stordalen | collected...
CCGTCTACGGTGACTCCCGAAACGAGATTGGTGGCAAGCGAGACGAACGCCACGAATTGCCCATCCGAACTGAGGATGGGATTATAGCTGTCACCGTTGCCCGCGCTGCCGTCCGCTCCGATGGAAACGAGCACGACCTGATTGGTAGGTGTGGTAGTGGAGGCGGTGGAGGACGACGTGGGGCAAATGGGAGTGGAAGTCGAACCGCCCGCGGTGCTGCTTGGCCTGCAGACCGGCTCCCAGTAAACCTGCCGCGTGCCCCCGGGGACAGCAACGTAGTTCACCAAATTCGTGGCCAGCGACGTGTAGGCAACATCGGCCCCGCCGCTATCGATGGATGGCTCGGAACTGGCGCCGTTACCCGGATTTCCGCTGTAGGTAAGGCTCGCGAGAAACGTGGCGGGTGTGCAGGTTTCGCCCAGGCACGTGTCCCGTAGAAAAATCTGGCTCGCCGCGCTGGATTGATTGACCACGAGATTGCTGGAAACGGAGGCGAAAGCGACGAATTCGCCGGTGGTGCTGCTGGATGGCCCCGAAGAGGCCAAAGTAAGACCCAGGGAACCGTTCTGGCAGCTCAAGAGTCCCCCGCAGATGCCACTGTTCGCCTGTGTGCCATCGGAAGCGTAGTCGACCAGGATGGGCAAGCCGGCGGTGTCGATGGGGTCCACCGCGAGAAGCAGAGTGTTGGAGGCGCCTCCCCCAGGGCCTGGATTGACAACCTGTACCAGGTAGATTCCGCCGGCGCTGAGGTCGGCTGCGCTGAGGATCGTCTCGGCTGTCGTGTTGCTAGCGCTGGTCGTGTGAGGCGCGCCATTTATGAGGACCACGGAGTCGGCCGCAAACCCGCTGCCGCTAATCGACAGGTTACTTCCTATTCCGCCCGCGGCTACAGTCGCAGGACTCAGCGCCGTAATGCTCGGCACCGGATTATTGATAGTGAAGGAAAACGTGTTGGAGCTTCCGCCACCGGGCGAGGGGCTTGCCGGATTCACCACGGTGAGCTGCAGCGTGCCGGCCGTCGCCAGATTGCTGCCGGGCAGGGTCGCTTGCAGAAACGTGGGCCCTTCATAGGTTGTTCGCAGAGGGGTGTTGCCGATCGTCACTACGGAAAGCGGCACAAAGTTTTCCCCCAATACTTCCAGCGACAATGCGGCCGAACCTGCCAGCACCGATGACGGCGAGGTAGAGGTAATGGAGGGCGTGGGGCTTGCGACCGGGTTGATCGTGAAGGTAAGCGGAGTAGTAATTCCTCCTCCCGGAGTTGGCGTGGAGACGACGATGTTTGCCGTTCCGGGATTCTGAATGAGCGCAGCCGGCACCTGCACGGTCAGCGTATTGACGCTCACAAAAATGGCGCTGAGAGAAGCTCCGTTCCAGTCTACCGTCGAAGCGGGAGTGAAATTGCTTCCGTTAACCGTAAGGACGAACGTCGGCTGTCCCGCCTGAATACTCGTGGGAGAGATGGCGGAAATCGCCGGCGTGGGATAGCTAATTGTCTGTTGGCACCCAGGCAGGACTACGGCCAGAAACAGAACAAACAAGAAAGAGAGCCGAATTGTTCCCCGCAAATCACTCACCCCTGATTCACTGCGTTGAATTCGCTGGCGCTAATGCAATGGTAGAGACTACTAAAGATGTGCTGTTCCGGCAATCGGGATGCCCGGTGCTTTTCGGGTGAAGATCGTCGCGCGAAGGCGCTGCGTGCTTGCCAGGAGCGCTGTGCTTCCTACTTCAAATAAGTGCGCACGATCTCAATAACGTCGTCCGCGGCTTCCTCGGAAGACTTGGTAGCGCGCGGCATATGATTCCGGATATGGTCCTCGAGAAGTTCACCCATCAGGCTGTTGATTGCCCCGCGCGCGGCTGCCAGACGCTGGAGGACTTGCGCGCACGGCGCGTCTTCCTCCAGGGCGCGCTCGACCGACGCGAGCTGCCCCACGACTTTCTTCGTGCGATTCAAAAGATCCAGTTTTTCGCGAGACGTGTGAGACATTTCGGCTAACTACCCTAGGGGGGTATAGTATAAAACAATCGGGTCGCCCGAAGGCAAATTCCCTTGTGGAATCCAGGATGCCCGCTCCAACCGGCGACTCAGCGCCTTCCGAAGCTCATTCCGGAGTGAGCATAACATAGGCCCTGTTTTCATAGTCTGTTAATGCGCTCAGCGCGGCCCCGTGCTCTGCTTGGAGTTCCGGAAAATTCCCAGGACGCACCTCCTTCTGAGAAACGATGCACCGTCGATTCGTCCAATTCGCAGCCGAGATTCTCTGCTTGGCATGGTGTCTAGGGCTGGCAATGCCCCGGCCTGTGCGCGCTCAGGATGACCCATCCGGGACCAAAACCGAAAATTCCACTCCCGCCCCCGATGTTTCGCCGCAGGATGACGCGGAACTGACTCTGTTTCCGCACTCGGAATCCAGCCGCTATTGGATTTCGGGTCAAGCCAACATCATTCTGCAGTGGCATCCCTCCTTCCCCGCGGCATACAGCGGTCCCAACAGCCTGCGGGCGACAGAAGAGAATGCAACGTCGCAGGTCTACACCCTTTATCTTGGATATGAGGTCACGCCGACGACGGAGGTTTTTCTCGATATCGAAAGCGCCGGCGGGCGCGGGGTCAGCAATGCTCTCGGCTTGGCGGGGTTCACGAATCTGGACGTGGTGCGCAATCCGTCGCTCGGCGCGATACCCTATGTCGCCCGAGCGATGCTGCGACAGAGGGTTCTTCGCCTCCTTCGATCTTCAGCACATCAATAATCCCGGCTATAACCAGGCCCGCGGACCTGTTCTCGTTCCTTCCGTGCGCCTTCACGTGGAATTTTGATTTGTCGGCTCCGAGTTCACTTCCTATTGACGGAGGCAGGTGGGGCAGCCGGAACAGCGGATTCCGGAACCGGTTTGAGCGCCTCCTGCGCCTCCGGAGGGAGCTTATCGGCCCGCGCGAGGAAGGCACTCACATCCCATTTCTGCTGGTCGTTTAGAGTCGATTCAAAACTGGGCATTCCGCTCAGGCGTATTCCGTTTTGCACCTTCCAAAAGGTAACGCCGACCGGATCATCGGTAACCATGCCTTCGGGCGTGAGCAATTGGGGGGCTTCGGGGAACATGAACTTTGCGATTCCCGGAGCCGGCAGAGGCGGCAAGCCATGGCACACGGAGCAATTCTTCTTATAAACGTCAGCACCGGCGACGAGGTCCTGGGCCGTAAAAGCCGAAACATCCCGCTGGGGAGCTTCTCTGGAGATTCGGTTGTGGAGCGCCGTGCCGGCGATCCATCTCTCGAAGGGCATCGGCGGCGCCGTCGCCGCCGCAGGGGCGAGACCTAGCATCAGGTACGCCAAAATCAGCACCGGGAAGATGACCATTCCCAGAATCAGTCCCGCCAGAAGCTTTCCCATTGCGATCCTCACTTTCGGTCACAGCATGACCATCGTACCGAGCCCAACCGGCGTCGCACAACTTCGCTATCTGCCTCCCGGGCCGATCTCGGAGGCGGCCCCTTACTTTCCCGACGCGACGGAAAGTTCCGCGGTGCTCGGGTCACAAAAAACGCGGCGGGCCACTCGCGCATGAAACGTCCGAGAAGATTGCCCGACGCGGTTTCTTCGGAGCGGCGTTCGAACGCTGGCGCTGGCGTTCGCGCGAACTTTTTCTCGCAAAGAAATCCGCGCGTCTCAGTAAATTTTCTTCGGGCAAATTTTTCGAATGTCGACGCGCCGACATGAATTCTCAATTTCACTCGTAAAACATTGCCGATTTTTGAGGTTGAGCGAGAGGCCGTTCGGTGAAAGTTTTGTCGCCGCTCTCCGGCCCGCGGATCCTCCGTCAAACTGTCTCGAAGAAGCCCGCTCGACGAACGCAGCTGCATTCGCAAGTTTCTTTCAGGATTTCCGAAATCGCAATACCCGCGCAACATAGTTGCATGTCGCTCTCGTTCAATCACTTCGGAGGCAACGGCGGCGCGGAAGCACGCGCCATTCGCGATCGATCATCGCTTGGTATTACGCATGGCTGATCGATCCATGTATTGACATACGCTCGCGCTATCGACAAAATACGTCAGAGGTTTTTTGCAAATGGAGAAAGTGCGAGTGAAGGTCTCTCCAAAATTCCAAATCGTAATCCCGAAACCGCTTCGCGACGAACTGAAGATCGAGCCCGGCCAGCAGCTTCTCATGTACGCTTTCGACGGATCGCTCCATCTGGTCCCCTCCCGCTCCATCAAGGAGCTGCGAGGCATCGCCAAAGGGATGAGATGGAAAGACGAGTACCGTGACCACACGGAGCGCTTCTGAAGTCTACGTAGTGGACTCATCCGGATGGCTCGAATATCTTTCCGAGGATTCCAAGGCGGCGGCCTTCGCCCATTACCTGGAAGGGGATGGCTCCGTGCTTCTTCCGGCTATCGTGCTGTGTGAGGTCTACAAGCATCTTGCCAAGCAGCGGGGCCGGACGGTCGCCGACCGGTTCGTTTCCCAGGCATTCCACCGGCGGGTGGTGCCCCTCGATGAGACCATTGCCTTGGCCGCCGGGAACCTTGCCGTGGAGCACCGTCTGAGTACCGCCGATGCCATCGTGTATGCCACCGCGCGAATTTGCCAGGCGCAGCTTGTGACCGCCGACACCCACTTCCGCGGTCTGCCGGGCGTCATCATCCCGTAAGTGCGCCCAATTTCCCCGCGCTTCTGCGAATCATGCGGCTTGGCGTTATCATGGGGATATGTCTCGAGCCGGACGGAAGGTTTCGGCGGTCTTGGCAGCGCTTGGGTGGCTGCTGGTTTCCCTGGCGGCAATCCATGCGCGTACTCCTCAGTCCGTTCCACTGGGGACTCTCGATGCCAAGGGGCCAATCCCCTATTTCATCGGCGAGGGAAGCGGGCAGGCCGGCTATCGTTCAGCGGACCGAGAACTCGCGGGGTGGGCATTGGAGGCGTGGCAGCGAAGCGCGGGGAAAAACCTTCGCTTCCAGCCCGCGACCGAGTCTGCCGCTTTAATCCGGCTTTACTGGATCGAACCAAACGAAGGCACGTACGGAGAGATGCGCCCCCTCATGGTGGGCAGCCGGCGCGGAGCGGCAGTCTTCATCCAGCCCGATGTGGAATTGCTGGGGCCCGGCATGGCGGAGCGCACCCGCGCGGATGGACTGCTGCGCGACAGCATCGTCTACTTGACGTGCGTGCACGAACTGGGCCACGCGCTCGGTCTCCCGCACACGAGGGATTTCCGCGACATCATGTATTTTTTTGGTTATGGCGGGGATATCGCCGAATATTTCGGCCGCTATCGCGCGCAGATTCATTCCAGGAGTGACATAGCGCGGGTTTCGGGACTCTCCGAAGCGGACGTGAGCCGCATCCGAACGCTGTATGCCGCGGAATGACATGGCGTCCGGCTTGACCGGCCTGCTTACCGTGCCACGCTGTTACACGGTTCCGCGGAAGCTGCGCATGGCGCTGGCTTCATCGCCTTGCACGTCAAAAACGGTATAGAGGCGGGTGATCTGGAGGATATCGTGCACGCGCCGGGTAAGGTGCACCAGTTTCAGCTCGCCCTGCGCGCTGCGCACGGTGGTGTAGGCTGCCACCATCTCGCCGATGCCGGAACTGTCGATATAGTCGACGTCGGCCAGGTCCAGAAGAATCTTGCGATGGCCCTGCTCGACGAGTTCGCGGATCATCTTGCGCAAAATAGCGCTGCCTTCGCCCAGAGTGATCTTGCCGCTGAAATCCACTACCGCTACGTCACCGACTTCCCGGCATGTGCCTTGCAATGCCACAAACACCTCGCAGTGCGATCTCTACTTGGGCTGAGAACTTCCGTTCCGTGAACCGACCGCCGGGAGATTTTTCACCATTACGAGTTCGGCTCCGCCGGCCGGGTTGCGGCGCACCTTGAAATCGTCCATGAACGCGCGCATGAGGAAAAGGCCGCGCCCGGACGTGCGCATCAAATTCTCTTCGGCCAGACAGTCCGGCACTTCGTTCAGTTCGAAACCCGGACCTTCATCCAAAATGCGGATTACCATCTTGTCGGGATCGAATTCGACGGCGATCGAAATCTTTTTGGTCTGATCCTGCTGGTTGCCGTAGTTGTAGGCGTTCACGACACCCTCGCGTACGGCCATCCCTATCTTATGAACGTCCTCGCCGGCGAAACCAGCGGCCTCGGCAACGCCCACCACGATGTTCTCAGCCAGATCGACGCTTTCCAGCAGCGTCTGAAGCGTGACCTCAAGGCGTTGAGTCTTGGATATCATTCCGAGTCGAAGGACAGCACTTGCAAGGACAAGATATCCGTACCATAGCGCTGCGAGGCAAGTCAATCACGCCCGGAGACAGGTGACCTGAACCTTGTGGAGGAACCAACGCAATGTTCAGGGCAGCGGGGGCGCTTCGGCGGTGTAGCCGTTTGGATAGAAATGGACGCCTACGGTGACCGGCATGCCCCGGGTGCCAAACCAGAGAGTGTGGTCGTTGGCCGTTTCCATCTTGGGAACGCTCTGATCCGGCTGCGGCATGGGATAGAACGTGAACTTGCCGGTCTTGGAGTCGAGTTTGAGGATGCCGCTATGAGCCTGATCGGCCGTCCAGGCGTTATCGTCCCGGTCCGGCCATGCCTCGTAGGGATTGGCGCCATTGCCGGGAAGCTTGTATTCGGTCATCTTGCCGGTCCCAGGATCGAGCTTCACTAAGTATCCGGTGTTGTATTCCGAGGCCCAGACGGCGCCTTTGGAGTCCACGCCGATGCGGCGGATCTGGCCCCACGAGTTGGGGACCGGATACTCAGTGACCGTTCCGGTTTCCGCGTCCCACTTACTGATGGTGCCCTTCTGCCAGCCGGCGCCCCACATATTGCCTTGCTGGTCGACCGCGAGTCCGTAAATGCCATTGTCCGGCGTTGGCGTCGGATAGGTGTGGATCATACGGGTCTTGGCGTCCAAGCGGCCAAAGAGCGCTCCCCAGATCAGGGCGAAATCGATGTTGTCATTCTTATCGGCAATGACGCCGACGCCGACTCCCTTTTGCGGGATGATGTGGCGGATTTGTTTGCCGGTTGCGGGGTCCAACTCGCCGAGCATTCCGCCATCCAATTCACTCCAGTAGACCTTGCCCTTGGTGTCCACGGTTACGCCACTCACGGCGACCCACTCGCCTTTGACGGGATAATTCCTCCAGCGCTTGGCGGGATCAAGCTCTTTGGGGTCAAGACCGAGAATGGAATTCCAGTGGCGAGCGGTGAACCAGATCGTGCCATCCGTGGGAGAGATGGCCGCCGCCTGCAGTTGGGTTCGGGCGCTGGCTGCTGGTCCCAAACGCAGCGGAATTTCGCCGTCCACCATGGGCGCGCCGACTTTCAGCCCTTGGTCTGGAGCCAAGGGGAGGCCCGCGGGAACGTCATAGCTGACGTAAATTGCTTTCGCGGCGACATCTTCGTCGAGCAACACCGGATCCACGCGAAGTCTGCGCGCCGGCATGCCTGGGCCGAAGTTCTTCGCCAGATACTCTGCCAACTGATCTTTTTGGCTGGTGCTAATGATGGTGCGGCCCAGCGCGAGCACGTTGGGAAAGCTGGCGGGGCCGGTTTCCGTCATGCGCTCGATGCCGTGAAGAAAACCCTCTTTGGTGTAATGCATGGCCGTCAAGGTATCGCTGTGGCAGCCGGTGCAGTCCTGCTTTAGGAGATCCCGCATAGGTCCCGGGGGATAAACTTCTTCCATGGTACCGACGTATTCCACTTTGGCGCTGGCGCGGCTGGGCGGCCCTTCTTCGTTCGAATCGCCGCCGCCGGGCACCGCCGCTTGCGCGGATTTTTTCAACGCGAGATCAACGGTCTTGGTTTCGCCGGGCAGCAGGTAGACCGGGAGCTTGGGAGAAGCGTAGCCAGGTTCGTTTACCGTGAGTTCGTAGAGACCGGGCAGGGCTTGCGGCACAGTGTACTGCCCGTTCCTGGTAAAGACGGTGTACCAGAGGCGCTGGTCGAGATTGTGGGCAGCGACGCGGAAAGCCCGCACCTGGCCTTGATCGGCCGAGACTCTTCCGCTGATTGTGCCGCGCACGGATTGTTGGGCCGGAGAAGGCGGAGAGAAGCACGCCGAGCAGAAGCACATCAATCCAAGCAGGCGAACAGCGTTTGCTTGCACTTCACACCTCCGGCTGCATGCTCTCGCCGCCGCCGAGCGGACCTTCCCGGGATTCCGAGAAACTTTCCTTGCAACACTGCTAAGTGAACCTGCTGCAACCAAAAAGAGAATGTGGAAATGCGAGCTTCATAACAAAAATATTGACGCGTGTCAAACGGGTGTGCTATAGCCGCGGCTTATATCAGTTGCTTGCTCATACCTGCGTGGGGCGGCACGTTGCAAGTCATACTCAGTTTATTGGGTGGCAGGCTTACGATAAGAGCGCATTTTGCGATCAGGCGATGAAGGCCGCCCGGCGCCGCTCACCGGCACATATAAAGGAGATGTAATGCGAACGCTCTGGATCAGACAATCAATCGTCTTGGCGCTGGTGCTGTGTGGTTTCCTGATGGTCTCTGCAATCTTCCGGACGGAAGCGCGGCCACGGGGCGGCGCGGCGCCGGCGCGCGCCGATGCAAGCAGCGTAGCGGTGGATCCCGATGACATCGGGGGCGTGGTCACCAGCTCCAAGGGGCCTGAAGCGGGTGTGTGGGTGATCGCGGAAGCGGTGAACTCGCCAACGAAATTTGCCAAGATCGTGGTCACCGACGATCAAGGCCGGTATCTCGTGCCGGACCTGCCCAAAGGGAATTACAAGCTGTGGGTAAGAGGGTATGGCTTGGTGGATTCAAAGCCCGCCAATGGCACGCCAGGGTCGACACTGGCGTTGACGGCTGTAGTGGCCCCGAATCCACGAGCCGCCGCGCAATATTACCCCGCGGCGTATTGGGCTTCGCTGATGAAGATCCCCACGAAGAGCGAATTTCCGATGACCATTCCGCCGCCCCCACCCTTGCTTGGCGCCCCCGATCCTATCAAGGACACGCACGCAAATGAACGAGTCGGGGATCCGGCCGCTGCGACCGTGATCCAGACGCGAGCCGAGTGGATGACTCAATTTAAGGCGTGCTGGACGTGCCATCAGATGGGATTGAAGTCCACGCGCGAGATTCCCGCGAACGTGGGCACATTCCCGTCAAGCCAGAAAGCGTGGGAGCGGCTGATTTCCTCGGGGCAGGTCGGCAGGGGAATGATGCAGAGTGTGAACCGCATGGGGCACGATCGCGTTCTCAATTTGTTTGCCGACTGGGGTGACCGGATCGCCGCAGGCGAGCTGCCCCCCTTGCCGCCGCGTCCCCAGGGAATGGAACGCAACATTGTGATCACGATGTGGAACTGGGCCGCGCCGACGGCGTTCCTGCACGCCATGATCAGCACGGACAGGCGAAAGCCCACCGTGAATGCGAATGGCCCGGTCTATGGGGCCGATTGGTCGGGCGACTGCAACAAAGGCAAAAAGATGACCTGCCTGGCAGTCCTCGATCCCAAGACAAACGAAAGCTACGAAGTCCCGATTCCATTGCCCAACGAAGCGGACCGGGAGAAGCTGGTTACCTGGTCGCCACAGAGCCAGCTTGCGCCGTCTCCCTACTTTGGCGACGATTTGCCGTGGAACGACCCCGTGAATCCCGGCCCGACTACGATGGACGAAAAAGGCCGGGTGTGGTTCAACGTGGAGACACGGGTGGGCAATCCCGACTTCTGCAAGGCTGGATCGAACAATCCTTACGCGAAGGCTTCGCCGCGGGAGTCCGGCGGCAAGGGCGTGGACGTGTACGATCCCAAGACAGGGAAGTTTGAATTTGTGGATTTGTGCTTCGAGAGCACGCGCATCATGTTTTCCACCGACAAAGACAACACCCTGTACTTCAGCGTTCAGCGAGACGGGGGCATCGGCTGGCTGAATACGCGGATGTGGGACAAAACCCATGACGCCGAAAAGTCTCAGGGCTGGTGCGCGGCGGCCCCGGGAATTGAAAAGCCCGGCGCTTATGGCGTCGCATACAACACCGTCGACGATAGCTTCTGGTATTCCGACCTGCAGCTCAACCCGGGAAGGCTCATCCGCATGGTGCGAGGTTCGAATCCGCCCGCAACTTGCCAGACGGAGGTGTATGAGGTTCCTTACGATGCCGAGAAGGGAATCGGCGGGAATCAGACGCGGGGCATCGACATCGATAGCAAAGGCGTGGTGTGGACGCCGTTGCAGACAGAGGGCGTGCTCGCAAGCTTCGACCGCAGCAAATGCAAGACGATTCCGACCGGGAAGGACGCGATCAGCGGCAAAGCGTGCCGCGAGGGATGGACTTCGTTTACGCAGATACCGGGACCGACGTTCCAGTCAGACCCGACCATCACTTCGGACAACACGTATTACATGTTCATCGACAAGTACAACTCGCTGGGGCTTGGCAATGATGTGGTGATCATCGACGGCGCGAACTCTGATTCGCTGATTGCGTATCAACAGGATAGCAAGCAGTGGGTGCGCATGAGAGTCCCTTATCGCATGGGCTTCTTCTCGCGCTTTTTCGATGCGCGCGTGGATGATCCCAATGGCGGATGGAAGGGAAGAGGCGCGTACTCAGCCAATATGACCCGAGGCAGCTGGCTCACCGAAGGGGGCAAGGGCACTCCGAGCCAACTTTACCATTTTCAGATTCGGCCTGACCCGCTTGCCAAGTAGGCAAGAAGAGGAAAGTCAGGTTGGTCTAATCCGCGACAGGCAGAGCGCAAATGCGGTAAGGCACACGGCGCGAGACGCGGAACAGTCGCGCCGGTGGGAGACGACTACCTCGTAGTCGCTCACGTCGGCAGCTCCGTGCCGGCCTGCTCCGCCACCATGTACTTGGCGTACCAATCGGGCCAGTTCGGATCGGGCTGGCCGGTGCGCTTTTCGTGCTGGCCGTGGGCGGCCTCCGCGCGGCGAAGCGCGCTCGCCAGATCGTTTGCCGAGGCGAAGGTTGTGGCGGGGTCGATGCGGCCGGGCAGCCGCGTGGTGATTTCCTGGAACAGCCAGCCGTTGCCGTCGGGATCGCTGAACGAGGCGAACGAGTGATAGCTGTGATGCTCGGGATCCGCACCGCTGACGCGTCCAAACAGGAAGGGCTCGTCCGTACCCGCGTACACGCCTTCGTTGTGGAACACTTCGCTGATCTCGACGCCGCGGTCGAGCAACGCTTGGCGGGCGGCCTCGATGTCGGAGACGATCAGATACAGGCCTTGGGCCGAGCCGGGCGCCGCCGGAGTGACGTTCTTGCCGAAGATGACCGAGCACCCGGAGCCGGACGGCGTGAACTGGATGATGCGGAAGTCTTTGCCGTTGTCGAAGTCGGCGTCGAGCCGCCACCCGAGCTTCGCGTAGAACTCCTTGGCGCGGCTGACATCCGAGACGGGGATGACGACGATCTCGAACTTCATGTCGACTGGCGCGACGCTGGTGTCGATGCCGCGGACTGCATTCGTGCTCATAGCTGCCTCCTTTGTTGTTTCATTTTTTCTCTCCTTTGTGACTGAGCGCAGTGGCCTATAATTTCGTTCTGCGAAGTTGCTAGCCAAACGTGAAGTCAAGGGCCTGGACGCCGGTATCGAGGAATTCGATTTCGAAGGTGCGGTCCACGATTGGACCTTTTTGCCGGATGAGCTGATAGAGCCGGGGCTCACGAATTTCGCCGGAGCCGTCCGGGGCAGCGTCAACGCCGCGATTTTCGCCGGGAGCGGCGCCATCCAATCGAACGACAAAGCGTACTGGCTTGGCGTCCTTCGGGGGAGCGAGCACCAAGTGCAGGTCGCGGCTGTGGAACCGGAACACGATCTTTCCGGGCACTGCCTGGAGCACGGCGCTTTCCACGACCCGCTCAATCCCCAATGGTTTAGCGAAAGTTTCGCGGGCGCGCTGAATACCTGGGCAGAATCTTTCTGCAGTTTTTCGGGCGAGGCGAAATTCTGGGCCTGGCGATATCCGATGTATGTTTCGAGAGATCGCCCATCGGTCCAATCAGGAGCGGCCTCGATTCCAACCGCCGATACGCTCGTCGCGGCAGAACCCTGGCCAGTTGCTCCGTTTTCCTTCAGGAGCTCCTGGATGGCGCGCTCGATGTCACCATAGTCGCCTTCCCCAAAGTGGTGGTAGCGAATTCGCCCTTTCGCGTCGACGAGATACTGGGCGGGCCAATATTGGTTATTAAACGATTGCCAGATCCTGTAATTGCTGTCGATGGCGACCGGAAAAGCAACGTTCAAGTGACGCACGGCATTTTCCACGTTCATCGGTTCGTGCTCGAACGAAAACTCCGGCGTGTGCACGCCGATCAATACAAAACCCGCATCCTTATATTTTGCCGCCCAATTTCTCAGGTAGGGCAACGGCCGAATGGAGTTGATGCAGGTATAAGTCTAGAAATCAACGAGCACAACCTTTCCGCGAAGCGACTTGCGGCTGAAGGGAACTGAATTGAGCCAGCCGATGGCGCCGTCCAGGTCAGGCATGGCGCCTTCGTCACCGAGTGAAGAGTGAAATCCGCGCGGCGGGGTCGCGGCAGCAGCTGGCGTTCGTGGGTGAAATGCGCCGATCAAACTGTCTTCCGCTTTGGCAGCGATCATGATGTGAAACCTCGTGAGTACATTCGCGCCGGAACACAAAGCAATTGCGGCAAATCCCGCGATGCCGGCTACGCCAAGTGCGCGAAGCACCCAAGCTGAGGTAAATGAATGCCGCCTCATGGCCGTGACCCCCAGTGCTGTGCCCGCTAAGATCGATTCGCATCCCGATCGAATCGGATGCGATGCAATCACCACGTTGAGAGAAAACATCAAGCCGGCGGCTTGATTTGTGTTCTATTCGTGCTGCGGTTTGACCTTCGCCGGGAAAGCCTGCAATCGAATGCTTCCGTTCTCAATCACAAGGGTATCGCTGGCGAGCTCGCACGAATTGTATGCTGTTTCCGATGTCCAAACGATGTATGCGTATTCCCCTTCCATCGGGTTCTGGCATACGTGCCATTTCGTTCCCGGTATCAAGGTGCGTAACGGGTGAAGACAAAGTCGCGGGAAGCCTTCGCGTGGCAGGGGAAGCAGGTGTTGAGCAACGCCTCGTCGCCAGGCTTGCCGTCTTTGTTGAAGTGAGCGAACCCCCATCCGCCGGTGGAGGCGTACTTTTTTGAGTCCTTGACCATAAACTGAACGTTCGTAGGGGGCCCTGGCACGAAAGATTGGGGATCGCCAAAGACTTTGTTGTTTTCCTCCGACGGGACGTGGCCATAGTGCAAAGCGGCAATGATTGAGCCGTCCGGGTATGGAAGCTTCCCTTCGCGGTAGGCCTTGATCGCTACATCGTTGCCCAAAACAGCAGCGAAACTGTGGAGGTTGCCTTCTTCGTGGGCCACGGAAATCAACCTCCAGTCGCGGTATCCAGCGGGAATTCTGATTCCGAAGATTGGGACGGCCTCATCATCGGCGCGGCCAGATGCGGGGGCCATGGATGCGACTACGCCGGCCACTGTCGCAATTGCAACCACGAAGAAAGCGATCCGTTTCATAGCGTTCCTCCTCTAAAATCTTGAGCGCCACCCTTCGCCTGCTTTCGCCTTGAGGCGCGACGTTCGAGTCCCAGCTTCCTTGCTAACTGCTGCCTGCTCCTAATGTGCTGCCCAGTCGAAAATACTTTGAGAATTGGGGTTATTGAGGGACAAAGGATGCGGTTTCGCACCGGATGCAGGGGTGCTCGACTATATCGCGGCTTTTCTAAGGCTATTTAGCAGTAATGGAAGGAGGAAGGTTCTGCAATCGGGTAATTGCTGTAGTCGACGTACTACTAAGATAATACACTTTATCCACTCGCAGCCAACTGACCATACCGAGAGTCAATCCTGGTCAAGAATCTTTTTGTCCTCTATCGCAGCCATCCGTTACGCGACACGCTGACCCTTTGTGCCATTGTCTGTCTTCACGTTCATGCCTCACCATCGGGGCTCTACCCAAAAAAAAGGAACGAAGGGCACCGCGCCTTGGCTTCAGAAGGACTTGTGCAATCGCAAATCAACCGCATATCCGCCATTCTGGTCGCGCAGCACGGTTACCGATGTCTGGGGGTTCGTGCGGTACTGCATTTGCACAGTGGTAGCCTGAGTGGATGTGACGTCCGTGCTGAACGTGAGCAAAATATTTCCCGAAACCCTCTGCTGGATGGCTACCTGCGCGCCGGGATTGACTTGGTTATTCCCTGCCATGGGGTCGATGGTAAGCTGGGAGATGCTGGCCAGCTTCTGAATCTTTCCGCTCACCTGGCTAGCCACTCCCTGCGCGACGACCGATTCGGCCCCCACGCTAGCCGGAGTTGTGCTCTGGGCAGACTCCTCGGCGGTCTGTCCGAGCGCGAGCAGATTAATGATGTCCGATGGCGGAAGGGGAGGGTCGGATGTGTAGGTAGTTCTCAGTTGCTCGACAGGTCCGATGAAATTCAGGGTAATGTTGTACTGGTTGACAGTGGTGGCCACGTAGAGATTGACTACCGGCTCCGTAAGAGAGGGATTTGAGAATTCGATGGTTCCGTTGCGTACTTCATAGCGCTTGCCCAGAAAGAAGACGTCCCCACCGGTAAGATTCACGCGACCGAGGATTACCGGATTCGCCAGAGTTCCGGTGAGGTTGAGATTCGCAGCACCCTGCATGCTCAGCTGGCTGCTAACGAGATTCACGTCGCGGGCGGATTGTATGGCTACGTTCACCTTCATGTTCTGCTGAAAAGCGCTCGAAGCTGAGGCGACAGAACTTCCGTTAAATTGACTGGCGAAGTTCGCCAAGTCGAACTGCTGCGTAAACGACAGGTGATCAATTACCACGCGCCCGCTCAGAGTGGAATCAGCCTCATTGCCGTTTAGCTGCAGGTTGCAGTCCACGACGGAGCGAAGTCCTTCGGGATACCGGACCCGCATGGATGTAGCCTGGAGTCCGAGATTAAAGGCCGGCTGAGAACCATAAATCATCCACCCCTGCGCCGAAAGGGTGCCGCCACCGACCGCTCCCGTGAGTTGCCCGATATCGATGCGATTGCCCCAAAATATTCAGCACACCGTTGACGCCCTCGATGCCTACAGGAACCGAATCGGTGGAGAGATAGGCGTTCTCGATTCGCAGATGTCCCTGCATGGCGGGATGCTTGAAATCGGCTCTGCGCCCTGTGAGCGCCAACTCGATCCTCCCGGAGCTCTTCAACCCTTTTGTCATGGTGTGAAGC
>Ga0182015_10004384_pt1 | contig 15253 bp, 13 predicted proteins | sample 712P3MmetaG_FD_120478 | JGI IMG/M metagenome (GOLD analysis project Ga0182015, IMG submission 120478) | Permafrost microbial communities from Stordalen Mire, Sweden - 712P3M metaG | ecosystem: Environmental > Terrestrial > Soil > Wetlands > Permafrost | place: Sweden: Stordalen | collected...
GTGATCATGTTCTTGATGTAGTCGGCGTGGCCGGGGCAGTCGACGTGCGCATAGTGACGGTTCGCCGTCTCGTACTCAACGTGCGCCGTCGCAATCGTAATGCCGCGCTCCCGCTCTTCCGGTGCGTTGTCAATCGAATCGAAAGACCGGAAATGGTTCTTCGGGTTGTGCTTCTGCAGCACCTTGGTGATCGCAGCCGTCAAAGTCGTCTTGCCGTGATCGATGTGCCCGATCGTCCCCACGTTCACGTGAGGCTTCGAACGATCAAATTTTTCCTTCGCCATAAAAGTCCTCAGTACCCTTTCGTTGCTCGTACTGCCCGTTGCATCTCGGGGCGCCGGCTATCCGGCTCCAGCCCCAAAAAACCAGAGGTCAGTGATCAGTGGTCAGTGATCAGTTTTCTTGCCAAATCCCGCATCTTCGATTTGCCCGATACTCAGGCTGTCCACTGTCATCTGTTCACTGCATTTCTCAGTAGTACGCGTACGCCCGAAAATATCTTTGCCGCAACTCCAGCGGCACCGCTTCCACCAGCCGCAGGTACCGCTCGCGCGTCAGCCCCTGATCTGAAACCGGAAGCGCAGCATACAGCGCCGGAGCCTCCTTGCCGAGATACCCACGCTTCAGCACCGACTCAAAATCGCGAATCCGGAGCTTGGCCTTGCTCACGCGTGTGAGCAAAACCTCCACATCACGCAAATCAAATGCTGCGTCGATGATCGTGTGTAACCGGGCGTAACCCTGCTCGTCCTGAACTGCGATTCCAGCCTGCTCAAACATTCCCTATCAACCTCGATACTGCATACAGCTTTCAGCCTTGATTCTGGAGCGGGAGACGAGGATCGAACTCGCGACCAACAGCTTGGAAGGCTGTGACTCTACCACTGAGTTACTCCCGCAAAAAACCAGTGATCAGTGGTCGGTGAACAGTGGTCAGATTTTCGTAGCCAGCACGAGCAAATCTTTGGATTCCCGCCATGCACTAACTGTTCACTGTTCACTGTCCACTGTCCACTGTCCACTTGCATCTCTGGAGCTGATGACCAGGATTGAACTGGTGACCTCTCCCTTACCAAGGGAGTGCTCTACCAACTGAGCTACATCAGCCCTTCAAACTCTCTTCCCGATCCTGACTTGAAGCCCGGCGAATCTTCTCCGCCTTCACTGCCAGAAGCGTCCTTACAGCCAGCCCGCCCAGCACAATCAGCGGAACCAGCCTTAACTCAACCGGCCTGCCGTACACCAGGACTGTCCCGTCCAGCGTGAACCAGGCCACAACTCCCAAAACCACATACAACACGAACGCGATTCTTGCTTTCCGTTCCAACTTCGCGTTCGACCCTGCGTCCAGCCCAGCGCCCAACTCCGCGCTTGTCGAGCCCGGCCCGTCTTCCATGCGGCTGGCGGCTGATTCAGCGTTCTCCTGCCAGCCCATGCCCTACCTCTCAAACTCTGGTGCACAGGGGAGGGTTCGAACCTCCGTAGGTCTAAGACCGGCAGATTTACAGTCTGCTGCCATTAACCACTCGGCCACCTGTGCCCAACCCAACTCCCGGCTGCAAAAACCCTGCGTCCGAGTTCAAACCAAACTCACATCTGTCTTCCGCGACACCGCCAAAAGCCAAACGCCGCTTCGGCTTCGATCCGCCGCATTCAGCACATTAACGCCCATCCGGAACTTCTCCGGCTCTTGGGAGCATGCACCTCAGTGGGGTCACCGCGGAGGACAAACCCGGCGCTTAAAAACAGCCCATGCGCCGTCTCAATTCATCGGTTTTCAGGCCCCGATTCAGGCTTCCGTAGTGTGGAGCTGGCGAAGGGATTTGAACCCCCGACCCTCTGATTACAAATCAGATGCTCTACCAGCTGAGCTACGCCAGCCCAATCCACTCGGAATCCACCCGGAAAAACCAGTCCGGATGCCCGAAATACCATCCCTACCGGCACACGCGCGGACACACTTCCGCTCCGCACACACAACGGCACAGAAAACAAGGTTAGCACACCGGAACCGGCGGAGCAAACGTTCGGAGGGGTGGAACTGGCGATGAAATCGCGGTTCCGAAGAGACGATTCAGCCCATTGCAGTGACGATCCTGCTACGCGCAATTGGGGCACGCAGCAACGGCTTGCCCCGGGGCTTCCTTCGCCACTCTGGGTCGAGAATTATCTCTTGATAATTCCGGGCCTGATTCCATGCTATACTCCGAAACATTCTCGCGAGTTGAGCGTCAGCGTCGTCTAATTGCCGGCTTGTTTTGGGGGATAACACTCATGAAATCCAAAAGAAACGGTGCAGCGCTTCTGCTGCTCACGATGGTATCTGGGTCAGTTGCACTGTTGGCACAGGCCGCAGGCGACATTCAAAAGAAACTTACAGATCAGTACACCCTCTCAAAGATAACTGCGGACCGCAGCGATCTTGTCACGGCCGGCGCTGTCCTTGTGCTGCAAAAGGACGGCTTGGTGATGTACAGCACCGATACCGCCATCCCGCCTCTCAACATCTACAAGGAAGGAAGGCTGCAGACCAGCAGCGGAAACCTCATGCGCGGGTTAGGCAGTATGATGCTGCGATCCCAGGGCGCTGCACCCACCTCTACGATTCCGCAGCGTAAGTTTGTCAGTGGTGAAAAATTTTGGGTCACCGCCATCAACATTCAACAGGATGGAGTCGTCTTTAACGTTTACAGCGACCCATTTAACGACGTTCGCTACTACGGATTGCTCAAGTTTCCGTTCCCCAAGAATTCCGTGCCGCCCGTTGCCGATGTCCAGCGATCAGTCGGAGAGGTAATTTCCATTCAACCTGCCGATGCATCCGGCGGCGATCAGTCTGCCCAGGGCAGCCCCCAGCAGGCAGGCGCTCCGCAGGGCAATCCACAGCAGGGTGCCCCGGCATCCGGCGCGACACAAGGTGCTTCGGAAGCACCACTCATGGCAATTCTTCCACCCCCGCCACCGGCTGACCAAGCCCCACCCGAGCCAAAGACCATCTCCGTAGGCCAGACAAAGACTCAGGTTTTGGCCACATGGGGTCCGCCTACCAAAGACATCAAACTGGCAACTAAGGAAGTCCTGGTTTATCCCGATATGAAAGTGACTCTGACGGCTGGGAAGGTTTCGGACGTTCAGTAAGACCTGCTTCAAAGTGCAGAATTCAATTGATTCGGCTTCATTCGCGCCGCAAGGCGACTCGAGAAGTGGATGTCATGATCGGCTCGGTGAGGGAACGAATCCATCGAGCCAGTCCTGATTCAAGCAATAGCTTGCAACGCCCTACACGGAAAGCCGCCCCTCGAAATCACGACGGGCTGGAGGATTTTGAATGCGATTGAATATCCATCAATGCGTGAAAGCTCTCACGCTAACGCTCAGTCTTCTGTGCGGCCTGGCAGCGACTGCCAATGCCGCAGCAGCCACCAAGACCACCACAGCGGCACCGGTAAAGGCGGCTCCAGCAGCAAAGCCCGCTTCAACCGGAACGGCGGGAAAAACGACGGGCGGCACGCCCGGCAAACCAGGCGGCGCAACAACTGCCGGACACACCGGCCCAACGACCTCCAATCCCGGCGGTCATGGTCCAATTACCACGAGTCACCCGGGCGGAGCACCGGGCAGCGTTCGCACCGCTACCGGACGCCCCCTGCCGGCCGGCGCACACACCGTCAATACTCCTCACGGAGCTGTCACCCGCCGCGCCGATGGCAGGTTGAGCGATGTACATGACAATGCTCGCGGCATGGGAATTCATCATGGTCTCGACGGCAGCCGCCACGTCTCTGTCGAGCGTGCCGACCATTCCCGCCTGTATGCGGAGCGAGGACGCCGCGGCTATATCGAGCACGGCTACAATTTCCATGGACACGATTTCAACCGTCGCGCCTACTATTGGCACGGACACGAATACAACCGCTATTACCGCAACTACTACTTCCATGGCGCTTACATGGGTGTTTACGCGCCTGGCTTCTACTACTCCCCAGGATTCTATGGCTGGGCTTACAACCCCTGGTACGCCCCGGTTGCCTACGGTTGGGGATGGGGAGCCGCTCCCTGGTACGGATACTACGGCGGCTACTTCGCGCCTTATCCGGCCTACGCCTCACCGTCTCTCTGGCTCACCGACTACATGATCTCGACCGATCTGGCCGCTGCCTATGAGGCCCATCAGGCCGCCCAGGCGCAAGGAGGCGCCACCATGGTCGCCGCCGGTGGCGAGCCGATGCTGACTCCGGATGTCAAGGCCCAGATTGCCGCTGAAGTCCAATCGCAAATCGCGCTCGAAAACGCCGAGGCTGCCCAGAACGCTCAGGGAGCGGATCCAGACCCGGCATCGAGTGGGCTCAACCGGTTGTTCACTGACGGCAAGCCGCATACGTTTGTCGTTGGAGGGTCTCTGGACGTTGTGGACGCCGGCGGCAGGGAGTGCGCCCTGAGCGACGGGGACGCTTTGCAGCTTGCAATGCCGCCCGCACCCAGTTCGCCGGATGCTCAGTTAGTGGTGCTGGCCAGCAAGGGCGGCATCGAGTGCCCCCGCACCTCCACTGTCACGGTAGCCGTCAAGGATCTGCAAGAGATGCAGAACCACATGCGGGAGACCATCGACCAGGGACTGCAGGAACTCCAGGCCAAACAGGGAACGGGAGGACTTCCGGCTGCACCGCCATCCGCAAGAACCAAGCCCGTCGAGACTGCCTTCGCGCAGGCGGCTCCAGCGCCAGATCCCAACGGCGAGGCTGACATCAAGCAGCAGCTCACCTCTTCCGATCAGGCCGAGGCTGAAGCCGCGCAGACTGCGCCGGGAGGGTCCGCCATCGGCGGCACTGTTCCAGGTCAACCTGCCGCTCCGATGCAGGCCGCCGCACCGGCACAGCCCACAGTCAACATCGCGGTGGGTCAGTCAATCGACCAGGTCACCGGATCCATGGGACAGCCGCTCACCATCGTCAACCTCGGCACAAAGAAGATTTACAAGTACAAGGACATGAAGATCACCTTCAGAGACGGAAAGGTCGCCGACGTCGAATAGGCCATCCTGTCTCGATTGAATCGATCCACTGTTCACTCGCGGCCATGGTCACGCTCTTCCGGAGCATCGACCATGGCCGCATTGCTTTGGTCTATGAGGTTTCCGCAATTTCACTGCCAATTGCCGCAATTTCTCTTGCCTCCGTGCGGTGCACAATTGGATGATGCGAGTACCGCTTCAATGCGGGCGGGATTCCCCCTGCCATCCCGGAGACCCCATGCGCAAGATCCTCCTCTGTTTTCTCTTTCTGCTTATCTGTCCGATTCTCCCGGCTCAACAGACACTCGACAACGACGGAGTCATAAAGCTGAAACAGGCGCGTCTCACCGACGACCTCATCATTAGCAATATCGACGCCCATCCCGGCAAATACGACATTTCGAACTACGCGCTCGACATACTGAGGAGGGCCGGGATCAGTGAAAAAGTGCTAGCGGCAATCGTTCACAAAGAATCCGGGGCGCCTATAAACACCTTCCCGGGGTTGAGGCCCAATGCGAACAAGGGCACTGGGGCGGCAGGTGCAGGCGCACCTATCGGCGCAGCGCCGCCGTCTCCGGCAACCGGGGCGGGCGCGAACACGACGCCGGCCACCGGCTCCGATACAACCTCGGGCAGCGCGCGTTCCCGCGACACCCCTGCCCCCACGGTATTCGCTCCCACAACCGGACCCAACGGTCTGCCGGTCGGCATTGACGATGTAGGAGTTTACTACCGCGATCAAAACGGGGCTTGGGTCCAAATGTTTCCCGAAGTAGTCAACTTTCAGAGCGCGGTCAAGATCCAGGACTTTGCGACCGCTGGCATTTTCAAGAGCGATCTGAATGGAAGAATTGAGGGTCCACATTCGCGGCTGGTAGTCACGTTGCCGCTTGTCTTCGCGGTCTATCTGCCTCAGACCTTGGACATCTCTGATTACATACTCCTCGAGCTGCATCCCACCTCAAATGCGCGAATATTCTTATCGGCTGAAGGTGGCCTGCTGCACACCAAACCAGGCGCGCACCAGGATCAGATCGATTTCCAGCCAGAGAAGCTCGCTCCACGCCTCTACCAGATCACTCTGCCCGCCATCGAAGGCAAGGGAGAGTATGGCCTCCTGGCTCCCGGCACAAAGTTCACCTCAAACAAAGAAGCCATCGGCAAGATTTATACAGTAAGTGTGGCAGAGTAGGGCCGGGCGGCGGCCCTTGAGAGGCCGGCGCGCCGGCACAACCATGCCCCATTCCGATGCAGCCTTGCCTGTTGAGAAATTCTCACATCGCCGGTGGGAGGCTGATGTCGTCGGACACATACGCATGCAGAGGAGTCCCCTTCGTGACTTTGATCTCTTTGCCTTTCAAAAGCAGGAAAAGCGGGCTCACCAAAAGAGAAAGCGCAATAGCCCCACCAGTTCCGCTCTTGCCTTCTCCGCCTTTGGTCCCTCGCAGATGAATCTTCGCTGTCCCAACCTTGAGGTAGTCGAGGCGCATGTTTAATTCGCCGCCCTTTCCCAGCATCCCGGCTTTCTGCACGTTCGTCACTTCGCCCACTGCCTTCGCGCCACCTTTGGCTACCACCACATCACCGACCTTCAGGTCTTCCGTCAGAACCAAAGCCACCGCGTCACCGTCCTGTGCGGTTTTCGAGGTGATGTCCTCGTCAAAAGCGAGATACACATCCGATCCATCAGCCAACAGATATTTGGCAGCAGCGGCCGCTGGAAGCGGAGGCAGAGCTGGCACCGATGCAGTGTTGGTTTTCTGCACAATTGCCGCAACCACCCTGTCGCTCACGCCCGCGCCCTTCAGGGCAATCATCCCATCGGCGGAAGTGTCGTACGCTCCCGGCGAAGAGCTAATTGTCGAGATGATCAGATCGTCCGACAACCCGGCCTTCACCATTTTGACGATTGAATCGTTGTTAAGCGCCGCTTGTGCGGCGGCCTGTTGCACCGGTTGCACGGCCTGTTGCACCGGCTGATCTGCAGGTTGCTGCGACGGCTGCGCTGCAGGCTCTTGCGCAAACGCTGCTAGTAGGTTTCCCTGGGCGATCACCAAAGACGCAAGGACAATTGGAGTCAGAAACTTCTGGACGTACATAACCCTCCGCCAAATTGAATCAGAATGTTTGCCGAGAATAATACACCCATGTCAGCTACTCCACCAGTGACATTCGAAGAAACGGAACCAAGGCGGACTCGTCGCGGGGTCCATTGCTCCACCCGGGAATTGAAGACTGCGATCCACTACTGCATCCAGAACAACACCAGTAAACCGAAACCGTTCATCTGCCACAAAACGGCCGGCCAAGCCCTGGCTTCGCCAACCTGGGAGGAGACTCTATTGCTCCTCTGAACAGGACGAAACGTGAGGCCTGTCTGGGTTCAGCGCCCGCCTCGCAGTGGTACCTTGTTCTCAGACGCCCCATGCACCGACGCACCCGCAGAACGCTCGTTGTAGTTGCTGCCGTGGTGGCCTTGCTGGCCCTCGCCGTCTTCCTGCGCTCAAAAGCTCCGCCAGAGGCCGCCCGCCTGCTGCCCGAGGCCGACGGGATCATCTTCATCAACCTCAAGCCCATTCGAACCGTTGCCCATTTCAAAGACCTCAAGCCTCCCACGCGGGTGCCGGAGTACCAGGAGTTTGTGAATGCCACCGGGATCGACTGGGAGCGCGATCTCGATCAAGCCGCAGTAGCCCTGCACCGGATGCCCGATCCCAACGGGCCCAACGGCCCGGTAGCATATTCAATGGTGCTCGTAGGCAGGCTCACCGGCCAGCGGCTCAATGCATGGCTCGATAGCCATGCCGCGGAGCGCGAGTCCTACGCCGGGCACACCATCTACTCGATTCCCTCCGAGGGTCGCACCGTGCGCATCGTGCAGATCGGCTACGACATGATCGCCGTCTCAAACTTTCCCACCACCGAAAAGATTCACTCCATCATCGACGGGCATCGATCGGCGGCAATTCCCTTTGCCGGTTCAACGCTGCTGCGCGAGCACTTCAGCGAAGTGCCTTTGCTATCGCTTGCCTGGGGTGTGGGCCAGGTCGGAATGCCCTTTTCCGAGAGCGGCGCCATTCATGTCTTCGGTTTGGCCCTGCCCATTGAACAGGACTCAACCATCATCGCCAGCGTGACGCCGGGCCTGAACCTTAAAGGCACACTGAACCTGAAGATGGAAGAGATTGCGCAGAGCAACGACGAAGCCACCAGCCAGACAGCCGCGATGGCCACCCTGGTGACGCTGGGGCGGGACCTGGCCCAACAGCTTGCCGCCAATCCCGCCAACAACGGACTGCGCGATCTGCTACGGACCGCCGAAGTGACCCAGAAGAAAAATCGGGTGGTCGTGACCGCCTCTCTGTCGGCCGGGTTGCTGAGCAGCCTCGCGAAATCCGAAAGCCCGCAGTTGAAATATTCGCCCCTGGCGCCTCCTGCCGCGAAAGACGTTACGTCCCCTCCTGCACCTCCTGGTGCGCCCGCTGCATCCAAGTAACCGGAATCACCTTTTCCCGGCGGAGTCCTCCTTTCTTCGCTGGGGTGCGCGACCTTCCGCCGGCGAGCAACGTCATTTAAAAACAACGTCATCGAGCCGGGACCCGACTTTATTGGGGCCCCCTCACCCCGGAGGTCGAATGATTCGTCATGCTCGCAGGTTTAATCGCAAAAATTCTTCCAGGGCAATTGCCGCAGTTTGCGGCGTCCTATTTGTGTCCTGTCTTGTGGGACAAGTGGCCGAACGGCCCAGGCAAATCGTTCTCACCGGTCAGGCCGCGTTCACCGATGCGGCGCATGAGGCTCCGGGTATCCGGCGTCACCTGACCGTTGCGGATTTGCCGGGGCCGCTTCCGAACGAATCCGTCGACAACGGTCCCACACTCGTTGATCGGCCGCAAAACGCATGGCCAATCGCGCCCAAAGGCTTCAAGGTCGAGCTCTATGCAACGGGGCTCGACAATCCGCGGCTCATCCGCACCGCGCCCAATGGCGACATCTTCCTCGCCGAGAGTCAGCCTGGAATCATCAAGGTCTTTCGTGGAGTGGGCGCCGACGGCAAGGCCAAAACGGAGGCGGAATTCGCCACCGGCCTCAACCTTCCTTTTGGCATCGCATTCTATCCAGCCGGGCCCAACCCGCAATGGCTCTACGTCGGCAACACCGACGGCATCGTTCGCTTCCCCTACAAGTCCGGCGACCTCAAGGCGACAGGGCCGGCCCAGTCCCTGGCCGAGTTGCCCGGCGGGGGACGCCTGCGCGGCGGAGGCCACTGGACCCGCGATCTGGCCTTCTCAAAAGACGGCTCAAAGCTGTTTGCCTCGGTCGGCTCACACTCCAATGTGGATGACTCAGACACGCACCCTGAAGAATTTCACCGCGCCGACGTGCTCCAGTTCACGCCCGATGGCAAGTTCGTCAAGGTCTATGCCTCGGGCCTGCGCAACTGCGTTGGAGAAGCGATCAACCCGACCACCGGCGAGTTGTGGTGCTCAACCAATGAGCGCGACGGCCTGGGCAACAATCTCGTTCCCGACTACGTCACGCACGTGCAGGAGGGCGGCTTCTACGGCTGGCCCTGGTTCTACTATCACGGGCCTTCGGGAGGAGTGAACGATCCGCGCCAGCAGGGCAAGCATCCTGAGCTCCAGGCCAGGGTCATCACGCCCGACATCCTGGTCAATCCGCACTTCGCATCGCTTGAGATGCTCTTCTACACCGGCACTGAGTTCCCTGCCGTCTTCCGCGGAGACGGATTCGCCGCCGAGCATGGATCGTGGAACCGCGCACAGCGCGCAGGCTATGAAGTCATCCGGCTGCCAATGAAAGGCGGCCACGCAACCGGCGAATACGAAGACTTCCTCACCGGTTTCGTCACCAAGGACGGCCAGGTTTGGGGCCGCCCGGTCGGCGTCGCACAGGCCAACGACGGCTCGCTCTTTGTCTCCGACGACGGCTCCCGCTCGATCTGGCACGTGACTTACATTGGAAAATAAAATTAGCCGAGTTAGCAGGGTCAAATGCCCTCAAGCCGACCCGAATCGGGGCGAACACAGGTTTGACACTTGGCTTATCGTTATCCACGGAGCTTCGTTTTAGCATTCCGCTAAACTGGACGCCCGGACTACAATGAGGAATATGGATACAAGAGTGCCGCTCGATCCCGATATTGTCGTGACAGATCCGGGCTCTTCCCACGTTCTGCTGATCGTGGAAGCTAAGGTCAGGGAATCGGTGTCTGAATCCGAACCTCAGTTGAGACATTACATGTGGGAGATGAGCTGTCCCGTCGGTCTGCTTGTCTCCCCTCGGACGATCGTTCTCTATCGCAATCTGTTTACTGGCTATTCGGACGATTCGATTGAAAAGGTTGGTACTTTTCAAGCTCCATCCGGTTGGAGCGTATATGAGGGCCCGAACGCAGGCATCGAGTTTGAGAGTCGCGTCCAAAGCTGGCTCGAAGGCCTGAAAAATGAGCGGACCTCGGAGCTAACCAGTGAGGCCGCAGATGCTTTTGCGGAATTCGTGATTCCCTATCTTCTGCAAGGGGAGGTTCGCGCCGCCGGTCCCCGAATGACTCGCGGAATTGGTGTGACTTTTTCAGCACCCTGCTAGAGAGGGCTCGATTGCAGCACGTATTTGTCGAAACCAACTGGCTTGTAGAATGCCTTGCGCCCGCCCACCACAAGGAACCTGCAGCACTCGAATTTCTCGAAAGGGCAAGAGGCGGAGAGATCACTCTCTATCTCCCCGCCATCTGCTTGGCCGAGTGTCAGCGTCCCATACGCGATAAGTTTCAAGCCAAGCCCGCAGCTGATCGCGTGCGCAAATTCCTTCTCTGGGCAAAATCCAACGGAACCATTGAACCTGGGCAAGAGGAAACGGTTCGACGTACTCTCGTTCAGATGGAGGCTCTGGTCAAGCGTGATCTGGAGCGCCTGGCTGACGCTTTGAAGGACCTCAGCGCCCGGAAAGGGGTCGAGGTTTTCCACATTGAGGAGGAGATGTGGGTGCGGATAACGGAGCTGTCTTTTCTCGGGCTCCAACTGCAGCCATTCGATCAGGCAATACTTGCCTCCATCCTTGTCAAGGCGGAGAAGCTTCAAAAGCAAGGGGTGGTTAGTGCTGCGTTTTGTGAGGTTGATTCTGACCTTCAGCCCTGGGACAAAGCAGGTGAAGCAAAGGATCCAATGGTGAGGCTCTATGATCAGGCATCGATTTGGGTATACGGTGATTTTCTGATGCAAAGACCCGAGATGCCGCAAGGCTGGCCGCGAGAAGTTGAAAACGTAAACGAGTCTGCTTGATGCCAGGTGTCCGGTCCATTCGCTTTCGAACCAGCGCCAGGACTGGGACCCTTCGAGATCGGCAACCTTCAGTCCAAATAGAATTCCGCCAACGACTCCATCGCTTCGAACTCCAGGCAAATCGCCGGCTCCGCTCACCCCCTACTTGCAAGGCCCCGAGCACGCCGCCGATATAGCCATGTTCGTGATCGTGTCCCACTCCTCCTGGTTGATCGCGGGCTGCGGGTACACATCGATGTAAACCTTGTGGACCAGGACCATGTCTTTTGCCGGCAGCACCGTAATGTACTGGCCCGCGGTTCCGCGCGCTTCGTAGGCCCCTTGAAAGGGCAGGAAGTACCGGTCGCCAGGATACGAGTGCGCATCCCACACCCACCACATCAGCCCGAATCCCCAACGCTCCGGCGCTCCGAGCGCCCGTAGATAAGGCGGGTTCATCTCTTCAAAGGGAGTCCATACTCCGGTTGAGCCTTCTACCCAAGCGATCGGAATCACCTGCTTCCCGTTCCAGTTGCCATTCCGCAGCATCAGCAGTCCCAGCCGCGCCATGTCCCGCGTGGAAAGATACATGGCGTACTCCGGGTGCGACTCGCCGGGGTGCGCGATCTTGGCTTGCTTGGCACGGTCGAAGTCCTGCATCTGAATGGGCTGTGCAAGGTCGCTCTGCAACGCATCGTAGACATTCTTGCCGGCCAGCTTCTCAAATGCATCGCCCGCCGCATTGAAATCCCAATCGTTGTAGTGGAAATACATCCCCGGAGGTTCAGAGCCACGCCTGGGCTGCGACGACGCAATCAAGTCTTTGTCCGGTGAAACCTCGCCCGGCAGCAGGTAGATTCCTGACCGGCCGCTCAGCAGCTGAAAGAGCGTCGCCGTCTTCTCGATCGGCAAGAACGCCTTGTCCGGCTCAGCCAACCCGAGCTCTTCAACGGTCTTGTCCACGTCGATCGTGTGGTCCGCCTGGTATTTCCCGTACAACATGGAAAGGATGCTCTTGCGAACCGAGGCGATCTTGCTCACCCTCGCCGTATCGCCATAGCTGAAGATCATGTGGCCGTGAACCACGATGACCATCGCTGTTGTTGGCCCGGCGGTAAGCCACGCGCGCAGCGCTTCAAGCTTCTTCGAGGAGTAGCCCTCCGACTCCGGCGACGCCATCTGCCAGTCTTTCGCCGGAAAATCCGGAGCGGATTGGGCCGGAGAGGATTGGGCTCGCGCGTGCGGAGCTGCGACCATCGACATCACCACCACAACAACAGCCAGAGAACGAGCAGTCAACCTCGCGCTCTTACCGTTCATTTTCGTCTTGAGAACCATACTGTTCTCGTCGCCTCCAGTCGCGTGCGCAAGATCTCCGGCATTCAGAAACGATCTCAACTACTCAGGTCGACTCACTTCTTCAGCCCCAACGCCTCCGCGGTCTTCTCATCCACCTGCGCAGGCTGGCCGTCTTCCTTGGTCACCACGCCGAAGTTGCCGCGATAATCCCACATCGTCCAGCCGATTCCGTCGGCCTCAAAGGCAACCCGCATATCGTGAATCCAGTTGGCGCGCGATTGCGGATCGCTGTGATCGCGGAACACCCCAAACTCATTGCAGATAAGCGGTACGCGGTTCGTGCGGCCCCACGCGGCCGCCTCGTCCATCAGCAGCTTGATGCGATGCGCGTCCCAATGATCAAGCCAGTAACGCTCAAGCTGAGCACGATCGGCCGGGTACGGCACCTGTTTGAGCAGGTCCTGCATCGCGGCTTCTGTGGCCGGGTAGGGGATGCCATGCGTGTAAGTCCACCACGGAACGCCCCAGCCCGCGCCCTGGTGCGTGAACTCGTGTGGGTTGTAGAAGTGGAAGTTGTAGATCACATTCCCATCGGCGAGCGGCTGCTGGGTGAGCAGGTCCTGCAGGTCAGAGTAGTTGGGGCCGGTGGCAATGATGGTGTGTTTCGGAGCCACCTCGCGAATGGCCCCGGCAATGCGCGACTGAATTCCGGCCCAGCGGTACGGGTCGCCAACTTCGGGCTCGTTCATGATCTCGAAGAAGACCATCTCCGGGTCGCGATTAGAGAAGTGCGCCGCCACCTTCTGCCACAACATGGCCGTGCGCTCCACTCCTTCGTTCCCCGTGCGCAACGCCAGCTTGAAGGGTTCTTCGGGGTGAAGATCAATCTGGACTGCGAGGCCGTCCGCAACCATCCCATCGACAGCGCGATCCAGACGCGCCATAAAGTCGACACCGTCTTTTCTGCCCTGCGACCATGCAATCAGCGGCGTTGCGTCGATGCTGATGCGCACGTTGTCGAACCCCATCTTGGCCATCAGCGCAAAGTCGGCGGCGTCAATGTATTTGTCCGTGTCCTCTGCCTCATAGTGGCCGGAATGCTGTGCAAACCACATCGACGCATTGATGCCCCGCTTCAGGTGCCCGGCGCGCGCAAACGCCGTCATGACGCCCGCCCCGCGATCTTCCGGTGCGGCAGGGGCCTGTGCTGCCGCTGCGGTTACAATCATGCCAAAAAGTGCGACGAAACAGGCGGCAATCGAAAAGAGTCGACGGTTCAAGGCAATTCTCCAAATTCTCGGGGTCAAAAAATCCCGCACCAACCATACCACGCGCGGCACATCTCATTCCTGTCCGAGTTTGGGTATTGACGGTCTCGCCCCCAATGCAGGAGTAATATGGCTAGAACCCCAGGAAAGCAGGCCTTCATGTCGAGATCCGATTTTGCGATGCCTTCCCGTGCGATTTCTGCCATCGCCGGCATTGCGCTCGCCGCCTTTCTCCTCCCCGCAGCCGCACCTGCCCAAACCGCGCCCGCCGCTGATCCGGCGGCTCAAGCTTCGGCGGCTTCAGCCGATGCCAACGCGGCCTTCCTCAGCAAGGCAAGCGCCCTCTACTACAACACCACCAAACAAGGCTTGACCGGCTTCGACTGCGCCATTCACCCAGACTGGGCCAACATCTTCAAAACCGTCCAGAAGGCCAAGGGCACGGCGCCCGAGGACGACGACAAGCCCGTCGCGCTGCTCAACTCGGTAAAGATTACGATCCACGCCCGCATGGCGGGGCCGGGATCGGGGGTGGACTGGAACCCACCAGACCCGACGACTCCGCCAGATCAGTCAACGACCGATTTGCTCAACACCATGCATCAGGGAATGGCACAGATGCTGCAGGGCTTCTTGCAGTTCTGGACGCCTTTTGTAAACGGGTCTGTTATTCCTGATTCGACAGCGGGGCTCGATGTTACGAAAACGGAGACGGGACACACCATTCACGCGGTCGACGGCACAACCTCGCTCACCGAGGTGCTTGACTCGGACAACGTGCTCAAGGAATTCAACGTCGACATGGGAGGAACGAAGGTTTCGTTCGACCCAACCTACAAGCCAACTCCGAATGGGCTGCTGGTCAGCAACTTCTCCTCGCTGGTTCAGCCGGCGGGAGGCACCCCTGCGCAAGATCAGAAAATGAAAGTCGGCGTGGAGTACCAGACGTTGAAGGGATTTCTAATTCCGCAGACACTCACGATGGACGTCGCTGGAACAGGAACTTTTGTTTTCACGTTTGACAGTTGCACTGTGAACCCACCGGCACAATAAAGCGCATTGCTGCATCAACGCTGAATCCCCCAATCCGGATCTTGAACCGGCCCCATCGACAGCGTTTTGAAAGGGCACGACTTCAGTCGTGCCGCAAAAGGCCAACAAAGACGAGGGCTTTACACGCTGCGGAAAAACTCGCTGGAGGCGAGGCTTTGTATCAGGGCACGACTTTAGTCGTGCCGATCAAGCCAACAAAGACGAGAGCTTTACACGCTGCGGAAAAACTCATTCGTGGCGAGTTTTGTAACAAGGGCACGGCTTTAGCCGGGCCGCAAATGCAACAAAACAAAGGACGGGCTTTAGCCCCTGCGGGACTCTCTTCGGAATCTTCTCCA
>Ga0182015_10004385_pt1 | contig 15250 bp, 9 predicted proteins | sample 712P3MmetaG_FD_120478 | JGI IMG/M metagenome (GOLD analysis project Ga0182015, IMG submission 120478) | Permafrost microbial communities from Stordalen Mire, Sweden - 712P3M metaG | ecosystem: Environmental > Terrestrial > Soil > Wetlands > Permafrost | place: Sweden: Stordalen | collected...
CGAGCCGCTGATATCGCCCACGGGCACCATTCTTGAGGAAGCATCGCTCGACTGGCTCGACCTGATTGGCCGCATCAACCCGGGTGCGAACACCGCAGCAATGGAAACGCAAATGCAGGTGCAGTTGAAGCAATTTCTGCTGAGTCCGCTGAGCAAGGTCGAAGAGCGTGACAAGCCCCTGGTGGCCAGGCAGACCCTGCACTTCTCCCACGGAGGGAACGGTGTACAAATGATGCGGGACGAGTATCAGGATGGATTGCATCTTCTCATGTGGGTCTCGGCCTTCGTGCTTCTCATCGCCTGCGCCAATCTCGCGAACCTGATGCTGGTGCGGGCGACCGCGCGGGAGCAGCAGACCTCGGTGCGATCGGCATTGGGAGCAACTCGCTCCATCCTGGTCCGTCAGGCGCTGACCGAAAGTATCGTCTTGGCCATGCTGGGTGGAATTGTAGGCATCGTAGTGGCTTTTGTGGGAACAAGGGTCATCTTGCATCTGGCCTTCCAGAAAGAGTATGTGCCCATCCAGGCCACCCCTTCGTTGCCGGTGCTTGGTTTTGCGCTGGGTGTCTCCGTGCTGACCGGCATCCTTTTCGGCGTTGCTCCTGCCTGGATAACGTCGAGGGCCAATCCCGTCGAAGCGCTACGTGGCGCCAACCGCTCCACCGGTCGCAATGGAGGCTGGGGACAGAAGGCCCTCGTCGTCGTGCAGGCCGCTCTATCTCTGGTGCTGTTGTGCGCTGCCGGGTTGTTGACGCGTAGTTTGAGCAACATGCAGCATCAGAACTTTGGCTTCGATACCACCAACCGCTACATTGTCCATATCGATCCGCAGATGGCGGGCTATAAACCTGCCCAACTGGAATCGCTCTATCGCCAGTTGCATGACAACCTCAGCGCGATCCCGGGCGTGCAGCAGGTAAGCTTTTCGCTCTACAGTCCAATGGAGGGGGATAACTGGGGTGAGGGGGTCTTTATCGACGGCGAGCCCCCGCCCCCGCCCGGCACTAAGGACCATAATGCGTCCTGGCTGCGGGCGAGTCCTCACTACTTCGACACCATCGGTACGAAAATCGTTGAAGGTCGCGCCAACAATGAACAGGACACACCGTCCACGCGCAACGTGGCCGTCGTCAACCGTTTCTTTGCCGACAAGTACTTCAAAGACGGGCATGCGATTGGAAAACACTTCAGCGATGACATTAAGCATCCCGGCAACTTTGAAATTGTCGGTGTTACTGAGGACACGCACTACTGGGGGCCGGCGAGCAAAATGCGGCCCATGTATTTCCTCGCCCAAGGCCAGAGTGTCCATAGTGCGGAGCCCCGGTATCAGCAATTCGAGGATCGCACGCAGTATCTCGACGCGATTGAAATCGAGACCAGGGGCGTGGTTCCGGGCCTCGAAGTCCAAGTTGGCCGCGCCGTGTCACAAATAAATCCCGACCTCGCGGTGATCAATTTTCAAACCTTCGCGGAGCAGGTAAGCGCGAACTTCACCCAGCAGGCAATGATCGCCAAGCTGACTTCTTTCTTCGGCATACTGGCGCTGATCCTCGCGTCCATTGGACTCTATGGCGTGACCGCCTATTCCGTGGAGCGGCGAACGAATGAGATTGGGATCCGCATGGCCTTGGGCGCGAATCGGATCGATGTGCTGGGCATGGTCTTGCGGAGTGCCTTCTTCCAGGTAGGCATTGGGTTGGCAATCGGAATCCCGGCAACGATCTTTGGCGGCCGTGCGATGGCGAGCCAGTTATTTGGCGTGAAGGCCTATGATCCAACCGTCATGGGCCTCACGATTCTGGTGCTTGCCGCAGCCGCCTTCATCGCCGGATTCGTACCCGCCCGCCGAGCGGCAGCCATGGAGCCGATGCGTGCCTTGAGGATTGAGTGACCATCCCGCCAACTCTGCTCCTAAGCGAAGCGCTGGATCCTGTTACGCAGCACCAGCGTGGGTGTTTGGCACGGCAGGAAGCACCACGAAAAGGAGGGTATCCCATCCTTCGCAAAAAGCGCGAAGGATGGGGTACCCGGAGATTGGTTGCACTTTCTGCCGAGGACAAGAAATGCCCCGTTTCATACTCCGCGGGTCGGCAACGCCGGTGGACGACTTTAAGGAAAGCCGCATAAGGTTCGTTGACCCCACCAAGCCTTACAGGAAATCCGGGCGGATGGGGCACCCGGCGGCAGCCATGGAGCCGATGCGTGCTTTGAGGATTGAGTGACAATCCAGCGGTGCCTAAACTCCATCCAGTGATCCCGCTTCTCGATGTGCCGTTGATCATGCTTCTTTATATTCCAGTGATCCCGCTTCACCACAGGTTCCGGTGACAGCGGCAGTTAAGAGTCCCGGCATTTGCCGGGACGGCTGAAAGTAGCCCGTACGAAGTGCGGGGTAGGATTGCAAAAAAAGGACCAGTCCCGAAGGGACGGTTGAATTCAGCCTTGGCACTCTTATAGGGAGGAGATCATCTTGTGCTTGTGACTCTCCTGGCTGGGGAAAGCGTAACCAATTTCTTTCGCTGCCATAACGTGGCAAACCGTATCTAAGACACTGTGGCCCCAGACGCTTTTCCCGCGTACCGCATTTCAGGAGGAATCAGTACCAGGCCGCGACCAGCAAAGGTAACTCAGGGTAACTTCCAACGCTTTTGGCTCTTTTGGCGCATTTTTTCCCCTGCCCAATTGGGTTAACTGAGATTCTGCGCGCCGGCTGCTTTAGGGATCGTCGGCGGGAGTTCGCAACTCGGTAAGGATCGCAGCTTGTGCTGGAACCGTTCGACTCGCCTTTTCGTATCATCGAGAGAATGCACCAACTCTACAGCTGGCCGTGGGTGGAGGCGCAGGTTGCGCAGACCATCGAAGTTTGGAATGGCAGCGTTGCGCGGTCGGCGCAGGGCGGGCAGCATTACAGCCTGAAAGAGCAGCAAAAGCGGGAGAAGGCATACGACCAAGGCTTGGAAGCTGTCGAGCGGGAGGTTAGGAGCGCTCCTCGGACCAAAGCGGAACGCATCGAAACACAGGATCGAATGGTAGCGTCGTTCGCTCGATTTTCGGCTACCGCCCTGAACCTGGAAGGCGAAACCATTAAACTCCTCACCGATGATTTTTTGCCGGTGGGCACCAGGCTTGCAAGGTGGGCGAGGCGGTTCGACGCCAGCTTGGGTATGCCCGATATTATTCAGGCGTGCCGGAATGCCTGGACAGCTTGCGGCTTGCAACCACTGCTCGGCGAGCACGTGAGCATCACCCCATCCATCCTGGGATACAGTCTCTTGTATCCGTATAGCGACAACTATCTGGATCAGGAGGACGTATCCGCCGAGGCAAAGCTCCGGTTCAGCGAGCGTTTCCGGGCCCTCCTGCGCGGCGAAAGACTTGCAGCTCAGGACCATCGGGAATTTGCGCTGTGGAAACTGATTCAGCTGATCGAAGCGCAATATCCTCGCGTCCTCTATCCGCAGGTCTTTGACTGCTTGTTGGCGATCCATCGAGCGCAGGAGGAGAGTATCACGCAACTGAAAAGCTGCGGCCATTGCGGTGATATCGAGCTGTTGCGGATGAGCTGCGCGAAAGGTGGCAGTTCTGTACTAGCGGACGCTTGCCTGGCGCGTGGCTGGCTCAGTGGCGAAGAAAGACGATTTTCTTTCGACTGGGGTGTATTACTTCAATTGGGAGACGATTTGCAGGACGTGCGTGAGGATCTACGGCGTGGTTCGGTCACGCTGTTCTCCCGCGCGGCCGCACTGGGTAAGCCGCTTGACGGCCTGGCGATCCAGCTCCTGAACTTCAGCGAGCAAGTGGGAGACCGGATGGACCTCTTGCCCAACGGCACGAAGCTGCTGAAGGATCTGCTGAGGATGAGCTGGCGGTCGCTCATCATCAGGGCCGTGGCCGACTCCCACGAATTTTTTTCTCCAGGATTCTTAGGCGAAGCGGAACGTTCTTCTCCCTTTCGCTTTGAATTTCTCCGCGCGAGGAACGAGAGATTAACCACCCGGCACGGTCTATATGCGATGCTTTTCGATGCCTTCCTTGAGGCACGTGAAGGTGAGGATGACGGAATACATCTGCCAAACTATCGATTGGATTCTTACCTTGAATGCAATGTTGATGCTGTTGCCCGCGTGAGGGCCGCCAGGGATTGATCTCACCGCGTGTCCATTTCCGGAGAACCCTGTGCGGAACTGGGCAGTTTGTCCGCATAGGGCAAGACCGGGTCATTGCATTGTTTTTGTGGAATCAACGACTTAATCTCCAGCCAAAAGTGGCTGCATAGTTGCCATCACAAGACCGGGGCATGTTCTTTTTGGGGGTGCCGATGCTCACTTTCCTGCAGGACATTCGCTTCGCCTTCCGCCAGTTCCGCAACCATCCGGGCTTCGCCCTGACGGCGACTCTCTCCCTCGCGCTCGGCATCGGCGCCACCGTTTCTGTCTTCAGCATTATCTACGCCGTGCTCATGAATCCTTGGCCGTATACCGGAGCCGATCGCATTTGCGAGATCTATTTCTTGGATAAAGCGGGAACTGAAGATAACTGGAGTGGCCTTACCGGCCCGCAGATACGGCAGTTGCGGCAAGCTCATGCTGTTGAAGACGTGCTGGGCCTTAACGACTGGAGCCTGACTGTCACCGGCAGCGACGTCCCGGAAGATGTGCAGGGTGTTTATCTTACCGCCAGTGGCTTTCAATTCCTCGGTTTGCCGGCCAGGCTCGGCCGCTACTATCTTCCGTCGGATGCTCCAGACGGCCAGGAGCCGCAGCCGGTGGTTGTTCTAAGCCACAAGTTCTGGCAGCGTCATTTCAATGGCGACCCATCTGTTGTTGGCAAAAACATCCAGCTGGTTCGCAAGACCTACACGGTTCTGGGCGTGATGCCGCCACGCTTTACCTGGATGGATGGCGACGTTTACCTCCCGCTGAAGCTCTCCTCGTCGCAGGCCATTGAATACGGTGTGATGATCAAGCTCAAGCCTGGCATCACGCGCGCGGCGGCAGCAGCCGAATTACAGCCACTCTTTCAGCAGTTCGCTAAAGAAACGCCGGATCATTTTCCAAAACAATACAAACTGGAATTGCGGACCATCAGCTACCGCTATATGCACGAATTAGGCGGCACGCTTGCTCTGTTGTTCGGAGCCGTGGGGCTCCTGCTGGCGATCGGATGCGGCAATGTTTCCATTCTGCTGTTGGCGCGCGGAACAGCCCGGCAGCATGAGTTTGCTGTCCGGTCGGCGGTGGGAGCAAACGGCGTTCGTATTGTCCGTCAACTCCTGACCGAATCACTGATATTGGCCGTCGCCGGCGCCGGATTGGGCATATTTTTGGCCTATCGAAGCCTCGGGTTGATCGTGGCCCGCTTGCCGGAATACTCATTTCCGCATGAAGCAGATTTCCATGTAAACCTGCCTGTTCTGCTTTTCAGTGTCGGTCTTGCTGTGCTCACGAGCATATTGTTTGGTTTGTTCCCCGCATTGCAGTTTGCCCGGCCGGAGATCAGCCAGGTCATGCAGTCGAGCACGCGCAAACTGGCTGGAACTGTGCGCGGGAAGCAGTTGCACACGGCCCTGATCGCGGGTCAAATTGCGCTGACGTTGCTGCTGATGACGGCCGCAAGCGCAGCCATCCAGGGCTTCGTGCGCATGATGCGCGTTCCCCTCGGTTACGACCCGCACCACGTCATGTCGGTCGGCATTCCGGTGCATGACAATACCTATACGACCGTAGCCGAGCGCGTGAACTACTATGAGCAACTACGGCAAAAAATAGCCACACTGCCCGATGTGACATCTACCGGAATCTCGACCAACGCCACGCCGCCGGAAAATGGGTGGGATCAAACGTTTGAGCTGTTGGGGAAACCATCTGGGGAAGAGGAAAAAGCGAGACTCAACTTCGTCGATCCAGGCTACTTCACCACCTTGCACATACCGCTCTTGCAAGGGCGCGTTTGGGACCACACGGAAATAGCGCACAGTGCACCATTGGCACTAGTGAATGAGACCTTCGCCAAACGCTATTATCCGGGCGGCGATCTTCTGGGGCATTCGTTGAAAATTCCAACGCTGAAGGGCGAACCACCCTATACTCTGGCTGCGCCGGAAAGCGATGGTTGGTTGCAAGTGGTTGGAGTGGTCGCCGATGCGCTGGATGACGGTCTCGACAAGCCGGTAAAGCCTGCAATCTTTCTGCCCTATTCGCTCTACATGTGGATGCACACGCAGATTCTGGTGGGCAGCCGTGCCGACCCACTGTCCATCCTGCATAGCATTCGCCGCCAGATCGTTTCAGTCAATCCCGATCAGCAGGCCAATGGTCATGTGGACGATCTGGAAACATGGATCAGGCGTGAGCCGGAATGGGCCAGGGGTCGTCTGGTTTCGATCCTCTTTGGAGCATTTTCTGTGCTTGCGCTCCTGCTGGCTGCTGTGGGCCTGTACAGTGTGGTCTCCTACTCGGTCGTGCAAAGGACTAACGAGTTTGGCATACGCATCGCCCTGGGGGCCCGGAAGAAGGATGTGTTCCGGATCGTGCTGGCTTCGGCCGGGGTGAGTGTCGGTTCCGGATTGCTCGGGGGGCTGGCGCTCAGTTTTGGTCTAAGCCGGCTGATCTCCCGCTGGGTGGAGAACGGCGCACACGATCCGATGTTGATTCTGGGTGTTTCTGTTGTGATTCTTGCCGTCGCCGCGCTCGCCTGCCTGATTCCATCCTGGAGAGCGTCCTCGGTCGATCCTATGACGGCGCTGCGATGTGAGTAGGAGAAAAATAGGCGTGGCCACGTTGCTACACATCACAAATGGCGATTCGGTTGTCCGCACGCTCAAAGAAGCCGGTGTGCCCGGCAACTATTCGTCTTGGGCAGATGTCTTGTGGGAAGGTCCTGTCCAACAGGCGGACGATGATGCTCTTCTTAGGAGCCGCGCGCGTTTCTTCTGTGAGAGTGGATACAGCGATAGTTACGAGGAATCTCTATCCAGGCTGCAGACATGGGAGACAGCGCTAAAGGGGTATCGGTCATACGATGAAGTTGTCTTATGGTTCGAACATGATCTGTTCGATCAATTGATTTTGATCCGCCTGCTGGACTGGTTCGCGCGGCACGAGTTGGGCCGCACACGTTTGAGTTTGATCTGCGTAGGCGACTATCCAGGTGTACCTGGGTTTCGCGGACTGGGCGAACTCCGAGCTGATCGGCTAGCGCCACTCCTGGACACACGACTGGAAGTGACGCCGTCACAACTCCAGCTGGCGCGCGTCGCTTGGCGAGCGTTCACTGGACCAGACCCAGTTTCGATTGAAATGTTACTTGCAGCCGATACTGTTCCACTTCCATTCCTCGCGGGGGCGTTGCGTCGGCTTCTGGAAGAGTTTCCTTCAACACGGAATGGTCTGGCACGAAGTGAGAAGCAGGCTCTGAAGGCTTCAGAATTGGGAAGTAAATCAGCCGGACAAATGTTTCTTGCAACTCAAAACATGGAACAGCGATCCTTCATGGGAGACATTTCCTTCTGGCGTATTCTCACTCGCCTGGCGGCCGAACCACACCCTCTTCTTTGCATTCTTGGAGCCATGGAAGAGAGGTTCAGCAAGAGGACCGTTCACATCACCGACCTTGGGAAACAGGTTCTTGCGGGCGACGAGGATTATGTGAGGCTCAGGGGCATTGATAAGTGGATAGGCGGCGTACACCTTCATGGACCTGAATCGCGCTGGCGATGGAATGGTAGCAATCTGGTCGCTCTGCCAATCTGACATCCTATGCGGAGGTACCCCGACCCCAGAATCGACATCACTCGTATCGCAACGCGCTCTGCGGATCAACCCTGGTTGCGCGCCGTGCCGGAATCCAGCACGCTATCAACGCAACAACAGTGAGAAACAGCGGTACAACGGTAAAAGTCATGATGTCGTGCGGGGCAATTCCGTAGAGGAAGCTACTGAATAATCCCGCCACCGCGAAGGCGGCAGGCAGGCCAAGCGCCATGGCAATGACGGTGAGCAGCATACCCTGGCGAAGAATGAGCCGATGGACCGCGCTTAGCTGCGCCCCTAGGGCGATACGGATTCCGATCTCGCGCGTACGGCGGCTGACCGAATAGCTCATGACGCCATAGAGGCCGATGGCAGCCAGCACCAGGCCAATGAACCCAAAGATCCCGAAGAGCGTGCCGGCCAACCGCGGCAGAAAGAGCGCCTGTTGCAGATGTTCCTCCATGGTTTCGCTGTTGTATACCGCCATGGTCGAATCGAGATCGTGGATCTGGCCGCGCACGGCGCGGGCGACCGCTGCCGAATCGCCCGCGAAGTGAACGACCAGTTCATATCCCAGGAAGGAAGGGTCGCTTCCAGTGCTTTGTGCAAGCGAGCGAAAGAGAACATATCGAGTATCCTCGCCGAGGGTCCGCGACTTTATGTTCTGGACGACGCCGATAATCTCGTACGTAACCCCTCCCCCAGTGACGCGTCGGCCGATGGGATTCTCTCGATCAAAGAAATGCTCAGCAAAGGCCCGATTGACGATGGCGACTTTGGGAGCGTTCGCGGCTTCATTGGCGAAGTCGCGACCCGCTAGCCGGGGGATCCCCATGGTTTGGAAATAACCGGGCGTTGCCATATAAAGCTCGACGCCTGGATCGGGGCCTGTGGACTTCGATTCGCCTTCAGCATGGAACCCATCGCTCCGGTTGCCCCCGGACAGCGGGGCGCTGTCTGTGGCGGCAACAGAAACAACCCCTGGAATCGCTGCCACACGCTCCCGTAACTGTTGCAGGAATTGCGTCGTGCGCTCAGGTGTATAGCCGTGGACCCGCGGATCGACAGACAGCATCAACACGTCGCGTGAGCGGAAGCCGATGTCGATGCCAACCGCTCGTTGCAGGCTGCGCAAGAAGAGTCCCGCGGCGCAGAGGAGAACGAGCGACATGAAAATCTGCGACACCACCAGAACATTGCGCAAGGTCAGGCGGCGGCCGGGGCGGGCAAATCCATCTTCGCCTTTCAGTGCGCTGGCCAGGATAGGCCGCGAGGCGATCCATGCTGGCACCAGCCCAAAGACCAGCCCGGTGCCGACGCTGAGGGCGAAGGTGTACAGCATCACCCGCCAATCGACGCGGATGCTTAGGTCAAGCGGCACAGGCGCGGGAATACGAAATGCGGAGAGCGCTGAGGTAGCCCACATGGTTAGGACTGTGCCGAACAGTCCGCCCCCGAGGGCGAGCAGCAGGCTCTCTACGAGCATTTGTCGCAATAACTGACCGCGCGTCGCTCCGAGCGCAATGCGAACCGCCATTTCGCGCTGGCGGCTGGACGACTGTGCGAGAAGGAGATTGGCAACATTGGCGCAGGCAATGCCAAGGACGAGCAGCACGACGACGGACAGCGCCGCAATAAAGAGCAGCACGGTCGACCTATCTCTCGGGGGAAGCGAGCCGGCCTGTTCCAGGCGGAAGCCTCCGCCTTTGTCGGTATCGGGATAGGCTTTGGCGAAACGTTGCGCGAGGGTGGCGAGTTCAGCAGCAGCCTGAGACTGTGTGACCCCAGGCTTTAGGCGCCCGACAGCCGCTAGCCAGTTGTAGTTGCGCGCGTTGCGGCCGGGAACGCTTGGAGCCAGTTGCTCCACGTTGCCGAGTGGCACCCAGAATTCAGGATCGAGTATCAGGTCCAGACCGCGAAAGCCTCGGGGTGCTACCCCGACCACGGTGAATGGATGACCAGAGAGGGGGATAGATTTGCCCAGAATGGCAGGGTCGGACGCAAAGCGTCGCTGCCAGAGACGGCGGCTGAGGACAATCACCGGGACGTTTTCTTCGCTGGGCAAAAAGCCGCGGCCAAGGCTCATGCGAATCTGCGACACATCGAAAAAGTTGGAAGTAGCCGATTGGCCCCAGACGCGTTCGGGCTCGCCATGGCCGCCGATCGAACCGGGCAAGAGCTCATAGTAGGCCGCGACGCCGGAGAAGGATTTAGTCTGGTCGCGCAAGTCTGTGTAGACCGGCCAGGGAAAGTTATTGCAGCAACGATCGCCGTCGTACGTTGTATGGAGTGCCATGAGACTGCCCGGATCCCCGACCGGCGGAGGTCGAAGCACGAAGCGGCTGACCATGGAAAAGATGGTGGAGTTGGCAGCGATACCTAGTCCGATGGAGAGGATGACAGCGAACACAAATCCGGGCGATCTGGCGAGACGCCGGAAGCTGTAGGTCAAATTCTGCCGCAGGGCCGCCATGGTATTTTCTCCGTCTCGATCCTATTCACTCTTATCGCTTATTTACGCCAGAGCGAGGACGATGGTTCCCCGATTCGGGGAGAAATTGTCCGCAGCCTGTGAAACCCGTTGTTGGGATGAGAATATCGCACGGGATGAGGGTTCCCGCGCGATGGCAGTGGCATACTCACTATGAAGGCAATCTCACACCTGCTATGACAAAACCCGAAGAGGGGCCGGACGCGCATATCGAAGTGATCCCAGCCGCAGCGGAACAAGAGCCGGCCATGGCTAACCTATTGGAGCTGTACGCACACGATTTCAGCGAATTCCACGATCTGGAGATAGGAGCGGATGGCAGGTTCGGCTACCCGTCCCTTCCACTTTATTGGAGTGAACCTGACCGATATCCTTTTCTTGTCAAAATGGATGGCAAATTGGCAGGGTTGGTTTTAGTCAAGCGAGGGTCAGAAGTCTCTGGCAATCGGGCTGTCTGGGATATGGCAGAGTTCTTTGTTCTTCGCGGATGCCGGCGACGCGGAATCGGAACGCAAGTAGCACACGAAGTGTGGAAGCAGTTCCCGGGTCCGTGGGAAGTTCGAGTGATGAAGTCGAACGTTTCGGCGCACGATTTCTGGACGCGTGCCATCTCGGCATTTACGGGTGAGCCGATCCATCCTGTTTACGTGGAGAAGGGTGGCAAGCGCTGGAAACTCTACACATTTGAATCCGAACACAGGTGATGGGGAGATGAGGCCGGCGGCCGATATAATCACGATCCGCAGAGCACAGGTCGAAGAAGTAGAGAGTATCGTCGAGTGCCTCGAATCGGCCTTTGAACCCTTCCGGTCTCAGTACACGCGTGACGCTTTCCGGGATACGGTTCTGAGCTCGGAAGCGATTCGAGAACGCATGGTCCACATGACCGTCTATGTCGCTATCGCCACCGAAAGAGAGGTTGTCGGGACGGTAGCATCGGCCCTCGAAGGCGGAGATGGTCACCTTCGAGGTATGGCGGTTCGCCCCGCGTGGCAAGGGCGCCGTATCGCGGACCAACTGCTTCTTGTGGCCGAGAAAGATTTACTTGCCGGTGGATGCGTGCGCATTACCCTCGATACAACTGTTCCACTCCAGCGAGCCATCCGCTTCTATCAAAGGAACGGCTTCGTACCTTCGGGTAGGGTCACTGATTTCTTCGGTATGCCTCTGTACGAATATGTGAAGCCATTGATCCCGTAACGTCCGCCGGCCGGTTTCGAACGCAAGCTTCAGTGATATTGTGAGCTAGGCCCGCAATACCAGGAGAAACCTCGATGCATCCTGAATGGGCAACGCATCTGCGAGTCTTGTTGGGGCTGCATATTTCGTGCGGCGTCGTGGCGTTTTTGTGTGCTCCTGTAGCCTTGGTGACGGCCAAGGGCGGCAAAGTCCATCGGCGATGGGGCAAAGTTTACTTCTGGGCTATGGCTGGCGTTGCGGTCACGGCGCTGATTTTGTCATTTGCGCTGCCGGTTTACTTCCTCGCTATGGTTGCGGTGTTCAGTTTCTACTCGGCGTTCGCGGCGTATCGCATTCTTTACTTGAAGGACATGTACAAGGGTGTGCGACCAAAGGCAGTGGACTGGCTGGCCGCAGTGGCGACGGTGCTGTCGAGTTTGCTGTTGTTCCTCTTGGGATTTCTGCAGCCTGCGTTGATGGGAGTAGGAGTGATCCGGATGGCGGGACACACGGTGAGCATTGTTTCCATCGTCTTCGGGATGATCGGAATGCGCATGGGGCTAGGTTCAATCCATGGCTTTCTCAAGCCATCGGGAGAAAAAATGTTTTGGTGGTTTGGTCATATGCAGGGAATGATCGCCAGCTACATCGCGGCGATGACCGCTTTTTCCGCGGTGAATCTGTCGCACTGGTTTGGCGCGGCCTGGTGGGTTTGGCTGTGGCCGACGATCATAGGTGCTCCGGCGATTGCGATCTGGACGGCGTACTACAAGAAAAAGTTTTCCCCAAAACCGAAGATAGCCGTGGCGTGACTGTTCAGGCCAGATGAGCTGCTTAGTGCGGTGAGTTGCTGGTTCCCAAGCGCTAAATTTGTCATCCCGCCTGTCCCGGCGTGCCGTGGGACCGCAGTGTAGGGATCTGCAGTTCGCTCAACCGGCATCTGCTCTGGATGGAAGCTCCGCCGTAAGCTTTGTCATCCCGACCGCAGTGGAGGGATCTGCAGTTTGCTCAACCGGCATCTGCTCTGGATGGAAGCTCCGCCGTAACCTTAGTCATCCCGACCGCAGCGGAGGGATCTGCAGTTCGCTCAACCGGCATCTGCTCTGGACGAAAGCTCCGCCGTGACCTTTGTCATCCCGACCGCAGTGGAGGGATCTGCAGTTTCAGCGATCTACGTTGCTACCCCGGTCTTTGAATGATGCAGCGAACGTCTGACTCACTACACTAGGCGCATTTCTCACCGCTCAAGCAGCCTGAAGCTTCTGCATCAGGGCTTGGAGATCCATCTGGTTCCAGCCTTCGGTGATCAGCTTGCCCTTGACGATCAAGAAGGACGACCCCTCCAATACCCCCTTCTTATTACTAGCGGGGAAGCCGAGATGATCGCCAAGATGGGTCATGGCAACTCTCCAGCGAACCGCGACCCGGTCACCCTCGGCGAGAATATCCTCAATGTCGATTTTGAGATCCGGGAAAGCTCCGCAGAAGGTACGGTGGACGGACTTGAAGGCTTCGGGCCCTACAAGAACCGAGTCCGCGTCAGGGAAGCCGTGGGACTTGCCTTGCGGGTGAAACATTTCGTCGATCGCTGCTTCGTTCTTCTTGTTCCAGACTTCCTCAAACCAGCGCCTTGTGAGGAGTTTATTCGCTTCCGACATGAGTGCCCTCCGATGTGCGGAGAAGCTTAGAGCATTTTCCGTATCCGTGTATACCGGAGAAATAGTGCGTTTAACGCGACAGCATTGTCTACTCCACCCGCAATGCCTTCATCGGATCGGTCGAAGCTGCGCGCCGCGCTGGAATCAGCCCAGCCAAGCATGCCGAAAGCGCTAGCGCCACGACCGCACCAGCCATCACCCACCCGTCCTGGCCGGACACGTTATAGAGCTGCGACTTCACGAAGCGCGCGCAAAGCAGAGCCGTTGGTATTCCAATCGCTAATCCAATCCCGGCCTGCAACATCGCGCCCCGCATCACCATGCCGATGACCCCTCCGCGGGCCGCGCCCAGCGCCATGCGAATGCCAATCTCCGGGGTTCGCCGCACAACCATGTAGGAAGTGACGCCATAGAGTCCGACCGAGGCCAGCACCAGCGCCAGCAGCCCAAACAGCAGCGTCAGCCGAGTAATCATCCGCTCCCCGTTGAAGTTTCCGTGGATCTGCTGCGCAAACGTCTGGTAGTGGTCCACCGTCAGGTTTGGATCGATGCTCGCCAGCGTCTTACGTACCTGGGCCTCTAGCCCTGGCGTCATGCCCTTCATCTGCAGGACAAGTGCGCTGGCGTAAAGCGATGCGTCCAGGTCTTTGGGTGGGCTGGTGCGTGACTGCTGCAGCATGGGCGTAAAGTACATCGGCAGTGCCGGGTCGCGTGTGCTCAGATACTTTGTATCCTCCACCACACCCACGATCTCAAAGTCGCCGGAATTCTTGATCTCCTGCGCGCCAAAGTGTTGTCCGATCGGGTCTTCGCCCGCCTTGAAGAGCTTCTTCACAAATGCCTGGTTGACAACGGCAACGCCCGGCGCCGTTGCCGTGTCGGCCGGCGTAAACGTTCGCCCGCGAACCACACGCTGCCCAACTGCCTTGAAGTAATCCGGGCTTGCGCGGTCGAAGGCAGCAGTGACATCCTGCCCTAGATCAGGCGCGCGCTGCCCCTGGATGTAGACATAGAAGCTCCAGTTGTTACCTTCCAGGGGCGTATAGAGCGTCAAGCCGATACGCTCCACCCCAGGTAGCGCGTGGAACTTGTCTTCGATCTGCTGGTAGAACCCCTGCAGCTGCTCCGGCTTATAACCGGCCTTCAGCGGATTCATGTTGACGATCACCCGGTTGTCCGTCTCCAGGCCGAAGTCCTGATGCTCAAGTTTATTCAGGCTCTTGCCCAACAGGCCGGCTCCGACCAGCAGCACCAGTGACAACGCCGCCTGCAGAATAACCAGTGACCGTTGCAGCAGCGAAGACCCATCGCTGGTCGTTCGATTCACACCCCGCATAGCATTGGCCGGTTGCTCCTGCGAGGTAATCCACGCCGGCGCGATGCCGAAGATTAATCCGGTCAGCAGGGAAAGGCCGAAGGCAAACCCAAGCACCGGAAGCGAAGGAGCGGCCTCGATCGGTACATAGGGTGAGTCCGGGAACATTAGCGCCAACAGCGACCGCGTCCCTGCATACGCCAGCGCCACCCCTGCGATGCCGCCAAGGCACGCCAGCACAATGCTCTCGGTCGTCATTTGCTGCACAACTCTCACCCGCGCCGCGCCCAGCGCCATGCGGATCGAGATCTCAGTGCGTCGTGTCAGCCCGCGTACCAGCATCAGATTGGCGATGTTCGCGCATGCAATCAGCAGAACCAATCCGGAGAGTCCCATCAGCAGATGCAGCCTGCTTGCCGCATAGTGCTGCATATTCGCAATACCGATGCCGCCCGGCGTCAGTACCACATGACCTTTGGCCAGATGCTCTCTGCCGTGTTCCGACTGGTAAGCCGGCAGCTGCCCGAGCAACTGCCGCAGCAGGCCGCTCATCTTAGCCTGGAGAGGCCCTACCGCTGTTCCAGGCTTAACGCGTCCGATGAGGAACAGCCAGCCCAGTCCCGGTTTATTGCGTACCGCGTAAAAGCCGAGCGTTGGCTCCTGTGAGATCGGAAGATAGAAATCCGGTGGATCCTCCGTTAGCCGGTCGCCATAGAACGCTTCCGGCGTCACCCCGATAATGGTCACTGGATGCGTGTTCATGACGAAGCTGCTGCCAATCACCGAAGGATCACCCGAAAAGTCCCTCTGCCAGGCCTGGTAGCTCATGACTGCGACCGGCTGCGCGCCATCC
>Ga0182015_10004386_pt1 | contig 15249 bp, 6 predicted proteins | sample 712P3MmetaG_FD_120478 | JGI IMG/M metagenome (GOLD analysis project Ga0182015, IMG submission 120478) | Permafrost microbial communities from Stordalen Mire, Sweden - 712P3M metaG | ecosystem: Environmental > Terrestrial > Soil > Wetlands > Permafrost | place: Sweden: Stordalen | collected...
CCGAGATGTGGCTGGGCATCCTGCTCGGCGCGATGCTGCTCGGGCTCGCCGTCCTGATCCGCAAGTTCCATGCGACCCCGTCGCCGTCGGAGACCGTGCTGGCCGAGCTGACCGCCGCCTCGCTGGGCCGCAACGTCGCGTTCTACGTGGTGCAGCTGATCACTACCGTGCTGCTGGCGCTCGCCGCGAATACTTCCTTCGGCGGCCTGCCGGTGCTCGCGTCCTTGCTGGCCAGGGACAATTTCCTGCCGCACCTGTTCTCGCTGCGCGCCGACCGGCAGGTGCACCGCTACGGGGTGGGCGTGCTCGCGGCGGCGGCGGCGGCCCTGCTCGTCGCGTCCAAGGGCGATACCCAGGCGCTGATCCCGCTGTTCGCCATCGGGGTGTTCGTGGGCTTCACGCTGTCCCAGGCGGGCATGGTGCGGCACTGGCATCAGCAGCGCGGCCGCGGCTGGGCGCGCCGCGCCGCCATCAACGGCGCGGGCGCCGTGCTGACCGCGGTGGCGCTCGCCGTCGAGCTGCTCAGCAAGTTCGCCGAGGGCGCCTGGCTGGTGGTCATCGTCGTCCCGCTGCTCGTGCTGATGTTCAGCCGGATACATGCCGCCTACGACCGGATAGGCGCCCAGCTGCAGATCGGGGAGCGCCCGCCGCCGCCGCGCAAGAGCAGCTCCCTGGTGGTGGTGCCGGTCGGCGGGATGTCACGGCTGACCGTGGCGGCGATCTCGGCGGCGCTGTCGCTCGGGGACGAGGTCGTCGCGGTAACCGTCTGCTTCACCGATTCCGACGACACCGAGGTGGACGCTCACTTCCGCGACCAGTGGGAAGCCTGGCACCCGAACGTGCCGCTGATCACCCTGCGCTCGGCGCACCGAGCGCTTGCCCCGCCCATCGTGGACTACCTGCGCCGGACCGAGAACGAGGACCGCTATCACCGGCTGGTGGTGCTGATCGCCGAGGTGCAGCCCGCCAGGCCCTGGCAGCGGATCCTGTACAACCAGCGGGGCTTCGTGCTGGACCAGGCGATCCAGCGCGGCACCGTCAACGTGGTCATCTGCCGGCTGCATTTCAAGCTGTCAGCCATGTCAGGTAAGCACTAGCAATCCACGATAATTCGAGCAAGCGCTTGATCGCGTGCGCGGCTGACCGCTGGTGTGCGCGGCTGACGACCCGCTGACCGCTGGCGTGCGCGGGTGGCCCGCCAGCGTCGTGGGCCGGCGCGGGGCGGAGGCTAGGCTGCTGAGGTGTGAGCGAAGGCGAGCCGCTGATCGGGGATGGCGTCACCCAGGGGATCGTGCGGATCGGGGACACAGTGCGGCGGCCACTGCGGCCGTTCAGCCTGACCATCCAGGCGTACCTGGCCCACCTGCGCGACGCCGGGTTCACCGGCGCGCCGCTTCCGCTCGGCGTCGATGAGCAGGGGCGGGAGGTGCTGTCGTTCGTCCCCGGTGACGTGGCGCGCTGGCTGCCGCCGCCGGAAAGGGCGGGTGACGAGGTGCTTGTAGCCCTGGCCCGGTTGATCCGTGCGCTGCACGAGGCGTCGGCCGGGTGGGTACCGCCGCCCGACGCGGTGTGGGGCGGGAGCCCGGCTAACACGGGACGCCCGATCACCGAGCGCACCGAGTTGGTCAGCCACCGCGACTACGCCCTGGGCAATGTGGTCTTCCGCGGCGGGCTGCCTGCCGCGCTGATCGACTTCGACCTGGCCCAGCCGACCACCCGGGTCTACGACATCGCGAACGCGCTGTGGTACTGGGCGCCGCTACGCGATCCGCGAGACCGACCGCCCGTGTTGGCGGACGCCGACATCCCGCACCGGGTCGCGGTGTTCGCTGACGCCTACGGCATGACGGCGCAGCAGCGCGCCGGGCTGGTGCCGGTGGGCGTCGACATGGTGCGCCGCTATCACGAGGATTCCCGCGCCTCGGCCGAGCTGGACCCTGTGTGGCGCAAGGCCTGGGAGGACGGCGGCGGTCTCGTCGGGACACCCGCCAAGGTTTACCTGCCTCGTGCCGAGGCGTGGCTGCGCAAGGCGGCCCCGGCGATCACCGCTCGCCTGACCTTCCCGGATGCCTAGTCCTGCCCCGCCCTTGCCAGATGAGCAGCAATGGCCGGGTGGTCAGCTCGTCTACCTACGGGCAGGTGTGGCGCGCCGCTCGCCTGATTGCGCTGGCTCCTGACCAGCAGGCGTCACCGCTGGCGGCGCGGCCCTACGACCTGCGGCACGCCGCCGTGTCGCTGTGGCTCAACGCGGGAGTCCCGGCGCCGACAGTCGCCCGCCGCGCCGGTCACTCTGTCGAGGTATTGCTGCGGGTCTACGCCGCCTGCATCGATGGCGAAGACGGGATTGCCAACGCCCGGATCAGCGATGCGCTCGGCTGAGCCGTCCCGTCGGCCATACGCGGCGATGCCGCTTCTCATCCCGTGCCTACCCCGTGATCGGCCGCAGACGGCGGCGTTGCATGGCCTACGGCTGCACACCTCCTGTCCCGCAGGAGCCCGGCGGAAGGGAGCGTTCGTGCTGGTCATGCGGTGTTTTAGCTGGCTGAGCGGAGGGTGTGGGATTTGAACCCACGAGGACGCGTCAACGCCCTAGCGGATTTCATCAAGACCGGTCATGTGATGGATCTGACCTGCGTGGACGCTGCTACCGACGGTGATCTGCGCACGTATTCGGCACAGCCTGCCGCGCGGGCCGGTGAATGGCGTTAAGCGCCGTCACGACCGGAATGATGCTGCTGGGCTGCGGCCAGGTCCGGGTGACCGGCCAAGAGCTTAGTCGGCTGGGTTGCGGGTGCGGCGGCGCGACGGGACACTAGAGGGTGGCCTGCTGGAGGTGGTCGGCGACATGATCAGCACGGCGACGGCAAACTGTTTCGACCTGGTGCCACCGGGCGCGTACGTGCCTCGCGTCACCGTCGATGATCTCGTGGTGAACCGTGAGACGTGGCGGCTCGCCGCCACCGAGCCTGGATTCGCGGGCACCGCCGACGGAAGCATCCGCTACCCGGCGGCCAGGGCGTGAGCGGTCAGCCACGGGCTGCCACGGCACGTGTTCTGCAGGTTCACCGGCGAAGGCAAGCCGATCTACGCGGACCTGACCAGCCTTGCCTCGATCGACCTGATCTCCCGCTCGCTACACCGTGCCCGCCGCGAAGGAGGCGCTGATGCGACGGTCACCGTCGTCGAAATGCTGCCCGCCCGGACCAGCTGCGGCTAACCGACGCCCAGGGCCAGCGGGTACACCTCGGAGCTGCGCTTGGTGGCGGCAGGTCAGCAGGCGGCTGTGCGGCAGCTTACTGAGGAGGGCTGACGGTGGCCGTCGGCGAGATCGCGCACGCCGACGGCAGCTGAATCGACGGCTAGTAACACAGGACAGTTCGTGATGGTGCTCGACGACATCCGATCCTGCGTCGCGCGGGCGCCCGATGCGATCGCCGTGCAGGACGGTGAGCTGCGGCTGACCTACCTGGAGTTGGCCAGGTACGCCTCTGGTCTAGCGGCCAGGCTCACACGCCGCGGAATCGGACAAGACGACGTGGTAGCCGTCTACGCCGACAGATCCGCCGAACTCGTCGTCGCCGAGCTTTCCGTGCTGCTGGCCGGCGCCGCTTACCTGCCGCTCGATCCCGCCCACCCGGCCACGCGGATCAGCGAACTGCTCGCGCTGTCCGGCGCGGCCGCCGTGATCAGTACCGGCCCGCTGTCATCAGATGACGCGCTGCGTGGCCATGATCTTGAAGTCGTGGACCTGATGGAAGTACTCCCGGAGCCGCTGGCGGTGTCGGCCAAGCTGGACGATGCCACGCTGGCCTACGTGATCTACACGTCGGGCTCGACGGGCCGGCCCAAGGGCGTAGCTGTCAGCCACGGCAACCTTGCGAACCTGATGCGCTGGCGCCAGCAGGCTTACCCAATGGGTCCGCAAGACCGGGCGATGCTGATGAGCAGCCCCGGGTTCGACGCGTCGGTCTGGGACACCTGGCCAATCCTGGCCGTTGGCGGGACGCTGGTGATACCGCCCGCGGAAGTGCGTACCTCGGCGTCGGCCCTCGTTACCTGGCTGGCCGACGAGCAGATCACCTCGACGCTCCTGCCCACGCCGCTGGCCGAGGCAGTGCTGGATGAGCCATGGCCGTCCCTCGCCGCGCTCAGGGTGATACATACGGGGGGCTCGGCCCTTATGCGCGGCGTGCCCCCCGGCCTGCCGTTCACGCTGGTCAACCTTTACGGGCCAACCGAATGCACGGTGGCCGTGACCAGTACTCCGGTTTTGCCTGGCGGCCCGGTGCCACCCCCGATCGGGTTTCCCATCGACGGCGTCCGCTGCTATGTGCTCGACGGCCTCGATCCGGTGCCGGATGGCGAAGCCGGCGAGATGTGCCTGGCCGGCGCCTGCGTGGCGCGCGGCTACCTGGGCGACCCAGCGACCACGTCCAGGTTCTTCGTGCCTGACATTACGGTCCCCGGGGAGCGGATGTACCGCACCGGGGACAAGGTCCGGCGCCGGACCGACGGCTCCTTCGAATACCTCGGCCGGTTCGACAATCAGGTCAAGATCCGCGGGTTCCGGATAGAGCCGGGCGAGGTGGCCGCGGTCTTGCGGCAGCATCCATCGGTCAGGGAGTCCTTCGTGGCCGCTGAGCGATCGGGTCCCGCTGACCCGCGCCTGATCGGCTACGTGGCCGCAGACGCCACGCCCGCCGAGCTGATCGATTTCGCCGCGTCACGGCTGCCCTACTACATGATGCCCGCCGCGATCGTCGTGCTGCCGGCGCTGCCAGTGACGCCTAGCGGCAAGGTGGACCGCGCCGCGTTGCCGGCACCGGGCCGGGCAGCCGCTGGCCTGGCCGAGGCGGCCACCGCGCCGCTGCAGACGCCGAATGAGCGTGCGCTGGCCGGGATTGTGGCGGGGTTGCTGGGGGGTGTGCAGGTCGGTGCTGCGGATGACTTTTTTGCTCTGGGGGGTAATTCGTTGCTTGTCGGGCGGCTGGCGGCGGAGATTGCCGCGAAGCTGGCTGTGACGCTGAGCCTGGCTGATGTGTACCGGGCTCCGACGGTGTCGGCGATCGCTGCCCTGATTGATGAGCGGGCCGGGCAGGGTGCCGCGGTGCCAGGCGTGAAGCTGGATTCGCCGCCGCCGATGCCGTCCAGGCTGCCGGTCCGCCCGGCTCCGCGGGACCGGCCGGTACCGCTGTCGCTGCAGCAGCAGCGGGTGTGGTTTTTCGAGCAGCTGGCGCCGGGCAACCTGGCCTACACGACTCAGGCCACCGTGTCGCTGCACGGCGAGGTGGATACCGGGGCGCTGCGCGCGGCGCTCGATGAGATCGTCCGCAGGCACGAGGTCTTGCGGACCGCGTTCGTCACCGTCGACGGGGTTGCGATGCAGCAGCTGGTCGCGGGCGTGACGGCGCCGCTGCGGGTGCTTGACGTCCCTGCCGGGCAGGCCGAGGAGGTTATCGCCGCCGAGTTGCGCAGGCCGTTCGACCTGACCAGGCCGCCGCTGGCGCGCTGGGTGCTGCTGCGGCACTCCGGCGGCGAGAACACGCTGGTTTACGCGGAGCACCACATCGTGCACGACGGCTGGTCGCAGGGCGTGCTGCTGTCCGAGCTAGGCGTCCTTTACCAGGCCTTCGCGGCCGGTGAGCCGTCGCCGCTGCCCGAGCCCGCGGCCCAGTACGCGGATTACGCGCTGTGGCAGCGGGAGTGGATGCAAGGCGAGGTCCTGAAGGCGCATGTGGACCACGGCGTCGCCATGCTGGCCGGCGCACCCCACGTCCTGGAGCTGCCGGCCGATCACCCGCGGCCGCCGGTCAAGAGCTTCCGCGGCGCGGCACCGCGGATCGAGGTTCCGGCCGAGCTGTCCCGCGCGCTGCGCTCGTTCAGCCAACAGCACCGGGTGTCGCTGTTCGCGACCATGTACGCCGGGTTCGCGGCACTGCTGTACCGCTGCACCGGTCAGGAGGACATGCTCGTGGGCACTGGCGCGGCGAACCGCAGCCTGCCCGAGCTCCAGCAGGTGCTTGGCATGATCGTTAATACCCTGGTGCTGCGGACCAAGGTCTGCGGCCAGATGTCGTTCACGGACCTGCTCGACCAGGTGCAGCAGACCGTCGTCGACACGCTGGCCTGGCCAGATACCCCGGTGGACGCTGTCATTAACGCGATCGGCCCGGCCCGCGACGCCTCCCGGACCCCGCTGTTCCAGGTCATGTTCACCTTCCACGACTCCGCCGTGCCCGACCTGGACTTCGGCGGGCTCACCGGTGCTGTCACCGAGCGCGAGAACGGCGCGGCCATGTGCGACCTCACCGTGATGGTGGTGCCGCGGGCTGCGCAGCGGCTTGGCCGCGAGCCCCGCCCCGAGGATGACGACCTGACCCTGGCCTGGGAGTACTCGACCGACCTGTTCGACGAACCCACCATGACCTGGATGGCCACGCACTACCTGAACCTGCTCACCAACGCCATGGTCACGCCATCGACCCAGATCGGCGACCTGCGGCTGCTCGCCGACTCCGATCTGGCCATGCTCGACTCCTGGAGCCGCGGCCCGGCGGCCACCGACGGCTACCCGGCAGACGCGACGATCCCGGCGCAGTTCGCCGTCCAGGTCGTCGCGAACCCGGACGCGACAGCGGTGGCCTGCGGCAGCACCGAGATCAGCTACGCCGAGCTGGATCGGCGCAGCAATGCGCTGGCCTGGCTGCTGCGCCGCCGCGGCGTGAGCACGGACACACCGGTCGCAGTAGCGATCGAGCGCGGCCCCGACCTCATCACCGCGCTGCTGGCCGTGCTCAAAGCCGGCGGCGCCTACCTCCCGGTCGATCCCGCCAGCCCCCCGCCCCGCGTCGCCGCCATGATCGCCGCCGCCGGCGCCCGGCTCATGCTAGCCACCGCCACCACCGCCACCACGATGACCCAGCTCCCCGAGGTGGACGTGGTCCGCGTCGATGGGATCGGCCTAACCGAACCCGCGCTTGCCCTGGACGGCTTGGCAGCACCGCCGGATGCGGCACATCCGCTGAGCCTGGCTTACATCTGCTTCACGTCAGGCTCGACCGGGGTCCCCAAAGGGGTCGCCGTACCACAGCGTGGCGTCATCCGGCTGATCAGCAACCCGACGTTCGCGACGCTTGGCCCCGGCGAGCGGGTGCTGCACCTGGCCCCGGTTGCGTTCGATGCCTCCACGCTGGAGATCTGGGGTGCGCTGCTGAATGGGGGCAGTGTCGTAGTCGCGCCGCCGGGTCCGCTGAGCCTGTCGGATATGGCCGCGCTGCTGCGCACCGCCGGCGTGACGGTCGCGTGGCTCACCGCCGGCCTGTTCGACCAGCTCGCCGAGACCGATCTCGACGCGATCGCCGACGTGCCCCTGGTCCTGGCCGGCGGCGACGCGCTCACTCCTGACACAGTCCGCGCCGTGCTCGCGGCCCGCCGCGGCCGGCCGCTGGTCAACGGCTACGGCCCGACTGAGAACACCACCTTCACCACCTGCCACGTGATGACCGACCCGGGCCAGGTCGGGCCGACGGTGCCGATCGGCCGCCCGATCCAGCACACCACCGTGCGCATCCTCGACGACCGCGGGCAGCCGGCCCCCGTCGGCGTGACCGGGGAACTGTACACCGGCGGCGACGGCCTGGCCCGCGGCTACGCCGGGAACGCCGCCGCCACCGCGCGAGCCTTCGTGCCCGACCCGACCGGGCACGGCACCCGCTTGTACCGCACCGGAGACCTGGCCCGCTGGCGCGGCGACGGCATCATCGAGTTCGTCGGCCGCGCCGACGACCAGGTCAAGATCCGCGGGTTCCGGGTCGAGCCCGGCGAGGTCGCCGCCGTCCTGCGCTCCCACCCCGCCGTGCGCGCCGCCGCCGTCGTCGTCACCGGCGACGGCGCGCACCGGCACCTGATCGGCTACGTCACCCCCGCCGGCGGCCAGGACCCCGCCGCGCTGCGGCCCGCACAACTACGGGACTTCCTCGCCCAGAGGCTGCCCGACTACCTGATACCCACCGGCTTCAAAGCCGTCGACCGGCTCCCCCTGGGCGCCAGCGGCAAAGTCGACCGCACCGCCCTGCCCGCACCCGACCACGACACCTGCGGACCCGCCACGCCGCCGCGCGGTGCCACGGAGGAGCGGCTAGCGGAGATCTGGTCGCTGCTGCTGCCCGAGGACGTCGCCCGCGACGAGATCGGCCGCGAGGACGATTTCTTCGCGTTCGGCGGCGACTCCCTGCTGGCGGCGCGCCTGATATTCCGCATCGGCGAGGCGTTCGGCGTCGAACTGGGACTGGCCGCGTTCTACCAGACACGAACGCTTGCCGCCTGCGCCGCCGCCATCGACGCGGCCCGCAGCCGGAGGGCACCGTCGACCATCGGCCGCAGGACCGCAGAGCGTACCGCATCGGCGCAACGCGAGCGGCTAGGCAGAGATAGGAAGGCTGATCGTGGCTGAGTACGAGTTCGCCACCTCGCTTGGCCAGCGGTGGATGTGGCTGCTGGCCGAGATGGACTCCGGGGAGCCTACCTATAACATCCCGTGGGCGCTGTGGCTGGATGGCGCGCTTGATGTCAGCGCGCTGCAGCAGGCTTGGGACGCCGTGCTGGTTAGGCACGAGGCGCTGCGCACAACCTTCCGAAACGAGTCCGGCGTGCCGGTGCAGGTAGTCGACGACGAGCCGGCCGCGTGGCAACTCGTGGCCTCCTCGGTGGATCAGCTGGCGGCCGGCGAGCGGGAGCCGGCCGCCCTGGCGATGATCCGCGACCTCGCCCGGGCTCCCTTCGACCTGGCCACCGGGCCGCTCGTGCGCACCGCCCTCATCCGCCTGTCACCGGAATCTCACGTGCTAGCCGTGGTGATACACCACATCGTCGCTGACGGCTGGTCGTTTCGGATCCTGTTCGACGAGCTGTCGGCGGACTACGAGGCGATCAGCCGGGGCGGTGGCCCGATTGCCGCCGAACCGCCAATCCAGTACGTCGACTTCGCCATCTGGCAAGTCGAGCACGCAGAGGAAGGCGGATATACGGCGGCCGAGCGCTTCTGGCGAGCCGAGCTGGCCAGTGCCTCCCCGGCGCTGCCGCTGCCAGCGGACGCGCCATATCCGGCGCGCCAGACTTTCGCCGGCCAGGCAGTCAGCACCACGATCGGCGGGGACCTGGCCGACCAGCTCAGACAGCTCGCCACTGGGCAAGGAGCCACGCTGTTCGCCGTTCTGCTGGCCGCGTATTCGGTCGTGCTCGCGCGGCTGACCGGCAGCGATGACCTGCTGATCGCGGTGCCGATGGCTGCCCGCGTCAAGCGGGAAACCGAGTCGGTCGTCGGGCTCTTCATGAACACCGTCGTTATCCGCGTCCAGATCGACCGGGATGGGACGCTCGGCGATCTGCTGCGATCGGTCCACGCCGCGACGGTGCGGGCAATGGAGCATCAGGACCTGCCGTTCGCCAGGGTCGTGGAACTGATCAAGCCTGACCGCGACCCGTCGCGGCTGCCGCTCGTCCAAGTCATGTTCGCGATGGAGAAATCGTGGACCTGCCCGGATCGCGGCGGGCTGCGCTGGCGCCCGGAGCTGGTGGAAATCGGAACGGCCAAGTTCGAGATCGAGCTGACCGTCACCGACGCGCCAGACGGGCCGCAAGTGCGGATCACCTACAACACCGCGCTGTTCGACTCAGCCACCGCTGAGCGGCTGACCAGGAACCTGCTCACGGTGCTCGCTCACATGGCGGCTGCGCCGGCGGCCAGAACCAGTGACCTATTCGTTCTGGCAGAACGCGAAGCCACCGCGCTCGCTCAGTGGAACGTCACGGCGAAACCATCGCCCACGGGCGACGACGTGACGCTTCGCGACCTGTTCGAGCAGCAGGCGAAGCGAACACCCGATGCCGTCGCCGTGACAGGCGACCAGGGCGAGCTCAGCTACGCACAGCTTGACAGCGCTGCCGACGTGATCGCTCACCGGCTCATCGCGGCAGGTGTGGCCGGCGAATCAGTGGTCGCCGTCCTGGCCGAGCGTTCGGCCGAGCTGGTCACCGCCCTGGTGGGGATAGTCAAGACTGGCGCGGCCTTCCTGCTGTTGGACCCTGAGTACCCCCCAAAACGGCTCGCGTACATGCTCGCGGACTCGGGGGCTGCGATCGTGCTGGTGCAGCGGCACATCGGTGACCTGCTGCCTGAGTCCGGTCCACCGGTCTTGTACCTCGACGACGCACCGACCTGGCCCGTGCATGCCGCCGATGGCCACGGACCAGTCCTGCATGTGGACAACGCCGCCTACCTGATCTACACATCGGGCTCGACGGGCCGTCCTAAAAGCGTGATCAACACCCACCGTGGCCTGCTCAACCGCCTGGACTGGATGCGGTCAGCGCTATCGTTCGATGCGACCGACGTGGTGCTGCAGAAGACCTCGGTCGGCTTCGACGTATCGGTCTGGGAGTTCTTCCTGCCGCTGACCACCGGTGCCAGCCTGGCGCTGGCCCGGCCAGGCGGCCATCGTGATCCTGGTTATCTGCGCGAGGCGATCGCGTCGTTCGGAGTTACCGTCCTGCACTTCGTCCCGTCCATGCTGAACTCGTTCCTCGCCGATACCGAGGCGGCGGAGGATAACACCCGAGCCACCTTCGCCACGCTGCGGCACATCGTGAGCAGCGGCGAGGAACTGCCGGCCGCGCTGGCTCGCCGCTGCCTGCAGGTGCTGCCAGGGGTAAGCATTCAGATCACCTACGGCCCGGCCGAGGCGGCGATCAGCGTAACTACCTGGCAGGCCACGCCCACTACGCTGGCCGGCCGGTCGCGCGTTCCTATCGGCGGCCCGGTCAGCAACGTCAGGATCCACATCCTCGACAATCAGCTACGGCCGGTGCCTGTCGGCGCGGTCGGCGAGCTGTACCTCGGCGGAGTCCAGGTCGGGCGCGGTTACCACCGGTGGCCAGCGCTCACCGCGCAGCGTTTTGTGCCCGACCCTTTCGGCCCAGCCGGTTCAAGGCTCTACGCGACCGGCGATCATGGCCGCTGGCGTTCCGATGGCACGATCGAGTTTATGGGCCGGGTCGACGGCCAGGTAAAGCTGCGCGGCATGCGGGTAGAACTGGGAGAGATCGAGGTCGCGCTGCGCGAGCAGCCAGGCGTCCGTGACGCCGCAGTTGCGGTCAAGGAGATCAAGCCCGACGACAAACGGCTCGTCGGCTACATTGTCGGGGCCACGGCGCCCGATGCCGCTGCCCTGCGCACCGCGCTCAAGGCTACGCTGCCCGACTACATGGTGCCGGCCGCATTCGTTGCGCTCGACGCGCTGCCGCTCAACGGGAGCGGGAAAATGGACCGCCGCGCACTTCCCGAGCCGGATTGGGGCGCGGTCCCTGGCCAGGCCCAAGTCGCGCCCCGGACGCCGGTCGAAGCGCACCTCGCGGCGATCTTTGCCGAGGTGCTTGGCCTGCCGACGCCAGTCGGAGTGAACGACAGCTTCTTCGCGCTCGGCGGCCATTCGCTCACCGCGACCCGGCTGCTAGCCCGCATCCGGGCCGTTTGCGGCGTCGACCTGCCCGTGCGCACGCTGTTCGCCGATCCCACCGTCGCTGGCGTGGCCGCCGCGCTGGCCGCTACTGACAGCCGCGTGGTGGACTCACTAGACCCCGCACGGTGGCCGTCACAGGCCGATCCCGAAGGCGCCCAGGCCGGCGATCTGGGGGAGACAACCGCACCTGGCGATCGGAGGTAGGTCCCCCATGCTCTTCCCGGCGTCCCGTTCCCAGCAGGGGCTGTGGTTCCTCGATATGCTCTCGCCCGGCGAACCGACGTTTCACATCGCGTATGCGATGTGGCTCGACGGCCTGCTCGACGCTGGCGCGCTGCAGCGGGCGCTGGACGCCGCGGTCGCGCGCCATGCCGCGCTGCGGACGAGCATCGTCGCCTCCGACGGCACGCCTGAGCAAGACGTCGCCGACGCCGGCGCGGTGGTGATCGAACGTATCGACCTGCCGGAGGCGGCGGACAGCGACGAACGCACTCAGCAAGCTGAGTCGATCGCGGCCGACCGCGCCCGCCAGCCATTCGATCTGGCCGCCGGGCCGCTGATTCGGGGCACGCTGATCCGCACCGGGCCCGACCGGCACCTGTTCGTGCTGGTGATGCACCACATCATCACCGATGGCAGGTCCATGCAAATCGTGATGGAGGAGTTGTCCGCCAGTTACCGGGCCGAGCTGACCGGGGTGCCTGCGTCGCTACCGCCGCTGCGGATGAGTTACAGCGATTACGCCGTGTGGCAGCGCGACTGGATGAGCGGTGAGGAGCCTGAGCGCCAGCTGAGCTACTGGCGCGAACAGCTCAAAGGCGCACCGCGAGTCTTGGCCCTGCCCACTGACCGGCCCAGGCCTGCTCGCGGGTCCTCTTGCGGCGCGCGCGCCAGCGTCACTGTCGACGACACGACGATCACGGGCCTGACCGAGGTGGCCCAGGCCGCCAACGCCACCATGTTCATGGCATTCCTCGCCGGCTTCGTGGTCGTGCTGGCGCGCTACGCGCGCCAGCACGACCTTGTGGTCAGCACCCAGGCAATTGGCCGCACCCACACCGAGCTCGACCCGATTGTCGGCCTGTTCGCGAACACCGTCTTGCTGCGAACGTCGCTCGCCGGCAATCCGAGCTTCACCGAGCTGCTCGGCCGGATCAGGGACACCACGGCCGATGCGCTGTCGCACCAGCGGCTCCCGTTCGAAAAGCTCGTCGACGACCTCGTGTTCGACCGCTCCCTCGCGCACTCGCCGCTCTCGCAGGTCCAGTTCGCCCACCACCCGTTCGCGCCTCCTGGGCTGGACCTGCCTGGCGTCACTTCGAGCTGCCGGATGCTTTCCACTGATACGGCGAAACTCGACCTAGACATGTACGTGGACAGCCCGCCCGGCCAGGACACAGCGTTCGTGCTGGATTACAGCACGGACCTATTCGACCCGCCCTGGGCGCAGCAGTTCCTGCGCTGCGTGGCGCACCTGCTCAAGCACGCGGCACAGGCTCCTGGCACTCCGGTCGCCGACCTGCCCATGCTGCCGGCCGCCGAGCTCGACGAGCTGATCGTCGGGCGCAATCGCCAGCCCTCCCCGGGGGGTTCCGGGGGGCCGTCCTCCCGGACCGGCACAGCGGGCGGCGACGACGGCGTGGATATCCGGAACCTGCTCCGGGCATCGCCGTCCCGCGTCATCGACGGCAGCGAAGACCTGCCTATGAGCGAGGTATGCGATCGCGCCGCCCGGCTCGCCCGAACCCTCGCCAACCGTGGCGTCGGCACGGAAACGCTGGTCGGCATCTGCGTCGAGCGCGGAGTCGGCATGCTGACGGCAATGCTCGCCGTATGGTGGGCAGGCGGTGCTTATGTGCCGCTGGATCCGAGCTTCCCCGAGGCGCGGCTGAAGGCGATGGCCCCGGGTGCGAGCCTGCGGATCATCATCTCCGACTCCGCGAATTGCGCTCTCGCTCTGTCGGTAGCCGGGCGCGCCGAGGTGATCCGCCTCGACGACCCAGCGATGGCGGCCGCGCCGCCGCTCCCTCCGGTGCCAGTACCCGACAATGCGCTCGCCTACGTCATCTGGACCTCCGGCTCGACCGGGCAGCCTAAGGGCGTTGGGATCGAGCACCGGGCGGTCGCGAACCTGGTTGCGTCGTTTGGGCGCTCGCTCGGGCTTGGCAGCGAGGACCGGTTGGTCGCCGTCACGACGCTGTCGTTCGACATCGCCATCCTGGAGCTGCTGCTGCCCCCGCTCTGCGGTGCGGATCTCGTGATCGCGACCTTCCACGAGGTCCGCGAGCCCGACCGGCTGCGGTCGCTGATCCAGCGGACTGGCGCGACCGCGATGCAGGCGACGCCGCAGACGTGGCGCATGCTGGATTTGGCCGGCGCTGTGCCGGCTAGCCTGCGGCTGCGCCTGTGCGGCGGCGAGGCCCTGCCCATCGACCTGGCTGAGCGCCTGATGGAGCCCGGTGCCACCCTGTGGAACGTCTACGGCCCGACCGAGACCACGGTCTGGTCGGCGGCCAGAGTCGTCACCAGTGCGGCGGACGCGGCCAAGATCGGGCCGCCGATCGAGCACACCCGCGTATACATACTGGACGAGCGCCTGGTGCCGGTGCCGGTCGGGGTGATAGGCGAGGTGTGCCTGGCCGGCCGGGGTGTCGCGCGCGGCTATTACGACCGGCCGAGGCTTACTGCGCGCTCGTTCCGGCCTGATCCATGGAGCGACGACCCAGGAGCGCGCATGTACCGGACCGGTGACCTCGGCCGGTGGCGGGAGGGCACGGGCCTTGAGCTGATCGGGCGGAACGACCACCAGGTGAAGGTTCGCGGCTACCGCATCGAGTGCGGCGAGATCGAGGCCGTGCTGCGCGCGCACCCTGGCGTGCGCCAGGTGACCGTCATCACCGCCGACAGAGCCGGTGAGCCCGAGCTAGTCGCGTACATCGTGCCTCGTCGGAACAGCTCTCTGGCGCAGCCAGGCGGGGACCTACTTGAGGAGTTGCGGCCGCACCTGCGTGCCGTGCTCCCCGACTACATGGTCCCATCGCTGGTGGTCACGCTACCCGCGCTGCCGCTGACGCCAAACGCCAAGGTCGACCGGGCTGCGCTGCCCGCTCCGCAGTGGGGTAGTTCGCCATCGGCGGCCGAGCGGGTCGAGCCCAGGAACCCGGTCGAGGCCACACTCGTCCGGATCTGGAGCGACATCCTGGCCACGCAAGAGCCGGTCGGCGTGCACGACAACGTCTTCGCCGCGGGCGGTCATTCGCTGACCGCGACCAAATTCGTCGTCCGCCTCGCTGACATCTACGGCGTGAACCTGCCGATTTACCAAGTCTTCGCCAGCCCCACGATCGCAGAGCTGGCCGAGATCATCTCTGCCGATCCGGACTTCGACCGCGCTACGCGCTCGCCCCGCCACGTCGATCTCGACGCACTCAGCAACGAGGACCTGGACGAACTGCTGCGCGCGGCGCTTGCCCAGCGCCATCGGCGCCAGGCGAAGACAGAAAACGCCGATTCCTGACCCGGCCACTACCGCCAGCCATGCCGTCCGGTACGTCGTGGCCGTCAGGCTATGTTCAGGGGCCAGATTATCGCTATCGCGCGTAGCCGAGCAGGCGGCCGATCACGCAACCGCGGCGGCCGTTTCAGGGGATTGACAAGTCCTGCGTTTCAGGGGATTGACACGTCCTGCGGGTAGTTGGCCAGAATCAGCTATGTTCGAGCAGATCAGCCGGGA
>Ga0182015_10004387_pt1 | contig 15244 bp, 15 predicted proteins | sample 712P3MmetaG_FD_120478 | JGI IMG/M metagenome (GOLD analysis project Ga0182015, IMG submission 120478) | Permafrost microbial communities from Stordalen Mire, Sweden - 712P3M metaG | ecosystem: Environmental > Terrestrial > Soil > Wetlands > Permafrost | place: Sweden: Stordalen | collected...
CTGTTCTCCTCCGGAACACAGTCGAAACACCATGCGTAGTTCTCGGCGTCGCGGGGGAGATCGCAAACCTCTTTCATCCACTGCCCCCCCCACGGACCCGGATCGAAGAAGGGCACTACACGGAATGGCTGATGGGCCGCGTTCTGTAATCCTCGCAGCAAATCCTCGCCACTAATCATCTTGGGGGTGTCTCGCTGATTCGTATCGAGAAGAAAATCGATTCGCTGTAGCAGCCGCTTCTTGAGCCGGTCAGCGGCGCGCCAATCCACAAAGTAAGCGCGTTTGTATTTCAATGAGGCGCGTTCCACGCAGTTGTCGAGGCCCAGATTCGGGATTTCCCCTGCCCGCTGGCGTTGCTGAATCTCCCACCGCGCCATGTCGCAATACACCAGGAGGTCCCAGGTTTCGGCAACCAGGGTCGCGCCCGTCCCAATTACTAGCACCAAGTTCGTGGCCTCACTTATGCTCGGCCGCCGTTTTGCAATTTCATGTTCATCCATGAACTCGGAGAGCTCATACTTACCCATGAAGGCAAATACAGGGTCATCGCCGAGATCACGCTCACAAAGCGACCGGATCGCACTCCCCGGCAGGTAGCATTCGCCTGCACGCACCACCAGGGCCGGATTCAGCGCGCTGATGAGTTCTCGCTCGATCTGTTTTTCAAAACAGCCTGGATAGCACTCCACACACAGTACGAAGCGGTGAGTATGAATGCTTGCTCTTAGACGCTGCGCTACGGACTGCCATCCAACCTCGCACCTGTCCGCGTCAGCGGAAACGTTAACGACGGGGTGCTTATCATAGGTGGATCCACTTATGGTAGTCATTTACCCTCGGACCTGTCCGTTGCGTCTGTATTCTAAAGTCCTATTAATGATGGATCGAAGGGTTAGCATCCGCTGCATCGCATTGAGCAACGGTGAACTGCGCGAGCGTAAAATTGCCGTTGTCGGCTCCCGGAAGTTTTGCGTTTCTTGCAGGGTCGCGTACCGCAAGCTCTGATCTCAAGATTCGGATAGCGGACCCGAATGTCGTGCATCAAATCGTGAGTCAGACCGCGGCGAAAACCCTTGATAGTTGCCGCCGCAGACGCCCCCTCAATGCTTCAGAAGATAATCTTTAATGACAACTGCTCCTGGCGCGCGGTGCCGTTGCCGATCTGACTTCCAATGCTGTCGGCAACCGTTTGACCCGTGATGCCGAAGTTGGGATTGAGAAACTGCGCGGTTGGGCCAGCTGTCGGGTTCGGAGCACATCCCGGTCCCGACGTCGTCACCGGTGAGGCCACCGCTGTGCAAATTCCACCGTCAGGGTTGGCGAAATTGGGATGATTCAGGATATTGAAAATATCCGCCCGGAATTGCAGCTTCACATTTTCCGTGATCGGAAAATTCTTCATTGCCGAAAGGTCCAACTGGAAGAATCCAGGTCCACGAAGCGCGTTGCGCCCAACGTCTCCGAGATTGGTTCCCCAAGTCCCGTCGTAGCCCGGTGGGACCGTGAACGCATTGATATTAAAGCTCCTATCCGGCCAACTTGGATTCGAGACGAGCAGCGGCTGGCCCGGAACATAGTTGGGCCGCATTGGGATTCCAAAAAAGCCACTGATAAGTTGGATGTTCGTTGGGAGGCCCGAGCGAGTCTGGAGAATGCCCGATGTTTGCCATCCACCGAGGAACGCGCGAACGAATGAGTTCGTCCCTTTTAAATCCGGCAGGCTGTAAACCGCGCTGGCGGTAAAATTGTTCCGTACATCCCAGTCTCCGCTGCTCCGGTCGAGGCTGGGATTAAAGGGATCCGAAAAACCGCCGAAGACGTTCACCATGTCGTCGATTTCATGCGACCAGGTGTAGTTCGCCTCAAGGTTGAGCCTTCCGGTATTCCGGCGAAGCTGCACTTGCAGCGCATTGTAAGTGGAAGACAAGTTGTCGGCATCCAAGTTCTCACTGGCGAAGCCCGACAGTGGGCGCGCATCTGTAATTGTGTTAGCCGGATTGAGATTGACTGCTGCGAAGTTCACGCCAGCCTGCATATGCTGCACCTTGTTGGCCGTATAGTTCGCGCTCAGAACCGTATTCGGTGCAATCTCCTGCTGAATGCCGAATAACCAGTTCGTGGAATAGCCATCTTTGGGGTTCTGAGGGAATATGTTCACGTTCTGTGTTCCGGCGGGGAGCGGCGGATTGGGCTCGGGATACATGAGCGGTGCCTGAAACAAATTCACGCTGTAACTTGAAAGTGCGGGAATATTGGTAACCAGCCCAACGCCGAACTGCAGCGGCAAGTAGAACAGGCCGCCGTATCCATGGAAAACCGTTTTTCCCTTTCCCATCGGGTCCCACGCGAATCCGACCCGTGGCGCAAAGTCATTTTTCGGTGTAGTGTATGCGGGCTGGCCGACGGGAAGCAGCGCTTGCGTGGCGAAGTCGAAATTCTGCTCCTGATTGTGGCGCTCGTGCCATGTAGTGTTGTAGTCGTAGCGAAGCCCTAGGTTCAGCGTGAGCCTGCGCGTAACTCTCCAGTCATCCTGCAGGTAGAAATCCCAGTTGGAATCCTGGATGCCGACAAAATTCGGAAATCCGATTTTTTGCAACACGAAAGGTTGATCAGCCTCCAGATTGGGAAAGCTGGCGAAATCGAAGGTCTGCTGCGGCCGCAGAAACGTATTCAGTTGGTTGGCACGAATCTGGGTGCCGAACTTTAACGTGTGGCTTCTCACCGTCTTCGTCACATTATCAAACACTTCAAATATGTTGTTCGCATTGATCTGATTGAACGTGTTCGGTCCGGGGAGCGCACCCAAGTTAATGAAAAAACCGGAAAATCCGACGAGAGGCTGCGGAGTATCTGAGTTGGTGTTGGAATAAAACCGGTTGAGAGACACACCGAATTGATTGAGCAGCGTCGAACTGAAGGTGTGGGTCTCGTCAATCTTTGCCAACTGAGTTCTCAGTTTCTGAGGCGTTACTTGCCCTTCATTCAGACCATAAGTTTCTGTGGTTAACGAGTCGTTGATGTTGTACCGGAACATCACCTGATCTTTGGCCGAAATGTTGTAATCAAGCCTGACAGACCCAGTATCTTCCCGAAGAATGTCCGGAAAAACGCCAGAATCATAAACCAGATCCGCCCCGGCGCCTGGAACTGGATCAATCGTGTCGCGAACCGCACACGAAGCGGGGGCTGGAATCGCCGTGCAGCCTGCCGGCAAAGGCGCAAGTTGCGCCAACACCGGCTGCATCGCCGGCACAAATTGGGATCGAACATACGCGCTCGGAGTCTCGTAAGCGGAATTGAAGGTTGTGATGTGGGTGCGGTCACCCTCATAGTTGACAAAGAAGAAGAGCTTATCCTTAATAAGCGGACCGGCGAGGTTGCCACCGAATTGATTGAGCCTCAAGGGCGCAGGGGAAGAACCCACGGGCTGGAAGTAATCTCTCGCGTCCAGAGCATCGTTGCGGAGAAACTCAAACGCTGTCCCATGATATTGATTAGTTCCGGACTTGGTGATGATGTTCATCTGCGGGCCCAGCGAATGGCCGGTTTCGGCACTGTAGCCGCTATTCGTATAGTCGATTTCCTGAATGCTATCGATGCTCGATCGCGTGACCCGCGCCAGTTCTTGCCCTTCCGTATCCAAAAAGCCGTTGATATCGCCACGCGACGCATTTTGCCCGTCCACCGTGATATTCAGCCCGGTGAAAATGTTTTCCAGGCCATCGACGCTGCCCTGGAAGAAGCTGGTCGAGCCCACCGATCCGGGAGCGATTTCAAGGAAATCGCTGACGTCCCTGCCGTTGATGGGCAGATTGGCGATCTGGGTCGCGTTCAGCGTCGTTCCCGTTGCAGTCGATTCCGTATCAACCGTCGTAGCCGTACCGGTAACCTCGACGTTCTGTTGGGTACCCGCGACTGACAGCGCCACATTCACGTGGACCATGGCATCCACGTTCAGCACGATTTGCGGGCTCTTGGTTTCCACGAAACCGCTCGCGTTGGCGCTAACCACATAGGTTCCAAAGGGCAACGCGGAGGCAACGAAACTTCCTCCGCTATCGGTCTGCAAGATCTTGTGAACCGAAGTTCCGATATTTGTGACGGTCACCGTAGCATGAGGAACCACTGCGTCGGACGGATCGGTTACGGAGCCAGCGATCGTGCCGGTATCAAATTGTGCAAATGCTGAGAATGCAAACAAGCAGAAAAATGTCCATACCGCAAGAAGACGCAACGTTCCACCGGTGCGTGTTGAGCGTTGCACATGCGCATTTCGTCCCATAACGACCGCCCCTCCAAGTGCTTCGGTTGCAAAATGGTGGTATTTGAGCCTCGCGGATGTTAATACGAGCACTTGGCATTAGTCAAATCTTTTTTTCTTTCCAAGATTAAACGATCTTCTTTTTGTGCTTTTATAGTCGAAACCGCTCACTCACCAGCACTCAGACGAGATTGTCAGTCGAACATAAAAGAAACGCGATGTATTCTATGCTGGAAGATTCGGAAGAAAAGTTCGGAACTTGGACGAATGACAAAGCGCCCGGCATCGGTACCAATAAATCAGGTAAATCGATGAAAGCTCTCGCAATAGATTTCGGAGGCACACACGCCACCTGCGGATTGGTGGAGGATCGAACTCTCCTAGCCTCTGAAACCGTCGATACGAATCGCGCGCACAGCCTGGCTTCCATACTGCCCGCCATCGCGGAGACTTTTCGAAAGCTGGTCCAACGCGAATCTTTCGCACTGCAAGACTTCGCCGGGATCGGAGTGGGCTTTGCCGGCCTTGTCGATTCGCGCACCGGACGAATCATGGCCACGAATGGGAAGTATGAAGATGCAAGAGAAATCGACCTCGATGCATGGAGCCGAAAGACTCTTGGCATTCCGATGCATGTCGAAAACGATGCTCGGATGGCGCTCTTGGGAGAATCTTTTGCCGGCGCAGCAAGCGGATTCACGGAAGTTGTAATGATGACGCTGGGAACCGGAATCGGCGGAGTCGCCATGATTGAAGGCAAACTCCTTCGCGGAAAGCATGCGCAGGCGGGATGCCTCGGCGGGCACATTCCCGTCCTCTTTACGGGCCGCACTTGTACTTGTGGGGCGATAGGATGCGCGGAGGCAGAGGCCTCAGGATGGTCGCTCCCTTTGGTAGTAAAGGACTGGCCCGGCGCCGCCCAAAGTACGCTCTCAAAGCATTCCAATATCGGTTTCAAGGAATTGTTTGAAGAATCTGCCCGGGGAGACAGCATTGCGGTTGCGATCCGCGACCGCTGTCTCAATATCTGGGCCGCGGATGCCGTGGGCTTGGTTCACGCCTACGACCCCGAAATCGTCGTGATTGGAGGAGGTGTAATGAAAAGCGCCGATGTGATCATTCCGTACGTCGAACAGTACGTCCAAAAACATGCATGGACGCCATGGGGGAAGGTCCAAGTACGGGCCGCGGCGCTGGGCAACAACGCTGCGTTGCTCGGAGCGGTTCCATTACTTTCCGAAAGTTAGTCCAACCCAATCGCCGCTCAATTTCCGGTGAGTCCCGGACTTGATCGACCTACTATGGAAGATACGCAAATTTGGGTAGTACTTCGATTCTATGAATACAATTAGTTCAAATACTCCGGCCGCGAGAAACGCACCTTCCGCCAGCTACAAAAGTGCTCTAGTCGTCGTCACGACGCTATTCTTCATGTGGGGGTTTCTCACCTGTCTCAACGATATTCTGGTTTCCCCATCTGAAGCCAATCTTCGACTTAAGCACGCGAAGATTATGTTTATGCAGTTCGCGTTTTTCCGGGCATACTTTTTGTTCTCGGTTCCCATGGGAAAGATCGTTGAGTTGGTTGGCTATAAGTAGACCATGGTGGGCGGCTCTTTACCATGGGGATCGGAGCCCTGTTGTTCATCCCAGCCGCAGCCGTACCATCGTATCCACTCTCTTTGTTCGCATTGATGGTCCTTGCTGGTGGAATTACAGGGTTGCAGGTTGCAGCAAACCCCTATTTCGCGGTGTTAGGCCCCGCAAAAACCACGAGCCGCTTGAACCTGGCACAAGCTTTCAATTCATTAGGAACCGCGATTGCTCCTTATGTAGGTGGTTTGTTTATATTGAGCGCGGCGCCGAAAAGCATGGACGATATTCGTCAGATGTCGTCCGACCTGCTGCACGCCTATCGATTACAGCAAGCGTCTTCCATCAAGCTTCCCTACTTGGCGCTGGGATTAATTGCCATCGCCCTGGGAATTGCGATCGTGGGTGGCGCGATCGTGCCGGTTTTGGTTGGAGTTCTGGCGGATCGGATCGGGATCCACCACCCTTTTGCCCTGTCGCTGATTTGCTATCTTTAACATCGTCCACTACGGATTCAAAGGATCGCAAGCCCATCCGCATAGCTTGAGGCCCCTGTTGACTTTCCGACGTATCGGTAAAAACTATGGGGAGAGACGACCTGAGGTTTGACAAAACTACTCGGCGCAGATTTCTGAACCAAGCCGCCGGAACGGCAATGGAAAGTAAAGTGGCGTCCAGTGGGGTCCGATATTCCAGAGCACGGACTGGCGTCAATACCAGTCGCAGCAGGCAATCGCGATTTTTTCAAACTCGGCCGGGCGGTGTTTGTTTCGGAGCGCAGTTTCCCAGGGCGGTCGCTGCGATTTCTACAGCTCGGTTGCGAGGCGAGGTTCTGCTGAGAGATCGCATGGTCGTGGAACAACGCATGAAGAATAAATCTCGTTGCGGGCCTCGCAATCGCCCGCCCCCCGCCGCACCAAGTGTACCGTGTTCTTGCCTATTGCGTTTGCGGCAACCGGGCCTTGGTCAGCCAGAAATCATTGATGCTCTTTACCAGGTTTTCGAACGCGTCCAACTGCACCGGCTTGGTGAGGTAACAGTTCGCGTGGAGCTGATAGCTTTTCACAATATCTACCTCCGAGTCGGAAGTGGTCAGGATGACGGTGGGGATCAGTTTCAGACTGTCATCTTCCTTGATATGAGCCAAAACCTCGCGGCCATCCATTTTGGGGGAGGTTCAGATCCAGCAGGATAAGATCCGGGCGCGGAACATCGACGTAGGTCCCCTGACGCCGCAGAAAGGCCATAGCCTCCACGCCGTCGCAAGCCACGTGCAAACGGATGGTCGTATTGGCGTCGCGGAACGCTTCCTGCGTCAGCCGCACATCTCCAGGACTGTCTTCGACCAGGAGAACATTGATGGGCATATCTTTATTCTTCGATAACTTTCATGAGTTTTCTCTCATTTCCTGCCAAGGCAAAGCTGAAAGTCGAACTCTGCCCAGGCTGGGACTCGACCGAAATGGTGCCGCCGTGCTGCTCCACAATCTTCTTGCAGATGGCCAATCCGATGCCGGTGCCGGCGAACTCTTCCCGTTTGTGTAACCGCTGAAACATGCCAAAGATCCTTCCAAAGTACTGCGAGTCTATTCCCAGTCCGTTGTCTTTCACCGAGAATTTCCACTTCTGTCCGCCATTCCTGGCGGCGGAGATGTGGACCCGGGGAACTCCGGGTTTTTGGTACTTGATGCCGTTGCCGATGAGGTTCTGAAATAACTGGGTCAGTTGCATCTCGTCCGCCAGGATACTGGGTAGCGGATCGTGAGTCACCAGCGCGCCGCTTTCTGCGATGGCGCCGCGTAGATTGATGAGCGCCCGTTGCAGGGCGTCTTCACTCGAGGTATCGAGCAGTTCATGGCCTTTGGTCTCCACCCGCGAATAGGCCAGCAGATCCTGGATCAAGCGCTGCATGCGGCCGGCCCCGTCCACGGCGAAAGCAATAAACTCGTCGGCCTCGGCGTCCAGCTTTCCCTTGTATCGCGGGACAGAAGCTGGGTGTAACTGGCTACCATCCGCAGCGGCTCCTGCAAATCATGCGAGGCAATGTAGGCAAACTGGCCCAATTCCTCATTCGAGCGGTTCAATTCCTCGATCTTATGAAGCAGATGCGCCTGGGCCGTTTTGCGCGTGGTGATGTCGCGGATCGCCGCCGTCACTAAAGGATGCCTTCGGCGCTTTTCGAGCGGGCTCAGCATGATCTCGATGGGAAACTCGCTGCCATCCTTCCGCCGTACCACGAATTCAATCCCGGTTCCGATCTGCTGCGCCAGCGCTTCCGCCGCCGTCCGTGTTCCGTCGGCGATCAGCCGTTCCGCGAAGCCTGCGGGAATAATGTTCGTCACTTTCTGCCCGACCAGCTCGTTGCGTCTGTACCCGAACTGTTTCTCCGCCCGAACGTTCAGCAGCACGATCTCACCCGCCGTGTTTACCACCACTATCGCATCCGGAGCCGCTTCCAGCAGACCGCGGTACTTCGCCCCCGAATCCCGGCTCTCCCTGAGATCGCGGCTGAGCAGTGCCTGATATTTTTCTTCGCTGTTCTGGACTACCTGTTGTGTCATTGGATTAAGAACCCTCGGTACTGCTATGAAGGCGATATCGGCAGTCCAGGAAGGTACCTTAATGGTTGAACCGTGACGAAGGTTCAGGCTGTAGGAGAGCAAGATTCCCATTTCGGGGTTTCAGGCGGTCGTGGCCATGGCCCGATTCACGGACGAGGAAACAGTCACGGTCACGGTGCCGCCAATCGCTCCATCTTCCTGAAAGCTCTTGAGCCTGAGGATGAGTGCTTCCGTGACTTCCTGACCTTTGGCCACCAGCAACAGTCCAGCCTTCGTCCGCACTTCTTGCTCGACAACCATACCAACGGGAACCAACTCGTCAACCGTGCAGATGTGTACCACAGTCTGGATCTCCTCGGGATCCAATTCCAATTCCCGCAGAGCCCGAAAGATTCGCGGATCGAAATCCTTGTGCTCTTGCGACAGACGGTCCGCAGCTTCCTTCTTGGAGAGACCCTTCCCCATCAAGTCATCAAATGCCAGGGTTGCCCGCAATAGGTTTGCTCCCAATCGGATGTCCGCCGTTTGCAAATTCCCGAGATCGCCTACGACGGGCGCGGGGTCGTTCTGATGGGCAATCATCCAGGCGACAGGTTCCAGCCGGGGGATTTTCGATAGTAAGTCGCGAGCGACCCCAGGGTGCGCATCAAATCGCGTTTGTTCGCCAGGCGAAAGCGGCCGGCCAGCGCAGACCGCTTCGATAGTTTCCGGATGGAGCGTGACGCATCCCAATTGCGACATCATGGCGGCCACCTCAAACCTCCACGGACTGGGCAGCGCCATGCGCGTGGCCACGTGATGCATATAACGGCGGACTCGCAGCGCGCGGCCGAAGGCCGGCGGGTTGACCAGGCTAATTATCTCGGTGAGCACCTGGATGGTGCCTTGCAAGGTATTTTCCAATAGTTCCTTTTCGGCCGTGACGAGACGATACTGCAGCAGTCCCGCAGTCAAGGCTCTCCCCAGGGTTTCCTTGCTGCAGGGCTTGGTCAGAAGGCGAAAGATGCTGCCTTCGTTGACCGCGCTCACGGCGCTTTGGATATCGGCATTGCCGGTCAGCATTATGCGAACCGTATCGGGCACGAGCAGCTTGATTGTTGCCAGGAGCTGGGCTCCATCCATTTCTGGCATTTGCATGTCCGAGACCACCACCGCATAGGGTCCAGTCGCTTCCAGCGCGCTCAGGGCCGCTGCTCCGCCGGCCGCGGTATCGAGTTGAAATTCGTTTCGGAATATGCGCTGATATCCTTCCAGTACGCTGTTTTCATCGTCAACTATCAGAATTGTTTCAAGCATTGCGTTCACCCCTCGAGATCACTTCCCGACAAGATTTCGACCATGACACCAACTGTTGTTGGAGCCCCAATGGACTCAGAAGAGGCTCGTCGATTGACGAGTTTTCTTCGAAGCCTCTTGCAAAGCCTGATCGGCCAGCCATTCGTCGTCAGACCCGGTCAGCACAATCAGCAGAATGATGGGTGCAGCTGCGTGCGCCCACCGCACTGCGCCCCGTCCTTGTGCGTCCGGTAACCCCGGGTCGAGCAGGATAATGTCCGCAGCATTCGCTTCGAGTCGATTCACCGCCTGGAGCATGCATCCGAAATGGGTCAATGCAAACTTTGCGCGGTTCAGCTCTTGAGCATCTCCCGCAGCAAGCGAACATCCCTGAACTGTCTTCCACCAGAAGAAGCCTTATGAAGGTTTCGCTCATTTGTTTGCAGTCGTGACGGCACGGTAGCGAGTAAGGACCTCGTTCAGCGCGGCGTAAACTGCAACCGCAAGACGCCACTCCCTACCAATTCCATCGTCGGAATTGACGATCCACTTTAATGTTCGAAATTCCGGCTTAGGCGCAATAGGATGCTAAAAAGGGAGGTGCACAATCGCCGCCATGATGCGGGACAAAGCCCAGGAGGCACTGGAACTCCGCTGGGAGAAAACTGACCATGTGGAATCTGCTTACCCTCGACGCTTCTTCGAAAGTGCCGAGAGCTGGACGTTAGATTGGCTCCTGGAGATTCGGAGCGATGAACAGGAGCGTTGCTCGCTGGAGCAGTTACGTTCCGCCGACGTGCTCTTGTTTGGGCGTGTCACCTATGAGGGTATGGCTGCGTACTGGCAATCCGCACAGGGGCGAGGTCGTCGACTTCATGAACGGCCTGCCGAAAATCGTCTTCTCGCGAGCACTTGAGCGGGCGGAATGGAAGAATACTAAACTTGTCAAAGGTAACGCAACGGGAGCTGAAGCGTCAAGGCGAAAGAAACATGTTCGTGTTTGGCAGTGCCAACCTGTTCACAACCCTGATGGAGCAAGGACTGTTTGACGAGTATCGACTGGGCATTGTCCCGGTTGTGCGGGGGAGCGGCAAGCCGTTGTTCGGACGCAACCTGAGCCGGCTGAGCCTGAAGCTTCTAGAGGTGCGCCCCTTGGGCTCGGGATGCCACGCCCTGGTCAATGAGCATCCCGAAAGCGCTGTGAACAAGTGGCCGACTACTGGGAAGTCGATGATTACGGTCACGAATACCGGGTCTTCATTGCGCACACCGAGCAAGACGCCTGCTTCTCGGTTGCCGACGCGGGAACCAAGTCCTAATCTTCCTTTTCGGAGCCGACCTGCCGCTTAAACGTTGGTGGCTGCCGCCGCACACGACAACTTGCAGAGTTCGTTGGAAAGAAACACACAAACGAAAGCGCCTCAGACTCCATTCAGAGTCATGAGACGCCCGTCGAACAGCCCTCCCCCGAAGTCTGCTCACAACCACCTTAACCTCTTGGCCGGAACATGGGAATGGCTCGGATGGGCTACTGTAGAAGCGTTTAAGCCCAAGACGAGGTCTGAGCGCAAACGCGGTTCATGGAGACGGTTTGCTCCCAAGCCCCGTCCGGCGATATATTTACGGGTACGTCTGTATGGATCTTCCTATGTTCACCGATTTCACCGCCGCCGACCGTTGGAGCAAGAAGCAAGTGCACTGCCTCTACCAGGCACTGGTGGTCGCCCTCGCCACCCGCCACGCCGATGCGGTGGACATCAAGTTCCTGGTGGACGGGCGGCCGGTCTGGGTTGCCCTGCCACATCCGGCTTGGGTTGAATACAGGAAGCGCACCGGGAAGCTGATCACGGACTCCCTGGCGAAGGAAATCGCCGGCCATTTTCTGAAAACGGCGCTGGAATCGGGTGAAGGCCTAGGTCGCGAAATGTATTCTCTGACCATCGATGAGACCCTCAAGCACCTGGAAGGCGTTGTGGCGCAGGTTGAACCACCGGTCGCGGCCAGCTAGCTGGAAAGAACCCGAGAAATGAGGGACAATATTATTTAGTCCAGTCCTTAATTATTAGCTAGCGGGGCAGGACCTCTTCAGTAGCCTCGCCTTTCGGCCCGTGGATGCTATTTTCAACGGCGTATAGGATTGTGCGGCTTGCTGTTGAGGAGAGTATTTGAAATGTTCAGCCTAACCTCCGATGTGGAAACGATGATCGACAAGAAGATCGAAAAGAAGGCCGAACCGAAGCATAAGCGGTTGAGCGCTTGGTTGGAAGACGTTGCGCGGCTCTGCAAGCCGGATCGAGTGCACTGGTGCGATGGCTCGCAGCAGGAATATCAGGCGATGCTGCGACTGATGGTTATGATCGGCACTGCCGTCCAGCTTGCCGACGACAAGCGGCCGAACAGTATTCTGGTGCGATCCAGCCCGGGCGACGTGGCGCGGGTCGAAGACCGCACTTTCATTTGTTCGCGGACTTTAGATGATGCCGGTCCCACTAACAACTGGGCAGATCCCGCGCAGATGAAGCAGAAGCTGCAAGGGTTATTCGCGGACGCGATGACGGGACGGACGATGTATGTCATCCCTTACAGCATGGGACCGATTGGGTCGCCGATTGCGAATATCGGCGTCGAAGTTACCGACTCGCCATACGTTGTGGCCAACATGCACATCATGGCGAGGATTGGCGCTCGCGTAATCGAGATTCTGGGAAGCGATGGTGACTTCGTGCGCGGCCTGCACTCGGTCGGCGCTCCGTTGGCTGCGAGTCAGGCGGATTCGACTTGGCCTAACAACGCCCAGGAAAAATACATTTGCCATTTCCCGGAGACGCGTGAGATCTGGTCGTACGGCTCCGGCTACGGTGGCAACGCGCTCCTGGGCAAGAAGTGTCACGCGCTGCGCATTGCTTCGGTGCAAGCCCGTGACGAAGGCTGGATGGCGGAGCACATGCTCATCCTCAAGTTGACCAACCCCAAGGGTCAGGTCAAGTTCATAACCGGCGCGTTCCCGTCGGCCTGCGGCAAGACCAACCTTGCGATGTTGATCCCGACCATACCGGGGTGGAAAGTTGAAACCATCGGCGACGACATCGCCTGGATGAAGTTTGGCACCGATGGCCGACTCTATGCGATCAACCCGGAGCACGGGTTCTTCGGCGTGGCCCCCGGAACGAGCATGAAGTCGAACCCGAACGCCATGCTCACCGCGACGAAGAATGCCATCTTCACCAATTGCGCGATGACTCCCGACGGCGACGTATGGTGGGAAGGGATGACTGCGGAAAAGCCCGCCGAATTGGTCGACTGGCTGCGTCGGCCGTGGAACCCGGCTTCTTCTCGCAAAGCGGCTCATCCCAACGCCCGATTCACCGTTCCGGCAAGCCAGTGCCCAGCGATTGCCCCGGAGTGGGAAGACCCCAGGGGCGTGCCGATCGACGCCATCCTTTTCGGGGGCCGGCGAGCAGGCGTTGTCCCGCTCGTAACCGAGTCCTTTGGTTGGCAGCACGGGACGTTTCTGGGCGCCATCGTCAGCAGCGAAACCACGGCGGCCACCACCGGCAAGGTCGGCGAACTTCGCCGTGACCCGATGGCTATGCTGCCCTTCTGCGGCTACAACATGGGCGATTACTTCGCCCACTATTTAAGGATCGGTGCGCGGCCGGGTGCTAAGCTTCCCAAGATCTATTATGTGAACTGGTTCCGTACTGGCGATAACGGGAAATCCCTGTGGCCCGGATATGGCGAAAACAGCCGCGTGCTGAAATGGATCTTCGAGCGCTGTGACGGCCAAGTGCACGCCGTGGACACGCCGATTGGCAGGCTTCCAGAGCCTGCGGATCTGGATACCAATGGACTTGACCTTCCTGCCGCGGATATCGCCACGTTGCTCAGCGTGGACGTAGACGGCTGGCTTGCCGAAATACCATTGATCCGGGAGCATTTTGCGAGGTTCGGCAGCCATCTTCCGGAAGGCTTAAACCGCGAAGTCGCTGAATTGGAAGAGCGGCTGCGGAAAGCAAAGAAGTAGATCTAGTCCGACCAACCAGCAGTCGTTTTCTGCGCCTCAATCGAGGTCTGTGCTTAAATCAAACCATGTTCGCCCGGAAAGTCCGCGTGGAATACCAGCACGAAGGGCAGCTTCAGCTCTGTCCGTTGAAATGGCTGGACAATTTCAGCATGCGCAACTTCACGAACGCGTCCGTTTTTGACGACACGCTGCCGGTGGCCGACGGGTGCCTGGAAATTGGAACGCATGTCCCGCTCGATCAACTGCGGGAAGCGATGGAAGACTGGTTTCGCCGCAAGAGCTACCTGCCGAAAGACGCGAAGCTGGTGCTGACCCTGAGCTAGTGGCGGAGAAAGCAAGACCCACCCTTCAACTCTCAACCACCAGATTTTGTTTCATAAAGGGTATCGATCGCCTACCGCCCCGGACACGGACTTTCACGCGCGGCTAGGTTGCACTGCCGAAGTTGGAGGTTCTTTCCATCTTGAGCAGGCGGGTAAATAATCGTACGATCATGCCATCGAAACGCGTGCCGCTCATTTTCCCCAGTTCTGCAAGCGCCTGCTCGTCGGTCTTGGGGGGAGCGAAAGAGCGATCGGTCGTCATGTTCACGTAGGCGTCGGCTACGGCGACGATGCGGCCATAAAGCGGTATATTCTCGCCCTTCAGTCCGCGAGGATAGCCGCTGCCGTCGAACGCCTCGTGATGGGATTCGATGGCTTGGGCCACTTGCTCGATTTCAGGAATCGCCCGCAACACCTCCGCCCCTAGTCGCGCGTGGGTCTTGATCACGGCGAATTCGCCTTCCGTAAGCGCACCGGGCTTGTTCAGGATTCGCTCTGGGATGAACAGCTTGCCCATATCATGCACCCGTCCCGCGAACGTGACGTCTTCCACCTCCGGCGACGGGAGGTTAAGTCCGCGCGCGATAATCTCGGCATATTGCGCGCACTGCTCGCCATGTCCCGCAGCGTTGTGCTCCCTCAGTTCGGCCGCGCGCGACAAGGCTTCGACAGCCTCCTTTATCCCCCTTCGATCCGTATCCTCCTCACCGCCGCACAGCTTGAGGAGCGTGGCGACCAGTTCTTCAAGGTGCTCGGGCCCGTTATGCTCGCGCTGAAGAAAACCTTCAATGTAACCGGAGACAAGCTGTCGCTGCACCGCGGGACCTCCGCCGAATGCATCTGAAGTGGAAACCTGATTACCTCCCGCATGCTTGGCCACGTACATGCCGGCATCGGCCACGCGAATCAGATCCTCCATAGAAAACCCGTGAGCGGGGAAACTGGCGACGCCGAAACTGCCGGTGATATGGTGTTCTTCGAGCATCGCGTCGGTGGCCAGCCACAGCCGCAGTCTCTCCGCCAGCACCTGCGCCTGCTCGATGCCAGTCTCAGGCATGAGGATGATGAATTCGTCTCCGCCGTAGCGGGCGACCACGTTCGACTGGCGGCACTTCTGTTCGAGTACCCGGCCGACCCGAGCCAGCACCAGATCCCCTTCCAGATGGCCGAGTGAATCATTCACTTCTTTGAATTTATCCAAATCGAC
>Ga0182015_10004388_pt1 | contig 15243 bp, 20 predicted proteins | sample 712P3MmetaG_FD_120478 | JGI IMG/M metagenome (GOLD analysis project Ga0182015, IMG submission 120478) | Permafrost microbial communities from Stordalen Mire, Sweden - 712P3M metaG | ecosystem: Environmental > Terrestrial > Soil > Wetlands > Permafrost | place: Sweden: Stordalen | collected...
CCTCGATTCGTTCCTTCTCCGCTTTGAGCTCAGCAAGGTCGAGTTCCATTCGGCGGACCTCCTTGGTCAATGACGCTCGTGTCGTATCGTCTCACCAGGGAGGCCACCATGCCACGACGCGGTAGTCTCACCAGCACCCTCTACCGAGCAGCCAGGACCAGCGACAACGCTCGGGCCGCAAGCAACGCCAAGCGTCGCGTGAGGCGCAAGGCCCACTCGCGCTCGATGGGCGCCACGGGCAAGTTCTTGAGGTGGCTCGGGCTGCGCTAGCCCGCACCTGCACCCCTCTGCGAGCATTTCAGAGGCTTAGAAACGATCCGCGACCTGGGGTTTAATCTCCCTCAAACCAGAAGTCGGCTGGTCCGATTTTGGGCGGTCCGAACTCGGCCAGCTCTTCTGCGGCCTGTGCTGTCGCTCTCCTGCCTGCTCGCGCCTGACATTTCTTGCAACGCAGATCGATCGGAAGCGTGTCCCAGACCTGCACCGACCGCCCCAGCTTGCCGGCGACAACGAACTCTACGCAGGCCGCCCGTTGGTCGCCTGACCGATCGCGCTCGGCTTGTGCCTCTACTGAGAGATCAGGGTCGACCAGCACGAGATGGTGCCGCGTTCTAGCGGCCGTCGCGCCGTCAGGATTCGGGAAGCGGTCGTCCCAGAGCGTCTCTTTGTAGACCCGGTAGTGGGAGTCATCGTGCACTTCGTCGCTGTCATCAGTCATGACCGGAGACTAGATCGGTGCCGCCCGTGCGCGTCGCCGTGACCTAGCGGTGTGTCCCCACGGGGACTAACCACGTGACCTGGACTTATACGAAAGGACTACATTGGACCTCACGGCCGACGACTACGCCAATATCTCAGACATTGCCATGCGTCCAACGTGGCAGCGCAGAGCTGCTTGTAAGGGGAAGGGGACGGACTGGTGGTTCCCGACCTCGATCGAGGCTGCTAAGGCCGCTCGGGCTATCTGTCGGGACTGCCGGGTGCAGCATCAGTGCCTTGCCTACGCCGTCTCCTCACCCGAGCTCGTGGGCATCTGGGCCGGCACGGACGCTACGGAACGTCGCCGGCTGCGTAGGGTGAGCGCGTAAGCTACTTGCCCGCCAGCGGGGGCAGGGCTCCGGCGAGGGCCTTGTCCCGCTCGTCTTCGGCGTGCTGGTATCGCAGGGCTGCCGCTGGGCTGGAGTGCCCGGCCCGATACATGAGCTCGGCGAGCGTTGCACCCGTAGCCGCCGACCACGTAAGGCCGGAGTGCCTGAGGTCGTGAAGGTGAAGGTCTGGGCGACCAGCTGCAACGCGAGCCCGATCCCATACGCGCTCGAACGTACGAGGATGCACCGGCAAGCCGTTCCGCTCGAACAGCCACGCGCCCCGGTCCGCTCCCACGAACCGCTCCAGGTGTGCCACGACCGCCTCGGTAACATCGGGCGGCATATTGAGCGTTCGACAGCTAGCGTCGCTCTTGGGCGGTCCGATGTTGGTCTTGCCCTCGGACGTGAGGGTCCACGCGCGTGCGATTCTGACCGTGCCCTTCGCCGTGGCGATGTCTTGTCGCTGCAGGCCGAGAATCTCTGAGCGACGAAGCTGGCACCACGCCCCGAGTATGAATGCGGCTCGGTACTGCTCCGGCGTGGCCTCGAGGGCGGCCTGGACCTCGGCCGGCGTGGCAGTCGGTCGTTCCGATACCGGCTCGCGCGAGCCACCCTTTACCTTGCACGGTGAACGGGCGAGGATCTCATCGACCTTTATCGCTGTATTGAAGATCGTTGCCAAGAGTCGGTAGGCACCCGCGGCGGTGGATAGGTGCTCGCGGGCGATCCCGTCGTACCACTCCTGAACCTGTCCCGACGTGATCTGGCCGAGCTGACGCTTACCGAACTCGTCGAGCACGTAGTTATCGAGCAGCCGCCGATACTTGGCGTGGGTGGTCGCGGCGAGGGGTTCCCGTGGATCGTCCCGCCGGTGCCGGAGCCACTTCTCGGCGTACTCCTTGAACAGCACCCGCCCGGCTTCCGGGTCGACCCGCTGACCGCGCAACGCGTCAGCGCCAGCCGTCCTGAGGTAGTCGGTTGCCTCGGTCTTGGTCCTGAACGTGCGCTCGGCCTTGTGCCGCTGGCCGTCGAGACGGTAGAAGGCCTGCCAGCGGCCCGATGGGAGCTTGCGTGCATTGCCGAACTCGCGTCGTGGTTTCTGTGCCTTGGCCATGGCCCCACCCTATAGGATGCACGCAAGATGCACAAGGGCGAGAAAAGAGCCAGGTGACGTGCTGGTTAGGTCCACCCTCTCAAGGTGGAGACACGAATTCGAATCCCGTTGGGGCTGCCATCCATCGAGAGCGGTCTGTGCCAAGCGTTCGCCCGCGATCTACACGGTGACGACGTCGACGAGTTTCTCGAGACCCCGAAAGTCGTCGGGGTTCCGTGTGTACAGAGGCAACTCGGCGGCACAGGCCGTTGCCGCGATCAGGAGGTCTACAGCGCGAGCACCGCGGGCCTTGCGCCCTTTTGCGACGACGGCCGCATAGATCCGCCCGTACGCGCGGGCCGCCTCACCATCGAAAGGGAGGGGGTGGAACGTCGCTTCGGCACGCTGCAGCCGATCTTGTCGCCGCGCTCGTTCGTCGGCGTCGGAGGTGGCGTGGGGCCCGGCGGCCAGTTCGGCCATCGTGATGGCACTGATCGCAACTTCGATCGGGAGCGAAGTCACTTCAATCTGCTCGAGTTCCACGACGACCGAGGTGTCGAGGAGACCGCGGGGAGGGCGCGCGTCAGGCACGGGGGCGAGCGCTCTGCGAAGCGACTTCATCAAGATCGGCACGAAGCTTGGCGAGATCGACCGCGGGTGCACCCTGGAACAGAGCGCGCGCCGCCTCCGCAGTCACAAATCGATGCCTCCTCAAGGGCGCGAGCTCTCCGACTGGGGTTCCGTTTCGAGTCACGACAAACGTCTCACCCTTGTCTAGGCGACGCATGATCTCGCCGCTCTCGTTGCGCAGTTCTCGCTGGGAGATTTCTCTTGCCACACTGCGAGTGTAGCACGCCGTGCTACGGAGAAGCTCGTTTCGGGAATGGTCGCTCCGGTGCCACTGCTTTAGGTCATTATCCTCGCCACTCCAGCACGTGTTCAGCCTGATCTCACTGCGATCGGGCTTGGAGATCGCCAGGTTCCACAAAGGAGTGGCCGCGGGCGAAAGCCACGCGAACGACCCCTATGTCACGACCCTCGGATCGGACCTCAGTACTTTCATGGGAGCTGCAGGGCTGCGGAACCCGACTCGAACGCTCGGGTGCAATGGGCCGTAACAGGCATCTCCCCGCGGTTTGGGAAGTCGCGGGCTTCGTTGCCTCGTTCGAGCAAATCGGTGGTCCGCCGGCAGGGTTCGATCAGGAGGCTCACGTGGTCGGAAACCCTGTCGTGCCAAGCGCCGTAGGGTGCGTCGTAGCGGCCAAGCAGTTCGCTGCGCCCGTTCTGAAGTAGTAGGTGCCGGCTGTGACGGTGCTTGGGAAGGCCGAAAAGTAAGGGCGGTCTCTGCTCTGTTTCAGGCTTAGCACGCCCAGGCAAGTCTTCGCGCTCTGCTCGTAAGCCACGATGAGGAGAACAGAGCCGTCGGGCGAGTACATGCTCACGACATCGGGACCGGTCGACCTCTCCTGACCGGGGACGTACCTCAGACCGGTATCTATCTCCACGATCGATGACGCGGCTGGCGTCGGCGGTTCACCTGCAGTGATCCCCGCGTAGCTGTCGCCGTTCGAGGCGTAGAAGGCCCTGGCACCCGCCAGGGCTGTTTGCAGGTTCGCCTGGGCAGCGCTGACATCTTCGGCGCGGGGGAGGGAGGAGCTGCCGCATCCCGCACAGAGAGCGACGACAGTGCCGACAGTCAGAGCCAGTTCGATCTTCCAAAGTCCCTGCGGGACCCACTGCACAGCACAATGCTACACCTAGCAAACTGCAAAGGGTCCCTAGGTGTCGCCGATCTCTTAATTCACGCAGAGCCCCGGCGAATGTGTTCTGCGGGGTTGTTGCTCCGACTCTGAGAGACCTCAGTGGCCGGACCGGGACAGTTCGCGCCGGGCTTGAGAACGAGTCACGACTCGTCGCACGCGAGCTGCTCATCGACGACTGGGGAGTGGGTTTCGTCGATCCCGAGCACGTAGGAGCTTCGGCCCCAGGCTCGGGCGCTGAGCACCGCCGTGCCGAGCGAGGGGACCACGATCGCGAGAACCTGCGCCGCGAAGAAGACATAGACGTACCAATTCGAGCGGCCGAAGTAGCTCTGAGCCGAGTGCAACACGCCCACGAGTGTCGCCACGGCCGCCAAAGCGGTGGCGATGGCCAGGATCCCAATCGAGAGCACGGCGCCGCGCGATCGGTTCATCCGTCTCAACAACAAGATCATCGCCTGCTCGATGGCAGCGGCTAGCTCGTTGTCACCTTCGCTGAACTGGTCCGCCTCGTCCCGGCGTAGGTAAGCCTCTAGCTCGTCGCACCAATGCTCGTTGTGGTACCACGCGAGCAGAGAGGAGCCGAGCAGGGCGAGGGCAACGGGCAGCTGCGCCCAGCTTGTGGTTGCGTCAAGCAGCGTCCAGACATCCTCACTCCCGGCGACGGCGAACCCCTCTATGAGCCCCGCCACGATAAGGAGCGTGACACCTGCAATGACACAGAAAAGGACGAGCTCGACAGGCTCGAACCTTCTTCGGCGAAGCCGCGGGTCTTTGTTCAGCCAGCCGGAAACGGCGCCCGCCAAGCGTTCGACCGGAGAGAGGTCATCCTGGACGCTTAGAGCGGCACCGGGCTTCGGCTCATTAACCACGAAGGCATCGTAGGTCCCATGTTCGTGCCGACACGGCGGCTGATGGGGTCGTCCCTCGCCCGGTCGGCTGTTTGCTGCGGGCTGGTGTGTTCAGGTCTCCACTGCCCGCTTAATGTCTCAGAATGCCCAGGACGAAACCTTGGCCACCAGCACCTACCTCGATGTGGCTTGGTTTCCCGACCATGCCCGTTTGCGCCCCGGGCGTCACCCGCAACGTTGCTTGACGGGCGCCTCGATTCGTTGGCCGTAGTCGGGGTCTGCCCTTGTGAAGCTGGCAACAGACCTCTCGACGATCTCATCTCTTGTGACCTGAGTCAGGCCGGAGGCAATGTTGTCGACGAGCCGGTCCTTGGCGTCCTCGGGCAAGAGCCGGTAGAGCGAGCCGGCCTGCGCGAAGTCATCCCCGTCGTGCTGGTTCCATACATAGCTGCCCGAAGGTCCGCCTGCGAGGGAGCCGTAGAGCAGCCGACAATCAGAACTCTCAGACGGCCGGAGCGGACGGGCCCGTTCTCTTGCAGGACCAGCACCTGATCGAGAAGCTGGCCCGTTTCAACCGTGAGCGGATCCCGGAACGGATAGTGCACGCTCGAGGCTCGGGCGCGCACGGTTAGTTCGAGGTGACCGCGGACGCCTCCAGATGGACCCGCGCTCGCTTTTTGTCCGAGAAAAACAAACGCACGGAGGTGTTCGTGCGCTTCTCGACAGTCGCCGGTGGGAGGGGAGCTGCGGAGGCGGTGCGCGATCCGCGAGGTTTTGCCGTGAAGTTCTAGGCGCTGGGTCGTGACCTGGAGCCGCCCGACCCCCTGGAGCTCAGTGCGCGGGTGTTGGGGCAGGAAAATAGAATAATTCCAATCTTAGAGTACGTCAACTACATTTCGCCGACTGCGGTGGGAGGACGAGGTTTAGGGGGCGTTCAGCCTGCCTGTATGAGGTGGCAACGGGCAAGCCCGGCGCTGTTCGAGAGCACAAGATGTCATGTCAACGCGACAGTGCCGGTGACCCGCAGCCCGGCGTCACTAGCGTTGAGAATCGCGTCAGCCAGCGTGACTAATCAGTGTCGTCTCGACCTCGTCTTGTCGTGCGACCAGGACGCGTTCTACCAGCTCCGGCGGGAAGAGGCCGTGTTCGACAACCCCGGGTGTCGTGCTTAGGCGGGTGGCGAGCAGCCGCGGATCGCCAACTTCTCCAATGAAGTCGGCGATCCGCCCGCCATCGGGGCTGGCGGGGACATCGCGCAGCACGGCGTGCGTCAGTCTATGCAAGGTGGAGCTCAGCCCGAATGCGAGGAGTTCCAGGGGAACCGGCGCATGAAGGTTTCCCACGGGTTTGGTGGAGTCGGCGATGACGACAAAGCGTTCGGCGGTGATTGCGACCAGCTTCTCGCGGGTATGTGCCCCGCCCCCTCCCTTGACGAGCCAACCGTCAGGGGTGATCTGGTCAGCACCGTCGATGGCCATGTCTAGGCGGGCAATCCCCTCGAACGCCTCAATACGAAGGCCGAGGCCACGGGCTGCTTGCTCGGTGCGCGGAGATGTCGCGACACAGCGCAGCGTCAGCCTTCGGCGGGCGAGCGCCGAAAGGAGGTAGGCGACGGTAGATCCTGTGCCCAGCCCGAGTGTCATCCCGTTTTGGACAAGCTCGACCGCCGCCTCGGCGACGAGCCTCTTTTCCTCTTCGACTCCCAAGGTCATCTGCGTCCCTTCGGCAGTGGGACCGCACATCCACCCATGGCCGTCACCGCTCTCACCTGGGCGCACCATGGTCCTCACCTCACACGATCAGCGTAACGGCGCGGGCCGGGCCTCGGCCGCCGACGTGCTGCGCGCCTCACCCAGGCCGATCCGAGCAGCGGGGCAGATGAGGGTGCAGATTTGGCCAGCTTGATCGCTCGGCTCGAATCGGGTAGCAACAGGACATGTTGCGTGGCGAGAAGGTGCTGTTGCGAGCACGGGTCGAATCAGACGTGGCCGTTTTGCATGCCGAGATCTACGATGATGTCGCCAGCCGGGCGCGGGCTGACACGAGACCATGGCGCCCCTTGTCGCCGGACTCGGTGCTGGCGCCGTTCGCGATGGCGGACCCGACCGAGGACTTCGTTGCCTTCTCCGTGGTGGAGCTGTCGGAAGAAAACCCGCTTGCCGGCGCCGCCGTGTTGCACGGGATGGAGCTACACAGCCGCAGCGCGCATATCGGGATATCGCTCCGGCCGGCCTTTCGAGGCCGGGGGCTCGCCGCCGATACGGTGCGGGTCTTGTGTGAGTACGGGTTCACGATTCGCGGTCTGCACCGTCTCGCCATCGAGACCCTGAGCGACAACGAGCCCATGCTCCGCGCCGCGGAGAAGGTGGGCTTTGTGCGCGAGGGGGTACTCCGGCGGGCGGCGTGGGTGAGCGGAGAGTATCTAGACGAGATCTTGTTCGGCATGCTGGCCGAGGAATGGGCCGAGCACAGGGCGCGAGGACCCGGCGCGGACAGACTCGACGAGCTTGTCGACGAGGCCGGACGGGAGTCCTTCCCGGCCAGCGACCCGACCGCTTTTTGAGCGGGTCGCTCTCGCGCACTGCGAAGGTTCGAGAGCCGGCGATCGTCAGGTAGCGTCCTGCGCCATGGAGACAAGGACGGTAACCATTGCGACTCCGGACGGGCGCGACCTCCGGGTGCTCTCGGGTGGGGACGAGTCGGGCCGACCAGTGCTGGTGCACGGGGGAACACCCAACTCTCGGCTCCTCGCCGACGGCTGGCTCGAGGACGCCGAGCGCCGCGGCATCCTGCTCATCAGCTACGACCGGCCCGGCTACGGAGGATCCACTCCCCAGCCGGGCCGTAGTGTCGCTGACTGCGCGGTCGACGTCGAGGCCATCGCCCGAGCTCTCGGGATAGAGAGGTTGGCGGTGTGGGGGTACTCGGGCGGAGGACCACATGCCTTAGCGTGCGCCGCCCTGCTGCCCGACCTGGTAACCGCCGTTGTGACGCTCGCCTCGGTCGCCCCCTACGGCGCGCCGGGGCTCGACTACTTCACTGGAATGGGTCAGGACAACGTCGACGGTTTCACGCTCTTCCTCAAAGATCCCGCCGCAGCCCGGAAAAAGGGCGCGCAGGATCGTGAGGACGCCTTGAAGGTGACAGCGGAGACGATGCTGGAGTCGTGGGCCTCGTTGCTGAGCCCAGCGGACGCGGCCGTTCTCACCGGTGGCTTCGCCTCCTATCTCGTCGAGTGCTTGCAAGACGGCCTCGCTCCCGGAGACCAGGGTTGGTGGGACGACGGCGTCGCAGAGATCGCGCCCTGGGGGTTCGCCCTCGACTCCATCGCGGTGCCGGTCCAGCTCTGGCATGGGACCCAGGACAGGTTCGTGCCGTTCCAGCATGGCCAGTGGCTCGCACAGCAGATACCCGGCGTCGAGGCGCACCTGACTGACGTCGACGGCCACCTCACGCTCCTCGTCGAGCGAGTACCGGAGGTCCATGACTGGTTGCTCCAACATTCGTGAGACAACCGGAACGGACACACCCTGAGCGGGGCACAAGGCCAGCTCAGCTGGGCGGATTGTCCCTTCATCCGAGGCGTGTCGCCATCACGGCGGCTACGAAGTGACTTCCGGCCCTACCAAGCCGGTGCCAGGGGCCTAGCCTTCAAACATGCGCATCGGCGATGCCGCGGTAATTGATGTTCGCGGCCTCGACGCTCTGATCAGGATTCTGGGCGCCTTGGGCTACGACACGATGGGTCCGGTTGTGCGGGACGGGGCGATCATGCCGGGTCCGGTGGGCGGAGTGGCAGATCTGCCTGTCGGCTACCGGGACGAACAGGCCCCGGGCCGCTACCGACTGAGACAGACCGAGGACGAGGCTGTCTTCTCCTGGGCTGTAGGCCCGGGATCGTGGAAGGCCGAACTGTTCCCGCCCGACCAAGAGCTCTGGCGGGCGAAGGTGGACGGCGACGAGGTGACCATCACCCAACCCGAACGCCCAGTGGCCCCTATGGCTGTCATAGGTGCCCGCCCCTGCGAGTTCGCCGCGCTCGGAGTGCTCGACCGGGTCATGAGGAACAACGAGGTGGCCGACCCCCGCTACGCGGCCCGCCGGGACGGGGCCTTCGTGGTCGTGGCCGAATGCGGCGTTCCCGCGGCAACCTGCTTTTGCACCTCGATGGCAACCGGACCTGGCGCCGAGGAGGGCTTCGATCTTGCCTTGAGCGAGCTGGGCAACGGAGACCGGCGCCACTTCGTCGTTCGCGTGGGCACCGACCGGGGCGCGGAGGTTATCTCCCTTCTCGCGACAGCGACGGCCACGGCCGAGAACCTCGACGAGCGCGACCGGATGCTGGCCAAGGCAGCGGATGCCATGGAACGCCACATGGACACCGAAGGCCTGCCGGGCCTGCTGGCCCGGAATCTCGAGCACCCCCGCTGGGACGAGGTGGCTGAGCGCTGCCTGGCATGTGGCAACTGCACTCTCGTGTGCCCGACCTGCTTCTGTTCGACGGTCTTCGACACCACCGACTTGGACGGGACCGTCATCCGCGAGCGCTCTTGGGCGTCTTGTTTCGAGCTCGCCCACTCGTACCTCTACTCCGGCCCGGTGCGGGTCTCGCGCCGTTCGCTCTACCGCCAGTGGATGAGCCACAAGCTTTCGACATGGTGGGACCAGTTCGGCACGTCTGGTTGCGTCGGCTGCGGCCGCTGCATCGCCTGGTGCCCGGTCGGGATCGACATCTCCGAGGAGGCAGCGGCCATTCGTGCTAGCGACGGTGCCGGCCGCCAACCCCCCGGTGCTCACGAGGAGAAAGTCGCGGAGCCGAGCCCGCCGAAAAAGGTGAAGGTGTCATCGTCTAAGAGGTCCGCAGATGCCTGAGAACATCGCCGCTTTGGTGGCCGACCATCCACTTCTAGGCGAACTGCCGCCCGAAATGGCCTCGGCAGTGCGTGGCTGCGCCCGCAACTTCACGGTGAGGGCCGGGGAGTACCTCTTGCTCGAAGGCGATGCCGCGGACGTCTTCTACCTGATCCGCCGCGGCCAGGTGACGCTCGAGACACGCGCCCCGGGACGCCCGCCGCTCGTGATCGAGACCCTCGGCCCGGGGACCGAGATCGGATGGTCCTGGCTGTTCCCGCCTTACCGTTGGCAGTTCGACGCCCGCGCGATAGAGCCCGTCGAGGCGATCGCGGTCGATGCCATCTGCCTGCGCGAGAAGGTGGAGGCCGACCCGGCGCTTGGCTACGAGCTGACGAAGAAGTTCGCCGCGGTAATGCTCAGCCGCCTGCAAGCGTCGCGTATGCGCCTGTCGGTCCTCCATCGCGGCGAGAGGGTCGGGCGAGTCAGCGAGGCCAAGCGGCAGATCGACAGGCTTCGCAGCATCGAGCCCGTCGCCGAGCCTGCCCCCGTACCGGGATCGGCGTTCGTTCCCGAGCCCTACCGTATCGTGGCCAAGCACGAGGAAGCCGAGGGTGTCTTCACCCTTTCCTTGGAGCCCGCCGGCCGTCACCCGCACGCGTTTCGCGTCGGGCAGTTCAACATGCTCACTGCCTTCGGTGTCGGCGAGGCGGCCATCTCGGTATCCAGCGCACCGGGAACACCGGGACGCGTCGACCACACGATTCGCGACGTCGGTACGGTGACCCACGCTTTGTGCAGTACTCCCCTGGGCTCAGTGATCGGTGTCCGCGGGCCTTTCGGGACGGACTGGGGCATCGAGGACCTGGCCGGCCAGGACGTGGTCATCATCGCTGGCGGCATCGGGCTCGCGCCGCTTCGCGGGGCCGTGTTTGCCCTCCTCGACGCCATGACCGCGCAACGGGCGGCGAGGGCACGTCGGGGCGTCAGCGGTCCCGTCGGGCGTGTCGTCGTGCTCATAGGAGCGAGATCGCCCGACCAGATCATCTTCACCCGCGACATCTGGAGATGGCGGGAGCAGGGCGCGGAGGTTCATGTCACGGTGGACCTCGCCGACCAGAGCTGGTCGGGCCCGGTCGGGGTCGTCACGACGCTCCTTCAAGGCGAGGAGTTCCACGCGGGAACCTCTGCGTTGGTATGCGGACCGGAGGTCATGATGCGCTTCAGTGCCAGGGCACTATTGGACAAGGGCCTGCAGCCCGAGAACGTCCGTATCTCCTTGGAACGGAACATGCAATGCGGCATCGGCCTGTGCGGGCACTGCCAGCTGGGCCCGTTGCTGCTCTGCCAAGCTGGGCGTGTGCTCACCTACTCGAGCGTGGTTCCCCACCTGCTGTCGGTGCCTGAGCTATGACCCCGTCCGCCGCCCGCCCCACCGTCGCCGTCTGGAAGTTCGCCTCCTGCGATGGCTGCCAGCTCAGCATCCTCGATTGTGAGGAGGAGTTGCTCCAGCTCGCCGGAACGGTGCGCATATCCCACTTCCTCGAGATGTCGAGAGCGACGGTGAAAGGCCCCTACGACCTCTCGCTCGTGGAGGGTTCCATCACCACGGCTGACGATGCCGAGCGCATAAAACACGTGCGCCGCGTCTCGCGACGGCTCGTCACGATCGGTGCCTGCGCCACCGCCGGGGGCATCCAGGGCCTGCGCAACTTCGCCGCCTCGGGTGAGTACACCTCGGTCGTGTACGCACACCCTGAATACATAAGGGCGCTCGACACCTCGACGCCCATCTCGGCACACGTCCCGGTCGACCTCGAGCTCTACGGCTGCCCGATCGACCGCCACCAGCTCCTGAGCGTGCTAACCGCCATCCTCGCCGGACGCCGCCCCCGGGTCCCCGGCCACAGCGTCTGCGAGGAGTGCAAGGGACTGGGCACTGTCTGCTTGCTCGTCGCCCGCGGGACTCCGTGTCTCGGCCCGGTGACTCGGGCCGGGTGCGGGGCGCTTTGCCCGTCGGTCGACCGGGGGTGCTTCGGCTGTTTCGGGCCGACCGACACAGCCAACACGAGGTCTTTGGCGGGCCAGCTTCGTGGCGAGGGCCTGACCCCGGTCGAAACCTCGCGGCTGTTTCGCACGTTCAACGCCACCGCCCCCGCGTTCCTCGCCGAGTCGGTGGCTCAAGGAGGTGCGCCCCCGGTAGCTGTGGGTGGCCCCGCCGCTGACCCGACAGAGGGGAACTCATGACTCACGGTTCGCGAGGCGATCGCACAATCAGCGTCGAAGGGCTCGCTCGGGTCGAAGGAGAGGGCTCGCTTCGCGTGGAGGTTCGTGACGGCGTCGTGGGCGAGGTTGCCCTCGAGATCTTCGAACCGCCCCGCTATTTCGAGGCCATGTTGGTGGGCCGCAACTTCACAGAGGCACCCGACATCACCTCACGCATCTGTGGAATCTGCCCGGTTGCGTACCAGATGAGCGCCTGCAACGCCATGGAGGACGCTTGCGGGGTTGTCGTCGACGAGCCCGTCGCCGCCCTGCGTCGGCTGCTCTACTGCGGAGAGTGGATCCAAAGCCACGCGCTGCACGTGTACTTGCTGCACGCTCCGGACTTCCTCGGTTGCGAGGACGCGGTGGAGCTGGCCGAGCGTGCGCCCGGGATCGTGGAGCGGGGCCTCGACCTCAAGCGCACCGGCAATCTCGTCATGGAGACTGTCGGGGGCCGTGCCGTGCATCCGGTCAATGTCCGCGTGGGCGGGTTTTATCGGGCTCCGTCACCCGACGCAGTGGCGGCACTGGCGGAGCCTCTTTTTAGGGCACGTGACCAGGCGCTCGCGACGGTGGAATGGGTGGCGGGCTTCGAGTTCCCGGACGTGGAGGCCGACTACCGCTTCGTGGCACTTCGCGAGCCTGGTCGTTATGCGATCGAGTCCGGTCGCGCGGTTTCCTCCGATGGGCTGGACCTGAGCCCGGCGGAGCTGGCCGAGCTCGTCGTCGAAGAGCATGTGGAACGCTCCACGGCTCTTCATGCCCGCCTCGGCGGTCGCGACCAGTACCTGACCGGCCCGCTCGCGCGTTACTCCCTCAACTCGGCGATGCTGCCGCCATTGGCCGCCGAGGCGGCGGCCGGGGCAGGCCTGGGCCCGGTGTGCAAGAACCCGTTCCGCAGCATCGTGGTACGCGCGGTCGAGCTGGTGTTCGCATGCGACGAGGCGCTCTCTCTTGTCGAGACCTACGTTCCGCCCAGCCCGCCGGCGGCCACTGTCGTGCCGCGAGCGGCATCGGGTGCAGGCGCGACCGAGGCTCCCCGGGGTCTTTTGTTCCACACCTACGACATCGACGCCGCCGGGACGATCCGCAAGGCCCGCATCGTGCCTCCAACCTCACAAAACCAGCTCACGATCGAGTCGGACTTGCGCCAGGTGGCCCAGGACGCCCTTGACCTCGGGGACGACGATCTGCAGTGGCGGTGCGAGCAAGCGGTGCGGAACCACGATCCGTGCATCTCGTGCGCGGCTCACTTCCTCGACGTAACTGTCGAGTCGTCATGATCTCCGGCGGACAAGTTCCGCCGAGTACGAACCCGGCAGGCGCCGGGCTTCTCCGCGTCGTGATTGCCAGCCTTGGCAACGAGTACCGGCGCGACGACGGCGCGGGGCAGGTCGTGGCGGCACGGGCGGCCGATCGAGTTGCTGGTGTGAGTCATGTCGGCCCTCAGGTCGATCCGTTGGACCTGCTGGGACGCTGGGACGGGGCCGACCTTGCCATCGTGATCGATGCGACGCAGGCGGCCGGGACTCCCGGCGCTGTCCGGGTGGTGGACCTCGCGGAGCGGACTGAGAGACCAGGCGTGACCAGTACCCACGGGATCAGCCTCTCGGGTGTCCTCCGCCTGGCACAGGCTGTCGGCCGCGCCCCCGCCCGGGTGATCGTCGTAGGGATTGAAGGCGAGGACTTCGGCAAGGGCCCGGGACTCAGCCCTGCCGTTGACGCCGCCGTCCCGCTTGCAGTGAGCAAGGTCGTCGAGCTGATCGAGGAGGCTCGCAAATGTGCGTAAGCCGTCTGCACCGCGTGCTCGGGACCGTCTCTCCGGGTGTCGTCGAAGTCGAAGATGTCCAAGGCGGCCGCCGTCGCGTCTCGCTGCTGGCGCTTGACGGGCCGCCTCCAGCTCCGGGCGAGTGGCTTGTCGTCCACAGTGGCTATGCCATCGACAGGGTTGACGCGACCGAAGCCGAGGCCGTCGCGGCCGAGCTGCAAAGGGGCATGAGCGTTGCCGCTGAGGAGGACCTGGCGGTCGGTCTCGGCTCTTGACGGCTGGGCAGCTCAGGCGGCTATATCGAGCTTGATCAGGTTCACGACGACAGCAGTACGTCCCTGAGCGCCGATCAGCTTCGGTGCCCCTCCGATCAAAGCGCCGTACGCCGTGGTCTTGTTGTTGTCACCGACACCGAGCAGCTGACCGCCGTTGAGCTCGTAGGTCCAGCTGAAGGCCGTCGCCCCGAGCGACGCCAGGGAGACGAAGGTGATCTTCACGCCCTTGGGCGACTGGGCCTTGATCCTCGCCTCGGCCTTGGCCCTTGTGGAGAGCTCACCGGCGGGGATGCCGGTATCGCGCGAGATGACAACTTCTTCTGTCCCTTCGAAGATGCACTCGAGAGAGGTCGGCGTCTTCGCGACAGCCTCGAACAGCTTGACTTTGCCCCCGATGGTCGAGGAGACCTTCGAAGCCGAAAAGTGGGCACAAAATGCCGAGGCGGCAGACACCGGCGCAGAGCGCCGCCCGGCCACAGCAGCGGCCCTGGCTGTCTGTGCCCCGGCCGTGGCGATGGCAAGCGAAGCCACGCAGCTGCCCGCCACGACCAGCGCGCCCGCCAGCCGCTGGGCCCACGAGCCACGCCGGGGCGTGATCGGTATCGCCATCAAAGGCGAGCCCGGAGTGGAGGCGTTCATGATCTCTGCTCCTTGATTGACCTTGGTCGATTGCACCGAAGCGCCTTCGTGCCGCGCCGGCCGTCCCGCTCGAGTATCACGGCTCCCGGCCTTCCGGCCCCCCTCATTCTGATCGGCGACGACGGGTATCCCGCCAGAAAGGTCTATCGCGCAGGTGGACAAAGCCCGCGCGGTTCCGGAGGGGGGCCTCATATGGGTGGGGTACGAGTCCTTGTCGGCACGCGAAAAGGTGCCTTCGTCTTAAGCTCGGACGAAAGGCGCGAGTCCTGGGAGGTGGCCGGGCCGCACCCGAGCGACGCCGGCGACACCTGGTCGGCCATCGTGCACGACCTGCCGGCCGTGCTCTCGGTCGAGGTGCAGACCTTGTCATGATCACCGTTGTGCTCTCGGTGCACCTAGCCGAGCTGGGCCGCCTCGATAAGCGAAGGCTCGACCTCGAGGTGAGCGGCGAGGTCACCCAAGGCGCCCTCATCGATGCCCTGGAGGCGGCCTACCCGGCGCTCAAGGGCACGATCCGCGACCCGCTAACGGCGATCGCGCCGCCCCTTCGTCCGCTTTTTCGCCTGTGAGGAGGACCTCTCCCACGACCCAGCCGACACCGTTCTCCCCGAGGCGGTCGTCACGGGCAAAGAGCCCTTTTTCGTCGTCGGGGC
>Ga0182015_10004389_pt1 | contig 15240 bp, 14 predicted proteins | sample 712P3MmetaG_FD_120478 | JGI IMG/M metagenome (GOLD analysis project Ga0182015, IMG submission 120478) | Permafrost microbial communities from Stordalen Mire, Sweden - 712P3M metaG | ecosystem: Environmental > Terrestrial > Soil > Wetlands > Permafrost | place: Sweden: Stordalen | collected...
AGGAAGGGAATTCGAAGTCCTGGAAGCCACGGCTTACCCCCGCCCGCAAAATGGCAGATGGCTGGCGAACGCCTGAGGCTATGCAATTCCGGCGCAATTGCACGCTTCAAGTCATCTTCGGGCCATTTGGAGTAATGCCGCAAGGCACTTACGTTGGCGTTCCAGGTCATAGGCAGCGAGCCTATCCTTCTGGCAAGTACGGCGTTTATCGCGTCCTGATCCAGAAAGAAGGATTGATGGTGTTTCAAATACTCCAGACATGCTCGCCCAATTTGCTCTTCACGCCACTTTCTGAGATTCATCAGCAGAACGCCAGCGTTGAAGTAGGGGCTATTTCCGGGGATGCCAAGTTCTTCGTAATTCCTGAGTCCCCACTCGTTCGACACGACACGCACGGCTGAATCGATCGATGCATAGGCCGGGAACTGAGTTTCATCGAATTCCCACAAAGGAGTGATGTCCTTCAGCACACAGAGATCGCAATCCAGATACAAGGCCTTTTCGATGTCAGGGGGCAGCAATTCGGGAATCAGAAGGCGCAACAACGTATCCAGCGTCAGATGTCGAATTGGCGAATAGGAGCTCAGCAGGTCCGCGTTAACCGTTGTGAAATTCAGATCGACGTTCCGGCGCTTCTGCACAATGGCGCGAGTGAGACGATGCTTCGCCTCATCACTCAAATTCATGTTGAGAATGAAAATCTTCAAAGGAAGACGAGATCTCAGGTTTATTAAGAGCGAGGACAGCGTGACTGCCAATGGCATCGCGTACTGTTCGTTCGTGGCAGATACAAGGATGATGGAGTCACGATTCGCAGCAGGCAAGGGGCTCACCGGGCGTCCAGGGCTAGCGGCAATTGCATTCGTAAGAACATGGGCTTATTGCGTATGCTCGCTATCGAACATTCGACGGTGACTCTGCCGCCAACGCCACGCGGATTCGATGATGGTTTCGAGGCTCGAGTGGCGGGCACGCCAGCCCAGGGCCTCGTAGGCGCGACTACAGTCTGCCACCAGGAAGGGCGGGTCTCCCGGGCGTCGCTGGCAAACTGTGTAGGGCACGGCGCGGCCGGTAATCTCCCGCACGGAATGGACAATTTCCATGACGCTATGACCGACCCCAGTTCCCAGGTTCATAGCAATCGAAGGATGGCCGGCCCCAAGATGCCTGAGGGCCCGAACATGCGCATCTGCGATATCCGAGACATGTACAAAGTCTCGCACACAGGTTCCATCGGGTGTCTGGTAGTCATCGCCGAAGACCTTAAAGTGGTCGTCCCCATCCGCTGCAGCGAGAATAAGCGGGATAACATGAGTTTCGGGTGAATGCTCTTCCCCTATCTCGCCATCCAGATCGGCACCAGCCGCATTGAAATAGCGGAGAATGACCGACTGCAGACCATAGGCCGCGCCGTACCAGCGCAGGGCTTTTTCGATCACCAGCTTCGTTTCACCGTAGGGATTGATCGGGTTCTGTGACATATCTTCGGTGATCAGCGCCTCGCTTGGAACGCCATAGGTAGCGCAGCTTGACGAGAAAACGAAGCGCCGGATACCCGTCTCGATCGCTGTTTCGAGCAGGACCAGTCCCTTCGCTACGTTATTCTCAAAATATCTCGCCGGGTGCTCGATCGATTCGCCCACGTAAGCGAACGCGGCGAGGTGGACGATTGCTTCTACCCTGTACTGGTGTATTGTCTGGCGCAACAGAGCGGCATCGCCAATGTCGCCAGGAACAAATGGGCCCCATTTGACAGCCTCCCGATGACCGCGCACCAGACTGTCGTAGGTGACCGGTATTATGCCATCGGCAGCCAGCGCTTTTGCGACGTGACTACCGATGTAACCGGCTCCGCCTGTTACTAATACGTGTGGGGAACTGTCGCTCATTTCTGTCCTCGTGCTGCATATTACTGATCTCAGATCGCTCCAGCATCTGGAAACTGACTCGAGTTCTACTGCGTGCACAGAGCGCCAGACCGTCGCAGGAGTAGTGGCTAGCACGATCCAAGGTGCGGGCAATCACTTTAGTTCTGATCTCGGATTCGCGGATTTAGTCCGCAAGAATACTTTGTACCAGGATCCAATTACTCCATAGGTGATCATGCCGGCGATGGTTCGTGCACTTCCCGGGCGGCGCCAACCGCCATTGCGAATATAATTGACAAAGTGTTTGGCTGTCTCCATACGTCTTCCCTGTGACCGTGAGATACTAGCCATGCCCAGATATGAGTTAGCTATAGTCTCGCGGACCGTACTTGTATACCGATACTGCAGCTCCTTATCGAGGGCTCTTAGCATTCGTGCAGTTTCTTCATATCGAGTCGAATTCGCCATTGAAGACCACATACCACCGGGATGAACTCTGTACATTGCCACAATCTCGTCCATTAGTTCAATCGTCCCAAAACGTGCAGCCATTGCAAAGAGCGGCCAGTCACCTAGTTTCATCTCAAAGAACCATTCCGGAAAGGGCGGAACAAGTTTCCGCCTCAACACCGCAGTACACGGCACTACGAAATTGCTCTTTAATATGTCCTCAATGGTATATGGCCCGGCTGGCCGTTCAGGGTACACGTCCCACTTCGTATCAAGATTCTGCGTGCCCGCTTCATACAGGGCTCGGGCGCGACCGCAACATATTGCAAACTCAGGATGGGCGTCGAGGAAAGCGATCTGCTTTTGGAGCTTATCCGTTGCAATCCAGTAATCGTCACCTTCCAGGAGCGCCAGGTACTCGCCATGGCAAGTCTCGATAGTTTCCACAAAATTTCGCATTGCACCGACGTTTTGGTCTCGTAGAAGGAGCCTGATTCGGTCAGGGTAGCGGCGATGAAATGCCATAACCACTGCACGGGTGCCATCGGTCGAATAGTCCTCTCCGATGACGATCTCGTATTCGAAGTTCACGTTTTGGGCGAGAATGCTTTCGATGGCCTGCGCAATATACTGCTCATGGTTATAGGTGATCATTACCACGCTTAATTTCATGGTTCAGCAATTTTACCCTTGAGTGCGATTCAAGATCTATCCGGAATAATCTTTGTGCCCGATTCCATACGCGCCCGGCATTACAACCGCCGGGGACTGGGTGGGAGCCATCTGCGGGCTAGATGGGCAATGCATCAACGAATCACGCGCAGGTCAGCAAGAGGCGTCAATAGTCCGTGGGCGTTGCGTTCGATGCGAAGATCGCGATACTCCGCCAGCGCGCGACGCGTCTTTGCGCGAAGCAGTTTGCGCGCAAAAAGGACGGAAGAGCGCAAGGGCGGGATGCCCCTGAGAGTTGATCGCAGCTTTGCCAAGCCCGTCAAGTCCGAGTGTTTGAGCGTGCCGGATCGTCCTGGCTGCTCATTCCAGAGACGGACGTAATCACTTTGCTGAGGCACGAAATCCCGATTAGCTTGACCTATTCTTCGCGCCCGCACCATCATGTACGTGCCAAACTTCGAGGTGAGATTGATTCGGGTTTGTACGGCATCGGGATCAGGAACCCGATAAAAAATGGACCGCGGAATATCCTCCCAAATCAAACATTCCTCAGTCTTATAGCCGTTCTCGAGACAGAAGAAGCGGTAGAAAAGCTCCGGCGAAAACTGATAAAAGCCGTGACCGCAAAAGTTGTTCGTCTGCGTGAGAGAGATAAACCATCCATTGGGCCGGACCATCTGTGCGGCGTTCCGCAGGCTGGTAGGCAGGTCGAAGATGTGCTCAAGCGTTCCGCCATCCAATACCAGATCGAAGGAGTCAATCAGGCTATTTGGAATTGGATGGTTCATGTCGTGCAGTATCTGCGCGCCCTCAAAGTCGCTGAAGTCAATCGCGCAGATTCTCTCGGCGCCAAGCAGACGAAAGAAGTCCTCGGCGTATTCGGTTGCAGGATCGCGAAGCTTGCGCGCTAAGTCGACGGGTACATCGTAACCGGATCCGCGCAAGACAGACACAAGGACATCGCGATCTCCGAGAAGCCTCTGGCGCCCAAAAGTGGCCATATTTGTGAAAGATATGCCGTCCTTTCGCGCCCTAATCAGAAGCTGGACAGAATTAAGATCAATCCCCATGATCGAGTAAAGCCCCGTTTATTGTGAAATGAAGATCATTATTCCTGATATTCATAGATTGCGTATCCGTCACTCTTGATCAACGTTACCATCTTGCGCATCAAAGACCAGCTTAATCTCATTGGCCGCTCTTGCTTAGCGCGTCCTTGACCTCGCCGGCGGATTGGAATGCCGTATCAAGAATTTCAGCCATGCTCGCGATCATGCCTGCATCCACCGCCTGTCCGGTTGGCAGAAGGCAGATGCGGCTCGCCACTCTTTCGGTATTCGGCAACAGGAGATCGGCATTGGGTTGCAGGTTCCTGTACGGCTCCATGCGGTGACACCCCGGCCAAAAGTATTTTCTTGCAAGGACATTCTCCGCGTGAAATACCGCGACGACCTCGTCCCGGTTCAGAGGGGCCACTTCGGGGTCGACCTCCACAACAATGTATTGATAGTTGTTGCTCTCCTGCTTGTCGTAGCGAATGAGAGAAACGCCCGGTATCCCGGCCAGGCACCTCTCGTATGCCTCATAATTTGTTTTGTTCACTTCCACAATGTCGTCCAGCGACTCCAGCGACGTAAGTCCCATTGCCGCGCAGGCCTCTGTCATCTTGCCGTTCACGCCCAGGTAACTCACTTTGTCGTAGCCCGAGAAACCAAAGTTACGCATAAATCTTAAACGTGTTGCCAGGTCGCCGTTGTTAGTTACGATAGCTCCCCCTTCGAACGCGTTGATGAACTTCGTCGCATGGAAGCTGAAGACCTCGCACTCGCCGAAACCGCCCACCATCCTGCCCTGGTGTGAACAGGCAAGCGCATGCGCGGCGTCATACATCACCTTGAGTCCATACTCGCGGCCGATCTTCTCAAGCGCCTCCGTATCGCAGGCGCGCCCCCACAGATGCACGCCGAGGATCCCACTCGTCTTTGAGCTGATGACCCGCTCAATACTGCGAGGATCCACGGTGTAGGCGACCGGATCAATATCCGCGAAGACCGGCGTGATTTCCTGCCACTGGAGGGCATGTGCCGTCGCAATGAACGTGTACGACGGCACAATAACCTCACCCGTCATTTCAAGTGCGCGAACTGCGATTTCAAGCGCTACCGTAGCGTTGCACATCGCCACACAGTGCCTGGTCTGTGCAATTGACGCCACTTTAGCCTCGAACTCGTGAACGAAGGGGCCATCGTTGGAGAACCAGCGGCGGTCAAGCATGTCGTTGAGCCGCGCAAGAAGGCGCTCTCGGCTTCCCATATTCGGTCTGCCCACGTGTAATGCAGATTGGAAGCGGGGAGGAGTTCCCAGTACTGCGAGCCGCTTGGATTGGATTGCTGTATTCACCTTCATTTGCTTTCAGCTACGTCCTTTCATCAAAGAGTCCTTCCAAAAAGACGGGCGGTAGTTGCGCCCGGATCATGCCCGTCCGCAACAAACCTGGATCCGAAGGTCGCGTCTCCCGAGACAATAAAAAGGCTTAATCGAGTTTCCCCTCTTTTGCCAAGTAATCTTGTTCTAGTTGGCTCATCCTTTTTCCATCACGTCGGCCAATCACTCGAAAAGGGGCTCCAAACACAACCTCGTATTCGCCTACATCCGTGTGAACGAGGCTCATCGCGCCGACGGAGCAACCCCGCGCGAGTCTGACTCCCGGAAGAACCACGCTTCCTGTCCCAATAAGCGCATGGGGTCCAAGGATGATCGGCCCGCGCCGTATCTTCTTGTAGTCTTCCGGTACTGTCGGATTGGTGAGATATCCCTCTGAATAATCATCAGTTGCCGTGAAAAGGCTCACTCTCGCGGATAGTCCGGAAAAGTCCGAAAGAATCACCTGACCCCCTCCACCGAAAACAAACGAGGAAGCACCGATATGAACATTCCTACCAATCGAGATTCCCTCCTGGCCGGCACTCAGAATCGACCAGCAATCGATTCGCACATTGTGACCGATCACGATCCGCTCAGGATCAAAAAAAATGACTGACCTATCGATGCTCGGATTTTTGCCCACTCTGATCCCGAGATCACCGAGTTCAAGAACGGTATAGATCATTCGACACTATCCGACCGAATTAGCTCATGCCGAATAGCAGCTATAGAAGCTAACTCCGGGATTATTCCCGATGAGAATCGGATGCCGTATTCCTTCTCGACAGCAAGAATTACGAAGAAATGCTGCAGGGAGTCCCACTTGCCGCAGTTAATCCGAGAAGTTGTGTCAGAGACCTCCTCTCGGTTGAGGCCCAATGCGTTTGCCACCGTGATACACAGTCGGTCTGTCATTTGTCGTCACTCCAATCAATGCTGAAGTTGGCAGCCTTGGGGGGCCTACGTTCACCCAATTTATCAAAGCCAACTTCCAGAAGGAACTCCGACGCCGGCAGGTTTCTAGTTCCACGCACGAACGTGGCACGAACTGGGAGGTTCTGATGCGATGCACGTAATCGATGCACGACCTCAGAAACTACGCGATAACCTACGTGATGGAGCTTGACGTGATCTTTCAGGTTAACCGTTCCAATCGTGCTCATGTAGAAACCCCCGAAGCCGCCGGAGAAGCGTTTGTCAGAACGTTCGCAAATCTCATTCTCCTTCTCATAACTGTGCAATTACCTCTTCACGCAGGGGTGTTTTCCGGAGGACGGTCGATCATATCGGCCATTCTTGCCCGCTAGGTCCTCAACCGAGCCAGCCGCCCAAAAAACCTCACTACACCTACTTCGATCTCCCGATTCACCACTACACTTGAAATGCGCGACCTATTCGGATCGTCGTTTGAAGATCAACGCATGCGTTGTTTCGGGGAAACTCAGCACTTCAGTGTCAGACGGGAAGAACTCCTGCATCGCTTGGAGGGCGCCCGTGAATGCCGCTGAGACGTGAGCGGGTGCATCAACGGGCGGCTGCCAACAGTCGTGAAGTATGATGCAGCCCCCGGGAGATATTCGACTCCAAAAATACTCCAGCAATTCCTTCGTAGGCTGGTATAAGTCGCAGTCCATATAGACAAGGCAGTATTTACACTCTTCCATTCTTGGCAAAGTCTCCGCGAAAAACCCCTTGTGAATATTGACATTCTGGAAGCCAGTGAAAACGTCGCGGACCTGGCCGAAGCTCACGTCCCTAAAATCGGCGGCTCTCTGCCGCGGATCGCGGTCAGAGAGTTCGTCAAACCCGGCAAAGCTATCGAGCAGATGGTAGGAGCGCTGGCGGGCAAAGTCGCTGGTGTTCAGCACAACGAAGGCGTTGCCGCCTTGATAGACGCCGCATTCAGCAATGGCGCCAGGTATCAAGCGGCAATATTCAAGTAACTCCACCATTAACCAGGTGCCCGCGATCTGGGTCATGCTCGGTACGACGCTGTAAAGGGAGAGCGCCCGGCAGCAATTGAATCTATCACGCGAAGGTCGAAGGCCAAGCGCCGCGAGGCGAGCGCCAATGGTCTTCAGGTGAAGGAGGGATGAGTCGATGTAGTTTTCTCCCAGACTGTACCCGAGATCCGAGAGTTGCTGGGATATCGCCGCAACTGCGCGGGGAGTATTCGCATAGATGATGACAGCCACTTCATCGCGCTCAGAGGCCAAGCGATCTGGACTGCAAATCGGAAGGCCCGCGATCAAACTCCCGGCCAAACCCGGTGTACCATCGACCACATAGGCTAGTTTCATCGGGCTTGTCTGTTCTGTCTGCAGCAGTCCTAACCCTGCACCGAAACCGACAAGTCTTTTCCCAATCCCGAACCGCTCTATCTGCTCAATCATTCAAACAGAAATCTCCCTTGACAGCACAAATTTTATCGAAATGTACGGCTCGCGGGCCGACGTCGAAAGACCTGACCAGCGTCGCTCAGTTGTGTTTTCAAGTTCTCCAGCTAATTCCACTTCACTGATGTCTGAGGCTCTCCTTTAACGCATGCGGTCTGGAGTTACGGCAAGAGTAGGCTGCTGACTATTTACTTGCTGAAAGGGGCCTTCGGTGCTCCACTCAAGAATCGGCTGAACGATTCCCGGTTCACGCCCCATCCATGCTGTCTCTCGTTGAGTAGTATCCGCGACATTGAAAGAAGCCACGTCCTCCTTCCAATAGATTGCCAGGCTTTCGTTCTCCACGATGAACAACTTGAGGGAGTATCCCCCGCTGTTCAACAGATTGCCGGGTATTCTGCAAACGGCTCGATACCGTCCCGCAGAATGGACCCTGGGCTTATTGCCGGTGGTCAGAACCGTGATTCCCTGGTCGTTCAGCAGATGGTAAGTGATGTGCAGCAGGCTATTGGTTGCATCGACCGTGTACTCCGTTTCGATTCGAATCTCCGTTTGCATCGAAAGCAATGTGGATCCGGGGTCATTGCTGTCCGTGACAGAGATGCGGCGGATCCGCATGATGCTGTTGCCTGGCGCGCTCTCGGGATCATCCCATGTGGCCGTCTGGTTCGATTCCATGCTCTCGGACAGATAACTTGCAATCACCGACGCCGCGGCTCCCGCATCCTTCACCCGCCCCCGTTCCAGCAACACCGCCTGCTCGCAAAGAGACTGGATGGCAATCATATTGTGGCTCACGAACAGCACGGTTCGACCGGTGCCACTGGCCACATCCTGCATCTTGCTCATGCATTTCTTCTGGAATTCGGCGTCGCCGACGGCCAGTACTTCGTCGACAATGAGGATCTCGGGCTCGAGGTGGGCGGCGACGGCAAAGGCGAGGCGGACATACATACCGCTGCTGTAGCGCTTGACGGGCGTGTCGAGGAACTTCTCTACTCCGGCGAAGGCGACGATCTCGTCGAACTTGCGCTTAATCTCCGCGCGTGTCATGCCGAGGATCGAGCCGTTCAGAAAAATATTTTCACGCCCGGTCAACTCGGGGTGGAAGCCGGTACCGACCTCCAGCAGGCTGGCAACCCTGCCGCGAAGGGTCACGCGACCCTCGGATGGTACGGTGATGCGGCTGAGGATCTTGAGCAGGGTGCTCTTGCCGGCTCCATTGCGTCCGATGATGCCCAGCACTCGGCCGCGCTCGAGTTCGAAGGAGACATCGCGGAGGGCCCAAAAATCCTCGCGGGTGTTCGTCTTCGTGGCTTCGGGTCCGCGCCGGTTCCAGCCGGTCACCAGGTGGCGGGCCTTCTGGGTGACGGTCTCGCGCAGGCTCTTATAGTTTGAACGCTGCCGTTGATGCTGGTGCTGTATAGCGTACTTCTTGCCGAGATTTTCGACCGAAATGATGACGTCAGACATAGGCGAATGGAACCCTGTGCACTGCCTGGACCAACCTGTCGGCAGAAAGCGGACTTGCCTGGAGCCGGCCGCGCCTCATCAGGAACGGTCTGCTGTCGATTCGGTCGCCTGTTGGCTGCAGCTCAGATGATGTCAGCAAAGTTCCGCTCCATTTTGCGGAAGTACCAGACGCCGCTGAGATACAGGAAAATGGTGACCAGAATGGAGTTCGCCAGATTAGGCCACCAGATGAGGTCCTGACCGCGCAAAAGCGACCAGCGAAAGCCGTCGATGACGCCGACCGCCGGGTTCAGCGAAAAGAGCAACCGCCACTTGCCGGGAACGACGCTGCTGCTGAAGCCGACGGGGGAAACGTAGAGTCCAAACTGGACGAAGAAGGGGATAATGTACCGGAAATCGCGATACTCGACGTTGAGAGCGCAGAGCCACAGGCCGACGCCGATGGAGGCTGCAAAGGCCAGCAGAATAAAGGCGGGCAGTGCGATCAGATGCCAGTCCGGTGAAAACCGAAAAATTGCCATCATGATGGCCATGAGGCCGAGGGTAATGGCGAAATCCACGAAACTGGTGATGACCGAGCTGGCGGGTACGATCAGGCGAGGGAAATAGATTTTGGAAACCAGATTGGAATTCTGAACCAGGCTCTCGCTGGACGCCGTCATTGAGCCTGCAATGAACAGCCAGGGAAGCATACCGGCCATGACCAGCAGGGAGTACGGAACCGAGGCGGGCGCATGGAGTTTGGCGACCCGGCTGAAGAGGATCGTGAAGATGGTCATGGTGAGGAGCGGGCGGATGACGCTCCAGGCGATCCCCATGACGGTTTGCTTATAGCGGACGAGGATGTCGCGCCACGCCAGGAAGTAAAACAGCTCCCGGAAGCGCCATAAGTCGCGCCAGTAATTTTTTTCGGCACGGCCAGGTTCGATAATCAATTCAGACATTTACGGATGAGACTCTCCCCGCGTGAGCCAAGAATGGCACTGGAAACAACCCAATCGGCAGCACCGAATGGAGCGCGGTCTGGTATTTAGCCTACCAGAAATCCGATACCGGTTGCGGTAGAGGATTCTCTTGCTGCGGAGGTACCTGCGCGGGTGGATGGGTGCAAAGATGGCGTATCTGTAGATGGCGGGAAGGTGAATAGGCTCAATCCGGTGGTTACTTAAGTTGGCACTACCTCCGTTATCTTGCGTAATTACGAGGTGCCTCGCTACAACTGAGGACACTTACAACGCAGATCTGGGGAACGGGGCTGATGGCTGGCAGGCAACTGCGACCGCAGCCCCCTTTTTTTGTTCTCTTTAAGGCCGAGATTCGCAGTGGGCGGCTTCAACCTTACGGGCCGATTACGCATCGTAATCACGGGACCTCGGAGGAGCGGCGCTGCGGTTTTGCCGCCTTGGGCTGGAAATGCGAACGGGAAGGGTGAGGGCGGGTCCAATCCGCGCGCGGGTGGAGGGTGACCCGGCTCGAGGTCGCATGGGGTTCATGGAATTGAGGTAGCATAACGGGTGTCCCACGAGTCATCTTTCTAAGGGGAGAAATAACACAAATGAAAAGACTTGCAGTTTTATTGTGCACGTTGGTCCTGGCAGTTCCGGGATTCGCCCAGGATAAGACAAAGCTCGCCACGCGTCTGGACGCGGCGCGGGATGTTTTGAACCAGATTATGGCCACGCCCGACAAACAGATTCCGGAATCGATTCTGCGTCAGGCGACGTGCGTGGCGGTGGTACCAGGCATGCTGAAGGGGGCATTTATCTTTGGCGCGGAGTACGGACAGGGTGTGGTGACGTGCCGGACTCCACGAGGATGGAGCGGGCCAGTCTTCATCCGGATGGAGGGCGGTTCCTGGGGCTTCCAGATTGGCGGACAGGGAACGGACCTGGTGCTGGTGGCAGTGAATGACAAGGGACTGCAGGACCTGCTGCACAGCAAGTTCAAAATCGGCGCCGATGCCTCTGCGGCTGCGGGCCCGGTGGGACGCGATGCGCAGGCTTCGACGAACTGGAAGCTGCAGTCGGAGTTGCTGACCTGGTCGCGGAGCAAGGGCCTCTTCGCCGGGGTCGATCTGAGCGGGGTTGCGGTGAGCCAGAACCATGCTGACACGGAGCTGATGTATGGATCGCCAGTGACTTTTGAGCAGGTTCTGCATGGCGACGTGCCGGTGCCTCCGGATGCGCGGCCGTTTGTGCGCATTGTGGCGAAGTACTTTCACATATCCCAGTAGTTCTCCGGGGCGGTGAGCGGGACGCGCGGAAGCGGTGGGCTTCCGCCGCGGTCCTGCGCAGCGTGAATCCTGCACCTTCGTGCGGGATCCAATCTCTTTGCCTCCCCTGATTCCGTTTACACTGGCTTTTCGCCGTTATCGATGCGAGAAGCTCTGGAATATGCGTTTGCCTGGACTCTGCTGAGGCTGCTGGGAGCCCTGCCTCGGGGGATGGGGCGCCGCGCGGGCGCTGCGCTGGGGGTGGTGGCGTGGTGGGTGTTGCCGAATCTGCGGCGCACCGGGATGCGCAACCTGGAGCTGGCGTATCCGGAAATGCCGGCGGCGGATCGAACGCGTTTGCTGCGACAGCTGTATCGATATCTCGGATGGCAGTTGGGTGAGTTCTGCCAGATGCGGCGCTACACGCGGGAAAACACGCGGGAGCTGATCCGCTACGAAGGCCTGGAAAATTATTTAGCGGCGCGGGATCGGGGCCAGGGGGTGTTAATCGTTACCGGGCACCTGGGCGGCTGGGAGCTTTCCAGCTTCTGGCATTCGCTGATGGGCTATCCGATGGCGATGGTGATTCGCCGGCTCGACAATGCGCGGGTAGATCGGCTGGTGAACGACATCCGGTGCATGCACGGGAATCGTGTACTGCATAAAGACGACTTCGCGCGGGGGCTGCTTGCAGCGATGCGGCACGGAGAGACAGTGGGGATCCTGATGGACACGAACATGACGCCGCCGCAGGGAGTGTTCGTACCGTTTTTTGGTGTCATGGCTTGCACGGCGTCGGGGTTGGCGCGGGTGGCGCTGCGAACGGGCGCGGCGGTTCTGCCAGGATTTCTTGTGTGGGACGCCGGGGAAGGGAAATACGTCTTGCAGTTCGGGCGCGAGATTCCGGTGGTTGCGAGCGGGGACGACGAGCGCGACATCGTCGAAAACACGGCGCGATTCACGGGGGCGATCGAGGAGTTCATCCGGCGCTATCCGGAGCAATGGCTGTGGATACATCGGCGCTGGAAGACGCGGCCGGAGGGCGAAGGCCGCTGTACGGATCGTCCGCAAAGAAAACAGAAATAAGGACGCACTAGCACTCCCTCTGCGCAACTACACAGTTGAGGTGGCGCCCTTCAGAGGGCTGATTCTTTCGCCGGCTCTTTAGTCGGCTGCGGCGGGTTTTGAGGGGACTTGCGGCTGGGCGACGGGGGATGCGGGGTTGAGCGCGCCTGGATGCACTTCTGCGCCATCCGGAGTGGTCCAACCGGGGAGAGCCTGGCTGCCGTAGATGAGGCGGACGCCGTAGGTGAAGGTGAAGTAGCTCCAGACCCACTGCCAGAGCACGGCGAGGCGGTTGCGGAAGCCGATAAGAAAGTAAATGTGGACGACGAGCCAGGTGATCCACGCGGGGAAGCCGCTCCAGTGGGCTTTGAAGGGCCACTCGACTTTAGCGACGGCGGCGAGGCGCCCGATGGTGGCCATGTCGCCTTTATCGAAATAGTGAAATGGCTTGCGGGGCTGGTGATTGAGGTCGGCGGCAATCATGCGGGCGACGTGATCGCCCATCTGCATGGCGGGCTGGGCGACGCCCGGGACCTGATGGCCGTTCTCCTCGAAGTGGGCGAGGTCGCCGCAGATGAAGATTTCAGGATGGCCTTCGGGGTTCAGGGTGTTGTTGACGAACACGCAGCCGCGCTTGTCAGTAGGCGCACCGAGTAGCTTGCCGAGCGGAGAGGCCTGGACTCCTGCAGCCCAGAGGGTGACGGCGGAGTCGAAGCGCTGCGGTCCGGCGATGACGTATCCGGGCTGGACATCGGTGACGCGGAGACCGCAGTACACCTCGACGCCGAGGGCTTTTAGCTGCTCCTCGGCTTTGATGGAGAGATCGACGGGATAGGCCGACAGGACGTGCTTCTCGCCTTCGATAAGGATCACACGGGATTTGGAGGGGTCGATATGGCGAAAGTCGTGGCGCATGAAGCGGCGAGAGATGTCGCAGATAGCTCCGGCGAGTTCGACGCCGGTAGGCCCGCCGCCGATGACGACGAAATTGAGCGGATGATGGGAGCCGGTCTCCAGCATTTCACGCTCGGCGAGCTCGAAGGCGAGGAGGATGCGGCGGCGAATCTCGATCGCGTCCTCGATGGTTTTGAGGCCGGGAGCGAGGGGTTCCCACTTGTCGTTTCCGAAGTAGGAGTGGGTGGCGCCGGTGGCGAGCATGAGGTAGTCGTAGGCCATTTCGGCACCGCTGCGGAAGCGGACGCGGCGGCCCGGAAGGTCGAAGGCGACAGCTTCGTCCATGAGGACTTCGGTATTGGAGTTGTGGCGCAGGATGGTGCGGACGGGTGAGGCGATGTCAGCGGGGGAGAGAACGGCGAGTCCGACCTGGTAGAGAAGGGGCTGAAAGGTGAAGTGATTGCGGCGGTCGACGACGGTCACGTCCACAGGCAGCCTAGCGAGCGCCTGGGCGGCGTGGGTTCCGGCAAAGCCAGCGCCGACGATGATGACGCGCGGCCGACGGTGCTTGAGTTCGGTGGCCATTCGGTGCCTCTACCCCTCCTATTAAGAAAGATGCGCTGGCGGGGAAAACGATGTTAATCAGTTGCGCAGAGCGCTGTAGCCGGCGACCAGGAGGACGGCGACGGCGGAGATACCGCCGACGACCGCAGGAGCATGGCGAAAGGCCCATCCGGTGAGTAATGCGGCGAGGAAATAGACAGCCAGGACGGCACCCTGGAGGGCGAATCGCTGTTCAAATTTTGTTTTTTCCCGCTCAATGCGGGGCTGGTGCGCCGCGAGGAGGGTGAGGCCGTTGGTGAGCGTGGTCCAAGTGCCCGTGATGTAGGTGGTGACGACGCCTGGAATTTTCAGCTGAACCATGGCTGCGCTTTGGATTCCAATGGCGAGGGCGACGCAGGCAAGCAGGATGGAACTGGAGGTTGGCGAGGGCTGCTGATGCATGGCGACCCAAGCCGCTTCTGCCGCGAGCAGGAGCAGCGATTCGAGGAACAGGGCCCAGGAGACGGGTCGGGCCCACGTGACGCCTTCGGCGACGTCGCGGCAGATGAGGGTACCGACGACGACGCCCGCGACGTAGCCGGCGACCGCGATGAGCGGGTGAAGAACGTCGCCGTGAAGATGAAAGATGGAGATGCCGAGGAGGACGGTGTTGCCGGTCATGTTGGCGACGAAGGCGTGGGCGAGGCCGAAATAGCTCCAGCCATCGGCCGAACCCGAGGCCACGGCGAGCATGAGGATGAGGCCATCCCGTTCCGCGTTCTTCACGGTTCGATTGGATGCCGGATTATCCGAAGCGGGCGCGGCCGACGGTGCGGCGGAAATCCTCACCGCGCATTTCGACCATGACGCACATTTCGGCGAGGCGAGAGCGCATGCGCTCGCCAATGCGGTCGCCAAGGGTTTCTTCGCGCATCGCGCGGCTGGCGCCGCTGGTGCCGTTGGCGGATCCGCCGGGTGGCAGGTCGGCATAGTTGGTGGTGATGAGGGTGGTGCGCTTGTCGTTGTAGCGGGTGTTGAGGATGAGGGCGACGGTGTCCCAGACCCAGTCAGTGGGTTTGGCGGCGCCGAGCTCGTCGAGGACGAGGACTTCGGCGTCGAATACCGGGTGGAGGATTTCCATCTCGGTGGTGGCGACCTGGGGGTTATAGGAGTGCTGGATTTCCTTAAGGAGCTCGCGGTAATCGCAGAAGAGGCCGTGGACGCCTTTTTCAACGATGAGAGC
>Ga0182015_10004390_pt1 | contig 15238 bp, 11 predicted proteins | sample 712P3MmetaG_FD_120478 | JGI IMG/M metagenome (GOLD analysis project Ga0182015, IMG submission 120478) | Permafrost microbial communities from Stordalen Mire, Sweden - 712P3M metaG | ecosystem: Environmental > Terrestrial > Soil > Wetlands > Permafrost | place: Sweden: Stordalen | collected...
GCCGCCGATCGTGATCTGATACCACTCCTCGCCGCCCTTATCCACGCCGAGGATGCCGATGTTGCCCACATGATGATGCCCACACGCATTCATGCATCCGGACATCTTGAGGTCGAGCTCGCCCAGATCGTAGAGATAATCGTAATCGTCGAAGCGCTCGTTGATGAGCTTGGCCACATCGATCGAACCGGCGTTCGCCAGACTGCAGAAATCGAGACCCGGACAACAAATCATGTCGGTCAAGGTGCCGATATTCGGCGTCGCCAGTCCTGCGGCCCGTAGCGTCTGCCAAAGTTCGAAGGTGTTCGCCTGTTCGACGTCCGTGAGCAGCAGGTTCTGCGTGTGTGTCACACGCACCTCTGCGAAGCTGTACGCGTCGGCCAAATCGGCGATGAGCTGCATCTGGGCGTCGGTGGCATCGCCGGGCGCCACGTCCGGCTTCTTCAGGGATATATAGACAGCGCGATACCCCGGCACCTTGTGTTGCGCAGTGTTGTAGCGGTACCAGGCGCGGAACGCGGCATCTTTGCCGGCGGCAGGATCGATGTCGTCAAGGCTCCGGTAAGCCGGCGGGATGAAGAAACTGCGCATACGGTCGATTTCGGCCGGTTCGACCCGCAGGCCACCGTCGCGGATCGTTGCCCACTCGGCCTCGACCCGGCGCCGGAATTCCTCTATTCCGAGAGATCTGACCAGGATCTTGATCCGCGCCTTCGTCAGGTTATCGCGCCTTCCCTCCAGGTTATACACTCGCAGGATGGCCTCTAGATACGAGAGCAGATGCTCGCGCGGCAGAAATTCGCGCACCACCTGACCGATAATTGGCGTGCGCCCGAGGCCTCCGCCGGCGAGGATCTCGAAACCAGGTTCGCCGTCGGGGCCGCGCACGATGTGAACGCCGACATCGTGCACCTGCGAGGCTGCGCGATCCTGGGGCGCACCGGTGACCGCGATCTTGAACTTCCGCGGCAGATACGTGAATTCGGGATGGAAGGTGGACCATTGCCGAATGATTTCGCACCAGGGGCGCGGATCCTCGAGCTCGTCGGGTGTTATCCCCGCGAGGTGATCCGAGGTGGTATTGCGGATGCAGTTGCCGCTGGTTTGGATGGCGTGCATGTCGACGGCCGCCAGTTCGGCCAATATCTCGGGAACATCCGCGAGTTTCGGCCAGTTGAATTGCAGGTTCTGACGGGTCGTAAAGTGTGCGTAGCCGCGATCATAGCGCCTCGCGATTGCGCCCAGGACGCGCAGCTGCTTGGAGGACAACAATCCATACGGGATGGCGACGCGCAGCATCGGGGCGTGGCGCTGGATGTACAAGCCGTTGCGCAGCCGCAGAAGCTTGAATTCGTCATCGGTCAATTCGCCGGCCAGGAATCGCCGGGTTTGATCGCGAAATTGCGACACCCGTTCGTCGACCAGTGTCCGGTCCGTCGTGTCATATCGGTACATAGCGGCTGAGTCTAGCGTTCGCCCCGCCAGGCCCGCCAATAACACCGGGACATGAACTGATAACCACGCACGCTATGAGGGCCGAACGCCATAAGGGCGGTGCCGGAAACCGTGATTTGCTCGGCAGCGTGGACTGCCGGCCGGGCGCAGCATGCTACGGTTAAACCAAGGTGTGCGAGCGTGGTGGTGATGGATCTGACGGAAATCGAAGTCGCCCCGGATACTTACGAGGTTTCGCCCGAACCCGTCTTGCTGACTGCCGAACTGTACGGCGCGCTGGCATTGTGCCTGCACGACGAAGGCCGCGGCGTGGGCGGATTGCTGCATTTGCGGTTTATTGGCGGCACCGGCCTACCGAGCGACGTTACGGACAACACCTTGAGCTCGGTGCTGGTCGTGCTCGATCGCTTCAAACGAGGGGTCATCGGCGGCGCGATGCGCCGCGACGACATCCAGGCGCGCATTGTCGCCCATGCGCTGCCCCCAACCGATGCACGCGAACCCACGGCGACCCTGGTCGATCTGATTCGCGCGGATCTTGCCGACGGCAAGGTGGTTTGCGGCACTCAATTGACGCGCAGTACCGAACCGTTGCGCGTGTGCTTCCAGCCCTTCGAGGGCCGTGTTTGGATATCCAGAAGCGCCGTCAAAGAGACCTGAACCGCTGCTGCCGGTGTGCTGGACGCACCATTCATTATAAGCTTATCTGAACGGATCGAATCACGCGGGCATGGGTTCGCGGGAGCGTTCAATCAGGGGTGGGGCATGCGAGTCGTCTACGTCATTGCGCTGTTGATGGTTGCCGCTTGCGCGAGCGAGAGACTGGCGCTGGCGCCGCCGTCCGGCGTGAATTTCAGCGGTCGGTGGAATCTCAATGAGGCGGACAGTGATGATCCGCAGCGCGTCGCGCAGAGCCAGAACGCGGCCTCCGCGAACAATCAGACCGCGCCCGGGGGCTCAGGCGGGCAGGGTGGCCGCGGGGGCGGGCGGGGCGGGCGCGGTACGCCCGGAATGGGTGGCTATGGGGCCGGCCCCATGGGCCCGGCCGTGCCTGGAATGGGTGCTCTGAGCGATGGCCTGCACTGGCCCGGAAGGGAACTCGAAATCAAACAAGTAGCAGGCATCGTGACCATTACATCGATGGGGGCCAATCAAGTTTACCAGCCGGCGGCCGGCAAGCCGGCGAAGCCTCAGGCGCAGCGCGGCGACGATGGCGGCTCCCAGGGCAGGGACGTGAGGGTGCGCGACAGGGGCGATGGGCCGCCGCCGGTGTGCGGCTGGGACGGCAAGACGCTGGTCGTCAAGTCCGAAAATCCCGATGATGAGCGGCCGCCGTTCGAGGAGCGTTACGGATTATCGGACGACGGGCAACGGCTGATTGAGGTGGTTGCATTCAAGGGCGGGCGGTCCGGGGGATTCACCATTTCCCGCGTATGGGACCGCATTCTTCCTGGGGCTCCAGCGGATGCAAACTCCGATGCGATGCAGGGAGCGCGGGCGCCCCAGCAATAAAAAAGCCGGGCGTTGCCCGGCTTTCAAGTCCCCATGCCTGATCGTGGAGCTTTATTGAATCGGGCTCCGACGATGATCGGTCTTTTTACTTCCCTAAAGGTATATTGCGTCCGAGCAACACTCTAGCCTCGAGCGGCTCTCGACGCTAGCTTAATTGAAAGGAATTCAAAAAATTAATGTATTAAAAAAACCACATATGGTGCATGGGCGGGAGCCCGCCGGTGCCGCGGGCCGCGCGGGCCGCGCGGGCCACGAGTCGCGTATCCTTGTCCGAGAATCTTTTTGAAAGCAAGGCTGGAGGCCAAGAGTGGCTAAGCAACCAAAATTGTCTGCGCCGATGACGGTGCGAACGCGGCGAGCCTACTTTGACTGCAGGTTTGGTCAGTTGCACGTTCGCACCGCATTCCCGGCCACCGGGGGCTTCGACGAGGGTGTGACGCTCTTCTGTTTGCATCCCAGCGAGGGATCAAGTCGAACGTTCAATCGTTTTTTGCCGGAGATCGCAGACGATCGCTCGGTTTATGCCCCTGATTTACCCGGCTGCGGCGAGTCTGATGGCGCGCCCAAGCTGAACTTTGCGGATGGCGCGAACGCAATCGCGGACCTGGCGGCTGATCTGCGTCTGAGACAGATCGACATTCTTGGATTCGGTTTTGGGGCCGGCGTGGCCTTGGAAATGGCTGCATCGCGCGTTGATCTGGTGCGGCGCTTGGTGCTGGTCGCCGTGCCTCCCATGGAACGTTTGCCGGTCATTCCCAAGGAGAGTCTGATCCTGCGAGTCAAACTCGGGCTGGGCGACAACTCGCAATGGGCCAAGGGAATCTTGCCCAAGGTGAAATTCGTCGATCTTGACGACTACGCCGCCGATCTGTTCGATACCGCTCCAAGGGCTCTTGCGAGGCAAGTCGCAGCATTTCTTGGGGCGAATCCTTAGGAGCCTGTCTGAGTAATCTTGAAATAGGCCCATGATCCGTGCGCCGGTGATTCCGTGAGGCTCAACAAGTACATCAGCGAGACCGGTGTGTGCTCGCGTCGCGAGGCGGATAAGTGGATCGAGGCCGGGCGCGTCACCTGCAATGGTGCGATCGCCGCGCTGGGCACGCGCGTGGGCGACGGCGACGAGGTGCGCGTTGACGGCAAACGAGTTGGCGCCAAGAAGAAGCAGATTTACATAGCGCTCAATAAGCCGGTGGGGATTACCTGCACCACGGAAGCGCACGTCGATGGGAACATCGTCGATCTGATCGGTCATCCGGAGCGCGTCTTTCCGATCGGCCGTTTGGACAAGGAATCCGAGGGCCTGATCCTCTTGACCAACGACGGCGACATCGTCAACGAAATCCTTCGATCCGAGAACAATCACGAAAAGGAATACATCGTGACGGTTGACCGGCCCATAACCGATTTGGCGCTGAAAAGGATGGCCGACGGGGTCAAGATCATGGGGGAGATAACCAAACCCTGCAAAGTGTCGAGAATCAATGAACGGACATTTCGGATGGTTCTCACGCAGGGCCTGAACCGGCAAATTCGGCGCATGTGCTCGGCACTTGGTTACAAGGCCCAACGGCTGCAGCGCGTTCGCATCATCAACATCGTATTGGGCGAGTTGGGCGTGGGAGAGTGGCGCGAGCTCACGGAAGCTGAGCGCGCGCGGCTCCTGTCGCTCTGACGCGGCGGGCAGCGTCGCGCGGTTTGCGCAGATTACCCCCACCCAAGCTCCTAGCCCGATCGTAGGACGGCCGCGTTGACGCCCTCAGACCACAGTCGCCCGGTTGCGGTGCGCCACTCGGGATCCGCGGCCCGCGACGCGAGCCAGGCGAAGAAATCATCCCCCTGGTCGGACCAATAGGCATGAGTGAACAACACTCCCCCTGAGCTGGATTCGAGGGTGAAGCGTCTGCGAAGGCCGAGACTCGCCATGTCGCGGTTCCATTTGATCCGCGGCGAGCTGTCCGACAGCGCGTATTGATCCAAGCCCACCTGGAGGTGCAGGCGCCCGTCCCGGGCGTAAAGACAGATATTCGGCTGCGACGCCCGGATCAGTGCGATGCCGTGAACCAGCACAGGAGGGATGTCAAAGGCTGTCCAGGTACCCCCAAACGTATTCCATTCGAGCACCATGCTATGGCGGCGAAAGTCAATGACCGGGATGTTCGGGCTGATGGTCGGGGCCATGCTCGCAGCATGCGCTATTGGCGATTTATTTCAAATTATGGTCGGGCAAATCCGCAAACGCATCACGCACGATTTTCGCCGTGAGAAGTTGCGGAAGCACGAGCGGTTCTCTGGATCCAAGCCTCGCATTGTATACGACATAGAGCGGCACTCCGGCACGCCCAAAGCTGGATAGGGCGGTGGTGATGGCCGGATCGCGATTGGTCCAGTCGCCCTTCATCAGCGTCACGCCCTTCGCGCGAAAAATCTCTTGTACGTCCGAATCCCCAAAAGCATTGCGTTCGTTCACAAGGCACGTCAGGCACCAACTCGCCGTGAAATTGACCAAAAGCGGCCGCCCGGCGGCGTTGATTTCGGCCACCCGCGCGGCATCGTACGGCAGCCAGGCATCCGCGGCAGCGCCGGCCGTGCTGCCGCGAGCCGATGCCGAGGCGACGTCGGCAAAGCGCAAGGGCAGGAGGACGGCAACCGCCACGGCCAATATCGCCGTCGTTATCGCGGTGACACGACCGCCGGGCCCGCTGAATTTGGATTTTTGATACGCCCACGCCGCCAAGGCGATGAGAATGGCGCCGGCCAGCGCCGCGCCCAATCCCATGGATGAGGTCTGCTGGGCGAGAACCCACAGCAGCCACGCCGCCGACGCATACATCGGAAAAGCGAACACCTGCTTCAGAGTATCCATCCACGCTCCCGGCTTGGGCAGAGCGCGGCGCATCCAAGGCGCAAACGAGAGCGTCAGGTAGGGCAGCGAGAGGCCCAGCCCCAGGCTCGCAAAGATCACGAGCGCCACCAGCGGCGATTGTGTCAGCGCCGCTCCGACGGCAACCGCCATGAAGGGCGCCGTACAGGGCGTTGCCACCAACGTGGTCAATACTCCGGTGAAGAACGAGGCGCGATAGCCGTCGCCTCGCGTGAGTCCGTCGCCGACGCCCGCGAGCCCGCCGCCGACTTCGAATACGCCCGACAGGTTCAGTCCGACGGCCAGCAAGAGGTACACCATGAGCGTCACGAACAGCGGCGACTGAAGTTGAAATCCCCAGCCGATCTGCTCGCCGCCCGCGCGCAGCGCCAACAACGCTGCCGCGAGACAGAGCATGGAACTGACGACTCCTGCCGCAAACACCAATCCCTTGGCGCGCACGGCGGCCGGATGTTTCTTGGCCTGTTCGACCAGCCCGATGGCTTTGATGGAAAGCACCGGAAATACGCAGGGCATCAAATTCAGAATCAGACCGCCAAAAATGGCCAGTAGAATGAGCTTGGGCAATGCCGGCGCGCCGGCCGGGGCTGCATCCGAATCCGTCAGTGAGACGGCTGAACCGTTGAAGGCCGCGGTGATTTCCATTGGAACCGCGGCGTCGCCGCCGCCGTTGCGTTCGGTGGCCACGAGCACGCCGCGAACGGCGTCGCCCCGCGGTGGCTGATAGCCGGCTTTGACGGAAAGCTCGACCGAGTCGCCCGAGCGCTTGAAGATCTGCGGTGCGCCGTACTCGATGCTGCCTTCATCGTACGGGTAAAACGCCAGCGATTCGATCTGGGACAGCGCTTGGCCCCACGTCTTGCCCAGCGTTATCACCAGTTGTCCGTCTTGCAATCTCGCATTGGACGGCGCCGGCTGCGGCATGGGCAGCTCGCTGCGCGCGGCTGCAAACAGCGCCGCGTCGGCGTGATCGGCGGCTGCGTCCATGGCCTGGACCGGCAGGTTCAGCGACAGATTCGCATCCTCCGGAATACAGACGTCCGAACAAACGAGCCAGGTGGCCTTGGCCTTCAATGCGACCGTGCCGCCGGGCTTGAGGTCCTTCGGTGCCGTGACCTCAACCAGGTGCACGGCATGGTTCGCATAGCCGTAATTGACCAGTGGGGGCAGTTCAAAACGGTGCGGCGTTGGCCACACAATCGCGCCCGCGCTGAATCCCGGCGGGAGGCTCCACGCGAGGCTGGTGGCCTGGCCCGAGTCCCCTGGGTTGCGCCAGTAGGTGTGCCAGCCGTCGCGAATGTTGAACTCGAGGGCAACCCAAACGGACTGGCCGGGCGCAATCGCGTCGGTCTCGCTCACGAGACGCGCCTTGACGTTGTCGGTCGCCGCCACGTTTCCCGATAGTGCGTGGGCCGTCGGGGCCGCCATCAACAACCCTAGAATCAAGCATTTGGATATATGCATGGGCCGTATGTTACTCAATTAGTGCGGTGCCGCCGGCATTGGCAAGGGTGGGTTGTGGACCATCTCACAGTCCCCGCGGACCATACCGCCGCCAGGTCGGTTGAGCTAATGTAGGCGAGACCAACCAAAGCCAAACATGCAAGAAAACTACCTGGAACGAATTCTCAAGGCCAAAGTGTACGATGTCGCCGTCGAAACGGCGCTGGATGCGGCGCCGCGCCTCTCGCGACGCCTGAACAACCGCATTCTGTTCAAACGTGAAGACCTCCAGCCGGTCTTTTCGTTCAAAATACGCGGGGCCTACAACAAAATCGCCCAATTATCGCCGATCAAGGCGGCGCGCGGGGTCATTTGCGCGTCCGCAGGCAATCATGCGCAAGGCGTCGCACTCGCCGCAAGAACTCGCGGCATTCCCGCGCTCATCGTCATGCCGCTGACCACGCCCGAAATCAAGGTGCGCGCCGTCGAGGATTTCGGCGCTGAAATCGTGATGTACGGCGATGATTACGACCATGCCTACGAGCGCGCGCTCGTGCTGGCGCGCGACCGCGGGCTGGTGTTCGTGCATCCCTTCGACGATCCGGACGTGATCGCGGGCCAGGGGACCATTGCCATGGAGATCCTGCGCCAGCGGCATGGAGACGAAATCGACGCGATTGTCGTGCCCGTGGGCGGCGGCGGACTCATCGCAGGCATCGCCGCTTACGCCAAGGCGCTGTACCCGCGGATCAAGATCATCGGCGTCGAACCGGAGGATGCGGCCAGCATGTACGAATCGCTGCAGGCCGGCAGGCGCGTGGCACTCGATCGCGTGGGCGCGTTCGCGGACGGCGTGGCGGTGCGACGGGTCGGCGAGGAAACATTCAGGCTCGCGCGCGAGTACGTCGATGAAATCATTTTGGTGACCACGGATCAGATCTGCGCCGCGATCCAAGACATATTCGAAGACACACGATCCATCGCCGAGCCCGCCGGCGCCTTGGCGGTGGCCGGCATCAAGAAATACGTGGCCCGGGAGAATTGCTCGGGACGATTGATCGTAGCGATCAATGGCGGCGCGAACATGAATTTCGACCGGCTCCGTTATGTAGCCGAGCGCGCCGACATCGGAGCGCAGCGCGAATTGCTGCTGGCGGTCGAGATTCCTGAGGAGCCGGGATCGTTCCTGAAATTCTGTGAGGTCCTGGGAAAGCACAGCGTGCACAACGTGACCGAATTCAACTATCGCTACGGTGATTTGCGGGCGGCGCAGGTATTCGTCGGATTGGGCCTGGCGCAGGGCCGGGTGGAACGGGATTCCCTCATCAAGACCATCGCCCAGGCCGGCTTCGCCGTGCACGACATGACCGACAATGAAATGGCGAAGCTCCATGTACGATACATGGTGGGCGGACAAGCGCGCGGGCTGACGGACGAGCGCCTGTATCGCTTCGAATTTCCCGAGCGCCCGGGCGCATTGCTGAAATTTCTGCAGGCGATCGGTGCGGGGTGGAACATCAGTCTTTTCCACTACCGCAATCATGGCTCGGACTACGGGCGGGTATTGACGGGGATTCAGGTGCCGGAGGGTACATACAAGGACTTTTGCCTGCACATCAACGAACTGCACTACGCCTACAGCGAAGAGACCGACAATCCTGCCTACAAGATCTTCCTGGGCGGATGAGCCGCAGCGGCGTGCAACGACTTGCGGCGGGGGCGGGAGCTCCGTGACCAAGGCAACCGCATACCAGGCAATGCGCTTGCCGCGGCGCGAAACGCTGCGAATACGCGGACTCGACTTGAATCTCAGACGTTGGGGCCCGGACCCAACGAAGTCGAATCCGCCGGTGTTCCTGCTGCACGGCTGGCAGGACACAGGCGACACGTTTCAATTCATGGTCGACGAATTCAGACGGGACTGGCCACTGGTGGCATTGGATTGGCGCGGATTTGGGCGTAGCGAATGGCCCCGGGACGGTTATTGGTTTCCGGACTACCTGGCCGATCTCGACGCGCTGCTCGATCAGCTTGCGCTTGGTGCTCCGGCGCGCATCATCGGCCATAGCATGGGCGGCAATATTGCCTGCCTCTACGCGGGCGTTCGGCCGGAAAGGGTGCGGTGCATCGCGAACCTGGAAGGCATCGGCTTGCCGCGATCGTCGGCAGCACAGACGCCCGCCCGACTGCGGCAATGGTTGGACCAGGTCAACACCGCACCTGCGCCTAAGGATTACGATTCGCTGGAACAATTGGCGTCCGTCATTCGATTCCGTTACCCGCGACTGCATGACACCCATGCCGGCTTTGTGGCCGCCGCATGGAGCGAGGACCGGGAAGGCCGGGTTCGATTGCTGGGCGACTCGAGGCATAGATGGGTCAACCCGGTGCGCTATCACCGTGAGGATGCGGAGGCCTGTTGGCGGGAGGTGAGGGCGCCGCTCCTGATGCTCTTGGGCGAGGAATCGGAGTACCTCCCCCAACTCGGCGAGGACGGTACGGATGCCGCGTTTCGATGCCATATCCCGCACATCGAAATCGTACGCATCGCCGGCGCCGGACACCGGCTGCATATCGAAAAGCCGGAGTTGGTCGCGCCGCTGATCGAGAATTTCCTCGAGATGAACGCCTAAAAATATGGAAGTGACGAAGGCCCCGCCTTTCGATCCCGCGCCCGATCGCGGCGGCGCCGCGGCGCGTGGCGCATTTGCGGATGAGTGGCCAATCTCGGCGACAACCGACTAGGATACCGATGTTTCCCACGTGTTGGCCGCATAGCGAGGAACATCATGGACCGACCGCCATTGCCTCCATTCACACCCGACACGGCCGCGCAGAAGGTGCGCATGGCGGAGGACGCGTGGAACACGCGAGATCCGTCGCGAGTGACGCTTGCCTACACCGGCGACAGCCGATGGCGAAACCGCGTGGAATTTCTGCAGGGCAGGGATGAAATCCACGCATTCCTCGTGCGCAAGTGGACCCGTGAACTCGACTACCGCCTGATAAAGGAACTCTGGGCGTTCGCCGGCAATCGCATCGCGGTGCGCTTCGCATATGAGTGGCATGACGACGGTGGCCACTGGTTTCGGAGCTACGGGAACGAGAACTGGGAATTCGATGAGCATGGCTTGATGCGGATTCGAATAGCCAGCATCAACGATCTTCCCATCGCCGAGGACGGTCGGAAATATCATTGGCCGTTGGGACGGCGTCCGGACGACCATGCATCCTTGACCACGCTCGGGCTCTGAGTTCGATCTACCGCGCCGGCAGATGCTGCGCTGGCGGCCGAAGAAGCAGGAATGCTGCACTGCACTAATCCTAGTGGCCATGCCGGCGCCGGGAAATCATCGTGCTATCGCGTCTCGCATGAATTGGGAAAATCTTAAATAGGGGATTACTGCGGCTCAAGTCCGGTATGGTTCCTGCCACCGGGCTGGGCGGAGTAGTAACATTGCCAATGACAGGTCTGTGGCTGCGCCATGTGTTTCTCTTGAAGGACAACCCCGCGAATGGAACCTGAAGACCCTCATGGTCACGAGCACGAGCACGAGCACGGTGCCGCCGGCCATGGTCACGAGCACCACGATCATCCGCACGGCCCTCATGGACATTCGCATACATTGGGCGCCGATGGGATCAACACCCGCATGGGCATTGCCATCGCTCTCAACGTGATTTTCGTCGCCATCGAGGGGACGTTTGGATGGCTGTCGAACTCAGTGGCGTTGATCGCCGACGCCGGTCACAATTTGGGCGACGTGCTGGGACTGATCTGCGCGTGGACCGCGATCCGCCTGTCGCGCCGCCCACCGGGCGGAAAATTCACGTACGGTTTGGGCCGCTCATCGGTCTTGGCCGCGCTTACCAACGCGGTGCTGCTGCTGCTGGCCTGCGGCGCCATCGCGTGGGAGGCCATGGGGCGTCTCGCCTCGCCTCCGCAGGTCGCCGGAGCCACGGTCATGGGGGTGGCGGCGACCGGCATCGTTCTGAACGGCGTCAGCGCTTGGTTGCTCCACCGTGGAAGTCACGATGATTTGAGCCGCAGAAGCGCGTTCGTCCACATGCTCGGCGACGCCGCCGTCTCCGCGGGCGTTCTGATCTCGGGTGGCCTCATTCTCGTCACGCACTGGAACTGGCTCGACCCGGCGGTGAGCTTGGCCATCGTTGCCTTCATCTTGGCGGGCACCTGGGGCCTGTTGCGCGACTCCGTCCATTTGTCGCTGGATGGGGTGCCGGCGGGCGTCAATTCCAACGCGGTGATGTCGTTTCTGGCGGGTCAGAGGGGCGTGACGGATGTGCACGACCTTCATATCTGGGCGCTGTCCACCACTAGTGTCGCCCTCACGGCGCACTTGGTGGTCCCGGACCGGGATGCCGACGACGTGCTGCTCGGCTCCCTGACGCCCTTTCTCAAGAAGCGGTTTCACATCGATCACGCCACGCTGCAAATCGAGCGGGATCGATGCGATCACGGTTGCGAGGCCTGAGGTTTGACGAACAGGTGATGCGAGACCATCCACTCGCGCCCGTTCGCATGGCTCCATAGCTCGGCGCAAGAATTGAAAAATATCCGCCAGCAGGCCCACCAGCGACGGACCTCGGATTCGCCGTAGGCCTGCGCAAAAATGGATTCGATCTCGGCGCTGGCATTTCAGCTCAACGCGGGCGTGCGCGGCGGGTGGGCGCGGCCGTGTACGGATCGTCCGGCCAATGATGCTTCGGATAGCGCCCTTTCAGGTCTTTTTTGACCTCGTGGTAGCCACGATCCCAAAAGCTCACCAGATCGCGGGTGATTTGCACCGGCCGCCCCGCCGGCGACAGTAATTTGAGCAGCAGCGGCAAGCGGCCGGCCGCGATGCTGGGCGTGGTCGTCAGGCCGAATAATTCCTGAAGTCTGACCGACAGGCTGGGCACGTCTGCGTCGAGGTAGTCGATGGCGACGCGCGAGCCGCTCGGAACCACGACGTGGGTTGGGGCTTCTCGTTCCAGGACGGCGCTTTGGGCATATGAAAGCCGTGAACTTAGCGCACCCCGCAGGTTCATTCGCGCCCAGTGTTCGCGGCGCGCGAATCCGGTGATCCACGGCGGCGCCCATTCCTCGAGCGTCGCGTAAAGGGCCGCATCGCTCAAGTCCGGCCACGCCTCGGGCGCGGGTACCTTGAACTTCAGCATGAGGGCGACGCGCGCCTGCCATTGCCGCAGATCCGCGGTCCAGGGCAGGGAGGCTATCCCGAGTTGACGCATGCCCGCCAGCGCTGCGGCCTGCATGGCTTCAGGATCCGCATTTCGAATCTCGGTCGATTCCAGCAACAGTTCCCCCAGACGGCGCTGCCGCCGTGCCTGAATCATTTGCGCGCGCTCGTCCCACGCGATCTCGGTCCGTTCCACGATATGGCGTGCAAAAAGCCTTTCGATGTCGGCACTCTGCAACGGGGCGGCGAGAAAGATCCGCGCTTCGCGCTCGGCGCCGTCGAGTTCCGCGGCCACGATGAATTCCGACTTCGAGAGCGTCTGCGGTTCTGCGAATCGCGCGCCCCTGCCGTTTGCGAGTACGTAGCGGCCGTCATCGCCCCGCGCTCGGCCGATTCGATCTGGATAGGCCAAGGCCAGGATGGTCCCCGTGCACTCGTGCGGATCCGGCTCTTCCCGAATGCCCCGGGCGAAGTCGCGCTGCCAATCAGCCGACCTGCGCCGCGCCTGGCTCATCGCCCGATTGTCCACATCGATCCCCCGCGGCAGCGCGCCCAAGTCGCCGCGCAACGCACCGATGCGCAGTCTAAGATCGGCATCACGCGAATTCGCGGACGCTCGCAGTATGTCGCGCTCGCTCAAAATTGCCGCGAGATCACAGGCCAGCCGTGGTGAGCCCAACTCACGTGATTTTATGAGCATGTGACCCAGGCGGGGGTGCACCCCAAGCGATGCGAGCGCACGGCCGTGGGGCGTGATGCGCGCGGATGCATCGACTGCCTCGAGTTGCCGCAGCAGTTCGCGCGCCTGTGAAAGCGGCGCCGGCGGCGGCGGATCCAGCCATCGCAAGGCGGCGGGGTCCAGGGCGCCCCAGCAGGCCAGTTCGAGAGCCAATGGCGCGAGATCGGCGTGGGTGATTTCCGGCGCCGTTTGCGGCGCCAATGATCCGTGGGTGCCCTCCGACCACAGTCGATAACAGGTGCCGGAGCTCAAGCGGCCCGCCCGGCCGCGCCGTTGATCGGCCGCGGCCTGCGACACCTTGGCTGTCACCAGCCGACTCATGCCGGTGGCGGGATCGAATTCGGAGTAGCGCCGCAGGCCGGCATCGACCACGACGCGAATACCCTCGATGGTCAGGCTGGTCTCCGCGATGGTGGTGGCCAACACGATCTTGCGCAGGCCGCTTGGCGCCGGCGCGAGAGCGGCATCCTGCGCTTCGCCGGTGAGTTCACCGTACAACGGCATCACGCGCACGGCAGGGTCGGGCAAAGGCATCTCCAGAGCGCGCTGTACCCGGCCGATTTCGGCCGCCCCCGGCAGAAAGCAGAGGATATCCCCCTCGTGCTCCAGAACCGCGCGGCGCAGGACCTGCGCCACTTGCAGCTCCAGATGAATGTCCGGACGCCGCGGCACGTAGTGCGTGGCCACCTCGAAGCTGCGGCCGCTGGCGCTGACGATGGGCGCGTCGCTCAACAGTTTGGCGAGAGGCAGCAGATCCAAGGTCGCCGACATCACCACGACGCGCAAATCCTCGCGCAAGCTTTGCTGACTCTCCATGCACAGCGCGAGGCCCAGGTCTGCATGCAGGCTGCGTTCGTGAAACTCATCGAATATCACGCAACCCACATCGCCGAGTGCGGAATCCTCCTGCAGCATGCGGGTCAGAATGCCCTCCGTGACCACCTCGATTCGCGTTGCGCGCCCGACACGCGTATCGAGGCGTGTCCGATATCCGACGGTCCGGCCCACGGTCTCGCCGAGCAGCTGCGCCATGCGTCCCGCCACACTCCGGGCGGCGATGCGGCGCGGTTCGAGCATGAGGAGCTTTTTGTTCCGCAGCCACGGGCTCGCGAGCAAGGCAAGAGGAACAATGGTGCTTTTGCCGGCTCCCGGCGGTGCCTGAAGCAGCACCCGCGTTTGCGCCGCAAGCGCATCGATCAATGCCGGCAACGCTTCGTTGATCGGCAGGAGCGGCAATGTCCGCGCAGCGTCCGGCGCCGGCAATTCTAGGAGCCTCTCTGACGAAGCTGCGGCTCACGTAGATTACTCAGAGAGGCTCCTTGCCTTCCTTCAGGCCGAGCAGCGGCCCCAGGTGCGACTCGTAGTTGCGCCAGCGATTGATCGACGACCGGCCAATTTTCTGCCTGACCTGCCACTTGCTTGCGGTCATGATCATACGGGGCGTGTTGTGAAAATCGAGGCACCTTGCGTCCCATGGCAGACCGATGAACTCCAGCATCCTGCGGCTCCAGTGCTCTTGCTCATCGACCAATCGCTCGTAGGGAACTTCCAGCAGCGCATCCTCGGGCAGAATCGAGCGCCAGTGCCTCATCAGCCTTGAATATTCCCGATGGTAATGCGCCAAATCGCCCAGATCGTTGGCGTACGAATGTCCGCTCCTGAAGTGCTGGAAATAGATCGATAGACAGGTGTCGAGAGGGTTGCGCCGCATGTGGATGATGCGGGCGCGCGGCAAGGCCTCGTGGATCAATCCCAAGAATAAAAAATTGGCCGGCATCTTGTCGGCCACGCGCAGGGCGCCGGCCGACAATTCCCTCAGGAGCCGCAGATAATTTGCGCCCAGCAGCGCAATCATGGCCGCGCCGGCGTCATTGTCCAGCCGCGGTGTCTCTCGGCCGGCCGCCGCGGTGCTCCAGAACGGCAGCTCGCCGGCGCCGAAGACCGCGGGGTGCGACGCAAGAATCTGTTCCGCGAGGGAGGTTCCGGATCTCGGCATGCCGACGATGAAGA
>Ga0182015_10004392_pt1 | contig 15231 bp, 10 predicted proteins | sample 712P3MmetaG_FD_120478 | JGI IMG/M metagenome (GOLD analysis project Ga0182015, IMG submission 120478) | Permafrost microbial communities from Stordalen Mire, Sweden - 712P3M metaG | ecosystem: Environmental > Terrestrial > Soil > Wetlands > Permafrost | place: Sweden: Stordalen | collected...
CAGCGCAATGCGATCGGGGGCTGAGGCGATGAAGGAGCCCTGATTTGTCGGGCGTAACGTAGGGAATTGGCATGCTCGGAAAGTTGGGACAAGCGTTCGCCGCGCTGGCAAGTCGTGACCCGGTCGCGCGCCTGGCCGCGGTTGAGCGAACTTTGGCTGAAGGCTGGTCGGCTCAAGCTTTCGATGAGTCTCGCACCCCCGCGGCCAGAGGTCATGCGGCGGCCCAATATCGGCTTGGACAGATGTACGAGCACGCGGAAGGCGTGGTTCAAAGTATCGCCGACGCCGTGCACTGGTACCGGCTCGGCGCAGCCCAAGGCGACCTGGCCTCGCAGGTGCGTTTGGGCCTCATATATTTCATCGAGCCGCCGGCGCCGGCGGGGATCACCACTCAGGATGGCGAGCGAAGCGTTGAAGCGCCGCTGGGTGGCGCTCTAGCGCAGTTCTTTCCGCATGGAATCGCGATACGTCAGGACTATGCCGAAGCCCTGATCTGGAACCGGCTCGCGGCCGAGCAGGGCTCGGCGGAGGCGCAGGCGCGGTTGGGACACCAATTGGCGCTGGGACTCGGGACGCCGTGCGATCCAGTCGAAGCCGAGCGTTGGTTTTCGATGGCGGCGGCGCAGAACCACGCCGAAGGCCAGCTGGGCCTGGGCTTGCTCTACGCGGGCAGCTATGACACGCCGCCCGATTTGGCGCGCGCCGCGCACTGGCTCGCTCTCGCCGCCGGGGCCGGCAATCGGATCGCCGAGTATGGGTTCGGCAAGTTGCTGCTGCATGGCGAAGGAATCGGCCGGGATGCGGCCGCGGCGATTCGACTCTTGCAGCGCTCGGCGGCACAGGACTATGCCCCGGCCATGTACCTGTTGGCCATGATCCATTGGCGCGGCGAGGGAACCGCCAGCGACTCGGGGATGGCGGAAACCTGGCTGCGCAGAGCCGCTGTACGCGGACATGCGGAGGCGTCCTGTGCGCTCGCCGAATTGCTTCTGGAGCGACCCGACGACGACGGCGTCGAGGCGGCGGCGCTGCTGCGGGAAAGGGCTGAAGCGGGTAATAAGCGCGCAGCCGCCGCACTGGCGGAACTCTATGTTTTTGGACGCGGTGTGCCACGCGACGCGGGCGAAGCCGAGCGCTGGCAGGCGCTGTCGCATGCGGAAAGCCGGCCCGAGACCTTGACCATGCTCGCCTCCCTGTACGCGGAAGGGATCAGCGTCGACCAGAATTTCGAGGCGGCCGCAGGGTTGCTCCTCGAAGCGGCGGATCAAGGCAACGTCGATGCGTTGTACAACCTGGGGTCGTTGCACGTCCAGGGCAAAGGGGTACCTCTCGATGTCGAGGTGGCGAAGCGCTTCTACCGTGAGGCGGCAAGACTTGGAAGTGCCGAAGCGGCCTTCCAGCTCGGATTGTTGCTGGCGGCGGAAACGGGCGATATGCAAAAGCACGAAGCGGCGGCCGCGTGCTTTGCACGCGCGGCGAAGGCCGGCCATCAGCGGGCCCTCGTCAATCTTGGCCTCCTCCTCGTCGAGGGCGCCGGTGTACCCCGGAATCGTGCTCGAGGATTGGCGTTTCTCGAAAAGGCGGCGCGTGCGGGGGAGCCGACTGCCCAGTCGGCGCTCGGGTATCAGCTTGCCGCCGGAGCCGAGGGGCAGCCGGATCACCTTGCCGCCCGTGAGTGGATCGAGCCCGCCGCCGCCGCCGGCGATGCCGATGCGCAAGCATGGATGGGCGATTGCTGCAGGCTGGGGTTGGTCGGATCGCCGAATTTTGCCGACGCGGAACTATGGTATCGACGAGCGGCAGCGCAGGGTCATGTCGGAGCGATTGTCCTGTTGGCGACCGCGATCGAATCCATCGAAGAGAAAACTGCGGAAATCCAGGTCGAGGCCTTCGGTCTGTGGCTGGCAGCGGCGTCCGCCGGCGATGCTTCGGCGCAATATCACGTGGGACGGTGTTACCGCGACGGATCCGGCTGCGATGCCGATTCAGAGGCTGCCATTCTTTGGTTCGAACGCGCTGCGGAGTTGGGGAATGAAGCCGCGCGAGCAGCGCTTTCGGTCCACGCATCGGTCGTAGCTGCGTCGATCGCAGATCAAACCCAAGCGACTTAGTTATCTTTGATCCATTGTCGCGACTTGGCGACATCGCACTTAGTTTTTCCAAAGTCTTCGTTTAGTGCCTTCGTTTAGTGCGTCGACGGCACGCCGCTGCTGCATATGGATGCATGAAAGCCTAAGAATCATGCAACAAAGCTGATCAGGATCAGTTTTCATGAGCTCGCTTGTGGCAAACAGTACTTTGCACACATAAGTAGAAAATCCCGCTTGACGTTGAGCCGGAATATCGTGATAGTCGCCGCCTATCTGCTCGTACGAGCAAGCGCTTCGGATTTAGGCCCTAGGCGGCAGGGCCTTCCGCAGCGACAAAAAAAACCTGCGAGACGTTGTTGACGATGGAATTTGGTGTTCCGTTGGTGTTGGTTTGCATTGATGTACGAAGGTTCCGGGACGAACGTTGTTTGATTGCCATGTGGAGAAGTGACTGATGGTGGACGCGGCGACTTGTAGGGGCGGAGCCAAGCATGGCATCACTAGTTTGAGTCCGTCCGAACGTCACGCTGCAATCAGCGCGCTCGCAAAACTCACGAATTCTCATGGTGCTACCAAGGGAGTTTCGTCGGTCTTCGGTGGCGGCCTGCGGAGCGCAACGCTGAGTGGTGGATCCGTACATACCCCAAGTATCAAAACCTCCGGTGGGTCGACCCTAGTCGCCGGGCGTGGCGCTGATACGTTTGCGGGCGGCGTCCAAAGTGGCGTGAAGCCAGCTATTCATACGATCGGCAGCGATACGGTGGTGGCCGGTTCAGCCTTTAGTAAGACCGAGTTGACGAATACGGGGGCGAGCCGCGCCTTGAGCAGCGACACGATCAACGTCGCGGGTACGACGGCTGCGTCGGTCAAGACTGCACTTGACCTGAAGTCTACCGGCCATACAATAACGATGCCGGATAAGACGAGCATTACGCTGAGCGGAGTAACGCCGCACAACCTGATCAAGCCGCATTAAAGGCGGCTAGGTCCCAATTCGAGGCCCGGATTGCTCCTGGCCTTGAATTTGGGGCGCATCCAAGGGTGACCCATTGAAGGTCGAAGAAAGCCGATTGTCGGTTTTGTTCGAGGAAATCGCCGAGGCGTCCGACCATGGGCGCTACCCGGAAGCGCTTCGATTGGCCGACATTGCGCGGCGATTCGCTCCGGAAAATCCCACTGTAATACTGATTCACGCCCGGCTCTTGATGGAGAACGGCCATGCACTCACCGCCGCCACGCTGTTGCGGGGCCGCGAGGATGCGCAAAGCCAGCTCGTGTTTGCCGATGCGGCCCGTCGCGCCGGTCTGGTCGATGAAGCAGGCGAGACGCTGCGACAGCTGATCGCTCGACATGCGGCGGACTGCTGGCCGGAGTTGGCGATCGGCGCCTCGCGCCTCTGCGGCAGCGAGGCCGCGCAATTTCCCGGTTGGATCGGCGTCGATTCGAAGTTGCGCCTGATGGGGGCCCTGTCGTCGGGCTCCGTGGCGACCATCGAGCAGGCCGGCGTTGCGCTTGGACAAATCAGCGCGGCCGGTGAGCCGCAGTCGCTCGTGGCGTTCTGCGACGAGATCAAGTCCGACAACTCGGGCCCAATCGATGTTCGAGCGGGCGGCCGAGAACTGCTGGGCTCGGGCCTTCCGTGGCCGCCGGATTTCGGATTTGCCGGCTGGGTGGTGCTCGAGGGAAGCCGATTGAATGGCGAGGTCAGCCTCGATTGGAACCCATCGGCCGCAGTGACTTTGGTGGTGGGGCATGGGGGCACCGAATCGCGGGTCACGGTCGCGCCGGGAGTGCATGCCGGTATCGGCCGGCCATTTTCAGTCAAGCTCGGTGGTTTGGTTGAACGGAGTCCGCAGATTGAGGTGTCGGCGCTGATGCCGGATGGCCACACCACGCCGCTTGCCGGCAGCCCGATCAAATTGCCGCAGCCGCATCCGGTGCCCATCGAAGCCGAATGGGCTCGTCAGGCGTCATTCTTCTACCGGCCTCCCATCACAAGCCCTCCGATGGTCAACATCGTGATACCGGTCCATTCCGGGAAGAAGGAGACGTTGAGCTGTCTGTGGAGCGTATTCGGCACCCTTCCGAAGGAGCAGGCGAGTTTAACGGTCGTCGACGACGCGAGTCCCGAGCCCCAATTGTCCGCGGCCTTGCGAAAAATGGCCAACGCGGGACACATCACGCTGTTGCGTAATCCTACCAATCTCGGCTTTCCCGGCGCCGCGAATCGCGGCATGCGGCTGTTTCCGGATCGCGACGTCATTCTGCTGAACGCCGACACCGAGGTTTTCGATGGGTGGGTCGAGCGGTTGGCGGCGGCAGCCTATGTCGATGAACACATTGGGACGGTAACGCCCTTGGGCGAGGCCGCCTCCATCGTCAGTTATCCCGGCGATGCATCGCGGTCAGCATCCTCGGCCGAAGCGGCGCGAATCGACCGGATCGCCGCTGTCGTCAATGCGAATCGGATCATTGATTTGCCGGTGGGGGTGGGTTTTTGTCTGTACATGCGGCGCCGCTGCCTGGATGAAGTCGGCGACTTCGACGAGCTTGGCTTCGGCCGGGGATATGGGGAGGAAAACGATTTTTGCCTGCGCGCCCGCGCACGGGGTTGGCGTCACGTCGCTGCGGCCGATGTCTTCGTCCGGCACGTCGGTGGCCGTTCGTTCGGACCTGCGAAGGACGTACTGCAGGCGCGCAGCTGGCGCGTCATGAATTACCGGCATCCCGGCTACGATGTGCTGATCAAAGATTTCCTCGCGGCCGATCCGCTGCGCGAGGCCAGGCGCGCCATCGATCGGCAGCGCCTCATTGAGCTGGCCAAAAGCCCCATCCTCATCGTCAGCGTGGATTTGCCCGGCGGCGTCAAGCGGCATGTCGAGGAACGGGTTGCATCCCTCGTCGCGGCGCACCATACGGTGCTCGTCCTGCGGACGATGACGGGCGGGGACCATCAGGGGCGCGTGGTCATCACCGTGTCCGGGGCCGACCTTGATCATCTTGTCTACGGTATTCCGCGGGACACCGATAAGCTGCGCGCGCTGTTGGTTGACCTCAAGCTTGATGAGATCGAGCTGCATCATTTTTTGGGGCTGACGACGCCGGTGCTCGAGATGCTGGTGGCGCTCGATGTTCCGTATCGCATCGTGGTCCATGATTACGCGTGGATATGCCCGCGCATCACCTTGCTCAATGGTGAGGGCGTGTATTGCGGCGAGCCGGCGGTGGCGGTCTGCGAGGTCTGCGTGAAAACGCACGGCTCGTCGCTGAGCGAGCCGTTGACGGTCGCGGAGCTGCGTGCACGCAGCTCCGCTATCTTCGGCAAGGCAACCGCCGTCGTGGCGCCGACGCAGGATGTGCGAAAACGCCTCGAGCGTTACTTTCCCGGTATCAGCGTGCAGGTTCAGCCGTGGGAATCGGGCATTCAACCATCGACCGGGACCCGCACCCATGCGCGCCGCCGGGACGGCGTGGTCCGGGTCGCCATTCTGGGGGCCATCAACGCCAAAAAGGGGTGGTCGGTGCTGCTGGAATGCGCCCGGGACGCCGCAGCGCGCCAGTTACCGCTAGAATTCACGATCATTGGCTATTCGAGCAACGACCCACCGCTGCTGGAAACCGGGCGCGTCTCCATGACTGGGCCCTACCAAGAGGACGAAGTCGCCGCGCTGCTCGAGCGGGAGGCCTGCGACGTCGCACTGTTTCCCTCGGTTGGTCCGGAGACCTGGTGTTATACCCTGACCTATGCGCTTACAGAGAATTTACCCATCGTCGCCCTAGATCTGGGCGCCGTCGCCGAGCGTCTGCGGGACGCCAGCGTTGGCGAGCTTTTGCCGTTGAACACCCCGCCGGCCGATATCAACGACGCGCTCCTGCGGGTTGCAGGCGACCGCACCACATTGGCCGCTCCGGCCGGCTTCTCTGAGACGATCGCCATGATTCCCCCCAACGGCCATACTGTGAGCGTTGACAATCCCACGGCGCCAGACGCCGCGGACGACAACCGAGATGCGTCCTCGGCACCGGAGCTTGCCGCGACGGTGGAGGTGTTGACCCTGCCCGAGGGCATATATGCCTTCACCGTGCAAAGCGGCGGCTCGGCGCCGACGACCGATCTGGTGTTGCCTGCCTTGCAAGTCTCGCCGGCGCCCGTACGCTCGGCCGGCGTGGTCGAGTTTCTGCGCGGCCCGACGACCATGGACCGGTGGTTGACGGGCATTGGCGACGTGGTGACCGTGCGCGTGACCGGCGGCGATGCACCGCTGCTGCTCACCTCCTTGCGATCGCCCGGTGGTGGAGTGCTGTCGATCCACGTGCAACGCCTGGATGCGCCGGCTCCTGCCGTGGCTCAGCCGGAGGCATCGCCGTTGCCGCCGGCGCCCATGCCGCTCGAGGGTCCTGAGGCACGCGTCGTCACCTTGGTGCACGTGCCTTATCTCGGTGATCTCTCGTTCATCGAGGGCTGGGCCGGCCGCCCCTCGGAGAATCTGTGGATCGAGGGATTTTCGGTGGCGGTCGAGGAGCCCCCCGTGCCGGATTTGCTCGAATACTGCGGTATCAACGAGGCGGGCGAAGTCACCGAATGGCTGACCGGCGGCGAGTTCTGTGGCAATCGCGGTACGGGAGTGCCCCTGGTCGCGTTTGCGGTGCGCGTCAGGCCGGACGCTGATTCGACCTACAGTTGCCAGTACAGCGGAAGATTCTTGAGCGGGGGCATCGTCGGCCCGCTCGACGATGGGAGCCTGTGCCGCTCGGAGGCGCCCGGTGACCCCCTCGTCGCAATCGAGTTGAAGATCGAACCGGTTGATGCGCCCAACCGTTTGATGGGGGCTTAGGCACACGTGCCGTTGACCGTGCATCGGCAGACGCCGCCGGTTCTCCTGAACGCCGGCTGCGGGCCCCGCGACGAGGCGGCGTTGCCGGCCTACTTTCAGGGCTGGCGGCAAATTCGGGTCGACGTGAACCGTGATGTGGAGCCCGACCTGGTGGCCGGCATCACCGACCTTTCGGCCATTGGCGACGGTGTCGTGGATGCGGTCTGGTCGGCCCATTGCGTGGAACATTTGTTTGCGCACGAAGTGCCGGTCGCATTGGCTGAATTTCGCCGTGTTCTCACGGACACCGGTTTCGCCTGCATCATCGTCCCCGACGTGCAGGCAATCGCCGAATGGCTCGCCACCGACCGCATGCACGAGACGATCTACCAGTCCTCGGCCGGACCAGTGACGGCGCACGACATGTTATGGGGCTTTGGAGTGGCGATTGCGCGAGGCGAAACGGCGATGGCGCACCGTTGCGGCTTCACTCCGGCGCTCTTCGTGGAGCGCCTGCAGGCGGCCAACTTTGCGGAGATTGCGCTGCGCCGCCGCAGTAATCTCGAACTCGCCGCGGTGGCGCTGCGGCGGGATTCGGGCGGTACGGCCCGCCGCGAGGCGCTCATAGCCGAGCTGAACCTCTGACATGGTGGTGATATTCATTCACCAGAATTTCCCGGCGCAGTACGTTCATGTGGCGCGCCATCTCGCGCAGATTCCGCACAATCGCATCTACTTCATCACCCAGTCCGACCAGAACCAGGTGCCGCGGGTGATCAAGCTCATCTACAAGCCGGAACATGCCAAAACCTCGGGCTGTCACCGGTATACGGAGTCCTTCGATGCGGCGGTACGCACGGGCGCCGCGGTGGCCGACGTTTGCCGGCGCCTGCGCGACGGCGGCATAGTGCCGGACATCCTCGTGGGACATGCGGGCTGGGGCGAGACGTTGTTCGTCAAGGATGTGTTTCCCAATGTCCCCGTGCTCTCGAATTTCGAATTTTTTTACCATGTGAGCGGCGCCGATGTCGGCTTCGATCCGGAATTCGCCCCGGCCCGCAGCGATGACCGCTCGCGCCTCCAGGTGAGCAATGCGGTGAATCGCCTGAGCTTCGCGTCCAGCGATTGGGGACACACCGCCACCGCCTGGCAGCGCAGCCTGTTTCCCGCGGCCATGCAGGCGCAAATTTCCCTGTTGCACGAGGGCGTCGACACCGAGCGGGTGCGGCCCGACGCGATTGCATGGTTGAAACTCGCGCGTGAGGACATTGTCCTCACGCATGAGGATGAAGTCATCACCTATGTGTCGCGCAATCTCGAACCCTATCGGGGCTTCCATGTGTTCATGCGGGCGCTGCCCGAGATTCTGCGGCGGCGGCCGCGTGCGCAGGTTCTCATTGCGGGCGGCGACGGTGTGAGCTACGGCGATCCGCCGGCGGCCGGCGGGTCATACCGCAGCTTGCTGCAGGCAGAACTCGGCGATCGTCTCGACATGGGCCGCGTGCATTTTCTGGGCCACGTCTCCTATGACCTTTACGTCAATTTGCTGCAGCTGTCATCGGTGCACGTTTATTTGACCTACCCATTCGTGCTGTCGTGGTCGTTCATTGAAGCAATGGCGGCCGGCTGTTTGATCGTCGGGTCCGCCACCGCGCCGGTGCTGGAGGTCTTGCAGGATGGCGAGAATGGTCTGGTCGTGGATTTTTTTTCAACCGAACAAATCGCCGATCGCATCGACGCCGTCCTGGAGCATCCCGATCGCATGCAAGCGCTGCGCGATGCGGCGCGGGCGACCGCAGTCCGGGATTTCGACCTGGACACCGGTATCCTGCCGCGCTGGGTTGATTTGCTCCGCTGTTTGGCCGCCGGTCAACACCCCGCCGTCGACCCGCCCAACGCCGGGCTCGCGACGCAGCTCCAATTGCGTTAGCGGGATGGTTCGATGCACCAGTCCCGGAGCGCCCTGCGGAGCGCAGGTGGGACTTGGCGGCTCGTCAGTTGCTGGTGTTGCCCGACACGACGACATTGCTGGTGGCGAGATCGCCGAAGGAGACCAGGCTGGTCGGACCCATGGAATTGCGGAAATAGGTATTGCCGACGACTTCGCCGAACGGTGCGCCCGCGACCGTACCGTGGCCGCGGTTTTCGTGGAAGTAGTTGTTGTGGACCGCGTAGCGGGCAACGGGTTGCTGCGTGAGATCGAGGAAGCTGTCCGCGGCGGCGATATCCGCGATGGAACTCGTGCAAGCCGTCGAGCCCGCGCAATCGAGGGACACCGTCAGAAGCGTCGATGTACCGCAGGGCGCGCCCGTCACGCGGGTTGCGGCGGCGGTCCCGAGGTATGACGCGGCTGCGTTGAAAAACGCCAATGTGTCGCCGCTGACCACCGCGTCCCTGGTGTCGGGTTCGCAAAGGCCGTTGCTGGTGAAGCCCCCGGGCAGGTTGCCCACGATGTTCTGGCTGCTGGGAGAAACATTGAGGCCATCGTCGCCCTGGTAGCCGATCTCATTGCCGTCGATGAGGATGTCCCCGGCCAATTGGGTGATGTTGACGGCGTCGGACGCGGTGGATATCAAACGGCCGCTCGCCCGGATGATGCTCGAATCAGCGAATCGAAAGCCCCGATGGCCGCCCTCATACTTCAATCCGATGCCCATGCCGGGGCCGGTCAATATTTTGGCGTTCTCAATGTCGACATCGTCCGACCAGTTTACGAGCAGCGCAAAACCGTTGTAAGTGTAGTGGCGGACCACCACTCGGGTTCCGGAGGAGAACACATCGAAGTTGGCGCAGGCGTCAAACATGCTGCATGTTGGATCGGATGCGCTGTTGGTGAAATTGCACGACTTGCAGGAAAAGGTCTGGCTGCCGGCTGAGGTTCTGCCCACATAGGTGGGCTGTGGCGCTCCCGCAAAGATGAAGTAGGTTTCGTAGGCGTTCGTCGCGGATAAATCGAACCGCCCTGGAGAGATTCCGGGAGCGGTCGAATCGTCCCACTGATCCACGGCCTCGATGCGCACCGCGCTCCCCGTCAGCGGATCCCTTGCGGAATAGGCGGTATCGAGCACCAGCGCCTGATGGCCGGGATTGTTCGGGTCGGGCAGGATGGTTCCCAAGGACGCAATGTGCAGCCCGGGCCAATCGACGGTGAAATTCTCCAAGCGTATCCGCGCCGCGTTGAGAATCCAGATGCCGGTGGTCGGAGCCGCAAAATTCAATACGGATCCACTGAGATCAATGTCGAGGTCGGTGATGCTGGGGATGGCGGTCGATCCGGAAGGGTAGGAGCCGATGGTCCAGTGCGGGGCGCAGTTCCAATAGTGCAGCTCGTTACAGGAGCCGGTACTGGCCGAATTTGGGTCGACGCTGGGTCCCTGGAAATTGTACGTCCCTTCGGGGATCACCAACCTGTGGGCGCCGGCGGCGATGGCGGCCTGGACCGCGGCCGGAAAGTAGCTGTCCGGCATCTCGCCGGAATTGATGGCTCGCATGACGAAGCACAGCGCGCTTGGGCACGAGGTTTGGGCCGTCACTGTCACGGGTCCCTTGACCAGGACGGTGATGGCCTGGCCGCCGGGCGCGGTGAAGGTCGCCGTGGCGTCCGTCGCTGGATCATATGCCAACCCGGCCGATGTCGCCACGAGGCCGACGTCCACACTGTCGGTGGGATCGGCTGGGATTGTCGGCTGAGCGGCCGCAGCCCCGGGCGCCGCCGTAGAAGCCGCAGCGACGGCGCTCGATCCAGCCTCCGAGCCACCGCAGCCGTTCTGGATCAGTGCGCCGGCGATCCAGGCCGCCATTGCAAGCGATTGAAAGGGATGCCGGCGCGCCATGATATCCATCCGATGTCGACGAGTTCAGCCAGGACTTGAGCACGATGATCGCGGGAATCGGCGCCGACAGCGCGGTCCAGAACGTCAAAAAGCCGGCGAAAATCGGACCTGACGCACAGTTGCCCGCACTCGACCGTGATGCGGCGCTTGCTGGCATCCCAGTCTTGATATCATGCGCCCCGTGGTAAGAGCCAAGCAAACCGACATTGAAGAGGCCGTGGGCGCGCTGCGCGCCGGCGATCTGGTGGTATTCCCCACCGAGACGGTCTATGGTCTGGGCGCGAATGCCGCCGACGCCGGTGCGGTGCGCAAGATTTTCGAGGTCAAGGGGCGGCCGGCGGATCATCCGGTCATCGTTCACCTGGACAACCCGCGATATCTGCACCGCTGGGTGTCCGACATGCCGCCGCTGGCGGAACAATTGGCGGCCAAGTTCTGGCCGGGGCCGCTGACCCTGATCTTGCCCAAAGCCGGCAATGTGAACGACATCGTCACGGGTGGCCAGGAAAGCATCGGCATCCGGGTGCCCTCGCACCCCATCGCGCAGCAGTTGCTGACCGCCTTCGGCGGCGGCATCGCCGCCCCATCCGCCAACCGCTTCGGGCGGTTGAGCCCCACCAAGCCCGAACACGTGCGCGACGAATTGGGCGGTGCGGTGAGCGTCATTCTCGACGGTGGCGAGTCCCCCATCGGCTTGGAATCGACCATCGTGTCCTGTCTGGGCAACGAGGCGAGGCTGCTGCGTCCCGGGTTCATCACGCGCTCCCAGCTCGAACAGGTCTTAGGCCCCCTGGCCGCCGGCGGGGCGGTGCCACGCTCCTCGGGCGATCGGCGCCTGCACTACGCCCCGTCCACGCCGCTCGCCATCGTCGCCTCCGACGATCTGGAGCGCTACGCGGGAGAGTTCGTCGCGCGCGATGAAAAAGTGGCGGTGCTGGCCATGCGCCCCCCAGTACAGACTCAGCGCTACATGACCTGGATCAACGCGGGCAAGAAGCCGGACACCTACGCGCATAATCTCTACAATCATCTGCGCACGCTCGACACCACGGGCTGCGCGCGAATTCTGGTGCAGCAACTGCCGGACGACGAACGCTGGGTGGCAATCCTCGACCGGCTGCAGCGCGCCAGCGGGATCGACAACGGCGATCCGCTCGAATTGAGCGCGGGCTAGGTTTTGGCCGCATCCGCCGACGGGCTGGAAATCGATGCAGGCGTGGACCCGTTCGCGCGGGGATCCATCCTGCACCTGGTCAAACGCTATGGATCGCCGCTGTGCATCGTCGATTTGGCCAGAATCCGCGCCCAGTACCGGGAACTCGCCCTTGCGCTGCCCTCGGTTGACCTTCACTACGCCTTGAAGCCCTTACCGCATGCCTCGGTCATCCGCACCTTGAATGAGGAGGGCGCGTACTTCGATCTCGCCACCAGCGGGGAAGTCGATCTGGTGCGCCGCTCGGGAGTGGCGCCCGGGCGCTGCATTCACACTCACCCGATCAAGCGCGACAGCGACATCCGCACGGCATTGGCCTTTGGCGTCAATACATTCGTCATCGACAACCCGGACGAGCTGCGCAAATTCCAAAAGTTTCGCAAGCACGCCTCGCTCCTGATACGCGTGGCGTTTCGCAGCCCCGACGCCGTCTGCGATTTGTCGAAGAAGTTCGGCTGCGCCCCCACGGCGGTCGCCGGGCTGCTCAAGCTGGCGAACGAACTGCGCATCAGCATTGCGGGACTTTCGTTCCACGTGGGGTCGCAGGCCGCGGATTCCGCCATGCACGTCGAGGCCATCGGCGTGTGCCGCGACCTTCTGCGCGCGGCGGCCGCGGACGGTCACGAGCTCAAGATCCTCGATATCGGCGGCGGCTTTCCGGTCGACTACGGCGGCGGGTCGGCGCCGATCGGGGAGTACTGCGCGCCCATTCGCGGCGCCTTGAGTTCGCTCGAGCCCGACGTGCGCGTCATCGCCGAGCCGGGCCGGTTCATTGCCGCCCCGGCCGCCATTGTCGTGTCCTCCGTGGTGGGGCGCGCCCTGCGCGACCGCAAGTGGTGGTACTACCTGGACGATGGCCTGTACGGCAGCTACAGCGGACAGATTTACGATCATGCGAGGTATCCCATCGACGCGCTCGCGGCGGCGGGCCCGCGCCACCCGTCGGTGTTGGCGGGCCCCACCTGCGACAGCATCGATATCATCAGCGACAGCGTGGACTTGCCGCTGCTCGACGTGGGCGATCTCATCGTCGGACGTTCCATGGGCGCCTATACCTGGGCGTCGGCGTCGGATTTCAATTTCGTTCCCCGCGCCACGGTGCTGGCGCTCGATCGGGGCCGGGTGATGCACGAGAGGAGCCGGTGATGAGTTGGACCAGAAGGCGGGTATTGCAGTTAAGCGGCGCCGCGGTGGCGATGACCGCCGCCGGTGGGTGGAGCCGGCCGGCGCGCGCGGCGCACCCTAAGCCGCGGGCGACGGGGGCTAAGCGCCTCTCGTTGGTGAATGTGCACACCTCGGAGAAGCTCGACCTCGAGTATTTCCGCGGCGGGGAATACGTTCCCGCCTCGCTTGCCGCGATTCAGGTGTTCCTGCGCGATTACCGCAACGGCGAGCAGCACGCCATCGATCGGCAGCTGCTCGATTATCTCTTCGATGTCGCCGGGCAGCTGCGGGTGGACCCGGTGTTCAGCGTGATCTCCGGCTATCGGTCGCCGCAAACCAACGAGAAGCTGCGCGAGCGCAGCGCCGGCGTCGCGCGCCACAGCCTGCACCTGGAGGGGCGCGCCATCGATGTGCGCCTCGCGGGCGTCGACTGTGCCGATCTTGCGGCGTGCGCCCTGGGGATGACCCGCGGCGGTGTCGGGTACTACCGCAAATCGGACTTCGTCCACCTGGACACCGGTCCGTTTCGTACCTGGAAGGGGTGAAGATACTCGAGAATCATCGCGCTGGCCGGTGGCTGACGGCGAAGGGCAACGAGCAACGCGGCGAGCGGCGCAGTGATTGCATTCGATCCTACCCGGTCTTCGCCGGCGAATTGACCCTGGCGTCGAGCTCGCCGACCCGCGGCCCGCCGAAGCCGAACCATCGATTCGCCTTCTCATGCTTCAGCGGCAGTGTGATGGACACGCTGCAGCCGAGACCGGGCGCCGTGTCCACGTTCAATTCACCGCCGGCTTCGTGCACGCGCTCGGCGATGCTCCACAGTCCAAAGCCTCCATCGCGCGCCTCGAAGAGACTGAGCTGCCATTCGAACCCCGCGCCCTGGTCGATGACATCGATGAACAACTCATCCGCCGTCATGCTCACCCTGACCTTGGCCGCATCGACGCCGGAGTGCTTGACCACGTTTCGCAGCAGCTCACGGATCAGCTTGAACGCCAGGATCCGCAGGTCCAGATCGAAGGCGGAATCGTCCACGCTGACCTGCAGGTCGATCTGCAGACTGTCGCGCCCCCGCATGTACACGCTCAGCCACTTGAGCGCGGCTTCGAGCCCGAGCTCATAGAGCCCGGGCGGACTCAAGTCCGCGATCACCCGCTGCGTCACGGCGTGGATTTCCCGCAGTGTCCGCGTAGCCTGGTTCAACACCACGCGGACATCGGGCGGCGAGTGCACGGCGCTCGCGTCGAGGGTGAAGGCGAGCCCCACCAATTGCTGTCCGATTCCGTCGTGCAGGTCCACGGCGGTGGTGCGCCGCGCCCGTTCCTCTGCGCCGCTCAGTTGTTGCGCATAGAGCTGCAGCCGCGCCCGCTTCAGCTTCAGCGACTCGTTGAGCTCCACGAGTTGCGTGATTTCGCGCGCAACGCCCCAGATGCGCGCCAGCGCCTGGTTCGCGAGCACTCCCGTGAAACCGGCGAGGTAGATCTTGCGGCCGGCCGCCGCCGACACTGAAAATTGCAGTCCGTCGATGGAATAACCCTCCTTCGCAGCGCTCTCGAGGTGCTGCAGGTAGACGGCCGACCAGGGCGAATCGGCGCGCCACTCGCGCGCCTGGGCGTCGCTCGAGCCGTTCACCTCGTTCATCTTACGATAGGCCACGTTGCATTCGTCGACGTAGGCGTGCTCCTGTATCCACTCGACCTGGGCCTGCAGCGCCAGTCCCAGCGGCATGGGCACCTTCAGCTCGATCTGCCATACGGCCTCGGAGGTCTTCTCGACGAAGTTCCGGTAGCGCTGGTCGCTGCGGCGCAGGAGCGTCAGCGCGCGGCGCGTTTCGTAGACCCCGACAACCAGTATGAGGTTGACGATGATCATCGCGGAGGTGCCCAGCTGCACGCTCGCAATGCGGGCAAATGCGGTCGGCTGCGCCGAATACGGCCCCAAGTGGCGGCTCGTATAGTAGACGGCCATGAGCACGCAGAGCGCGGTGAGCATGGTCGCCCAGCGGGGCGGCATGCGGAATGCGATCACGACCGCCAGGGCCAGCACCAGCACGGGGGACTGGAAGATGGACGTGAGCGCCCCGGGCGCGGACGAAAACGTCCAGTACGTCATGC
>Ga0182015_10004393_pt1 | contig 15231 bp, 14 predicted proteins | sample 712P3MmetaG_FD_120478 | JGI IMG/M metagenome (GOLD analysis project Ga0182015, IMG submission 120478) | Permafrost microbial communities from Stordalen Mire, Sweden - 712P3M metaG | ecosystem: Environmental > Terrestrial > Soil > Wetlands > Permafrost | place: Sweden: Stordalen | collected...
TGCGCCGGATCCATTTTGACGCGCCGCACGCCGAGTAAGGCGAAGGCGATCGTGCCGAGCACGACCGCGGCGACGATCGTCAGCGCAGTGGCAGCGCCGCTCACCAGCGCCGCTCCCAACGTCCGAGCACCCAGAGAAAACCCGGCGTGGCAATCGCCCACGCCACGATCCAGCAGAGCACGAACGGCACGCCGGCGATGCGCGGCTCGAGGTGATCGACGAACGGCAGGGCGACGGTGAGCGCCGCAACAGGCACGATCGCGAGGAGCAGGCGCAGCGGCGAGCTATCCGAGGGAGGGGCAGGCCGCATGGCGGAACATTGCTTCGCTATGCAACAACGTCCTTCGTACGTGGTGCCGCTGGTCATCGGCGGCATCGTGCTCATCGTCGCTATCATGGCGGTGAGCGCCTACAACTCGCTCGTGACGCTCGGCCAGGCCGTCGACGCCCAGTGGGGGCAGGTGCAGAACGTCTACCAGCGGCGCGCCGATCTTATTCCCAACCTCGTCGCGACCGTCAAAGGTGCGGCGAACTTCGAATCGAGCACCTACGTGGCGGTAGCCAAGGCGCGCGCGAGCGTCGGGCAGATCTCGCCGCAGGTCGTGCAGAACGCCATCAACAATCCGCAGGATTTCGCGAAGTACGCCGCCGCGCAGGATTCGCTCGGCTCGGCGCTCTCCCGGCTGCTCGCCGTCGTGGAAAACTATCCGCAGCTCAAAGCGACCGAGAACTTCCAGACGCTGCAAGCGCAGCTGGAAGGCACGGAGAATCGCATCGCCTTCGAGCGGCGCAAGTATAACGATGCGGCGCGCGCGTTCAACACGCGGCGCGATACCTTACCGACGGTGCTCTTCGTGGGGATGTTCGGCAGCCGCTTCAACGAGAAGCCGTACTTCCAAGCGCAGCCGGGCGCGGCGCAGGCGCCGGTCGTGAACTTCTCTCCGTGACCAAAGCGGAGCGCGGGACCGTCGCGAGCGCCATTGCGGAGGCCGAAGGCGGCACGACCGGCCGAATTGCGGTGCGGGTGATCCCCGATCGCGACGTCGAGGCGTTCGCGCGGGCGAAACTGGAGTTCGAGTGGGCCGGGTTGCAGCGGCATCCCGGCGCGAACGCCGCGCTCATCTTGGTGGCGACGCACGCGCGCCGCTTTGCGGTGATCGGGGATCGCGCGCTCCACGAACGCGTGGGCGATGCGTTCTGGAACGACGTGGTGAAGGAGAGCCAGCCGTTCTTCGCGCGCGGCGAGACGGTATCGGGCATCCTCTACGCGGTGGCGCGGATCGGCGAGGCGCTGCACGCGCACTTTCCCGAGCCGCCGGAGGCAGCGCGGGCGTGAGGGCCTTCTCGGTCGCGGTGCTGGCGCTGCTGATGACGATCGCCGGCGGCGCAGCGCTGGCCGACGATTTCAAGATACCGCCGACACCCGACCATTTCGTGACCGACAACGCCAGCGTGCTCACGGACAGCACGCAGAGCTCGATCGAGAACGAGCTGCAGACCTACCAGCAGCAGACCGGCCATCAGATTCTCGTGTGGATCGGAAGCACGACCGGCGACGTGCCGCTAGAGACGTGGACCGGCGAGACGGCCGATCACTGGAAGGCCGGACGCAAAGGGCACGACGACGGCGCGGTGCTCTTCGTCTTCATGAAGGATCGCAAGGTGCGCATCGAGGTGGGGTACGGCCTCGAGAGCGCGTTGACCGACGCCGATTCGTTCCACATTATCCAGAATACGATTCTGCCGCGGGTGCGCTCGGGCGACGTGAACGGCGCGATCTCGTACGGCGTCGCGGCGATACTGCAGACGATCACGCCGAGCTTCCAGAACGTCCCGGCACCCACGCAACCGGTCGACGGAAAGAGCATGGCGGTGCTCATCATTCTCTCGCTGCTCTTCGTGTTTGCAATCGTCGTCATTTTGCGCACGATCGGCGGCGGCCGGGGCGGCTTTTTTATCGGGAGCGGACTCGGCGGGTTCGGCGGAGGCGGGTTCGGCGGTGGCGGCTTTGGCGGAGGGGGCTTTTCCGCCGGCGGCGGAGGTTTTGGGGGCGGCGGCGCGTCGGGCGGATGGTAATCCGCGCTAAGGCTGCGCCGCTGGCGCTGCTGGCGCTGACATTGAGCGCGATTGCGGCGCCGGCCGCGGACTTCACGGTCCCACCGGCGCCGGTGCACTATGTAACCGACAACGCAAACGCGCTCTCGAGCAGCACGCGCGCATCGCTCGACAGCGAGTTACGCGGGTACGAAAGCGCGACGGGTCACCAGGTGATCGTGTGGATCGGAAAGACGACGGGCGACGTTCCCTTGGAGACGTGGACCGGCGAGACGGCCGACCACTGGAAGATCGGCCGCAAAGGGCACGACGACGGCGCGGTGCTCTTTCTCTTCATGCAGGATCGCAAGGTGCGGATCGAGGTTGGGTATGGCTTGGAGAGCGCGCTGACCGATGCCGATTCGTCGCGCATCATCACGAGCACGATCGTGCCGCGCATGCGCAGCAATGACGTGGACGGCGCCGTCTCGAGCGGCGTTGCGGCGATCCTAACGACGATCACGCCGTCGTATAGAGGCGTGACGCCGCTGCCCGCCGCGACGTCGGGAGCGTCCCTCACGTGGGAGGGCGTGATATTGCTCGTCGGGCTCGTGCTGCTCTTTATCTTCGTCTTCGTTGCGATCGTGCGAACGGTGATGCGGGGCGGACGGCATGGGGATTACGTTACGAGTGGCCGCAACGGCGGCGGCTTCTTTAGCAGCGGCGGCAGCAGCAGCTCGAGCAGCGACGATTCCAGCAGCGACGACGATTTCGATGCCGGCGGCGGCAGTTTCGGGGGCGGCGGGGCCTCGGGAAGTTGGTAATTCACGCCGACGTTCTGATCTCGGCAGGGCACGAAGGGCGCCCGGCGAGCTGTGCGCACTTTCCTCAGCACAAATGCAATCTCGGTGCGGCGGGCGAGCGCGAGTGGACGCCGATCGTCGCGGATGCGGCGACGCGGATCTTGCGCGCGCACGGCGTGAGCGTGGTGCGGTTACCGGCGGATTTTGCGGGAAAGTACGACGTGAAGGCGGCGGTCTTCATTCATTTCGATGGATCGAACCCGCCGTGCCACAGCCGCGCATCGATCGGCTATCCGCATGGTGCTGCTAACGCTGCAGCGGCTGCGAGGTGGCGCGCGCTCTACTCCCGGTATTGGCCGTTCGGCTTCGAGCCCGATAACTTCACCGAAGGATTGCGAGAGTATTACGCCTACAAACAAGTGAGCGCGAGCAAGGGAGCGTTGGTGCTTGAGCTCGGCGAGATCACATGCCCAGCACAACGAGCTTGGCTCGCTTCAGGCTTGCAGTGGGAAGGTGCGCTACTTGCGTACTACTTGAGCGAACGAATTGGTTCCGGCGGCCTTTCCCCTCCGCGTTCCACAATACGAGGCTAAGCCGCCGCAACGTTAGAACCTTAACCGATGGTACTCACTCCGGAGAACGAGAGGCCGTCGTCCGGTGGGACGTTCGTCCACCTTGAGCGACCCAGACTCGTTGGCCGTTTGACCATCGCCGGGCAACTGCCCATTACGTTGCTCATTGCACCGGCGGGATATGGCAAAAGCGTTGCTCTACGGCAGTTCTTGCAAGGCGTCGAGAAACCGCACGTGCGCTTTGCCTTGCGCCCGGAGCACGGTGCCCTTTTGGGTTTCTTGCGTGGGTTCGCCGAGACGCTGGGCGAGAACGCCCCGCATGCGATCACTGCTCTGGCGGGCGCCTACGAACGTAATCAAGCATCCCCTCGGCGAGCCGGGGACTTGGCGCGATGGATGCACGCCCATTTGGAATTCTTCTCGGGGATTGTGGCTATCGACGACTTGCATGTTGCCGATGCCGATCCTGATGTAGCGCGATTCGTCACATCGCTAATCGAGCTTAGCAAGACCGGAATATCATGGATCATCGCCTCTCGATCAACGTCGGGGCTTCCCGTCGGGAGCTGGCTTGCCTACCGTGATGCAGATCTGCCGATCGACGAGAACGATCTGCGCTTTACGTTTGACGAAGCCGCCTCTGCCGCCGTGGAGCTCGGCTTGCCCATTGGGGGAAATGAGATACGCGACCTTCTCGAGATTACGGAAGGTTGGCCCGCCGCAATGAACTTTGCGTTGAGGACGTCGACGCGGTCTTCTGACTTGCGGAACATCTCGGCAGTGACGCGTGAAATGGCATATCGGTTTCTCGCCGAGCAGGTCTATGGCGCTTTCAACGATGAAGAGCGGGAGCTTCTCGAGGTCGCAATTGCGCTCCCCGCGATTGACGTCGAGGTGTTGGAACGCGCGGGGTTCGACCGCGCCCTACAAATCGTTGAGAGCTTGCGTGAACGGACGGCCTTCATTCATGAGGAATCCCCGGGCGTTTACCATTGCCACGATCTCTTCCGCGAGTTCCTACGCCATCAGGGCGCTCTCGCCGGAAAGCGTTCGCAGCAACAGGTTCACGAGCGCGCGGCTCGGGCGCTGGAAGCCGATGGAGATGTGGAGCACGCGATCGCAGGCTATGTCGCGGCATGCGCCCGCGCCGACGTGCTGCGATTACTAGAACTTCACGGTTTTGATCTCCTGGAACGGGCTCGAAGCGACGTAGTTTCGCGGGCCCTAGAGGTACTTGATGAAAGGACGAGACAAGAGAACGCGTTCGTTCTTGCTCTCTCTGGGTTGGTGCAGGCAAGTTCTGGAAGGTTTGCCAGGGCGGAAGCGCTATTCGTGCGCGCGCTCGCGAGAGCCGAGAACGAGCCTGTCCTTATCGCACGCGTTAGTCTGAGACTCGCGGCGATGCTAGGCAATGCGGGGCGGGACGTGTCGCCCATTCTAAGCCCGATTTCCAATGGCGAAGGTTTTGGGCCAGATTTTCGCGCCGAGGCTTTATCCTTGATAGCGGCGAGAAAGGCAGTGGCGGGCGACCTAACCTGCGCGGAGGCGCTCCCGCAGATCGAGACGCTTCTCCCCCACGTTGAATCAGAGTTCACGCGCGCTAAGATACTTCATCACGTGGGCATCGTAAGGCGTCACGTCGGCGCGATAGATAAAGCTTTTGAAAACTTACACCAGGCAAGCGACCTGGCTCGTTCGTTGCATTTATACGGTGTCGCCAGTCGGGTGAACGCTGTACTTTCGAATCTCGTCCTTCACGAGAACGATGATGCGAATATGCAACTGAGATACGCTGAGGCGTCAGCAAGCGACGCGGTGAGGGCGGGCGACGCCTTTGGCCTAAGAACCGCGCTTATCCAGATGCTGAGCGCGTCTATCCGCAATGGCGATGACAGCTCTATCCGTTCAATCGAGGGCCGATTCTCAACGCTATCGCTCGACGAGGCTGGAAGGAATCTCGTCTCGTTCTTTAGGGCAGTCCGACTGTCTTGGGAAGGCCGTTTTAAAGAAGCGCATTTTCTCATGTCATCGTGCTGGGGAAAGCTGTATTTCGACTTTGATCGAGCTGCTGCGGGTGCGCAAAATGCGCTATTTCTAGCAATTGACGATGAGCAAGAACGCTCTACGAGGATCTGCGCCGCAGTTCGGCCCCTCCTACAGGGCCTGAAGGTGACGGGCCTTTTTCGTTCGAGGTCGGTGGCCATAAGCAAAGCCTACCTGGCGTTGGCTGAATCAGCAAATGACCGCATGACGCTTGCCAGACATGCTTTAAGACAGATGAGGTCTGATGAACAGGTGGAAAGCGCAGTGCGTAGAGCAGTTGAGGCGATGATCCCTGACCACTACCATGCATCTTCCGATGGTTCGTTGGCCGATAACCTCGTACACCTAGAGGCGTTAGGTTACATTGACGCTGCGAGGTTGCTCCGCGCCGTACACGCAGTTCTCCGCAAAAAGCGAGAAGGCGAGAAGCCTTCGTGCGGCTTGACAAGCTCTGAGGTTAAGGTTCTAAAAATGCTATCGGAGGGCTTGGTCGCGAAGGAGATCGCCGCAGACACTGCCCGAAGTCTAAACACAGTGAGAGCCCACATTGCAAATGCGAGTTTAAAGCTTGAGTGTCGTGGACAGGCGGAAGCGATTCGGAAAGCGCACAGGCTGGGAATACTTTAGCGGCGTCACCCTCGTCCCCGGACAGTCGCAGGTTTTAAGTGTCAAGGTTAGTACACTTTGAGTCCATGTTAAAAGGGGAAAGGACCTCTCATGCTTAGTCTCATGTTGGCAATCTTCTTCGCACTCGCGGTAACGCCACCCGATCCGTTCTAGTCGCGGAGGCCCTTCGGGCGCCGTCAGCGTCTAAGTGGGCCTGCGCCGCGAGGTTTTAGCGGCTAGTCTTTCACTAGGCCACCCTGGTGGCACTCAGCTATGCAAAACTCGCAGCATGGACGAGTACCTCATCGGGGCTGGAGCGATCCTGACGGCTGGCCCGACCGCGACGGTCCGGGGCGCGACCCTCCATGCGCAGGCCGAGCCGGCGCTGGCGCGACAGGTTCGTGCGGCCCTCATCGACTTCGAGTCGGCGAGCGCCGATGAGTTGTCGCGCGTTCTCGTGGTGGCTGCGGGTTGGGGTGGTTCGCGCTTCCAAGCCGAGGTGATCACCCCGCTCGTCGAGCGGCGGGAGTGCGCCCTAGCGGACGTTTTGGTGACCCTCGCCCTGGCCGTCGGGACCGACGAGGTCCATATCTTCGCCCGGTGGATGCCCGATGGGCAGACCGCCGAAGCCCTTGCGCGGTCCGGGATTCGGCTGGTTTCCCACCCGCTCGACGCCATCGGTCAGGCATCCCTCGTCACGGGGCAGCGCATCCAACGCTGGCGACCGCCGGTTCGGGCGGCGTAGGGGCAGGTTCAGGCTGCTCCAAGGGTGGCAAGGGACGATGCAGTATAGAAATGCAGCTTATGCCCAATGCCCGCGTTGCGGTTATCGACGACGACCGTATGGTGCGGGAGATGTTGGAACTTGGCCTCTCCCGTGAAGGCTACGAAGTGCGGACCGCCATGGACGGCCTGGCCGCGCTGGAGTTAGTCAAGATCTTCGACCCCGAACTCATCGTCCTCGACATCATGATGCCGAAGATCGATGGCGTCACACTCTTGCCGCGTCTGCGCGAGATCACCCAGGCGCCGATCCTCATGCTCACCGCCAAGGGCGGCACCGAAGACAAGGTGCGTTCGCTCAGTTCTGGCGCCGACGACTACCTCGTGAAGCCGTTCGTCTTCGAAGAGCTCATCGCGCGGCTGCAGGCGAAGCTGCGCCGGCCGCAGCTCATCGAGGAGAACGTGCTGCGCTGGCACGACATCGCGATCAATCCCGGTACGCGCGAAGCCTGGCGCGTGAAGGAACCGCTGGAGTTTACCCAGCGCGAGTTCGATCTGCTCGAAGTCTTCTTGCGCGAGCCACGCCGGGTCTTCAGCAAGGACCACTTGCTCGAGATCGTCTGGGGGCACGACTTCGAGGGCGGCCCGAACATCGTGGAGACGTACATCTCGTATCTGCGCGCGAAGATCGATCGGCCGGACGATCATGGGTCGTTTATCCGCACGGTTCGCGGGGTTGGTTACGGCCTTTCGCAAGGTTCGACAGGCTCATCCTGACACGAGCCTAGCATGAAGCTTGCGGCCCGGCTGTCTGCGCTCTACGCGCTGCTTCTCGGCATCACCGTGCTCATCGTCATCCTCGCTTCGTCCATTGCGCTCGTCTTTGAGCTGAGGCGGTTCTCCGGCGACGTCATGGTCGCCAAGCACGAAGAGGCGCGCATCCTCGTTGACCAGTACCGCCGCGAAGGCATGTCGCTGCGCCAAGCCGCGCCCGAAATCGCCAATGCAATGGGCGGCATCGGCCTGCGCGTGACCGTCTACGATCTCAAGGGACGGTATCTCGCCGGCGATAAGACGCTGCGCCCCAAGGTGTTGGCGCTGGTGGTCACCGCCGGCGGCATGGCGCACTTCATCCCGCACTCGCAGCGCGGCCATCGCGGCCCATTTCCGCTGCTGCCGCCTGATCCAACGCAGCTCGAACCCATCTCGCTGGCCAGTGTTGACGGCGGATACATCGGCTTTGCGCCCTCGTGGCCGCTGCTCTTCGTCTCGCTGATTCCGTACTGGCGCATCGTGCTGACGATCGCCGGCGCGGCGATCCTCTTATCGTGGTTCGTGGGGCGGCTCTTCGCGCAGCAGTCGCTGCGCCCGATCAATGAGGTCAGCAATTCGCTGCGCGCGCTGGCCGACGGCGACTTCACCCAGCGCCGTTTCGTGATGGGCGGCGGCGACGAGGTCGCCGAGCTCACCGAGGCCTTCAACGACGCCGTCGCCAGCGTCGCCGCCTCGTTCGAGCATCGGCGACAAGCCGAAGAACGGATGCGCCAGTTCGCCGCCGACGCATCGCACGAGCTGCGCACGCCGCTGACGGTGATCGCTGGCTATATCGACGTGCTGCGCCGCGGCGCTATCGAGGAACCGCGCATCGCGCGCCAGATCCTCGCGACGATGGCGATCGAAAAAGAACACATGCGCGGTCTCATCGACCGCCTGATGCGCTTGGCGCGCCTCGATTCCGAGTCGCCGCCGCAGACCGAACCGGTCGACGTCGCGGAACTGCTGCGCAGCCAGTGCGACGCGGCGCGCCGGCTCGACGACCGGCGCATGATCGATTACAGCGTCGAGGGCGTAGGGACGGTTGATGCCGATCGCGGCGAGCTGGCCGAAGCGGTGTGGAACGTCGTCGAGAACGCGCTCAAGTACGCACCCGACGCGCCGATTCATCTGCGGGCCGCGCGCAACAACGGCCACGCGACGATCGTCGTGAGCGACGAGGGGCCGGGGATGTCGGAATCGGAACGGCTGCACGCCTTCGAACGCTTCTATCGCGGCGATCAGCGCGGCGAGATCACCGGTTCGGGGCTGGGCTTGGCGATTGCCAAGCGCGCGGTCGAACGCGCGGGCGGCGCGATCGTCATCGACAGCGCGCCCGGACACGGCACCGCCGTTACCATCACAATTTAACTCGCTCTCAGGGCGGTTCAAGGTTCTCGCGCCGACCGCCCGGCTATAATCGCCGATGATTATGGGACGACGTTGCGTCGCGCTCGGCGCCGCCGTAGTGCTCACGCTGCTCGCGCTGCCGGTACCCGCGCCCGCGCAGAGCGACAGCGGCGAGATCGATATCGTCGTCACCGATGTGGCGACGAAGCATCCGCTCGATTTGGCGCGCGTGCTGCTCGACGGACCGGTGATTACCTCGGAGATCACCGAGAGCAACGGCAAGGTGATCTTCACCGACGTGCCCGACGGAATCTACCGCGCGCGCATCGTGAAGCGCGGGTACAGCAGCCTCACGTCGGCGTCGTTCGAAGTGCTCGACGGACGGCTGGTCACCGTGAGTTTCGCGCTCGCGCCCGATACCGGCGGTCTCAAAGTGATCGGCGAGGTGACGGCCAAGGCGTCGGCGACGATTTCGAGCAGCAGCATCGACCAGAACTCGGCGCAGCGCCGCCTCTCCAACGATCTCGCCGACGCGCTCAACAAACTCTCGGGCGTGAGCGTCTCGACCTCGAGCGACGACAGCGATGCGACCCAGACGATCTCACTCGAAGGCCACGATCCGTCGCAGACGCAGCTCACCCTCGACGGCATTCCGCTCAACGCGCCCGGCTCGACCGGCAATCTCGGGGCGTTTGCGACCGATCTCTTCTCCGGTGCGTCGGTGCACATGGGGCCGTCGCTGGGCGGTCTCGGCGGCTCGGTGAACTTCTCCACGCTGCAGCCGACGCTGAGCTGGATCTCGCAGCTGCAACTCTCCACCGGAAGCAACGGCCGCTACAACTACTCACTGGCCGAAACCGGGTCGCTGGGCAAACTCGGCCTCGCCGTGCAAACGGTCGACCGGCTCAATCCCAGCCTCGTCGACGGCTGGCTCTACCAAGACGCGAGCGGCCTGGATTACGTCCACGACGGCGACAGCAACGTCTCGGGCGACGTCGTGAACCTGCGCTACGAGTTCGGCGACTCCAACGCGCTCAGCGGCCTCTTCATGAACTCCACGCGCGCGACCAACGTCGTTTGCCTGCGCTACAACGGCGATCCGCAAAGCTCGCTGCCCTGCGGCTACGGGCCGAACAACACCGACGACAGCGATATTCAACTCTACTCGCTCACCGACAACGCGCTGGTCGGCGCGACGCAGCTGCAAGCCTCGGTCTATTCGCTGGCGTCGAGCAGCCTCGACAACGAGCTGGCGCGCTACGTCAACGGCACGCCGTCGCCGAGCGGCTATTCGAGCGATACGAAGGTCGACGGCTACGTCGTCAACGCGACGCTGCCGGCGCAGGAGCGGCACACCATTTCGCTGCAGGCCTACGGCAGCGCGTCGCAGTTTGCCACGACGCCGCTCGTGCCGGCGGCGGCGGAGTTCTACAACGGCTTGCAGAGCACGCAGTACAACGTGCTGCAGACGACCGACACGATCCATTCCAGCGACAAGCTCACCCTGGCCGAATCGGCCGGCCTGAGCACCGCCACCGGCAACGCCGGCATCTCCGAGCTCGCGAGCACCGCGGCGACCTGGCGGCCGAACACGCGCGACACCTTCAGCGCCTCGTTTGCGCTCGGCGGCGCGGCGGCGACCCAAGGGCGGCTAGAAATTCTCAGCGATCCCGATACGCTGCGCTTCGATTGCAACGGGAAAGTCGCGTACGGCAACGCGCCGGGCGAGCAGCCCGGACGCAGCTCGTCCAACTCGCTGCGCGTGAGCTACACGCACGACCTCCACGGCGGCAACGTGTCGCTGACACTCTACCGCCAAGTGCAGAACGGCGTGCTGCTGCCGGTGTACGTCAACGGCGCGGTGCTCGACGGGCTCGGCGAACTGCCGCCGGGGTACTTGCAGGAAGTGCAGGCGATCTACGACTCGCCGGCCGGCTGCGGCGCGCCGCTCGAGACGCCCTTTACCGCGCAGCAGCTCTACATGATGACGCCGCTCTCGGGCGTGCAGCGCGTCTACCAGGGCGCCGAAGTGACGGGATTTCTCACGCTGGGCAATCTCGTCGTCGAGCCGTACTACAATCTCACTGGCGCCGTCGCGAACTCGTACAACTACGTCTTCGACAATCCGTACTCGATCACGATTCCCGGCCAGCAACTGCCCAACGTGCCGCTGGAGAAGGCGGGGCTCGTGCTCGATTACAAGGCGCCGCACTCGATGCTCGAGTGGCTCGCCGACGCGCAGCACACGAGCGCGAACAATCCCAACAACCTGCCCGCCTACACGACCTACGACGCCGGCGTCACCGCGCAGCTCACCGTCGGCACGCTGACGTTCGCGGCGACGAACATCACCGACACCTACGCCGGGGTCTTCTCGACACCGGAGTTCGCCGTGCCGTTTACGACCGCCGGCGGCTACGTGATTCCAAACATCGCGCGCCCGCTGACGCCGCGCACGTACTCGATGACGTACTCGGTGAAGTTTGGCCAGGGCGCGGTGAGCTCGCAGACGGCGACTGCCTTCCATGCGCGCGGCAGCGGCGGCGGTGGGGGGCTGTTCGCCGGTGCTACGAACGGTTCGCCGGGTGCGGGCGGCAACGGGCGCGGCGGTGGTTTCCGCGGGCTCTTCTCGCCGCTGCCGCAGACGCCGCCGGCGGATCCGTTCGCCGTCGGCGCCAATCCGCAGACGTGCAGCGCCGACAACGTCGGCAAAGCGCGCCAGCTTTCGACCGAACTCACGGCGTATCGCGCGCAGATCGAAGCGGCGCGCACCGCAGCCGGCTATCCGGCGACGATGCCGTCACCGGCGCTCGCAGACGCGACGGTCATCTACCACGGCCTGGGTACGACCTACGCGCTCGCGATCACGCCGAAGGGCAGCGGCATGCTGCGCGTGGTCGCCGGCTGCATGTCGCTGCACATCGCGCGCGCCGAGGACGTGACGCAACACAAACTCTACGCGGCCGCGAACCCGCTCTTCTTCGTGCCGCAGATCACCTTCATGCCGGCCGTCGGCATGTACGTCGTCGCGCGCCAGCCGCAGGCCGGACAGGAATCGTTCCGCGTCTACGCGCTGCCGTCGGCGCCGCCGAGCGCGCCGTTTGCGGTGCGCGTCGCGACGACGTGCACTGGCGAGGTGCGCAACCTCGCGACGCAGGCGCTCGGTGAGCTGCAGCGGCACTTCGTGTCCGGCGCGTCGGCGCCGAGCTGGACGATCACGCCGCACGCCAGCGCAACGGGCGCGAGCGGCACGTGGTACGAGCTCGATCCCGGCGATCCGACGGTAATCCCGGCGATGATGCTCTGCGGACGCATCGCGGCGAGCACCACCGACGAGTTGGCCAAGCACGGACTTGCCGGAAAGCCGGTGCCGGAGCTCAACTACGCGCCGAGCGTCGGCCTCTACCTCATCCGCCCGGCCCGCGTGCGGCCGTCACCGTCACCCGCGCCCTAAATCTCCGGCGATCGCCCCTGGCTGCGCGCCCGCTCGACCATCTCGCGCATGCGCGGATGCGTGCCGGGAATCGTCGCGACCCATTCGTCGAAGCGCGGCACCGGCTCGCCGGTGCGGAACAGTAGGTACCAGGCGTTCATCTCCCCCATGAACGAGAATCGCTGCTTGATGTCTTTGGCGAGCGCGCCGTACGAGGCGAACGAACGCAGGTAGTTGCGAAATCCGCCGTGCTCGCGCTCGGCCGCTAGCAGCGCCTGCGCGTTGGCGATGGTGGCACGCACCTTGCGCGGCGTGCGCAGGATGCCGGGGGTTTCGAGCACGCGCTCGACGTCGAGCTCGCCGTAGTTCGCGACCCGCTGCGGATCGAAGTCGTCGAAGGCCGCACGATAGGCATCCCAGTGATCGGCAATCTGCTTCCAGCGCACGCCCGCCTGAAAGACGGCGCGCGTGATCACCTCGAGATAATCCGCGGACGAGCGGGGTTCGATGACGTCGGGCCCTTCGACTTCGCTCACGTCGTTCGCTCCGCTCAGGATGACAGGAAGTCCTTCGCGAGCGGGCAGGGACCGGGGCGGCAAAAGTCGCAGAAGCGGGCACCATGCTACTCTCGCCCCGCCGCGGCGGCAGAATCTAAGGAGTTTCGCGACCCGTGTACACCGATGAAGAGCTCAACTGCGTGGACTGTGGAAAGCCGTTCGTGTTCAGTTCGGGCGAGCAACGTTTTTACGAGCAAAAAGGCTTTCAGAACAAACCGAATCGCTGCCCCGATTGCCGCTCGGCGCGCAAGCAGATGCGCTCCAGCGCCCCCGGAGGAGGAAATGGTGGTGAACGCACGGGACGGCCGCGCGAGATGTTCACGGCGACGTGCAGCCAGTGCGGCGGCGTGGCGGAGGTTCCGTTCAATCCGCGCGGCGACAAACCGGTCTACTGCCGGGACTGCTTCGCCTCGCGTCCCTCGTATCGCTGATCGCTACGTACGCCTAAGTACGACGCCGCCGTAATCGGCGGCGGTCATAACGGCTTGGCCTGCGCCGCGCTGCTGGCCAAAGCCGGTCGATCGGTCGCGCTCTTCGAGCGGCGTGCGATCGTCGGCGGTGCGGCGGTGAGCGAGCGTGACGTCTGGCCGGGCTACACACTCTCGACGGCGTCGTACGTATGCAGCCTGCTCGACCCGTGGCTGGTCGATGAACTCGACCTGCGCGCTCGTGGGCTGGAGTTCTATCGCAAGGATCCGTACGCGTTCACGCCGCTGCTCGACGGACGCTCGCTGCTGCTGGGCTCGGATTCGGCGGCGAACGCGCGTGAGATCGCGCGCTTCGATGTGCGCGACGTCGAGGGCTTTGCGGCGTACGCCGAGCGGACGGATCGCTTGGGGAGCGCGCTCTTCGCTTCGTTCTCCGACGACGAACCGCGATTCGATCGTTTCGACGCGCAAACGCAAGCGCTGCTGCGCGGCTCCGCCGCCGATCTCGTGGGACGCTACGTGCGCACGCCGGTGCTGCAGGCCGAACTCGTCAACGACGGGCTCATCGGCACGTATCGCGGCCCGCGCGATGCTGGCACGGCCTACGTGCTGGCGCATCATTTGGCGGGGCGCGTGCTGGGCGTGCAGGGGGCGTGGGCGTACGTGCGCGGCGGCATGGGCGCGATTTCGCTCGCACTCGCCGATGCGGCACGGGCGTATGGGGCGGAGATTTTCTCGGGCCGCGCGGTGGAGGCGATCGCGCTCGACGGCGACGGTGCCGCGCGCGGCGTCGTCTGCGGCGGCGTGAGGATCGAGGCGACGGCGATCGCGTCGAACGCGCATCCCCATACGACGTTCCTCGAGCTGCTCGACGCCGGCGCGCTCGATGCGGCGTTCGCGCGACGCGTGCGCGATTGGGAGAGCGTCGGCGCGTCGCTCAAACTCAACCTCGCGCTCGGGGAGCTGCCGAACTTTACCTGCCGCCCCGGCACGCAGGCGCAGCCGCACCATCGGGCGACGATTCACGTCGCACCGTCGATCGAGTATTTGCAGCGCGCGTACGACGATGCGCGCACTTTCGGCGCGAGCGCGGAACCGCTGATCGAATGTTTTCTGCAGACGCCGACGGATCCGACGCTGGCGCCCGCCGGCAAACACATCTTGTCGGTGTTCGCGCAGTATTTTCCCTACGATCGCGCCGGCGGATGGCCGGACGAGAAGCGCGAGGCGGCCGCGGATCGCATCGTGGAAATCCTCGCGCGCTACGCGCCGAATCTACCGAGCCCGATCGAACACCGGCAGGTGTTGGCGGCACCGGATCTCGAGCGGCGTTTCGGCTTGATCGGCGGTCACATCTTCCACGGCGAGCTGTTGCCGGGACAGATTTACGAAGACCGCTTTGCGGTGAGAACCCCGCTGAAGAAACTCTATCTCTGCGGCTCGGGAACGCACCCCGGCGGGTGCGTCAGCGGCTTCTCCGGCAGACGCGCCGCTAGGGCAATCCTGCGTGACTTAGCGTAGCAGCGGTCACGCCTTGGAAACACCTTGTACGAGGACGTGGTGTAGAGTGTTGAGATGGAGATTACCTGGAAGCCCGTTCGCGACGCCGATGCGCCGCGCAGCAACTTGCCCGAGAGCGCGTTCGCTTTTCCCGAGGAGCGCAAAGAGCCGCTCACGGACGCCAGCCACGTCCGCAGCGCGATCGCGCGGTTCCATGCGGTGGAGGGCGTCAGCAACGTCGAACGCGCGCAGGCCTTCGAGAACATCAAAGCGGCGGCGGAGCACTACGGCGTCGCGCTGCACGCGTCGAGCTGGCACGATCTCGTGGGCTAAGAGGCGCGGGGGGCGGTACCATCCAACTACCATCCA
>Ga0182015_10004395_pt1 | contig 15229 bp, 8 predicted proteins | sample 712P3MmetaG_FD_120478 | JGI IMG/M metagenome (GOLD analysis project Ga0182015, IMG submission 120478) | Permafrost microbial communities from Stordalen Mire, Sweden - 712P3M metaG | ecosystem: Environmental > Terrestrial > Soil > Wetlands > Permafrost | place: Sweden: Stordalen | collected...
GCGAGACCGTGTATCGCATTCTCGACGAAGGATTTCTTTGCCACGTCGGCTTCGTGGTTGACGGCCAGCCGTTTGTGATCCCAACTTCTTTTGGCCGCAGTGATGCCCGCCTCTATATTCATGGATCGGCTGCGAGCCGGATGCTACGCCAGATGAAAGAAGCGGTGCCGGTCTGCATCACCGTTACGTTGCTGGACGGACTTGTGCTCGCCCGCTCCGTTTTCAATCACTCGATGAACTACCGCTCAGTCGTGATTCTGGGCAAAGCGACCCTAGTCGATGATCCCGAGGAAAAGCTTGCCGCTCTGCGAATTCTGTCGGAACATATTCTGCCCGGACGGTGGGCGGACTCGCGCCAGCCGAACGAACGCGAACTCAAAGCGACATCGGTGCTGCGCGTGCCCATTGAAGAATTCTCCGCGAAGGTGCGTGTCGGGCCGCCTATCGATGATGAGGAAGACTATTCGTTCGCCACCTGGGCCGGAGTTGTGCCGCTGGAGATGGCCGCAGGCAAGCCGATAGACGATGCGAGACTGCTGGCGGGAACAGAGGTGCCGGAATACGCGCGCGAGTACACTCGCCAGCGCTCATCCCGGATCACTTGAGAGCTCATGGGGGCCTCGGCGATCCGCCCAAGCGGAGCTTCGCTCGGCGGCTGCTGCCTCGGCCGAATAGACATGTGAGTCTAAGAAATGTCGCCCAGCGAGGATTCCTTGGCTGCACCAAGAGCCGAGCTGGGCTCGGCAGACAGCCGGGGCCGGCTGTCTCCACGTATGCCACTGGCAGCTTCAGAGTATCAACAATATTTTCCCTGCGATCTTCCGGGCTTCCATATCGCGGTGCGCTTGCGCCGCTTCCGCGAGCGCATAGGTCTTGGCGATCCGCAGCTTGAGCTTGCCTTCGGCGATCATGGCGAATAGCGCGCTGGTGCGGGCCAGCAACTCCTCGCGAGTAGCGGTGAAGTGCGCCAGCGTGGTGCGTGCCATATAGAGCGAACCTTTCTCGGACAGCTTGGCGGGATCGACCGGTGGAACGGGGCCGCTTGACATGCCGTAGAGCACGAGCATTCCGCGGCGGCGCATGACGTTCAGATTTTTCTCGAACGTCGCCTTCCCCACGCCGTCGTAGACCACGTCAACTCCTTTGCCGCCGGTCAGACGCTTCACTTCGGCTTCAAAATCCTGCTGCGTGAAGACGATTACCTCGTCCGCGCCTGCTTCGAGCGCCAGGCTGGCTTTCTCTTGGTTCGAGGCCGTGCCGATTACTCGCGCTCCGATCATGCGTGCCATCTGCACCAGCAGCAACCCGACGCCGCCCGCAGCTGCATGAACCAACGCAGTCTCACCCGCTTTCAGTTTGTGCGCGTCGTTCGCCAGATAGTGAGCAGTCAGTCCCTGCATCATGGCTGCGGCGGCTTGCTGATCGCTGAGCGTCGCGGGAACCAGCACCAGGCTGTCCGTCGTGGCCGTTACGTATTCGGCGTATGAGCCCAATGCTCCGCTCCACGCTACGCGGTCGCCGACTTTCACTGTTTTCGCCTGCGCGCCTACCGCCGTTACCACCCCCGCTCCTTCCTGTCCCGGAGTGAACGGCAATGGCGTCCGCAAGCTTCCATCGCGGAAGCGGCCATCAATCGAGTTTACGCCGGCTACGGAAACCTTTACCAAGGCCTCGTTCGGTTTGGGCTGTGGTGTGGGGATTTCGGCTAGCTCCATCACTTCCGGGCCCCCGGTTTGCTGTACCCGAATTGCTTTCATGATTGTTTCCCAAGAGTGCAGGATCGGCATCTGCCAGGCCAGGCGCGCGGCGTCGCGAGGTTACGGAATCAGCAACAACTTCCCGGTCGTCTTTCGTCCTTCCAGATCGCGATGTGCTTGCTGTGCCTCGGCGAGGGGGTAGGTGTGCTCGATCCGCAACTTCAGTTTGCCCGCCGCCATCATGGTAAACACAGCACCCGATCGCGCCAGCAACTCCTCCCGCGTGGCGATGTAGTTCGCCAGCGTAGGCCGGGTCACGTACAGCGACCCTTTCTGGGACAGCGCAATCAGGTCAAACGGAGGCACCGCGCCGCTTGAACCGCCGAATAACACCATCATCCCGCGTGGGCGCAAAACGTTGAGTCCCTTCTCGAAGGTTGTCTTTCCCACCGAATCGTAGACTACGTCGACGCCTTTGCCATCGGCCAGCCGCTTCGTCTCGGCCTCAAAATCAGATTGCGTGTAGAGAATTACCTCGTCCGCCCCGGCTGCGCGCGCCAGCCTTGCCTTTTCGTCGGTTGAGACCGTCGCAATGACTCGAGCGCCAATGTTGTGAGCCATCTGCACCAACAGCAGCCCAACCCCGCCGGCAGCGGCGTGCACGAGTACTGTTTCGCCGTGTTTCAAGGGATAGGTGTCGTGCGAAAGATAATGTGCGGTCATGCCTTGCAACATAACTGCCGCGGCCTGCGGGTCGGTGACGCCTTCAGGAATCGGCACCAGTCGGTCCGCCGGCACGGCCGCATATTCGGCGTACGATCCCATTACTCCGGTCCAAGCGACGCGATCGCCGTTCTTCACTGAGTTCACGTCGGCACCCACGGCGTTGACCACGCCCGCGCCCTCCTGTCCCAGCACGAATGGCGGGAGAGCCTTGTAGCGCCCCTCGCGAACGTACACATCAATGAAGTTAACGCCCGAAGCGGTCAACTTCACGACCGCCTCGTTTGCCTTGGGCTGCGAAACCGGCAACTCCACCAGTTCCATCGCCTCCGGCCCGCCCGGTTGTTTGACTAGAATGGCTTTCATAAAATTTTGGATTCGCAATCACGCTTGAGGTTGCGGGTTGATTTTACATAACTTGGACTCTGGGCACTCTATCCCCTCTTCTCGAGGAGCGGATGAGGATGTTCGATTTCGAACATGAGCTTGTCGAATTTGAACACTCTTACCTGTTCCCAAAACAACTTTAGATTCATTTTCATAAAGTTGTACGCGACATCTTTGGCGGCGTGGTTGCTACCGGTAAGAGGGGAAGCACAATGCTTCCAAGGAGATTCGATGCAGGCCTGGTTGCAGGACATTCGTTACGCGCTGCGGCAGTTGCGGAGGAGCCCTGGATTCACGATTGTCGCGATCTTAACTCTTGCCCTGGGGTTGGGTGCCAACAGCGCGATTTTCAGTGTGATCGACGCGGTTTTACTGCGCCCGCTTCCCTATCATGCTCCCAGCCGCCTCGTCGCGGTAAAGCCCACCGAACCCGGTCGGCGCGACGATATTGGCGTGTCTTATCCCACGTTTCTGGATTGGAGATCGCGAAACGATGTTTTTGACGGTCTCTCTGTCTTTCGGCAAGACGACTTCACACTTACCGGACGAGGCGAGGCCGCGCATCTGACGGGCGCCGTAGTGTCAGCAAGCCTATTTTCCGTGCTGGGCATTCCTCCTGCCATGGGAAGAAATTTCATTCTCGACGAAGACAAGCCAAGCGGCACCGGCTTACCAATCATAGTGAGCCATAGTCTTTGGCAAAACCGCTTCGGCTCCGATCCTAAGATTGTGGGCCAGACCCTCACTTTGGACGGGCAGACCTTTGCCGTCGTTGGCGTCATGCCGGCCGGGTTTCAATTTCCCGTGCAACGCACACCGGTTGAATTCTGGACCACGATTGCCCTCGACTCACAGCCAGTGAACGGCTCACCGCCAATGACCGCCCAGCGGGGTGCGGCGTACCTTGACGTGATCGCGCGCCTGAAGCCGCAGGTCACACTGCAAACGGCGCACACTGAGATGGCAGGCATTCAGACCGGCCTGAACCGGCAATATCCCGAAAACAGGCCCAAAGGGATCAGCCTGGTTCTGGAAGCGGATGCGGTGGTGGGAGACATGCGCCTGGGTCTTTACATACTTCTCGGCGCCGTAGGATTAGTTCTGCTCATCGCCTGTGCGAATCTGTCGAATCTATTATTGGCCAGAGCCACGACCCGAAGTAAAGAAATCAGCGTGCGCACCGCATTGGGAGCGACGCGTTGGATGATTGTGCGCCAATTGCTTGCAGAAAGCGTTTTGCTTGCAACTGTAGGTGCAATTGCCGGCCTTGCACTCGCCGCATGGGGAATCAAGTTCCTGACGGCATTGGCTCCGGCAGATCTGCCACGAATTACGGAGAGTGGCCTTAACCTGCAAGTGCTGATCTTCACCGCGCTGGTTGCGCTTTTCACCGGCATTCTATTTGGGCTGGTTCCCGCCCTTCAGGCCGCTAAGCCCGAGCTCGCTACCTCTCTCAAAGAAGGCGGCCGCAGCGGAACCGAGACTTTGGGACGCAGCCGTCTCCGGTCTGTGTTGATTGTCGCCGAAACGGCTCTCGCAATCGTCCTGCTGGTTGGCGCTGGCCTATTGCTGCGCAGCCTAGTCGGTTTGGGAAGAGTAGATCCCGGCTTTGCCAAGGACCACGTGATTACTTTCGGACTCGACTTGCCGGGCCGTTACGGTCATCCCGAAAGAGTCGCATTCTATCGCAGCCTGTTGGAGCAAATTCGGGCGACTCCGGGCGTTCGTTCCGCCAGCGCGGCGTTTCCTCTTCCCATGTCTGCGGACGATGTCAACACCAGTTTCGACGTCGAGGGGCGGCCGATGCGGCAGTCGGAACGTCCCGTTACCACCTTACACATCATTGATCGGGATTATTTCCACACCTTGGGAGTTCCCCTCTTAAGCGGCCGCGAGTTCACCCCTCAGGATGATGCCAAGGGAGCAACGCCGGTCGTCATCATCAGCCAGAGGCTCGCCAAACAGGTCTTCCCGGGCGAAGATGCGGTCGGCCGGCGAATCAAACCGGGCATTTCCAGTGGCGATAGTGGAGAACCCATGCGAGTTATCGTCGGCGTGGTGGGAGATGTAAAAGGGGAAGGCGTGGGTGCACCCGCGATTTTAGAATCCTATGTGCCTTATGCCCAATTGTCCTTTGCTCCAATGTCTGTACTCGTGCGTACGCAAGTCCCTCCGGGAAGCATGGTGCCCACACTGACGGGTGAGGTTCAGTCCCTGGACCGCACGCTGCCTCTTTTGCACGTAAAGACGATGGACGAATATGTCGACGATTCCATCGTCGGTACACGTTTTGAAGCATTCCTTCTCGGAGCTTTCGGGATCCTGGCATTTTTGCTGACCGCGGTGGGCCTCTACGGAGTGATTTCGTACACGGTTGCCCAGCGCACGCGAGAGATGGGAATTCGCCTTGCTTTGGGAGCGGACCGCAATGCCATCCTGGCAATGGTAGTCAAGAACGGAACGCTTCTAGCTGGCGCAGGCGTCGTCATTGGCCTGGCCGCTGCGTTTCTTCTGACCCGCCTCATGGCAAGTTTGCTGTTTGGCGTAGGGCCCAAGGATCCAATAACTTTCTTCTGCGTTCCGGTCGTATTGATCATGGTCGCCATTCTTGCCAGCTACATTCCAGCACGCCGCGCGGCCAAGGTTGATCCCATGGTGGCGCTGCGCTACGAATGAGAAAAGAAGGGTAAGAAGTCAGAAAAGATGACTGGCATAATGCAAGACCTCCGTTTTGCAGTGCGGCAATTGCTCAAGAACCTTGGGTTCACGGTGGTGGCTGTGCTCACGCTGGCGCTGGGGATCGGCGCGAATACAGCGATTTTCAGCGTGGTTGAAGGGGTCTTGCTGGCCCCGCTGCAGTACTTTGAGCCTGACCGCCTGGTCGTGGTGTGGGAAAACAATCCGCGGTTTCCGCGCGTCTGGGGCTCCTACCTGAATTTTCAGGATTGGCAACGCAGCGCTCGCTCATTTCAACAAATCGCGGCATTTAGGGAGCAAGGGATTGATCTCACCTCTCCTGGCGTGCCTGCACATCTGATCGCTGGTCAAGTATCGACGGAGTTCTTCAGCACGTTGGGAGTGGAGCTATCCCTTGGGCGGGAATTTGCGGCTGAGGAAAATCGTCGCGGTGGCGCGCCGTCCGTTGTGATTAGCAATCGCTTGTGGAAAGATCGGTTCGCCGCCAGCCCTGATGTGTGCGGCAAGCTCGTAACCCTGGACGGGGTGGATTATTCCATCGTAGGAGTTGCCCCACCGGGTTTTCGTCTCCAAGCCGACGCCGATGTTTACACGCCGCTCGGTCAGCTCGATCCCTTAATTCTCAATAATCGGGCGAGCCACGATGGCATCTTCACCGTCGCGCGCCCCCGACCTGGCGTGAGCATATCTGAAGCTCAAGCAGAGATGAGTACGATCCAGAATCGTCTGGATCACACCTATCCCGACGACAATCGAGATTTGGGAATTTACCTCGAGCCTCTGAAGCGGGTCATTGTCGGGAACGCTGGCGAAACACTTCTGCTGCTGTTAGGGGCCGTTGGTCTGGTCTTGCTCATCGCGTGTGCGAACGTTGCCAATCTCCTGTTGGCTCGTTCGGCGGCACGCAATCGGGAGTTTGCTATCCGCTCGGCTCTCGGGGCCAATCGTTGGCGCGTGGGGCGGCAGGTATTGACGGAAAGCGTGCTTCTTTCGCTGACAGGGGCTGGTTTTGGGATTGTGATCGCAATTTGCGGAATGCGATCCGCGCTGGCGGCGCTGCCAGGAATCCTGCCTCGAAGCGAAAACGTCAGGGTGAATGCCCCGGTCCTGCTTTACACACTGGTGGTTGCGGCCATGGTTGGCATTCTGTTTGGCCTGGCACCTGTGCTCAAGAGCTGGAACGTCGATCCCCAAGCAGCCCTCAAGGAAGGCGGGCGCGGTTCGACTAGCTTCCATCGCCGTACTCAAAGCAGCTTTATCGTGATGCAAGTGGCATTGACGCTGGTGCTGCTGGTTGGAGCGGGCCTGCTGTTCCGCACGATTCTTAACCTAGGGAGCGTTAATCCCGGCTTCGATACAAAGGATGTCATCACCTTTAAAGTGGGCGTCTCTCATTCGGTGATTTCGGCTTCCCTGGCAAAGACGGCTTCGAGCACTCGACTTGCTTATCAACAGCTGATCGAACGGATTCGGCAGATTCCCGGCGTTCAGGCGGCGGATTTTACCACCAACGTTCCGCTCACTGGACAGGGCGGGACCTTGCCATTCTGGCTCGGCTCCCGGAAGCCCGAATCGCTGCAGGGCGCCCCACGGTTCCAGTGGTTCATGACGGGACCCGATTACCTTCAAACGATGGGAATAACTCTGCTTCAAGGCCGCTTTCTAAGCCGGGAGGACACTATCCAATCTCCTTGCGTTGCTGTCATCGACCGCGTTTTCGCACAGAAGTATTTTCCCGACGGTAAACCTATCGGACACACGATCACGGCCGGGTTCGCGGCGTTCGGCCCTTGCAGTATTGTCGGCGTGGTAGCACACGTGAAGGACGCGGGGCTGATTGAAGCCAGCCTCGACAATCAAAGCCAGACGTATTATTCGCTTTATCAAGATCCGGATCAGTGGGTGCCGATCAATTACGCGGACGCGACCATAATCGTTCGTACGCCGCTCCAAGCTGCGACTGTTATTCCGGCAATTAAAGCCTCGGTCTACCAGGCGGCGAGCGATCAGCCTATCTACAACGTCCAGACGATCCAGGAGATTGTCTCGGATTCGATGTCCGCGCAACGCTTCCCCATGATTCTGCTCGGGGCATTCGCCGTCCTGGCGCTGCTGCTGGCTTCTGTCGGTATCTACGGTTTGATTTCCTATTCCGTGACGCAGCGCGTCCAGGAGATTGGGGTCCGCATGGCCCTGGGTGCCCAGCGGAACATCCTCTACCTGGTCATTGGACAAGAGCTGAGACTGGCTCTGGTTGGGGTCGCGGTTGGGACGGCTAGCGCCCTACTACTCACCCGAACCCTCTCCAGCTTGTCGCACTTACTCTACGGGGTGGGGCCGGGCGACCCGCTAACATTTGCCGCCGTTTCGATCGTTCTGCTTGGCGTGGCCGCTTTGGCTTGCTATATCCCTGCTCGCCGCGCAGCCAAAGTCGATCCCATGGTGGCGCTGCGCTACGAGTGACGAAACCCACCTCGCGACCCTGCGGTGATAACCTTGCGCCGACTCTGCTACACTGGCACGTCTTTCTGCAAGGAGGACGTCATGGCGGAAAAGAAGCCGCAAACTTTTGCGAATCACACTCGCTGGGATCCGCTGTTTCATTTTTACTTAGGGCCGATCTTCATTTTGGCGCTGATTTTCACCCTGATCCATTTTTTCGCGCACATCACTCACGGCGACGTGCGCGATCAGGTTCACGCCGTGCTGCTGATTTTGTTGGCGGTGGCCTTTCTGATTCTCGTGTTCAAGACGCGGCTCTACGCGCTGAAGGTGCAGGATCGCGTGATCCGCCTGGAAGAGCGGCTACGCTTGTCGCAGCTTCTGCCCGAGCCGCTGCGTTCCCGCATTCCAGAGCTGACGGAGGGCCAGCTCTGCGCGTTGCGCTTCGCCTCCGACGCGGAAATCCCGAAGCTAGTCGAGCGCACTCTGAACGAGAAGCTGTCGCGGGCCGACATTAAGAAAGCGATCCAGAACTGGCGTCCCGATTACTGGCGAGTGTGAAGGCGAGATCGGGCAGCGGTGAAGGCGTTAGCTGTTTCAGCCCGGATTGCATGGAGGCGCGACAACCGAGGCAGAAGACTAGTCATCGAACTTCCGAGGTCTGGCGCAGGATCGGTAACGATTGGGACCGATGCCTAAAGTAACGCCATCGGGACTTTTTGGGCGTTGACCCAAGAAAGGGTACCGAGTACGATTTGGAAGGATTCACGGACAAGGGAGAAACACGTATCTCATAGAGAAATATGCGATTAGCGAACCTCTATGTCCGGGCAGTTCTTTTGATTACTCTGGCTCTGGCGGCCTGCGCGTGTCAGACGGCGCAAAAACCAGTTTCTCTTTTGCCGCCCGGAAAGGCCCCGGCTCTTCAGCCGGCCACGGCTTCCGCTCAAGTTCCTACGAGCGTGTCGGCAACGGCTCCAGCACACGCGGACGAGGCTCGGCCTCAAAAGCCGGACCCCACGGAATCGTCTCCTGCGTCTGACTCAACATCGAACCCGGCTGCGGATGCGGTCGCCGATCTAATCGCGCGGGCCGAAAAGGAATACCAGGCGGGACTGGCGAATCATCAGGCGGGCAAGACCGATGATGCGAAGCAGAATTTCGACAACGCGCTCAACGCTCTGCTAAGCAGCAACCTTGACATCCGCTCCGATGATCGCCTGCAAGAGGAGTTCGACCGCATCGTCGCCGGCGTGAACCAACTTTACCCGGGCGGCACGGCGACCGACACCGACGCGCAGCAGAAGTCCGAGCCGGCGCCGATCGACGAGACGAATGGACTTACGCCCGCGCCCGATGCCAGCATCAAGGCCAAAGCCCAGGCCGAAATCAGGAACACTCGTTCGGACCTGCCGCTGATGATGACCGATCAGGTCGCCGGCTACATCACCTACTTCTCCGGCCGCGGGCGCGGCGGTTTCGAGCGCGCCTTTGCCCGGTCCGGCCGCTACCACGACATGATCGTGGCGACTTTAAAGCAGGAAGGTGTTCCCCAGGATCTGATCTATCTCGCGCAAGCTGAATCGGGATTCCACCCGCTGGCGGTATCGCGGGCGGGCGCACGCGGCATCTGGCAGTTTATGGGAAGCCGCGCCCGAGGCTACGGTCTTTCGCACAACATGTGGGTCGATGACCGTCAGGATCCGGAGAAATCGACCCGCGCCGCCGCCCACCACTTGAAAGATCTCTACAACCAGTTCGGCGACTGGTATCTCGCCATGTCCGCCTACAACTCCGGCCCCGGCACGGTACAGGCTGCCGTAAAGCGCACCGGCTACGCCGATTTCTGGGAGCTCTATCGCCGCAACGTTCTACCCAAGGAAACGCGCAACTACGTTCCCATCATTCTGGCTGTGACAATTATGGCCAAGAATCCGTCGCAGTACGGCCTGGATGAAGTAGCGATGGAGCATCCGGCGGATTACGACAGCCTGACCATCGGCTATCCGGTGGATCTGCGCCTGGTGGCAGAGTGCGTGGGATCAACATCCAGTGAGTTGCAGGATTTGAATCCCAGCCTTTTGCGCCTGACCACACCGGGCGTGGGCAAATTCGAGCTGCATCTGCCCGCCGGGACCAGAGACCAATACGAGACCGCGATCACCTCCATTCCCCCGGATATGCGGCTGTGGTGGCGCTATCACACGGTTCATTCGGGCGATACTTTGGCTTCACTCGCCCGGAATTATCACACCACACCTAAGTTGATCGAGACCGCCAACCACTTAGGAAGTACCGATCTGGAAGCGGATGCCAAGTTAGTGATCCCCGTCGCCCCTGGTAAACATCCACTGAGCGACACCGCGACTTATGCCCGCCGTATCACCCGCTATCACGTCCATTCGGGAGACACGGTCGAGAGCGTGGCCGACAATTTCGGCATTTCTCCGCAGATGCTGCGGCGATGGAACGGCTTGCATGGCGATAGTCTCCGTGGACGCAGAGTGCTGGCGCTGCATCTGCCAATTTCCCCGGGCGCGGCGGATGCCGAAGTGGCGTCCTCGCGCACGAAGCCAAAACACCCGAAGGCGACGCAAACGGCCAGCGTGAAGCCGCCTGCTACTAAGTCGGCGGAAATCGAGCGCGAACCAACCGTACAGGCCGCAGTCGTTCACCACAAAGTGAAGAGCGGCGAGACCCTTTATTCGATCGCCAATGCCTATCGAACTACAGTCGCCGCCCTCAAGCGCGACAACCGCAACGTCGCCATCCTTCGTCCCGGCATGATCCTGATCGTGCAATCCTCCCGCTAACTATCTGTTACCAGAAAAGCGCGACGGGTGCCCTTCGATTGTTCCTCGCAGTCAAAGCCAAAATCAAAGTCAAATTCCCCATCTGTCGCAGAAGATGCGACCAGTGGGCACTCCCCAAAATTAAAAATGGCCCGGTTCCTCCGAAAATCGGGGCCTCAGGCGATGGTTTTTTCATCTGCCCTTAATCTTCCTGTTACCTGCCATTGATTTGACTCTGCTAGGTTCAGCAGCGTCCTTTAAACCTCAGGAGGAAATCCCATGAATCTCTCCCGCAGACTCCGTATCGGCATGCCTGTTCTCGCCCTTCTGCTGGCGGCTTCGGCGTTTGCTCAAGACTCCGGCTCCATCAAGCATGTACTACTCATCAGTATTGACGGCATGCATGCGCTGGATTTCATCAATTGCGTCAATGGAATCACCGGGGCCAATGGAGGGGCGCCCTATTGCCCCAACATGGCTGAACTCAAACCCAATGGCATCGACTATCTCTATGCGTATACTTCCCAGCCGTCCGACTCGTTCCCCGGCTTAATGGCCCTTGTAAGCGGCGGGTCACCAAGGAGCGTGGGGGCCTTTTACGATGACGCCTACGACCGCTCCCTTGCCCCGCCCGCGCAAACGACCGGCGACGGCTTGGCAGCTGGCCCCTGCGTGCCCTACGGTGTGCCGACTGGAACCACCACCGAGTACGATGAAGGAGTTGACCTCAATCAGAACCTGCTGAATGGCGGCGCTCCGGGCGCCGGCCTGGCCGAAGGTGGAATTCAATCGATTGATCCCAAACGGCTGGTACGCGATCCAGCCAATGGCTGCGCCCCGGTTTATCCCTGGAACTTTGTTCGGACCAATACCATTTTTGGCGTGGTGCATGCCGCCGGCCGATACACCGCCTGGTCGGATAAGCATCCGGCCTACTCTGCCGTTTCCGGTCCCGGCAACGGCAGCAACCTGGACGACTACTACTCCCCGGAGATCAATTCCGTTCCGGTCGCCCTGGCAGGCGTGAAAGCAGGTACCACCAGCTGCAGCCCTCTACCTGATCAGAGCGCAGTGTCGGCATCGAATGCCTGGACCGACAGCTTCCAGAATATTCAGTGCTACGACACCCTGAAGGTCAATGCCATCCTGAATGAAATCGACGGCAAAAGGCACAACGGCGCAGCGTCGGCCCCGGTACCCGCGGTGTTCGGGATGAATTTCCAGGCAGTGAGCGTGGGTCAGAAGTTAATCGAGAAGACGCTCAGTCCAACCGTGGTCGGCGGCTATCTGGACGCGCAGGGAACGCCAACCGAGTCGCTGCTTCATGAGATCGAGTTCGTAGACCTGTCGATCGGAAGGATGATGGGCGCGCTGAAAAGCAAAGGTTTATACGACTCCACGCTGATCGTCATTACAGCTAAGCATGGCCAGAGTCCCATCGATTCCTCTCGCTATCTGGGGATAGCGACGGCGGCCAACGACCCGATCACCACGTCCCCGGCTACGATTGCAGCCAATGCCGGATGCCTACCCTACTCCGAGTCGCCGTTAAACCCCACCGGCCTTGGACCTACTGAGGATGACGTCTCTCTGCTTTGGCTCGACAGCAAGTGCAGCGGAGAAGAAGTCGTGAATATGCTGGAGATGCAATCGCCGTCCACCAACAACATCGCCGGCATTGGAGAGATTTTCTGGGGAAGGGGTATTACGCAACTCTTTAGCGCTCCGGGGCTGCCGCCGGATGGCGACCCGCGTACTCCAGACATCCTGGTTACACCACACATCGGCGTCACCTATTCTGGCAGTACCAAGAAGCTGGCTGAACATGGGGGTTTTGCCCATGACGATACCAATGTGATGATGTTGCTGTCGAATCCCAGTCTGCGGGGCCAAACCGTAACCATCCCGGTGACGACCATGGAGGTCGCTCCGACCATCCTCAAAGCCTTGGGCCTCGACCCGAGAGCCCTGGAGTCGGTTCGCGAGGAAGGCACGGAAGTGCTTCCTAAGTCGTTCTAGCCCAAGCTCAACTGCGGACTGCCGTCGGAGTCGGCAAGCGCTTGAAGTGAGAAGAGCGCGGCATCCCTGCCGCGCTCTTTCGAGGCTGACCCTTGAGGCTAACATTCGAGGCTAAACACTCTCAACTTTTCTCACGGAGGTTTCAATGAAGGCGAATCGGTTCGTGCTGGCTGCGGCTGTGGCGGCGATAACGGTGGTATCTTCGAGCTATCGAATCGCTGCTGAAACAAAAACTGTCGGTTCAGGAAAGATCAAACATGTGCTGCTGTTGAGCATTGATGGCATGCACGCGGTCGATTTTTATAATTGCTCGAATGGAATTGCGGGCGTAAACGACGGGAACCCGTATTGCCCGAATATGACTGCATTGAGCCAGAGCGGGATCAATTATGTGAACACCGAATCCTCAAAACCTTCGGACTCTTTTCCCGGGATGGCGGCGCTGGCATCGGGCGGCACGCCAAAAACGACTGGTCTTTATTATGACGTCGCCTATGATCGGTCGCTCGATGCCCCGGCAGTAACCACGGGCACGGGGCTGGCTGCGGCGCCGTGTACGCCCTATGGGATACCGACGGGAACAACCACCGATAACGACCAAGGGATTGACCTGGACGACACCAAACTGAACGGCGGTGCGCCGGGGGCTGGGCTCACCGAGGGCGGAATCGCCTCCATCGACCCGAAGAAGCTGGAGCGAGACCCACAGGCGGGGTGCGCGCCCGTATGGCCGTGGAACTTTATTCGCACGAACACGCTCTTTGGTGTGATCCGTGCGGCGGGCGGATACACGGCGTGGATCGATAAGCACCCCTCGTACTCGTTTGTGGGTGGGCCGGGCGGCACGGGGTTGGACGATTATTATTCACCAGAGGTCAACTCAACTGTGGTGCCGCTGCCCGGAGTAAAAACCCTGGAGGGCGCGTCGTGCGATCCAATTCGCGACACGCTTGGTCTGTCCGCTTGGAACGCCAGCTTCGAAAACATCCAGTGCTACGACGCGATCAAGGTCTACGCATTGCTGAACCAGATTGCGGGCAAGACGCACTCCGGCAAGCCGGCAGTCGTGCCGGCGGTCTTCGGCATGAATTTCCAATCGGTATATGTCGGACAGTCCGTGAATGAGGCAGGCGTGGCCGCGGGCGGTTACAGGAACGCGGCAGCCCTGCCCAGCGGGGAATTGGTGCAAGAGATCGAGTACGTCGATACCTCGATCGGCGAGATCGTGAACGCTCTCAAAAACGCTGGCATTTATGACGATACCCTGCTCATCATTACGGCAAAGCACGGTGAATCTCCCATCGACCCGACCCGCTATGTGGCCGACGGCACCAATACGCCGGCAACGCTGCTGGGCAGCCTGATCCCCTTCTCGGAATCGCCCCTGAACGCAACAGGCATCGGCGCGACCGAAGACGACGTGTCTTTGCTTTGGCTGAAAAAGGGTGTGAGCGTGCCTGGGGCTGTGAAAATGCTCGAGAACAATGCGGCAGCGATTGGGCTAGGGGAAATTTATTATGGGCCGTCGCTGGCCTTGAACTACAACCTGGGGGGACTGGATCCCGGTCAGGATCCGCGCTCCCCCGACATTATCGTGACGCCGAACGTAGGGGTAACCTATTCCGGCAGTACCTCGATGATAGGCGATCACGGCGGCTTCGCGCATGACGATACCAATGTCATGCTGCTGGTCGCGAATCCAAGCTTTAGGTCCCGCACGGTCGCGACCATAACAGCGACCAGGCAAGTCGCTCCGACGATCGTAAAGGTGCTGGGTCTAAATCCTGCGGAGCTGGACGCGGTAAGAGCCGAGGGGACGCAGGTGCTGTCCGAGGTTCTGGGACAGCTCGCGAAGTAGTCGGGAGCTGGATCGGTTTCCGCGAAGAAGGGGCCGCAAGCGGCCCCTCTTCGTTCTAAGGGAATGGCCGCGACCCCCTGCCTTGCGCATTCCGGTACGCAACCATCATGATTCGTTGACATGATTGGTTGACCTGACCCGCGCTTCGGCTTCACTTTTTGCGATTCCTCTTCCCATACCCCACCCGGCTGTGATAACCAGATAGTCGGTAATTAGTCTTCGCAGTCCTTGCAGCCTACACGGAATGTCGTGCTATAATCGCGCGCCGTTCCAGCAGAAGTTTCCGGTGGTCTTTTAAATTCTTCGTGCCCGCAGCCGGGCAGCCCTATCCGCACCCGGCCGCCACTGAAATCAGGAGGAGCAATGACGTTCAACGATCCGACGCTGCACGCACGTGATGAAGAAGAAGAATTCGGCGACAGCGGCGCTTACAGCGAGTCGCTGGAAGAAGATTTCGAAGAAGAAGAGGAGGAAGAAGAATCCGGAACGCCGTCTCCCGAACCGAGCGAGCCGGCATCCATCGCCGTTCCTCCGCCTCCCGCGCCTAAACACAAGCCCGCGCCGGCTGCCCCCAGTGGTGGTGGAGGCGGCGGCAAGCCCCCAGCGAAAAAGAA
>Ga0182015_10004396_pt1 | contig 15223 bp, 19 predicted proteins | sample 712P3MmetaG_FD_120478 | JGI IMG/M metagenome (GOLD analysis project Ga0182015, IMG submission 120478) | Permafrost microbial communities from Stordalen Mire, Sweden - 712P3M metaG | ecosystem: Environmental > Terrestrial > Soil > Wetlands > Permafrost | place: Sweden: Stordalen | collected...
CGGACGCCATCGTCGAGTTCGTGCGCACCCGCATGCTGAGCAGTTCACCGACCGGCCTGCGGTCCATGGGCGAGAACCTGCTTCGCTGCCCCGACCGCACCAGGGCGCTGGCCAGGCTCGGCATCGCGCCGCTGCTGGTGGTCTACGGCGAGGACGACGACGCGTGGGACCCGGCGGTCCAGGAAGACATGGCGCTGCGGCTGGGCGCAGAGCGTGTCTGCATTCCCGCTGCCGCCCATTCGCCCGCCGTGGAAGCCCCGGAGACCACGGCGAGCACCCTGACCCACTTCTGGAACGCAACAGAGTGCCGGAGGCGCTGAGCTATTCACCGTCGGCTCTATTCACCGTTGGCTGGGCCGAGCCCGTCCCAGGGACGGCGGGGTTCCGCCGCCGCGCTGCCCTCCGGGCAGAGGCCACGGAAATCGCACCAGCCGCAGCCGGGTCCGGGACGCGGCGGAAAACTCTCGTCCTGATCGCCGACCGGGCTAGCTCCGAACCGCTCATCGGCGTCCGCGCACTCGGCGGCGATATCCTCGGCGCGGCCCAGGTGCCGGGCCAGCGTGGCGTCCGTGTGCTCCCAGGCGTGCACCTCCCCGGTCGGCAGATGGTGCAGTTCGACCCGGCGGCAGGGCCGCCGCAGCACCCGGGCCGCCGCCATCGCGTACAGCGCGAGCGGCATGGACGTCCGGACGTCACCGGTGGTCAGCGGGCGGCGGCCCGTCTTGTAGTCCACCACCACGAGCGCTGTGCCGGCCCCTGCTGTACCGGCCCCTGCTGTGCCGCCGCCGCCAGGCCGCTCATCCAGCCGGTCGATCCGGCCCGACACCGCGATCCGGTCGGTGCGGGTCGCCACCGTCCGCTCCACCCCGACCGGATCCCGGCCGGGATCCAGGCCGGCCACGTACCGCTCGACCATGCGGCGGGCCCGGCCGCGTGCCGCCGTGGATTGCTCCTGATCGGCGAAGCCCTCCTCGATCCAGCCCCGGTCCAGCAGATCCCCGGCGCCGCGCACGGTGCGCCCGGCCAGCGGCAGCCGCCACCACCCGGCCAGCGCGTTGTGCACGCTCGCGCCCAGGCTGTTGTGCGCCCACGGCGGCCCCTTCCGCGGCGCGGGGCGGTCCAGGTAGGTCATCCGGTACCGGCGCGGGCAGTCCAGCCACGCGGCCAGCCTGGTGGGCGTGCACCGGTAGAGCCGCCGTGGCATCCCGGCCAGGCCCAGTTGTTCTTGTTCCACCCCTAGACCTTCGGGCCTGCCGCCACCCAGGCGTCGAAGCGCTTCTCCGCCGCCGCCACGGTAATCTCCTCGCCGTGACCGGGCAGCACCCGGGTTTTGGCGGGCAGCGTCAGGATGTGCCCGCCGATGGCACTGAGCTGGGCGGAGAAGTTGGGGAATTCACCGTCGTGCGGGCTGGGTCCGCTGGCCAGCATGACATCTCCGGAGAACACCGCCCCGAGGTTCTCGCAGTACAGGCAGACCGAGCCCGGGCTGTGCCCGGGGGCGTGGATCACCTCCAGCGCGACATCGGACACCTCGAAGATCCCGCCATCGTCCATCTCGATCTCCGGGTCCTCGCCGGAGTGCGCTTCCCGCCACGCCAGGAGATCCTTGGCGTGCAGAGCCACCGGGGCCTCATCGCGGGCCGCGACATCCAGTGCCGCCGCTACATGGGCCGCGTGGCCGTGCGTGCAGATGACCGCGAGGATCTCCCGGCCGACGGTGGCGGCCAGCACCGCTGCGGCGTCGGTGCCCGGGTCGACCACGATGACCTCCTCGTCGTCGCCCACGATCCAGGCATTACTCTCGCGCTCGGGGCTCTCACTCTCGGGGCCCCCTTCCCGGGGAGCGGTCACCCCCGGCGACACCAGCCGATCGATCCGCGCCTGCATGCCGGCCCGCCTTTCCCTGGAATTCCGGTTGCCCGGTCCCATTCAATCCCGGCTGGCTCAACCTTGCTTAATGAAGGCCCGGATCGCGTCCGCGACCAGCTGCACGGCGATGGCCGACAGCAGCAGCCCGGCGATCCGGGTGAGCAACTCCACGCCGCTGGCCCGCAGGATGCGGTGAATCACTCCGGAAAAACGCATCGTCAGCCACAACAGGACAGCCACCGCGACGATCGCGACGGCGAACGCGGCCACATCGGCGGCGCCGTTCACCCGGCGGACGAACAGCATTGTCGCGACGATCGCCCCCGGCCCGGCCAGCAGCGGCGTGCCGAGCGGCACGAAAGCCACGTTGGCCTTCAGCCGCTCCGCCTCCGTCGGCTCGCTCATCGCACCGGTCAGCAGTTGCAGGGCCACCAGCAGGAGCAGCAAGCCGCCCGCCCCCTGCAGGGCCGGCAGCTCGACGCCCAGATAGGCCAGGACAGACTGGCCGAGCACGGCAAAAGCAACAATCACCCCGAACGCCACAACGGCCGCCTGCCACGCCAGCCGATTACGTACCCGCTCCGGCAGGCCCCGGGTCAGGCCGAGGAAGGGCGGCACGACGCCAGGCGCATCGGTGATCACCAGCAGGGTGACGAAAACCTCCCAGAAGAACTTCAGGTTGAATACGCCGCTCATCGCCCACCCGGGCCCTGTTCTTTGAAGCCCTGGGCCTTGACCGGCTCAGGTCCCGTCGCCTGCGCCATCAGCCGCTCGAACTCGGCTTGCTCTGTCGTCTCACAGCCGAGCCGGTGGCCGGACAGGCTCCCATGATCGTCGCTCCCGCCTGACTGGACCAGTCCCAGGTCCTGGGCGAGACCAGCGAGCCGGCTGCGTTCGGCCGGAGTGTGATCTCGATGTGCGACCTCGATGCCGGCCAGGCCAGCCTCGGCCAGCGAGGCGATGATCTCATCGGGGATCCGCGCCCCCCGGCCCGGCGCGCCGGGATGGGCGAGCACCGCCACTCCCCCCGCCGCCCGGATCAGCGCAATGGCGCGGGCCGGGTCCGGCGCGTACCTGGCCACGTGGGCCCGGCCACCCGCGCCGATCCATTCCGCTGTGAAGGCCTGCTCCGGGCGCTCGATGACGCCCGCCGCGACCATCGCGCGCGCGATGTGCGGCCGGCCGACCACCCCGCCGTCCGCGATCGCCGTCACCTGCGGCCAGCTGATCTCGGCCCCGAGGTCACGCAGGCGGTCCACCATGGCCTGGCCGCGGCGCAGCCGGTCGGAGGTGATCGCGCGGCATTCCGCGGCCAGCGGCTCGTTGGCCGGGTCCACCCGGTAGGCCAGCATGTGCACGCTGCGGCCGCCGAGCTTGCAGGACATCTCCATGCCGCCGACCAGCGTCAATCCCTCCGGAAGGGCCTCGCGGGCCTCCTCGTGCCCGGCCAGGGTGTCGTGATCGGTCAGGGCGATCACGTCGAGGCCGGCCGCCTTGGCCCGGCGCATCACCTCGGCGGGCGGATCCGTGCCGTCCGAAGCAGAGCTGTGCGAGTGCATATCTATGCGCACGAACGATCATGCTACGTGCGCTGCCGCCAGGCGGCACGGTCAGCCCGGCAGCCGCACGGATCGTGGGCCGAACGGCAGGTCCAGGTCCTGGCCGGGATCACGCAGGTCAAGCAGCGACAGGACCTCGACAAGCAGCATCCCGGCGGTGTCCGGCCAGAGCACCATCCAGAGCCAGTTCCCCAGCACCTCGCCCGCGAACGCCGCCAGTTCCGGCGCGGCCACATGCCAGAGCGGGAATTCGTGATGCCCGAAACTCACGAGCGCGTGCGGCGCGCCCACTGCGAAGCCCTGGCCCGGGTCGGGACCGGGGATCCCGGCGAGCCGCGCACCGAGGCCCACCCCGGGCTCCTCCGAGATGAGCAGCATGTCGGCCAGGCCGCCGACCGGGTTGGGCCCGGACACGGCCACCGCGGCAGCGCGGCTGCCGGTGCGGTCATCACCGGCGCCCGCGAACCCGGTCACCAGCCAGCCGTCAGGCAGCGGCCACGGCAGCCAGACCGGCACCGCGGCATCCCGGACCAGGTCCCGCAGCCCCCTGGAGTCCGGGCTGTACGCCGGGCGCAGCGGAAGCACGGCGCCATGCCGGTGACACTGCCACGCCGTGGACGACGGGCCCGGCCTACTCAGCGAGCCACCGCAGCGTGGGCAGGTCGGAGCAGCGTTCATGAGTAATGACGGTGATTGGTGCCCGCGTCCACGTCAAGTACCGCGCCCACCCGGTCAAAGCGCGCCGTCCGCATTACTGGCCGTCCGCAATACTGAGGTCATGACCGGCCGCCGGATTCCCTGTGTGGGCGCCATCATCACCGATCACCGTGGCCGGCTCCTGCTTGTCAAGCGAGGACACGAACCGGAGGCCGGATTCTGGTCGCTGCCCGGCGGGCGCGTCGAGCCTGGGGAGACCGACGAGGAGGCGGTGGTCCGCGAGATCCGTGAGGAGACCGGGTTGGCTGTCGTGTGCGACCGGCTGGTTGGTTCCGTTGGGAAGGAAGGTCTTGACGGGGCAGTGCTGGATATCCGCGACTACGCCGTGACCGTCAGCGGAGGCGAACTGGCGGCTGGGGATGACGCCGCGGACGCCCGCTGGGTCAGCCCCGCGGAACTGGCCAGCCTGCCCGTGACCGGGGGGCTGGTCGAGGCCCTCGGCGCCTGGGGAGTGCTGGGCTGACTCAGCCGTCGCCGGCGGGCTCGGGCTCGAACCGGCGGGTCCTGGTCAGCCCGGCCGCCCGGCCTTTCGCGGCGGCGACCAGGGCCATCTTGCGGGACGCCTCATCGATCATCTCGTCGCCGAGCATGACCGCACCGCGGCCGCGGACGGTCGTGGCGTGCTGGTAGGCGTCCAGGATGAGCTCAGCGCGCTCATACTCGGCCTGGTCAGGCGCGAATGCCTGGTTGATCGCGTCGATCTGGGTGGGATGCAGGGCCCACTTGCCGTCGTAGCCGAGGGCGGCGGCACTCCTGGCGCCCCGGCGCAGCCCGTCGAGGTCGTGGATGGCCAGGTGCGGCCCGTCAATGGCGGCCAGCCCGCAGGCCCGCGCGGCGACCAGGATCCGCATCCGGGCGTAGTGATAGGCGTCACCGCCGGTGTATCCGGCAGGCTCGGCGCCTACCTGCAACGACCTCATGCCGATGCTGGCCATGAAATCGGCCGGGCCGAAGACGAGTGCCTCCAGCCGGGGCGAGGCGACCGCGATCGCATCCACCTCCATCAGGCCGCTGGCGTCTTCGATCTGCGCCTCGATTCCGATCCGGCCCGGCTCATCGCCTGTCGCCTGCTCGATCTGGCCCAGCAGCAGGTCCAGCCAGCGGACGTGCGCGGCCTCGGCGACCTTCGGCAGCACGACCACGTCCAGGTTGCGGCCGGCCGTCTCGACCACGTCGATCACGTCACGGTAGGCCCACTGGGTGGTGGCGTCGTTGACCCGGACCGCGCGGATCTTGTCACCCCAGCCTCCGGCGTTCAGCGCTGCGGCGACCGTCTGGCGGGCGTCCTGCTTGGCCGCCGGGGCGACCGCGTCCTCCAAGTCGAGGAACACCTCATCGGCGGGCAGAACGCGGGCCTTCCCCACGAACCTGGCGCTGCTGCCCGGCACGGCCAGACAGGATCGCCGGGGACGATACCGCTGGGTCATCGCTCACGGCCTCCTGGTCCTGCGTGACACGCTGGCCTACGTGACCGAGATCCATCCCGCGGCTGAGCCAGACCGGTCCGCTCTCATCGCGGAGGCTACCAAGCGGGCCGGGCTGGTCTGGATATCGGTCCCCGGCCACGACCGTCCGTATCCGGCCTGGCACATCTGGCGCCCCGGCGCGGCGCAGGCCGACGGCGCCAGCCCACCACCACCCGGTGCGGCGTACGTCGTGACCGGCCCCGGCGAGCAGCCGCTGCCCGGGCTCGGCGAGGACGGCCTGCTGCAGGCGGGCCAGGTAACTGTCACGGTACCGAGTAAGGACTCAGGCGGCTCGCTGATCTCGTGGACCGCTGCCGTCAGCAGGGTGGCCGCCGGGTCCGCCGAATGGGAAGCGGTCTGCGGATCGCTGGCCGCCGGGCGGCTCAACGCCGTGCTGGAACCGGGCGAGACGTCACTGACTCAGCGCTGGGCGCGCAGCGCGACCATCTTCCGCCTCGCCCCTACCGGGATCAGCCCCACGGGTCCTCGCTGACCCTCGCTGATCAGACCCTCGCTGGCCAGAGTGGCCAGGTGCGCGGCCTTGGGCGGGTCGTCGGGAAGTGCGGTCCCGGACGGTGATGTCCTCAGCCCAGCGTCCATTGCTGGTTGCTTTGCCCGTTGCATGTCCAGATATCGATCAGGGCACCCTCGGCGGTGGACGCTCCGGTCACATCCAGGCACAGGCCGGACTGCACCCCGGTGATCGTGCCGTTCGAGTTGAGGTTCCACTGCTGGTTGGTCTGGCCGTTACACGACCAGATGTCGACCTTCGTTCCCGGCGCGGTGCCCTTGCCCGCGGCGTCCAGGCAGAAGGTGGAGCCGCCGGCCGTGACGGTCAGCTCGCCCGTGGAGGTGTGCGTCCAGATCTGGTTCGTCCCACCGTTGCAATCCCAGATCTGCTGCTGGGTGCCGGGGGTGGTGGTGAAGTCCGGGTCGTCCAGGCACTGGCCCGCACCCACCGCGTGCACCTCACCGGTACTGCCGCTGCTGCCACCGCTGCCGTAGCCCGCCGCGACGATGTTCGCCTGAACCGCGTCCGCGGTGGCGGCCGACGGGTAGCCGGAGGTCATCACGCCTTCGTAGAAGGTGCCGGCCCCGCTATCGCTGTTGTCGCCGCCGACGCCCAGCAGGATCGCCCCTTGCTTGTGCATCGGGTTGTAGCCCGCGGGACGCACGCCGCTGAAGAAGGTGGACAGGCTCCCGGACTGCGCGTTGCCGCCCAGGATCGCCCACTGGTTCGACTCGCCCTCGATCATGGCGGTGGTGTACCGGTAGCCGATGGTCGGGTCGCCGGAGTTTTCGCTGTCCACGTTGGATCCGGAGTACAGGCCGTTCTCCATGTCGGCCATGATCCACGGGCCGCTGCCGGCGCCGGTGTCCCAGTAGCTGGCGTTCCCGAAGTAGATGGCTTCCATGGTGCCGTTGCCGTCATCGTCATTGTTCGTCTCGGCGTTGCCGAAGTCGAAGCAGCAGCCGTTGTCGTAGTGCGTGCCGTCGACGACGTCGTACTCGCCTTCCGGGCTGTCTCCGGTCGCGATGCCCGAGGTATCGTCGTCGCGGTAGCCGATACCGGTAGCCGTGTACACCCCGTAGGCCTCGTGCCCGTCCAGCGTGGTCGGCGCCGCGGTCGCGTTCGCGGGGCTGTCGGGGGAGGTGATATGCCCGCCTCCGGGCGCCGGGGTGAGGTTGTTGCCCCGACCGGACTGGTCGTAAATGATGGTGATCACGCAGCTGGTGCCGGAACAGAACGAGTCCTGCGCGGCGGCGTCGGCGTATCCGCCCGCGTTCAGCACGCCGATGTTCAGGGTGCTGTCGTCCGAGGAGCGCCGGACCTGGTAGAGCGATCCGTCGTACGCGGCGTACAGCGCCCGCGTCGTGCTGAACGCCGCCACACACGGCGTACCGCCGGAAGCGTAGATGTCGCACGGCCCCTGGGCGGCGGCCTGCGCCGTGCCCGTCGCGGCCGCGGCGCCGGCCAGCGCGCCGAGAACGAGCGCGACCGCGGCGCCCAGACAGGCGAACCTCGTGCGGCGCGGTAGACGCGCCGGCCGGCGGACGGCGGCTACGTCCTGCGTGTGCGGCCCTTCCCCGCTACGCGATGTAGCCGGCCCGCAGTGCCAAGCACCGGGCCCGCGGCATGCCCACATGCCTGCTCTCATGTTTCATCTCCCTGCTCCACGTTGAGCGTGGTCCGTGCATTGTTAGCGCTAACATTCCGGACCCGCCGGGGAGGCCGGTCCGCGACAGGGGGCCCAGAGATGTTCGGCATGCAGACAATTCCTCTCGCTCAGCGCGCTGTCAAGAAGCGCGAACTCGCCCCAACCGTCTTGAGGCGGAGCAGCCGTCGAGTCGCCAAGTGCACGCACCGGGCGCTCGGGCCATCAACGTGCTGTAAGAGAGCGCGGTGCGCCGGGGCGCCGGGGCGCGGCCTGGGGCATGCGACGCGTTCGACAGCGAAGAACAATTTCCAACACGTGCTGAAATTTCAACGCAGCTGGATGCGCATTCCGGCCGGCGCATCGCGGAGAACAGCCGTATGTCGGCGAAGGGCCGCCGCAGGCGCGCACCACGTTCCCGTCGATGGCGATCCCGCCCCCCTCCGCAATCATGAAGACACGTATTTACCCAACGTATTGACACATAATTCAACGAAATTTCATGTAAGGCGTGGGCCGAGGAGGCGGATCGGTTACCCGCTGGCGGCCTGGTGCGCCCGGTACGGTGCGCCTGGCCGCCCCTTGCCCCCGGTGATCGCCACGCACGGATGACCGAAGGTCACTGGCCGCCGGGCGGCTCAACGCCGTACAGGAGCCCAGCGAGACGTCGCTGGCTCAGCGCTGGCTCCGCAGCGCGACCATCTTCCGCCTCGCCCCTACGGGATCAGCCCCACGGGTCCTCGCTGGCCAGACCCTCGCTGGCCAGAGTGGCCAGGTGCGCGGCCTTCGATCGGCGTTCCTGCTGTATGCGCTGGTTGCTGAAGCACACGGCGATGGCGTAGTCGAGGTCGAGGCGTTCGCCGTACCAGTGCGGGGTGATGGTGGTGGGGGTGATCTCGGCGTCGTGGCGGCCGGCCAGCTGGCCTTCGGGTTCGGGGAGGGGCGGGCTGTTCTCGATGAGGGTGCCATTCGGGGAGTAGAAGTCAACGCCGCCGGACCTGACCTTGATCCGGTAGCCGTACTTATGGATCAGCCGGTGGTGATAGCGGCACAGGCTGGCCAGGTTCGACAGGCAGGTCCGGCCGCCCTGGCCCCAGGCCTGCACGTGGTGGGCGTCGGTGCGCCGGTTGTGGCAGCCGGGGAACCGGCAGCGGCAGCGATCCCGCTCGCGCAGCGCACGGCGCAGCGCCGGGGACGGCACGCGGTGGCGGCGCCCGACGTCGATGACGTTGCCCCGGGCATCGTGGCGCATCCAGCTGACCAGACTGTCACAGGCCAGCATCTGCAGAGTCTCCGTGCTGACCGCAGGCCCGTCGTCGACGTGACAGCGGCCACCCGGCTGCCCGGCCAGGCTGGCCGGGTCGGCATGCACGATCACGTGGTAAATATCCGGGTTGTCAGCGGAGCGGGACTTGCCGGCGATGAACGACTCCGCGATCTCCACCAGGGCATCAGCCAGGCTCGAGGACGTCGCCGGGGCCGGCCGCTCCGGGCCGGCCGGCGTTTCCGAGGGGTCAGGCGTTTCCGCGGAAACGCCCGCCTTCCGCTGCTCCTGCCCGGCGGCCTGATCGCCGCGCTGGTCAGCGAGTGCGCCGACTGGCTCGGCAGCAGGCTGAACCGCGGCCCGCAACGCGGACAGCACGGTCGCGCCATCCTCGGGCGGCAGCCGGACGGAGATACTCAGACAGCCGTCGTCATCCAGCCGCCAGCTGAGCCGGCGGCGCAGCCTGGCCTGCTCATCGTCGATCCCGGTCACCTTGCGGTGCGCTCTGGCGAACCGCTCCAGCTGATTAGCGGTCATCGGCGCCGCCATCTCCACCAGACCGGCCTCGGTTTCCGGCCCGGCGATCCTGGTCAGCGCCCGCACCTTCGCATACGACAAGCGCCCGGCCGCGAACTCGACCCGGATCGCCGGCAGCACCCGCAGCAACCGGGCCACCCGCACATGCTCACGTGCCGTACCCGACGCCAGCGCGCACTTCCACGACAGCCACGCCGCACACGACGGCGAGCCCCACTCCGCCCACCCCTCCCGGGCATCGAACTCTGCCAGCAGCACCAGGAACTGGCACGTCGCCGCAGCCAGATGGCCCGCCAGTTCACAAATCTCAGCCTCCAGCCGCTCCAGCGGCTTCGGCGGAGGATTGTCGGGGAGAACTTCCGGCGCCTGTGCAACAGATGAATCGAACATGTATTTGACGATAGTAGGCAGGTCTGACACTAATTCGAGGCGACCACGGCTGGAGCCCCAGGCCCCCGCTTAGCCCCCGGCCGGCGATCTAGTACTCGAGTTGTCGTTCGTGATGTAGGGATCCGGCGGTCGCGTCATTTTGACGGGCATCTCGTCGTGTCGGTGTCGTGCGCTCCTCAGCCCGATTGTCCCGTCCCGGGGGAGCCGACGCCTCCTCGCGCGTGCGCGTCTGACGGCGGCATAGTGCGGGGAGTCTTAATTCGGGACGGCTGGCACCATCAGGGGCATGGCCCGGGATAGCCGGAGCCACGCGGGCCGGCACAGGGCTGGTTGGCGTCACGCACCACCCCCGCGGCCACTGTCTCGTCGACATCACCCGTTGGGACCCGGCGCGCTCGGACGGGAGAGTCCACATCGCGTGCCTGGCCTGGTCGGTCGTCGCGGCCCGAGTGCCCGGCAAGGGAGCACATACATCTATTGCGCCAATCGCAAACTTTTGCGACTATCGTAATATGGACTTCGAGACGATCGCCGACATCCTGGTCAGCGCGCAACCCGCCGACCCACCCGACCCCTACACCCACGCTGACACCACGGACCAGACGCAGCGGCGCGAGGTGATCGCCCAGCGGCTGCGGGCGGGCGCCGCCACCGGAGCGCACGGCGGGGACCCGCTGCTGACCACGCTCGCCAGCCTGCGCCGCCAGCGCCTGGAACTGGAGGCGGCCACCCGGCGCCTGCTGGCCTACGGGCGGGAATTCGCCCGCCCCCGCCCCTACCGGCTGATCGACCTGGCCGACGCGGCGGGCATGTCCATCTCAGGCATCCGCACCGCCTACGACCAGGACGACATCCGGCAAGTCCACGCCGCCACCGGGCTTACCCCCACCACGGATACCCCTCACCAAGGACCGCAGAAATGATCACCATCGACCACATCGGCCTACCCGCCCAGGCCAACGAGGACGCCGCCCGCCACCTCGCCCACATCCTCGGCACCGGCTACGACGGCCCGGACCGCAACTTCGCGCCCGTACATGTCAACCCCCACCTCACCATCGACTTCTACACCGCCGAACACTGCGAACCCCTACACATCGCCTTCCTCGCCGACAACGAGGAGTTCGACGCCATCGTCCAGCGCCTGCGCGCCCTCGCAATCCCCTACGGCAACGACCCGAACGACCCGGCCAACGGCCACCTCGACCACCCCCTGGCCCCCCGGGGCCTGTACTTCCGTACCCCGGACGGACACCTGATCGAGGTCATCACACCCCCAGCCGCGACAACACCACGATGAACGCGCACACCACGACGGTCGTGGACAATGACGGAGCCCGCCTGCACGTCGAGCGCCGCGGGAGCGGACCTGCACTGTTGATGATCTCTGGAGGCGGGGGAGACACAGCTCGCTACACGGCCGTGGCCCGCCTCCTCGCCACCACCCACACCGTGCTCACCTACGACCGCCGCGGCAACGCAGGCAGCCGCCCGGCGGCAGAACCGCCAGCCGGGGATCTCATGATGGGCCAGCAAAGCGATGACGCGCGCGCCATCATTGAAGCAAGCGGCTTCGCCCACGCCTGCGTATTCGGCAACAGCGGCGGCGCGATCATCGCCCTGGACCTGGCTGTACGCCACCCGAACCTGGTCGATACCCTCATCGCCCACGAGCCCCCGCTGATCCGGGCACTACCCGACCCAGAGCACTACACCACCGCCTACGACCACATCGAGCGCACCCTGGCCCGCGACGGCTGGAGACCGGCAGCCATGGAATTCATGACTGTCAACGGCATGATCCCACCCAACCCAATCGCCCGGACCGCACTGCGCCTAGCCCTGGCCTCGACCCTAGGCCCAGCACGCGACCTGGCCTTCTTCATCACCCACGAGATGCGCTCCTTCATCGACTACAGCCCGGACCTCGCCGCGATCGCCGCCCTGCCCGCCCCCGTACACCTCGCCGCCGGACACGCCAGCAAAGATCAATACCCGTACCAGGCCAGCAAGACAATCGCCGAGCGCGTGGGCCGGCCCTTCACCGAATTCCCGGGCGGCCACGCCGGCTTCACCAAAACCCCCCGCGCCTTCGCCACCAAGCTCCACGAACTCCTACCGCAGTAGGAGCCTCCGAGCGAATCCCTACACGTGATCTGACTTATTGTCACGCGATGAGCGTGAGGCGTGTGCGGTAGTGGTGCCAGCCGGCGCGGGCCTGGTGGCGTCGCCGCCAGTCGGACCATCGCAGGCGGAACGCGGTTTCCCTCGGTCGGCCCGACAGCATCAGGGGTATGAGGCGCTGGAGCTCGGGGACGGTGAGCGCGACCATGCCGCCGTCGACGGGCGCGGTCTGGTCCGCGTCGTCGGGCAGCACCGGGGCCGGAGACCCGGCTTTCATCTTGCGTCACAACATGATGATCAAGGGCGGCCCGCAGCCGTCCGCCAACACCCCCGGCACCCGCGAGCCCGAAGTCCTTGCAGCTCAACGCATCTGACGTAGCGTCACATCACGAAAGACAACTGGAGTACCAGTGAGGCTAGAGGAGCCGAATCAGCTCCATCTCGCCGCTCCGCTTATGTCGGACCATGATTTCGTCGCCGGACGCAAGACAACTGTCAACAAACTCATACAGAGTCAGCGCCCGATTCACGACATCGGTCTTACTCAGGCCCGTACGTTCCTGAGTACTTTTCAGATCATCAGCAGCCCGGGCCACCAGCGCCACCGTGATTCTCTCCGCGACAACCTGCCGTGCAGAACCATCATCGGCTGCCATGCCCCTCATCACATCCTCCGTATCTCCCGGGCTTCAGACCTGCCTCCTCAACCAGGACTATTACGCGCATAGAACAGCTTATCCATGGCGTTCACATGCAAACTATCAAACTTTATTACAGCGTATTGCCAGTGATTATGCAGTAACTTCATGGCTACAGTAGACTACTCACTGTTACGCGAACCCTTGCATCGCTACGACCAGAGCAACGGCGCAGGGGGCAACAACCTTGGAGAGTGGGGGGTCACGATGGGCACGGCTAGGAGGCAACATCGTTCTGCCGGGGGGCTGGATCCTCCGGCGCGTTCCCCGAGGAGGCGTGCGTGCCGCACAAGTCCCTCTCCCAGGTTTCCGGCCCGGGAAGCCAATTTGAAGAACCAACCGCAGCCGCTCATCTGACCATCAGGCTGACCGGGATCGACAGCAGTGTGAGGGTCCCGGCCACGCAGGCCCGTGACCTGATGAGGATCTTCGCCAGCCTCACCGGCCTGACGATCATGGCCGTGATCTGCCCGGCCGTCACCCTCAACGACGCAGGCCACGCACTCTCACCAGGCTGGATTGCTTTCTTCCTCATCTTCGAACTCACGGCCGCGATCATTGTCGCGATATGGCCCTATAGATCCCGCCCATGAACAACGAGCCTGCCAGCCCGCCGAAAAGCATCATCAACGCGTTTATAAGGACATATTGACACTGCCGTACTTACCCGCCCGATGTCACATCGACGGACGGCACGGCACCGGGCGCAGCGGAGAACTGTCCGCCGCCGGTGCACCCGGCCGGGCGCACGGCGGCGGACACATGCGGGCTGACCTGTTCGGCGGGCATCGCCCACGCCCGCATCACCCGCACGCCAGAGACGGGCAGGTAAGGGATCGATTCTACCGGCCGCCGCATCGTCGGAAACTACTCTGACCAGCGATTATTCACAGATTACATATCCGCGACGGGATACTGGGGAATGTTGCTGTCTCGTCTTGGCGAGGCGTAGGAGACTCCCTGATTTTGCTCACAGGGCTGACCGCGGATGCTCGTGAGCTCGGACCGTACCTGGATGCCCGAAGCATGATCGATGCATGAGGAATAACCGCGCTGTGCCTGGTGTCCCCGCATGCTCGTCTCACTCCTTGTCCTTAGCCGCTGCGGGTGCCCCGGCGGTGAGGGCCCGCTCGGCAGCGGCGAGGAGCTCGGCGCGGTCGTGCTGGGTGAGGTGGCCGCCACGCGCCGCCAGCAGCGCCAGGGTGCCGTTCTTGGCGGCCGCGTAGGCCGCGTGCGCGCGGATGATGCCGGCGGGATCGGGCCGGGGGCCGGCAAGGGCGGCGGTGATCGCCTCGTTGATCTCCCGTGACCGGGGCAGCAGGTCCTGGAGTGCGGATCGCGCTGACGGGTCGTTGCCGATCACGTCGACGAGGGCGCGCAGGTCCGCGGTCGTGTCGATCACGGCGCCGAGCAGGTCCCGCACGCCGATCTGGCCGGCGGCGGCGCTGCCGGCCAGGCGGGAGTAGGCGGCGACCGGTTCCTCCAGCAGTGCCCGGAGGATCTCGGTCTTTGACCTGAAGTGGTAGTACAACGCCGCCTTGCTCATGCCGAGCCGGTTCGCGATGTCAGCGACGGACGTGCCGGCGTAGCCCTGCGCGGCGAACAGTTCCTGTGCGACGGCCAGGATCGCGCGGCGCGTGCCCCGCTTGTCAGGGACGCCCCCGGCCTGGCCGCCAGGCTCTCTCGCCTCGGCGATCGGTTCCATCTCCTGCCTTCCCGGCCTGGATCTGCTTAACGACTGGATCTGCTTAACGGGCGGTCGGTAAGCTTGGATCAGTTTACCGTCCGGTCGTTAAGCAGGAGGATAGGGGACTGATGACCCGGGATGAGATGAAAGAGCTGGCGCACCGCATGTACTCAGCGGCCAACGTCGGCGACCTCGACGCGGCCGACAGCATCTTCGCAGCCGGCTTCTGCAGCCACCCGATGGGCACCACCGGCCCCGGAGCGGTCAAGAAGGCATGGGCGGCCATCCGGGAGAAGTACCCGGACCTGCGGGTGTCGGTCGAGGACATGCTCGCCGACGGCGACAAGCTCGCCGTCCGCACGGTCGTGCACGGAACCCCGGCGGACCAGACGGGCGAGCCACGGCCGACCATCATGGAGATCATCCGGATCGCCGACGGCCAGATCGCCGAGCTCTGGGGGGTCACGAACCTCAGCTGGCGCTAACCTGCGGCCACTCAGGACGGATCCAGCTTCGAGGGCCTGCGCGGCGGTCAGGGATCCGTCGCGCAACTCGGCGGACGCCGGGGGCCCGGATATGCCAATCGCTTGCAGCATGCCGATGACCTTGGTCCGCCCTCGCACAACCTGACCGTCCGCTTGCACCCAGTGCAAGTACGGATGCAGCAGCTGCTGGAGCGCGCCCCAATCATGCTTGGCGGTCGCGGCATGCGCGCCTGATGCGACGTCCTCCATCTTGGCATTGTGTCGCACACCG
>Ga0182015_10004398_pt1 | contig 15219 bp, 13 predicted proteins | sample 712P3MmetaG_FD_120478 | JGI IMG/M metagenome (GOLD analysis project Ga0182015, IMG submission 120478) | Permafrost microbial communities from Stordalen Mire, Sweden - 712P3M metaG | ecosystem: Environmental > Terrestrial > Soil > Wetlands > Permafrost | place: Sweden: Stordalen | collected...
GATGCTCGGTCACCGCGTGCAGCTCCTCGCGCAGCTCGCCGTGCAACAGGGCGCTCATGTGCCTTTGCAGCTGCGGCCGCAGCTCGCAGTAGCGGTCGACGAGCAGGTCGCGCGCGAGCGCGTCTGTTGAAGTGGCGGCCTTTTGTCCTTGGTCGTACGTCTCGGCTTTCATCACGGGTTCGATGCCTCTTGCTGGGCTCGGAAACATTGCTTGTCTGTAGAACAGTTCTACACATGAAATATTCCCGGCATGAAATGTCCTAGGTCAAAGGCCTGCGGCTCGGCATTGTGGCAAACCGGCACCGCGGCTGCCGGCACGGCGGACTTGCCCGATGCCGACCTAGGCAAGCTGTGAAGGACAGCTCTGTTGCAGATCTCTACCCGGCGGTGCGCAGGCGGGGATGCTGAGGACGATCTTGCCCAGGTTGGCTCCGGCGGCGAACAGGGCGTACGCCGATTCGACCTCGGCGAGAGGGAAATCCTCATGGCCGGCGCTTCGAGCCGTCCCGCCACGACGACTGGTATGACCTGGCTTTCGACAAGGCGCGCGCCGATCGCCCTCTCCTCGAGCGGGCGGGGCCGCAAGGTGGAGCTGAAGATGCGTGCCCGGCGGCTCATGAGCTGGCGGATGTCGATCTCGGCACGAGCTCCCGCTCCGATCCCGATGGTGGAAAGGCGCGCCCCTATGGCCAGCGACTCGATGTCGGTCTTGAGCTTCGGGGCCCCGACGAGCTCCAGGATCACGTGTTAGGTTCCCGCGCCGGCCAGTTCGCCCTGGTCGAGGGCGACGGCCCCGAACGCCTCGAGAGCACCTCAGTGCCTAGGCGCGCACGCTCGCGACGACGGAGGCTCTCGCGAGGACCCCGAGCTGGACGCCGCCGCCGCCGCCGGCAGTACCGTTCACCAGCAATCGCTCGCCTGGCCTGAGGCTGCACTGGGTGAACAGGGCGTCGTGCGCGACGGTGAACGCCTCGGGGAACCCGCCCGCCTCCATCGGCGAGAGCACGTCGGGCACCGCGATCGCCGTCGGCTCGTGCAGGCTTGCCAGTTCGGCCTGGGCCCCGCCGCTGCCGACGCCCCATGACCCGATCGCCAACGGCAAAGCGCGCCACCCCGGGGCCGACTGCCGCCAGCTCGCCGGCAAGCTCGAGGCCAGGGATGTCCGCCGCGAAGCCCGCAGGGGCCCGGGTAGCGGCCGGCCCGCTGCATCAGGTCAGCGCCGTTCAGGCCGGCTGCCTGGAATCTCGACGAGCACTTCCCGGCTCCGGGCACCGGGTCAGGTCGCTCGGTGAGGAAGGCGGATCCATTTTCGAACACGGCTCCCGCATTGGGCGCGGGCGTACGGGCGGCCCGGGCGGCTCAGGGAGCTGTCAGGCGGGCTGGCCGGCGCCGTAGGCACCGGGAGGGATCGGAGTGTCCATCACGTTCGTCCCGGTCTCTTCTGCCTGGACGACCATGCCATCGCCGATGTACATGACGACGTGGTAGAGGAGAGACGCATTGCCGTAGAAGATCAGGTCACCCGGCTGGAGGTCTGCCATGGAGACGTGCTGGATCTCGTAGTACTGCTCGGTAGCGCCATGGGCGAGCGAGACACCGGCCTGGCCCCAGGCCCACATCGTCAGGCCGGAGCAGTCAAAGCCCTCGCCTGGAGTGGCCCCGCCCCACACATAAGGCACTCCCCTTTGGCTCTGGGCGGCGTTGACGGCCTCGACGGCGTTCTGCCCGGTACCGTCGCCTACGGTCGAGGGCGTGGACGGCGTCGGGGCTTGGGACTGGGTCGAGGTGTCCGGGACTGTGGCCGCAGGCGTTTGCGCAGGTGACGGCACTGCCGGAGCGACTGGTGTGGGCGCGGGTGTGGACTGCTTCAGGGCCGCGGCCGCGGCTGCTGCCTCAGCGGCCTGTCTTTTCGCAGCGGCGGCGAGCGCGGCCGCATAGGCCGCCGCCTGCTCGCGCTGCACCTCGGCCACAGCCTGCGCGAGCTGGCCTTTGACCTGGGACTCCTCGTTGTTCAGCTGGGCCGTGATGGTCTTTTCCTGGGAGACGTCGTTGGCGATCGCCTCCGCGTTGTCCCTGGCTATCTGCTCGGTACGGTCGAGCGTCGCCCTTTCCAGGGTCAAGGAGCGCTGGTTGATGAGAACGGTGGTCTCGGACTCATCGAGGTTGCCTGAGGCCGCTTGCAGGTATGTCTGCTGCATGCCAGCAGTCTGCTCGGAGCCGTTGAAGACCACAGAGAGGCTCTGCGAGGCGCCTCCGGTGACGTACGCCTCGATGGCGACGGCCCGCAGATGCGCCCGGTCCTGGTCAAGGGCGCTTTCCGTTCGGGTTATGGCGGCGGTTGCACTGGCCACCCGCTGCTTGAACACCGTCACGCGGCCCTCGGCTTGGAGATAGCTCTCGTCGAGGATCTGCAGCTGCACGTTGGCGGCCTGGATCTCGCCTGCTATGTACTGCGCTCGCTGCTGCAATGTTGCGACCTGATCGGCACCTGCGGGCGAGCCGGCGAGAACGAGCGGAGTCCCGACCCCGGCAAACAACATGGCAGATACCGCTATCGAGACGACCACGCGGCGCCGCCCCCTCGATCCAGGCGCACCGACCAGGCTCTGCGCAGCCTCAGGCATGAGGCTTCCAGCGGCAGGTCTCACGGATCCGCAACCTAACCCGCCCTGTTAAGGCTTTGCAAGCCCATTTGCCTACAAGCAGGAACGAGCAACTAATGCCTAACACTTGAGATTACAGCGTCGTTACGATAGCGGTTGCATAATTGTTACTGGCCCAATATTGACAGCTAGGTTGACTATATGACCCTGACAGGAGATTTCCCCGCCGGCAAGGATGCAGACGAATACCGAATCGAGCACGATTCAATGGGTGAAGTCCGGGTGCCCAAGAGCGCTCGTTGGGCGGCACAGACGCAAAGAGCCGTCGAGAACTTCCCCATATCCGGCCAACCTGTCGAGCCCGCCCTCATTGTCGCTTTGGCGATGATCAAAGGTGCCGCCGCGACTGTGAATGCGGAGATGGGCACGATCGGCGCAGACGTCGCCGCAGCCATCGCCGAGGCAGCCAATGAAGTGGCAGATGGTCGCCATTTTGAGCAGTTCCCGATCGACGTCTTCCAGACGGGCTCAGGCACGTCCACGAACATGAACATGAATGAAGTGCTGGCCAATCTGGCCAGCGAGCGACTCGGCCAAGATGTCCGGCCCAACAACGAGCCGAACGCCTCACAGTCGTCGAACGACGTGTTCCCCTCCGCTATCCACCTCGCGGCGGCGCTCGGCATTGTCGGCGAGCTGATCCCGGCCCTCGAGCATCTCGCATCCGCCTTGCGCGCAAAGCAGGACGAGTTTGCCGGCATAGTCAAATCTGGCCGGACCCACCTAATGGACGCCACCCCGGTCACCCTCGGCCAGGAGTTCGGCGGATATGGGTCCGCGATCGAGCACGGCGTCGAGCGGCTCGAAGCCGCTCTGCCCCGGGTGGGGGAATTGCCGCTAGGAGGCACTGCCGTCGGCACAGGGCTTAACGCGCAGCCGGGCTTCGCCAAAAAGGTGATCGAGCTGCTGGCGACGGGAACCGGACTGCCGCTTGTCGAGGCCCGCGACCACTTCGAGGCCCAGGGCTCGCGCGACGCGCTGGTAGAGGCATCCGGTGCGCTCCGCACGATCGCGGTCTCGCTCTACAAGCTCGCCAACGACCTGCGCTGGATGTCGTCTGGACCGCGGTGCGGCCTCGGCGAGATCCACCTGCCCGACTTGCAGCCCGGTTCGTCGATCATGCCGGGCAAGGTCAACCCGGTCGTCCCCGAGGCCGTCTGCCAGGTCGTGGCCCAAGTTGTCGGCAACGACGCCGCGGTCGCCTTCGGTGGCGCGGCGGGCAACTTCGAGCTCAACGTGATGCTGCCCGTCATCGGCAGCAACCTCCTTGAGTCGATCCGTCTCCTCGCTTCGGTGAGCCGTGTGCTGGCCGACAAGTGCATCTCGGGAATCGTGGCCGACGAGGATCGCTGCCGCTCCTATGCCCTCTCGTCGCCCTCGATCGTCACGGCGCTCAACCCCTACATCGGCTACGAGCAGGCCGCCAAGGTCGTGAAGACGGCGGTCGCGGAGGGCAAGGACCTTCGAACCGTCGTGTTGGAGATGGGCCTTCTCAGCGAGGAGGAGGTCGACCGGGCTCTCGACGTGCTCGCCATGACCAAGGGCGGGGTCGTCGGCTGAGCTGAGCCGCGGCTGACCTCGCCTTAGGCGAGCCCCGCCGGCACTGGTCCGGCGAAGCGGGGATAGCGTCGCTTCGGTGCATCCCATCGAGCGCCTACGGTGGATCGCCCTCGCGCATGACGAGGCAGCCACGACGCTCGCCGCGGAGGCGGCCTGGACGATCTCCGAGCTGGCCGCGGAGGAGCCGGCCGCAGTCGTGACCGCCTGCCGGCGCCTCGTGGAGTCCCACGTCACCGCAGGGCCCGTCTGGTGGGTGGCCGCCACCCTGCTTACGGCGGCCGATCCCGATGCGGCGGCGCGGCGGGCCGTCGACGAGCTGCTCTCGGACCCGACCGCCGACCTTCTCGCCGAGGTGCTCAACGAGCGCCTTGTGCCCGACGCGGCCGTGGTCGTTGCCCGTCCTGGCGAGACGGCGCTCGAGGCCCTTTCCCAGGTGCCCTTGGCGGCCGTCCGCCTCTTCGGCTCGGCGCCGGGACGCCGTGCCGAGCGGCGTCGGCTCGGAGGCAGCGCACGGGCGGCGGGCGGCTTCGATCCCGAAGAGTCCGAGCAGGCGGTGCAAGAAGCGGCCGTTGTGCTCGTGGAGGCGCTCGCAGCTGGTCGGGCGGGCGTAGTCGTGGTTGCCGGCACAAGCCACCTCGTCCAAGCCGCCTGCGACGCCTCGGTACCGCTCTGGGCGGTCGTCGGTGCGGGTCGCGTGCTGAATGCCCAGCTTCTCGACGAGATGCTGCGGCGCGCCGATGGGGACGTCGAGCTCGTCGGGCCCTCTTCCATCGAGGCCGTGATCGGACCGGCTGGCCTCGGGACGCCCGCAGAGGGGCTCGGTCGCCAGGCCTGCCCGCCCGCGCCCGAGCTGCTCGTGCGCGCCGGTTAGGTAGCCGTGCCGGGGAGGTTGCACCCCGGTGATGGCCGGATCGAAGGGGCGTCGTCCTGGGCGTCGGTGAGCGCGCCCGCGAGCCAGTGGGCTCCGAGAGCTGCCCCGCCGCAGGCAAGGACGAAGAAACCGAGCAGGTACCGGCCGAGGCCGGCGCCGATGGCGGCTCCCGAGATGGCGGGGCTCACGATGTTGGCAATTGTGAAGCACATTGAGGAGGCGGCGAAGTAGCGACCCCGCAGTGCCGGCGGGGCGAGGTCGTTCACGAGCGGGCCGTTGATCGGGCTCAAGAAGACTTCTCCAGCGGCGAACACTACCGGGGTCACGATGACGAGGGCCACCGATGCGGCCGAGCCCGGCACGAGGCCGGCGATGCCGAGCACGACCCAGGAGAGCCCGAACGCGGCCGCCACCAGCTCGAGGCCGGTCGTGCGCCTCATGCGGCCGCACAGCCGCAGGCCAAGAGGCTGAGACAGCACGATGAAGGAGGTGTTAGCGGCATAGGCGATCGCGATCGTGCCCGGTCCGGCTTTGGCCACTGTGGTCGCGAATCCCACAAAGCCGGTGTTCAAAGCCGCGTAGCCCGCCACCATGAGCACGGTCATCGTCACTGCGTAGCGGCGGAACAAGTCGTCGGCGAAGACCGCCCGGTACCCGCCCCGGGGGGCGTTCTCGTAAGGCCCGGCCTCCTCGGGCTCCGGCGCCTTGGCGTCGTCGTGCCTTGACTTGAAGGCGACCTTCGGCAAGAGCGCCAGAGCCGCCACGACCACGAGGTTCGAGGTCCCGTCGATGAGGTAGATGGCGACGAAGCTTCCCGGGTCGCGCACGTGCACGACGAGACCGCCGATGACAGCTCCCATCCCGAGGCCGAGGTTCAAGAGCTGGAAGTTACGCGCGAACGCGAGGCGGCTGATGGGCTCGTCGCCGACCATCACCCCCAAAAGGGCGTTCCACGTCGGCCAACCCGCGGCCTGGCCCAGCCCGTAGACGAACATCGCCGGCACCGCCGTCAGGCTGCTGTGGATGGTGGCGAGGGCGACGATGCCGAGCCCTTCTACCGAGAGTGCCACGAGCAGCACTATCCGGGCACCGAAACGGTCGACCAGGGAACCGGCCCAGGGCCCGACCGGCAGCGCGAGAACTGCCATGCCTCCGATCAAGACACCCGAGATCCCAAGGGGAATGTGCCGGACCTGGTGGAGGTAGATGACGAGGAAGGGGAGCGTCAGTCCCCCTCCGATCGCCGACACGAAACTCGCCGCGAGCAGGACGCGCAGGCTAGACGGGAGGCGACTCGGGGCCACAGCGCCATCCTCGCGCCCGTGCCCGGCCCCTGAGCCTTCCTGGCGGGCGGGGGAGTAGCTTCACTGCCATGGGTGAGATGATCGAGTTTGCCAGCAACGGTTCGACTGACCCGGGGTACCTGGCCCTACCCTCTGCGGGCGACGGGCCGGGCGTCGTGGTGATCCAGGAGTGGTGGGGACTTGTTGACCACATAAAAGACGTCTGCGACCGTTTCGCGGCCGAGGGCTTCGTCGCTCTTGGTCCAGACTTGTACCACGGAGCCAAGACCGTCGAGCCGGACGAGGCCGCGAAGACGATGATGGCCCTTCGTCTCGACAAGGCCGGAAAGGACCTGAGCGGCGCCGTCGACGAGGTCGCGAGCCGCTCGAGCGGGGGCGGGGTCGGAGTCGTGGGGTTCTGCATGGGTGGCGGCCTCGCCCTCATGCTCGCGTCGCAGCGACCGGACAAGGTGCGAGCCGCCGTGCCCTTTTACGGAGTCGTTCCCTGGGAAGGCGCCCAGCCCGACTACTCGGCGCTGACCGGCGCGGTACTCGGCCATTTCGCGGAACTGGACCACTCGGCGAGCCCCGAGGCCGCGAGAGCGCTCGGCCAGACGCTCAAAGACTCCGGGAACGTCGATGTGGAATTGCACGTCTATCCCGGCGTCGACCACGCCTTTTTCAACGACACCCGCCCGGAGGTCTATGACGCGGAGGCCTCCGCGCTCGCCTGGCAGCGGACGATCCAGTTCCTCCACTCGCGAATCGGTTGAGCTCGTGACGGTGAAGGTAGTCGAGCGCTACCTCGCCCTCGGGCTGGCGATGGACCGTCACATTGACGGCCTTGTGGACGCCTACTACGGGCCGAAGGCGATCGCGCAGCGCGTAGCTGCGGCGCCCATCGTCCCGCCCGAAAGCCTCGTGGCCGAGGCACGGTCGCTGCTGGCGGCCGTCGACGCGGGCGAGGCGCTCGGCGACCCGCAGGCCGAGGGCGAGGAGGTGCCTGTCGTCGCCGACGCGGGCAAGGACGCCTTGCGCCGTCACTACCTTCGCTCCCAGGTGAAAGGGCTGCTCACCACCTGCCGCAAGCTCGCCGGGGAGACGATCCCGTATGCCGACGAGGTCGAGTTCTGCTACGGGGTGCGGCCCCGCCGCTTCCCCGAGGAGGAATTCGAGGCGGCGCACCGCCGCCTCGAGCAGGTGGTCCCCGGCAGCGGGCCGCTAGCCGAGCGTTACGTCGCCTGGCGAGAGGCCCAGGCCGTGCCGGCGGACCGGCTCGAAGCCGCCGTCTCTTCTCTCGCCGAGGACCTGCAGGCGCGCACGGCGACGCTTTTCGGGTTGCCAGAAGGCGAGCGCGTCGATTTCGGACTTGTCGCCGACAAGCCCTGGGCGGGCTTCAACTACTACCTCGGGGGCCTTCGCTCGAGAGTCGAGATCAACACCGATCTCCCCGTGCTCTCGACCTCGCTCGGCCAGCTCGTGGCGCACGAGGCCTATCCCGGTCACCACACCGAGCGCGTCCGCAAGGAGGTCGGCCTCGTCCGTCGCCACAAGTGCTGGGAGGAGTCGATCGTCCTTATCGGGACGCCGGAGAACCTCGTTGCTGAGGGACTGGCAGACCTCGGCCTCGAGGTCGTGATGTCCCCCCGCCCCGACGACGTGGTCGCCGAGCACCTGCGACCGCTCAAGATCTCCTACGACCGAGACGTCGTCGCGGTTGTGAGACGCGCCGGACAGGCCCTCGACGGGGTACGGGCGAACGCGGCCTTCCGTCTCTGGGAGGACAACGCGGACCCCGACACCGTCGCCGCCGAAGTGGCGCACTGGGGCCTGACCACCTTGAAAAGGGCGCAAAAGCAGGTCGAGTTCCTCCTCCACCCGACATGGCGCGCCTATATCTCGTGCTACGTCGAGGGCTTGCCCCTATGCCGGGCGTTCGTGGCCGGCGACCCCAGCCGGTTCGCCCGTCTCGTGACCGAGCAGCTCACGCCCCAGGACCTCCTCGACCGGGCGCCTCCGGCCCGTTAGGGCGCTCCGGGCTCCCGGCCGGACGCGCGGGGTGGTAGTACGACTCGGACGAGTGCGGCCACCCACCTCGAGGGCTCCGCCCGCCGGACCCAGACTTGAGCCATGTTCCGCGCCCGGCGTCCTTCGAGGTCCGCTCGCATGAGCCAGGGGCTCCAGGTCACCATGTACCGCTTCCGGGCCAGCTTCAAGCGCCGCTTGGGCGGCTACGCGAGCGTTGTGCTGTTGATCGCGCTGATCGGCGGGGTCGCCATGGGATCGACTGCAGCCGGAAGGCGGACCCAGTCGTCCTACCCGGCGTTCCTTGCAGCCAGCAACCCCTCCGATATGACCGTGTCGGTCTTCTCCCCGAACGGAGGCGGTGCGGTCGCGCCCTTGACGGCTGGGATCCATAGGCTGGCGGATGTAAAGCGCGTCAGGACGGTCGTCGCGCCCGAGGTCGTGCCCCTCGCCTCAAACGGCGCCCCGCGGCTTGGCACCTTGGGGGACGTGACTGTCGTCGGCAGCCTGGACGGGATGTTCGCCGACCAGGACCGTCCCGCCATCGTCAAGGGTCGGCTGGCCGATCCGAGCCGGGTCGACGAGATGGTCATGACCACCAGTGCCGCCCGGCTGCTCGGGGTCCATCTTGGCGAAGTCGTGCCGATGGGTTTCTACAGTGCCGCCGAGACGTCCCAGCCGGGCTTCGGCTCCGCGAGCGTGCGGCCCCGGCTCAAGTTCCGAGTCAGGCTCGTCGGTATCGCCTTGCTCAACAACGCCGTCGTCCAAGACGACATCGACCGCGCCTACGGCTTTGTCATTCTCACCCCGGCGCTGATCCGCGACGTCGTGGCCGTGTCGCCGTCCGCGGCGCCGCCGATCGGCTACGCGTTGCAGCTCTACCGGGCCGGGCCGCAGATCCCGAGGATCGAGCAGGAAATCGTTGGTCTCTTGCCGCACGGCGCCACCTCGGAGTTCCACCTCACCTCGCGGGTCGTCACCGAGGTGGAGCTCGCCATCAAGCCCGAATCGGTCGCGCTCGGAGGGTTCGGGGTGATCGCAGCCCTGGTCTGCCTAGTCCTTGGGATCCAGGCCGTCTCCCGCCAGCTGCGCTACTGCGAGGACGACCGCGAGGTAATGCGCGCTCTCGGAGCCGGCCCGGCGCTGACGGCGGGAGACGGGCTGATCGGAGTGCTCGCCGCAGTGACGCTGGGGGCCGCCTTGGCATTCGGCGTTGCCGTGGCTTTGTCCCCGCTCGCGCCCATCGGGCCGGTTCGGGCCTTTTACCCAGGGGGCGGCGTCGACCTGGACTGGACCGTGCTCGGCACGGGACTGGCCCTGCTCGTGGTGGTGCTCGGTGCCGCTGCGATAGTCATCGCCTTGCGCTCTGCCCCCCATCGCAACGCCGGCGCCCGGCAAACTCCGACGCGAAGCTCCAGCCTCGCCCGGGGAGCCGAATCGGCCGGGATACCGGTAGCAGGCGCCGTCGGGGTGCGTTTCGCCCTCGACTCGGGGCGGGGCCGCACCGCCGTGCCGGTGCGTTCCGCGCTGGCGGGCACGGTGCTCGCGGTGGCAATGGTGGTCGCCTCGCTCACCTTCGCCAGCAGCCTGCAGACCCTCGTCTCGCACTCGTCCCTTTATGGATGGAACTGGACCTATGCCCTCGACCCGACGAACAACGTGCCCGCCCAGGCCCTGAAGCTCCTCGCGCATGACCGCGACGTCGCCGCGTGGAGCGGGTTCGACTACAACAACCTCGACGTCAACGGTCTGAGCGTGCCCGTGCTGTTCGCCCGTGCGCCTCACGAGGCCGTGTCCCCGCCGATCCTGACCGGGCACGGTCTCGAGGCCGCCAACCAGATCGTCATGGGCGCGGCGAGCCTCGACGCGCTGCAGGTTCACGTCGGCGAGTGGGTGTCGGTGAGCTACGAGTCCGCCGCCGACGCACCGTTTTACATACCGCCGACACGACTGTTGATCGCAGGCACGGCCACGTTCCCCGCCGTCGGCTACGAGAGCCTCGTTGCGGACCACACCTCTATGGGCACTGGGGCGATGTTGTCCGAGGCCATCTTCCCGTCGGCGTTCCAGCGCGCCATAGGGAGCCCGGACCCGAACCTGAACGGCCCGGAACTGGTCTTCGTGCGGATGAAGACCAATGTCAGCGCGACAGCCGCGAGCGCCGACATGGGAAGGATCGCGGCGGTGGCCGACAAGGTCTTTGCCGCCGACCCCCATGCGCAGAGCAACAACGTCATCGTCCTCGGTGTCCAGCGCCCGGCGCAGATCGTGAACTACCGCAGCATCGGCTCCACTCCGGTCATCCTTGCCGCGGGCCTCGCGGCAGGGGCGCTAATCGCCCTCGGCCTCACGCTTGCCGCGTCGGTGCGCCGGCGCAGGCGGGACCTGGCGCTCTTGAAGGCCCTCGGTTTCACCGAGGGCCAGCTTTCAGCCGCCGTGGCCTGGCAGGCGACGGTCACCGCCGTCATCGGCGCCGTCGTGGGCATCCCGCTCGGCATCGTCGTCGGTCGCCAGTTGTGGATCGTGTTCGCCCGCAATCTCAACGCCGTGCCCGACGCGACGGTGCCCGGCTTGTCGGTTCTCCTCGTGGCTGCCGGTGCCCTCGTGTTTGCCAATTTCGTCGCCGCCCTGCCCGGCCGGAGCGCGGCCCGCACCCCGACGGCGCTGGTACTGCGGACCGAGTGAGCCAGTCGCCCTCCCCGCCGGTCGTCTCAGGCCTTCCCGGGCTCGGGCATAGGCGCTCGCCCGGGCGGGGACCTCGCCGTACCATCAGTGCCGTGTCCGAGCGCTCCCGCAGCCTGCCCCGCCGTTCTTGCCTCTCGGTCCCAGGCTCGAGTGCCCGCTTTTTGGAGAAGGCACCGAGCGTCCCGGCTGATATGACGCTGCTCGACTTGGAGGCCTCAGTGGCACCTCCCGAGAAGCTCTCCGCGCGGGCCCTGGTCACCGCCGCGATCCGCGACCAGGACTGGGACGACCGCGTCCTATGCGTGCGCCTCAACGGGTGGGGTTCGCGTTGGACCTACGGCGACGCTATAGATGTCGTCTCCGGCGCGGGTGCCAGGCTCGACGAGGTCATGTTGCCGAAGGCCCAGTCGGCAGCCGAGGTGATCGCGCTCGACCTGCTCCTTGCCCAGGTGGAGCAGAACTGCGGTCTGCCCGCCGGCCACATCGGCATCGAGGCCCAGATCGAGACCGCCCGGGGGCTCATCAACGTCGAGGAGATCTGCGCCGCTTCCCCCCGGCTCGAGGCGATCGTGTTCGGGCCGGCGGACTTCGCAGCCTCGATCGAGATGCCGGTCCTCACCGGCGGGGTCCAGATCGAACAGTATCCCGGCGACCACTTCAACTACGTGTTCAGCAAGATCTTGATGGCCGGGCGGGCAAACCGGCTCCAGGTCATCGACGGCCCGTTCCTAAAGATCCGCGAGCCCGAACTGTTGCGCGACTACGCCCAGCGTGCCCGTTCGCTCGGCTACGACGGCAAGTGGGCCCTGCACCCTGACCAGGTCGCCGTCTTGAACGAGGTGTTCTCGCCCACCCAGGAGCAGTTCGACAGGGCATGGGCGATCCTCGAGGCCTACAAGGCCGCTACCGACCAGGAGCTCCGGGGGGCTGTCATGTTCGGCGACGAGATGATCGACGAAGCCAGTCGCAAGATGGCGCTCAAGTTCGTCGCCCGAGGCGAGCGCGCCGGCCTCAAGGCATCCCTGCGGGACGGGGCCTGAGGCCCCGCCGAGCGCCAGACCACAAGGCCACCGGGTCCGTCCAAGATGCCCGAGCTTCCCCAGATGCAGGCGCTTGCCGAGCGACTTGACGCCGCGATAGCGGGGGCGAGGATCGAACAGGTCGAAGCCCTCGGCTTTTCCGGCCTGAAGACCGTGCTCGCGCCCGGCCAGGGGATCGAAGGCGACGAGGTGCTCGGCGTCGGGCGGAGAGCCAAGTACCTCGTGCTCCGCCTCTCCTCGGGCCGCCGCCTGCTCGCCCACCTGTCCCAGGCGGGCCGGCTGGACATAGAGGTGCCCGCCAAGCACACAAAGCCCCGGGGCTCGGTCGTCCGGCTCGTGCTCAGCAACGGCACGGGCGTGCTGGTGCGCGAGCACGGCCACGAGCGCAAGGCGGGCTGGTGGGTGCTCGCGCCGGGAGAGGAAGGCCCTCTCGCGGGGCTCGGTCCCGAGCCTGACGAGGAGGCTTTCGAGCAGCTCTTTATGACGAGCGACGAGACCCGGCACCTGCACACCCTGCTTCGCGACCAGCGGTTCGTGGCGGGCGTAGGCCGCGGCTATGCCGACGACGCCTTGAACCGGGCAGGGCTGTCCCCGTTCTCGCCCCTCAAGTCGCTCAGCACCGAAGACCGCAGGCGGTTGGTGGACGGTGTCCGCTCGGTGATGGCACAAGGGCTCGAGTCCGAGCGCAAAAGGTCAGGCGGCCTGTCTGAGCCGAAGCTCGGCTCGGCCTTCTCCGTGCACAATCGGGCCGGCCAGCCGTGTCCGGCCTGCGGCGAGACCCTGCTCCGGGTCTCCTATGACTCGCACGAGGTCGTCTACTGCGCCCGATGCCAGACCAACGGCCGCCGGCTCGCTGACCGGCGCCTGTCGCGGCTGTTGAAATGACCACCCGCCGACTGCTGGTCGCGGCTCGCGGTTAGGGTGCTGCGCGAGCGGTCCCACCGGGCCCTCGCAGGCGGGCGACCTCGCCCGCCGCAGGTCCAGAAGGAGACCACGTGACAGTTGGTGAGAAGGTCCTGCACTTCCAGGACAAACACGTCGACCTCGACGCTCTCGAGGCCAAGATCGAGGAGTACCTGAAAGCCGACGGCTTTACGACCCAGCGGTCCGCTGACAGCGACCACGGAACGGTCATTCAGGCCAAAAAGGGAGGCTACCTGGCCGCGGTGATCGACGCCGACCGTGCCTTGAGCTTCCTCGTCTCGGGCACGCCAGAGGACTGCGTAGTGCGCATCGGCATCGGCAAGTGGCTTCAGCACCTCGCCGTCGCGGCCGTCGAGACCCTGCTCCTGTCCGACCTGTTCCTCGTCCTAGACGTGGCCGAGTCGGTATGGAACATCGAGATCGAGGACAAGATCGTCAAGCAGATCGAGGCCTTCGTCGGCTGACAGCGCCGGGCGAGAGGGCCGCTCGGCCTCAGGCCCCGAGCATCTCGACGAACCGCGATGTGAACAGGTACGCGTCCCCGGGCCAGCGCGCCGACAGGTAGTGGCCGTCGCGCACGACGAAGGCGGCCCGGTCGTCGCTCGCTGTCCCCCGTCGGAAAAGCACCCGGGGACCGCGTTCCAGCTTCGAGCTGTCCGAAAGCGCCGCGCGGACCTCGTCTTCGACATAGCTGGGGTAGGTGCGGTAATACCGCCCGAGCTTCCACCCTGTGAGCCAGAAGGCGCTGCGCTCCATGTACTTGGGAAGGCATGTCGTCGAGCAGTCGGCGATGACGCTCCGGCCGGAGGCGACATCGGTGGTCCTCGCCAGCACGAGCACGCCGTGGCAGATCGCGCCCACCGGTCGCCCGAGCGCCCAGAAGGCGGCGACTTTCGACCGGACCGCCTCGCTGTCTAGGTGCTGGCGCATCCCGGGCGCGTGCCCGCCGGCAAGGAGCAAGCCGTCGAAGTCTTCTGGGTCGACCTCGGCCCAGGGGACCGGGGAGCGGAACTCGGGGGCGTCCGACATGTCCCGGTAGAGGGCCTTCGCCTCCGGCGCGGCACCGAGCCGTCCGAAGACGACGCCGCTCAAAAGCCGCGGGTCACAGACAGCCGCCGCACCCTGCTCGGTGGTGAAGACGACCTCGTGACCGGCCGCGCTCAGCCCGGCCCAGGCGACAGCGACCTCGGTCGTGTCGAAGTCCCGGTCGGGGAGCGGTATGAGGACTTTCTTGCGCGCCCCGGCAGTGGCCGCGCCGTCTGTCACCAAGACTCAGGCTAGTGGCGGCCCGGGCGAGGCTCCGGGGCGGCCCGGCCGATGACGGTCACGAGCGGGGGCAGCACGACAGAGGCGTCCTCGGGATCCACCTCGGTGAGCTGCTCGAGATAGCTAGCCACCGGTCCGGGCCCGGCTCCGGCGGGAGCTTCGGCCCAGGCGTCGACCAGTTCGAGCCCGAGCCCGCGCACGAGCCCGGGCAGGAGAGCCCCGATGTCGGAGTGCCGCGCGTCGGGCATCGACATCGCCACGGCGTCGATGCGCCCCGCAGAGGTGATTGGCTCCTGAACGAGCAGGTAGCCGCCTGGGCGGAGCGCGGCGACCATGCGGGCGAGGACGGCCCGGGGCTCGAGCACGTGCAGCAACAAGAAACGGCAGTAGGCGAGGTCGACGCTTTCGGGCAGAGCCAGGTCCTCCCCGGCCTGGGTGATTGCGATTACCTGGGCTCCTCCGGCAGCCGCGGCGGCCGCAGCAACGTCGTCACGAGCGCGCGGATCGCTGTCGACGGCATAGACGCGCCCAGAGCGGCCGACTAGCTGCGCGAGCGCAACAGAGACGTCACCTGCCCCGGCGCCGACGTCGACACAGCTCCATCCCGCCGCGAAGCCCACCCGCTCGAGGGCCGTCGCGAGCGAGCGGCGGTATATGTCGTTTCGCAAGCCGAGCTTCGCCATCGACACGACGGTACCCGGCCGGGACAGCTCGGCGTTTCCTTGCCGGGCTAGGTTTGGCTCCGTGCGAGCGACGATGATGCTTTGTGACGCGGCCCAGGTGGCAGACGGCAAGCTCTACATCCTCGGTGGGGGATGGAGCCTCATCGGGCCCGACCCGATGCCGTCCGCGATAGCCATAAAGGTCGACGTCGGATGGCACGAGGCGGGGCGACCGCACCA
>Ga0182015_10004400_pt1 | contig 15214 bp, 14 predicted proteins | sample 712P3MmetaG_FD_120478 | JGI IMG/M metagenome (GOLD analysis project Ga0182015, IMG submission 120478) | Permafrost microbial communities from Stordalen Mire, Sweden - 712P3M metaG | ecosystem: Environmental > Terrestrial > Soil > Wetlands > Permafrost | place: Sweden: Stordalen | collected...
ACGAACTGTACGAAGTTGAAACGCTGGGCACGCTCACGCCGAAACCTGTAGCGCTCGACGAACTGGAAGCCGGCGACGTCGGCTTTGTGGTCGCAAATATCAAGGACGTAGCGGATGCGCGCATGGGCGACACGCTGACGGATGCGGGCCGCGCGGCTCCCGCGCTGCCGGGATTTGAAGAAATCAAGCCGATGGTGTTCGCGGGACTGTTCCCTGTGCTGGCCGACGATTACGAGCCGTTGCGCGACGCTTTGGGCAAATTGAAACTGAATGATGCGGCATTTTTTTACGAGCCGGAAAATTCGGCGGCGCTGGGATTTGGTTTTCGCTGCGGATTTCTGGGCTTGCTGCACATGGAAATCGTGCAGGAACGGCTGGAGCGCGAATTCGGGCTGAACCTGATCACTACGGCGCCGAGCGTGCGCTACCAGATTACCCGCGTGACCGGCGAAGTGATCGAAGTCGACAGTCCCGCGAAATTTCCTACCCCCAGCGAGATCGCAAAAATCGCCGAACCCATCATCAAAGCCATGATCATCACCAGCGACGATTCGGTCGGCGGAATTCTGCAGCTTTGCCAGGACAAACGCGGGACGCAAAAAGGATTCGAGTATTTGTCGCCGACGCGCGTGATGCTTACCTACGAGTTGCCGCTGAACGAAATCGTGCTCGACTTTTATGACCGCCTGAAAAGCGTTTCGCGCGGCTACGCTTCGCTCGACTATCATTTGGCGGGCTACGTCGAATCGGATCTGATCAAGCTCGACGTCTTGGTTGGCGGCGAGCCGGTCGACGCGCTGTCGATGATCTGCCATCGCGAACAATCGTACGAGCGTGGCCGCGAGCTGGTTTCACGGCTGCGCAAACTGATTCCCCGCCAGATGTTCGAGGTGCCGATCCAGGCGGCCATCGGCAGTCGGGTGATCGCGCGCGAAACGGTCGCGGCGATTCGCAAAAACGTTCTGGCCAAATGCTACGGCGGCGACATTTCCCGCAAACGCAAACTCCTCGAAAAACAAAAAGAAGGCAAGAAGCGCATGAAGCGCGTAGGCCAGGTGGACATCCCCCAGGAAGCTTTTCTGGCGGTCCTCAAAGTAACGTCTACTGGCGACGAAGAATAGCGTTCTCTTCGGCTGCTAAGACTTCGTTCGTCGTTGATTCTTTGTCTGGTCGCCCCCAGACGGTCTCCACTTTCCAGCCCCGGAGGAGTAAAATCTGTTTAAGGTGGCGACATGACTAAACCAACCCAATTTCTGACCAACAAAGAGGGTGAGAAGGTCGCGGTGGTCATCAGCATCGACGAGTACAAAAAACTCTGCGACCAGCTGGAAGAGTCGGACGAGATTCGTGCGTTTGATGAAGCTGAGGCATCAAAGGAAACCGCTGTGCCATTTGTGCGAACAAACCCTGAGTCGCACCTGCCTAAGCGAACTACAAAGTTCTTGTCCTCCGCGCGCCAGGAAAGAGCTGGATGCGCTGCCCTCGAGACAGTGCCAAGACGTTGAAATCAAGATCGACGAACTCCAAGAGAATCCAAGGCCACCCGGCTGTAAGAAACTGACGGGCCGCGAAGGTTGGCGGATTCGCTTCGGCAGCTACCGGATCATCTACAAAATCGACGACGACGCGAGGACCGTCACAGTGGTTGACGTTGGCCACCGTCGCGAGATCTATCGCTCGTCTCATTTTTCGGTCTTCCCTTTTACTTCTGTAGATAGGCGGCCATGGTGGAGTTGCAGGGCTACTGCGTCGCCTATGGATACTTGGGTGGCGTCGCGGAGGATGTTGCCGGCGGCGTCGGTGGCTATGGCGTAGCCGCGTTCGAGAGCGCGCAAGGGGCTGCGTTCTTCGAGTTGCAGGCGGAGACGATCCAACCGATCGCGTTTGATGCGGAGCAGGCGCTCGGGGCGAGCGGCCAAGTGCGAGCCGAGTTTTTCCAGGCGCAAACGCAGGGTGGCGATCTTCATCCTAAAGTCGAAGGAAACGATGCGGAGATGAGCGGCGGTGTAACGCTTGCGGCCGCGCTCAAGGTTGGCGCGGAGGAGTTGGGCGAGGCGCGCGGTCATTTCGTCGGCGCGCTGGCGTTGCTGGCGGAGGAGATCGAGGGGGCGGCGGAAGCCGCGGCGGCCGGCGAATTCGTGGACGCGGCGGCTGAGAACGAGGATGCGGTAGCGCATCTGATCGGTGAGGGCGCTGCGCAGGTCGGCTACGTGTTTGTCGAGTTCGCGGCGCGTTTGGACCACGAGTTCAGCAGCTGCGGAAGGCGTTGAGGCGCGGACGTCGGCGACGAAATCGGCGATGGTGAAATCGGTTTCGTGGCCTACGCCGGAGATTACCGGGATTTTCGATTCGGAGATGGCGCGGGCGACAACTTCTTCGTTGAAAGCCCACAAGTCTTCTAGCGAGCCTCCTCCTCTGGCTACGATCAATACATCCACGCTCTGCTGGCGATTGAAGTATTGGACCGCGCGGACGATTTCGGCGGCGGCGCCATCGCCTTGCACGCGGACGGGATAGAGCGTGAGGTGGGCGTTGTGAAAACGGCGCCGAAGAATGCGAACTACGTCGCGGACGGCGGCGCCGGTCGGCGAAGTGACGAGGCCGATGCAGCGTGGAAGGAGCGGGAGAGGCTTTTTTCTTTCGGCGGCGAAGAGGCCCTCGGTTTCGAGCCGCTTCTTGAGCTGGTCGAAGGCGAGTTGTAGCGCGCCGAGACCTACGGGTTCGATGCTTTCGATATAAATCTGATATTCGCCGCGAGTTTCGTAGACGCTGACGGAACCACGAACGGTTACGTGCAGGCCGTTTTCGGGGCGGAACTTCATCAGGCGGAGTTGATTCTTGAAGCAGACGCCGCGTATCTGGGCGCGGTCGTCTTTGAGGGTGCAGTACATGTGGCCGGATTGTGGGAACTGGCAGTTAGAGAGTTCGCCTTCGACCAGGATGTCGGTGAAGTTGCGGGTCAAGAGGTCGCGGATTCTTCCGGTGAGCTCGGAGACGGAGTGGACGCGGCGTTCGGGTAGGAGGTTAAAGGTTAGCTGGCTCATGGTTTGGGACTGATGCGAGGGGATACACCCCGGTGTTTTCGTAAGAGTGGCAAGCAAAGGAGTTAGGTGGAGCGAGGTCTGTAAGAGTGGCAGGGAAAGGAGTTACGAAGAGAGCGGTTTGCGGATGAGCGTAAAAGAGTGGGTAGGTTTGAGGGCGGGAGGGTTGTTTTCGAGGTAACACGCGGAAGATTACCATATAGATAGCAGGGTGTCAAGGGGAATCTGGGGGGAAAGGCGGATTGACCACGGGGGCACGGAGACCACGGAGGAAAGAGTGGAGAAAGGCTAAGGGCGGATTGGCCACAGAGGCACAGAGACACAGAGGAAGGCGGGAAGGAGCGGGGGACGGCTGGATTGGCCACGGAGGCACGGAGACCACGGAGGAAAGCGGGGAGGATGGGGAAAGATTAATTTGGGGGGATGGCTGGGTGGGGATGGGTGGGCACGGGCTGACGTTTTGGGTTTGGGTGGATTGGGATTTGAACCCCGCCCTCTGAAGAGCGAGACATTCGGCGATTGGCCCAAAGCCGGCGACCTTTGCTGAGGGCGCCTAAAGGTTCGGTGCGGGGTGGGTTTGCAGGGCTTCGGTTAGGGCTTGGCCTAGGTCGTCCATTGTTGAGGGTTTTAGGATTATTCGGCGGATGCCTAGTTTTAGGGCGAGGGTTTCTTCTTCTGGGCGGACGTAGCCGGAGGTTAGCAGGACTGGCAGGTCGGGACGGATTGCAAGGAGTTGACGGACCAGATCGAAGCCGGACATACGGGGCATGGAGAGGTCGGTGACTGCGGCGGCGAAGAAGTCTGGGCGAGCACGGAAATCTTCCAGTGCGGCGGCGGCATCGACGTGGCCGGTGACTTGATAGCCGAGACGCTGGAGGAAGAGGGTGCCAAGCACGACGAGGCCTTCTTCGTCATCGACGTAGAGAATGTTTTCCTGGTGTCCGGCGTGGGCGGTGGGGGCGCGGACTGGGACTGGGGCGATGGAGGAAGCGGAAGCGGCCACGGAGGGGAAATAAAGAAGGAAGGAGGTTCCCTGACCGAGCTGGCTGTAGACGGAAATGGCGCCGCCGTAACTGGTGACAATGCCGTGAACGACGGAAAGACCCAGACCGGTGCCCTTGCCAACAGGCTTCGTGGTGAAAAAAGGATCAAAGACGCGATTCAGAATGGCGCGATCCATGCCGCTGCCACTATCACTCACGGAAATGCAGATGTAGGGGCTTACGTGCAAATCGCGAGTAGCGAGGCAGTCCTCCAGGGAGACATCGCGGTGATAGAGGCGAACGGTGATGGTGCCGAGCTGGTCGCCGATGGCGTGTGAGGCGTTGGTGGCGAGATTGACGATGATCTGGTGGATTTGGCTGGAGTCCATGGAGACCCAGGGAAGATCGGGGTCGAAGTGGGTTTCAATCAGAATGGCGGCAGGCAGCGTAGCGCGGACGAGCCTAAGAGCTTCTTCCACAACCGGTTGAACGGAGCCGGGCTCGCGTTTGGGCTCTTCGGGCCTGCTGAAGGCGAGGATGTGACGGACGAGGTCCGCGGCACGGGCACCGGCTTTGGCGATTTCCGAGAGATTCTGGCGCACCGGTTGATCGAGGGAGAGATCCTCCAAGGCCATTTTGGCGTTGATGGCGAGAAGAATGTTGTTGAAGTTGTGGGCCACGCCGCCAGCGAGAGTGCCGAGGGATTCGAGTTTTTGGGAACGCATCTGGGTGGTTTGGACTTTCTTGAGTTCGGTGAGATCGGCGTTGATTTCAAGGAGGCGGGACGGTTTGCCTTGTGCGTCGTAGTGAAGGAGCCACTGGCTGGCTACGAAGACGGTGCGGCCGTCGAGGGTGTGGTGCCGGATTTCGCCTTCCCAGGTGCCATCGCGGTTCAGGGCTTGCTCGAGTTGATCGAGCGGAGCGGGAAACTGGGTCTGCAGCAGCTCGTGGGAGATACGACCGACGGCTTGTTCCCTGGTGAAACCGTAAAGCTTTTGCGCGCCGCGAGTCCACAGGACGATGCGATTGTCGAGGTCGCGAACGAGAACCGGAGCGAGATCGAGAAGGACGGCTTGCTGGCGCAACTCCTGTTCGAAGTTTTTGCGCTCGGTGACGTCGCGAAGAATTACGGTGAAGAGTTTTTCGCCGTGAACTTCGGTGTGGGAGATGGAGGCTTCGATGGGAAATTCGTCGCCGTTGGAGCGTACGCCGTAAATGGAGCCGATGTGTCCCATGCGGCGGCGAGTGACGTTGGCGCGGCCAAATTCGCGGACGCGGTCGGAGTGTTCGGCGCGAAAACGGGCGGGCAAGAAGCGTTCGAGAGCGTCGCCGAGAGCGCCGGAAGCGGAGCAGCCGAACATGGCTTCGGCAGCGGGATTGAACATGGTGATGTGCTGCGCTTCATTTACCGTGATGACGGCGTCCATAGCGGCGCCGATGATGGCGGAAAGGCGGGCTTCCTTTTCCTCGATGGAGCGTTCGATACGGCGTGTTTCGGTGATGTCGCGGGCGATTTTGGAAGCGCCGACGACGGCACCGGTGGCGTCTCGCAAAGGGGAGATGGTGATGGAGACGAGGATGGGAGCGCCGTCTTTACGGACGCGAATGGATTCGAAGTGTTCGACGGATTGGCCGGCGGAGATACGCCGGAGAATGTCGACTTCTTCGAGAAGGCGATCGGTCGGCAGCAGCATACGCATGGATTGGCCGATCGCTTCGGCGGCGGGATAGCCGAAGATACGTTCTGCGCCGGCATTCCAACTGGTGATGGTGCCGTCGAGGGATTTGCTGATGATGGCGTCGTCGGAAGATTCGATGATGGCGGCGAGGCGGAAATTGGTGCGGTTAGCGCGTTCGTTGGAGAGGGCAAGATCGCGGCCGGCAGAATCGAGCTGTTCAATGGAAATGCCGAGGGACTTGGTGGCCCAGCCGATCAAGATGGTAAACATGGCGATGTTGGAGGAAGCAAACAGGGCAAGACCAAAGCTGGTGCCATAAAAGCCGTGATGCTCGCCGAGCAAGCGGAGCCAACCAATCGCGACGGTAGAAAGAACCGCGGACGGGACAACGCGACGGGCCATGCGCCCAGGGATTTCAGGACCGTTAAAAACAGCGACGACACCGCGGTCCGGGCGAGCCGAGATTGCTGCCAGGGCCAAAAGGAGAAAGAGAAAAGCGGTGTGGACGGCCATGGGGTTTTGGCGAAGGGTGCGGTAGAGATCGTCCACGCCGTAGAGATAGCCGAGAAAGTTGACGAAAGAAAAAAAGACCACGCAGAAAAAGAGAAATTGCGAGGGCCGGATGCCCTTCGGAGTTTCCCAGTCGAGCAGGGCCAGGCCAAGGCCAAGAAAAATAAACGCCGCGGCAGTGGCAGGAGACAGGCGACCAGGATTGGGTATGCCGGTGGCGTAAAGAATGTGACGGAAGAGCAGGTCTTCGAAATGAAGATTCCGGCCGGTGGCAAATTCGACGATGGTGGCCACGCCGATGAGGGCGACCACGAGCGCGACGCCCTTGGCCAGATGGCGGCGCGCAGCGAATGGCGGGGCGTATACAAGAAGAGCGAGCGAAATGCCGGAAAGGAAGAAGCCGGCGGCGGTGAACGGCTTCATGGTCACCAAGTGAGGGGAGAGGCTGGTCAGCCAGGGAATTCCGGCGGCCCAGCCGAACAGAACTGACGCGGACACAACCATGGCGGCAACGCCTGCCGCGAAGGCGAAGGCGCGAAGGGGCGCGTGTGAAGCGAGTTTGAGCCTGAACACATCGTTCGAGCACCTGGAGAGGGCCAGGCGCTTATCTGCCTTGTCGATGGAACCTCTCGCGAGAGGGCGCGGAGGATTTTTTGGAAGGGGCGGTACAGGGGAAATGTTACTACGGTTTTACGCTCGCGCCGATTGGTGTGGATTGGGGAGGCTGGATAGTAACGACGGCGGTTTGTGGGGTACGTGGGTTGAGGGAAAGCTAAGAAGGATTCAACACGGAGAACACAGAGATGGGGGCACAGAGAGCGCGGAGATTCCTTGCGGGTGGATTCGTTCGGTGGGAATTGATTGGCTTGTTGGGCTGAAGCGGGACGCTCACATAGCAGCTCCGGATGTCGCTGGGATACTGGACTGGAGGGTTTGTTGGACATTTCGGTTGGGAGAGGATTTGTCGGGCTTTCTTCGTCCCAGAGGATGCTTAGAACCCACCAGCGGGTGCCATCGTTGAAAAGTTGGAAGCTGTTGATGCCGCGGGCGAAAGGTTTTTCGGTAGGCCCGCTGCTGGAGGCGTAGCTACTGAGGACCTGGGCGATGTTGCCGAATCTTTGAACGCGATTGACGATGGCGGATTCGTAAAAAGGGTGGGTGGAGAAAAACCTTCCGCCGCGCTGGACGTAGTCGTCGACGGTGAGGAGACGGACGGGTTCGGATTCGGAGCCGGGACCTTTTGCGGTGCTGGTGAGGCGAGCCTCGGGGACGCAGAGAGAGCGGAGACGGTTCCAGTCGCGCGGGCCAGCGGGACCGGAGATTACGTCGTAGATGGCGCGCATGATGGCGTCGATGGAGTTGACGTCGGCGGGGTTAGCGGGCGGGACGCGGGCGGAGAGGGGTGGGGGCGAGCGGAGGAGTTTGGGATTGGGAGCGAGCCGGCTGCGGAACGACCAGGGAAACGATGGCAAGCGAAAGTGCGAGGCGGAGTGGAAGTTTCATCTGCAAGCTCCAATCGAAAACGCAAAGATGGCGATATTCAGCGGCGGAAGTGTGACACGAGCCACAGGATCAAGGAAAGGCCGATGCTGAGAAGGATGGAAGTAACGATTGGGAAGTAGAAGGTGGTGTGTTCGCCGCGATGGAGGATGTCGCCGGGCAAGCGGCCGAGACGAAACGGAAGACGGTGGTTGAAATAGAGGAGGGCGCCCGCGGCGGTGAGGGTGAGGCCGAGAATCAGGAGAAGGCGGCCGAAGTCGCGGAGAGGGTCCATGGGAGAAGTGTAGTGAAGAAGGTGGTGTTGCGGCAAAGAACGGTGACGGAGGAACGGAGGCTGAAAAAGAAAAGGCCATTTGCCGACGGGACTTGGATCGTGCGGACCTGGGGCGCAGCGGTGCTGCGCCTGTACATGAGTGGTCGTAGACGATTAGATGAGGTCGAGGCCGGGGAAGAAATAGCTGACTTCGAAGGCGGCGGTTTCTGGGGCGTCGGAGCCGTGGGTGCAGTTGTTGCCGATGCTGGTGCCGAGGTCGTGGCGGATGGTGCCTGGGGTGGCTTTTTGGGGGTCGGTGGCGCCCATGGCGTCGCGCCATTTGGAGATGGCGGATTCGGATTCCAGGACCATGGCGATGATTTTGCCTGAGGACATGAAGTCGGTTAGTTCGCCGAAGAAGGGACGGGATTTGTGTACGGCGTAGAAGCCGCCGGCTTCTTCTTTGGTGAGGCGCATGGATTTGATGGCGACGATGGTGAAGCCAGATTTGTGGATGCGGCTCAGGATTTCACCTTGTTTGTTGGTGGCTACGGCGTCGGGTTTGATGATTGCGAAGGTGCGTTCTAGGGGCACTGAAAATTCCTCCATGCGTTCGATGTTTCGGAAAAGACGGATCCAAAGACCCGCCACTACAAAAGCAACGGCGCCTGCAGAATCAGAGACGCCCGCTTCGGAAAGCGGCCGCTACAAATTCATTTCAGGGCGGCGGCTACTGCTGAGCCGAGGTCTGCTGGGGTTTCGATGGTGTGGATGCCGGCGGCGTTCATGGCTGCGTATTTGTCTTTGGCGGTGCCCTGGCCGCCGCTGATGATGGCGCCTGCATGGCCCATGCGGCGGCCTGGCGGGGCGGTTTGGCCGGCGATGAAACCGACTACTGGTTTTTTTACGTTGGCTTTGATGTATTCGGCGGCGCGTTCTTCGGCGTTGCCGCCGATTTCGCCGATCAGGATTATGGCGTGGGTGTCGGGATCTTCGTTGAACATTTTAATGGCGTCGAGGAAAGAGGTGCCGATTATGGGATCGCCGCCAATGCCGATGCAGGTGGATTGGCCGATGCCTAGCTCGGTTAATTGGTGGACGGCTTCGTAGGTCAGGGTGCCGCTGCGGCTGACCACGCCTACGTGGCCTTGTTTGTGAATGCGGCCGGGCATGATGCCGATTTTGCATTTGCCGGGGGAAATTACGCCTGGGCAATTGGGGCCGATCAGGCGAGTTTTCTTGAAGTCGAGGGTGGCGGCTACGCGGACCATGTCGATTACCGGAATGCCTTCGGTGATGCAGATGATGAGGGGCATTTCGGCGTCGGCGGCTTCGAGGATGGCGTCCGCGGCGTAGGGAGGCGGGACGAAAATTACGGTGGCGTTTGCGCCGCCGGATTTTACCGCCTCGGTTACGGTGTCGAAGACGGGGCGTTCGAGATGCTTGGTGCCGCCTTTGCCGGGAGTTACGCCGCCGACTACGTTGGTGCCGTACTCGATCATTTGTTGGGCGTGGAAAGTGCCTTCGCGGCCGGTGAAGCCCTGGACGATGAGGCGCGTTTTTTCGTTTACGAGAACGCTCATCGAGCGCCTCCTGCGAGAGCTACTACTTTTGTGGCGCCGTCTTTCATGCCGTCGGCGATGGTGAAGTTGAGGCCGGAGTCGCGGAGGATTTGCTGGCCTACTTCCACGTTGGTGCCTTCCATGCGGACGACTACGGGAACTTTTATTCCGAGATCTTTTGCCGCGGCTACTACGCCGGTGGCCAGGACGTCGCAACGGAGAATGCCGCCGAAAATGTTGATGAAGACGGCGCGGACGCTGGGGTCGCTCATTAAGATGCGGAACGCGTTTTTGACTTGCTCGGCGGAAGCGCCGCCGCCTACGTCGAGGAAATTTGCTGGCGAGCCGCCGGCGTACTTGATGATGTCCATGGTGGCCATGGCGAGGCCTGCGCCGTTGACCATGCAGGCTACGTTGCCGTCGAGCTTGATGTAGTTGAGGCCGTACTTGGAGGCTTCTACTTCGAGGGGATCTTCTTCGTCGAGGTCGCGGAGTTCGCGGAGTTCTTTGTGGCGGAATAGGCCGTTGTCGTCGAAGGTCATTTTAGCGTCGAGGGCCACGAGACGGCCATCGCCGGTTACCACGCAGGGATTGATTTCGAGCATGGAGGCGTCGGTATCCATGAAAGCACGGTGGAGCGCTTGGAAAAATGGGGCGGCTTGCGGGCCGAATTCGCCGGAGAGGCGGAGGCCGAAGGCCAGTTTGCGGGCTTGATAGGGTTGCAGGCCCACGGCGGGTTGCACGATTTCGCGGAGGATGGCTTCGGGATTTTCTTTGGCGACTTCTTCAATTTCCATGCCGCCCGCGGTGCTGGCCATGAAGACTACTTTGCCGGAGGCGCGATCGACCAGGATGCTGAGGTAGAGTTCGCGCTTGATGTCGAGGCCTTCTTCGATGAGTAGGCGCTTTACGATGCGTCCGCCGGGACCGGTCTGCACGGTGACTAGATTCATGCCGAGCATGTGGCTGGCGAAATCGGCAGCTTCGTCGGGAGAGTGGGCCAGCTTTACGCCGCCGGCCTTGCCGCGTCCGCCGGCATGAATTTGCGCTTTGACGACGACTACGGGAGTGCGGAGACGCTGGGCAGCGGTGCGGGCTTCGTCTTTGGTGAAGGCGACTTCGCCGCGGGGGATGGTGACACCGTAGCGAGCGAGGATGGCTTTAGCCTGATATTCGTGAATCTTCATCGGGTTCCGTGTTGGGTGTGACCTTGGAGCGGTCTGCCAATGTTAGGATTTATCTTCATGGAAAACAGTAAAGTGTAACCGGAAGGGTGGAGGCGGGGCAAGGACGGGGCCAATACGGGCCAAAGAGCTTAAAAGATAGCGCGGAAACGCAGAAACGCAGGGCGCTGAGGCCAGTGGGAAACGGACGTGTTGTAGAGATTCGAAATAGAGAGGTTACGGGGATGTGTTTCGTTTCGAGATGTGGGCAAGATGCGTCGGCCGGGCAGAGCGAGCCCCGCCCCTACATGGGGAGCGGGCGGAGATGCGCTGGGTGCAGGGCGGGGTGCGGGGAATAAATGGCTTTTGCGCTGATCGAACATGTTGAAAGAGGGGGCGTTTTCACGCGCGCTGAGGCGGAAAGCGTTATGGAGGAGTTGCTTTCGGGGCGTGCAGAGACGGGCGAGATTGTGCGGTTGCTTACGGCGCTGAATCGGCGGGCGGTTGGGGTGGCGGAACTGGCGGGATTTGCGTCGGTAATGCGGCGATTTGCGGCGCCGGTGTTTGTCGAGGGCGAGGCGCGGCCTTTGCGGATGGTGGATACGTGCGGGACTGGCGGGGATGGATTTGACGCGTTCAATATTTCGACGGCGGCGGCGATTGTGGCTGCGGCTGCCGAGGCGCGGGTGGCTAAACATGGAAATCGGGCGGCTTCGTCGCGGAGCGGGTCGGCGGATGTTTTGGAAGCGCTGGGCGTGCGGATCGATGTGCCGTTGACGCGGATGGGTCGGGCGATTCGCGAGTTGGGAATTGGATTCTTGTTTGCGCCGGCGGCGCACTCGTCTACGCGACATGCGGTGCCGGCGCGAAAACAGATTGGCGTACGGACGGTTTTCAATTTGCTGGGGCCGTTGACGAATCCCGCGGGGGCGCAGTCGCAGGTGATGGGTGTGTTTTCGGCGGATGCGATTGATCTGGTGGCTGGGACTCTAGCGGAGTTGGAGACCGAACGGGCGCTGGTGGTGCATGGCGCCGGCGGGTTGGATGAGATTTCGCTTGCCGGAGAAACGCTGGTGGCGGATGTGCGGCGAGGCGAGGTGCGGCGGTATGTACTGACGCCGGAGGATTTTGGCATGGCGCGGGCTCCGCTGGAGGCGATTGGCGGAGGGACGGCTGCGGAGAACGCGGTAACGATTCGCGGGATCTTTGCGGGCGCGGTTGGCGCGCCGCGAGATATTGTGGTGATGAATGCGGCAGCGGCGCTGGTGGCTTCGGGAGCGGCGGATAATTTTCTGGAGGCGGCGGAGCTGGCGAACGAGACGATTTCGTCGGGAGCGAGCGAAGCGAAATTGATGGCGCTGGCTGCGTTCACTCACGCCACTCCGCTTTAGAGGCTAGGCTTTACGTCCGTCACACTACAGAGAATACGGACTCTCGCACAGTTTGACGACGGCCCAAGCGGCCCCAGCAACGGCGCCGCCGCCGATCCCGAACAGAGCGATGCGCTTGCGTTTGTGCGGAGATGTGCGGACGACTTTTGCTTTCGTGGACGGGCCATCCTCGGGTGAATCGAGCTCCACGCGATACGATTTACCTTGCGCGATGATCTCGGTGTCGTCGAGATAGGAAATTTTCATAGAGCCACGGCGCACGTAAATCTCGAAAGTGTTCCTATCAATGACAGAAATCTGGCCGAGAGTGATGGAGGCAGTGAGCGGACGAATGGATGCGCCGGCGGCGGAGATTTCCAAGGGTGCGGCGGGTTGAATGGAGAAGGCGATGGTGCCTGCGCTGAGTTCGGCTTGAACGGTCTTGTGTGCGCTCGCTGAGTTGGCCGCGGCATCCCGCAACATGACGAGGGTCGCTTTGGCCAAGTAAAGCGTGGAAGTCCCGGCGCGCAGCGTCAAGGTTCCGTTGGCGTCGGTGGATAAGCGGTCGCCGCTATAGAGAGAGGCACCGGGTGAGACCGCGGCATTGCCGACGTTGGCGCTTCGCGCTTGTGTAACGATGCCGAGCGTTTCCGGGTGCGCGAAGGCGATGGTGGCGGCGAGGATGAGGATCGCCAGCGTTGCGGCGATCCGGCGTGCGAATCGGGACTTGGTGAAGAAGATTGAAGTAAACATCGACGCACCTCGTACCGGTGAAGAACCGAGCCAAACGAGGAGCTCTTATATAACTATATGGTACTTATTACAAGTCGATAAATGCAATTGAACGAAGTGATGGGATTGCGGGCGAAGGCGACGGTTAGTGGCCGCACTCCGTGGTTGCCGCGATTCCACACTGTTAACATTTTGTTTTCGACTGGCTCTGTTGGTGGCGCGCTTTCTTGCTGCTTGCTGCGTTTACGGGGGCACAGGTCCTTCGAAGCTCGGGTAGACATGAGTGCCTGTGCTACTTTCACGTGCGGTTATTGTGAGATTCGGCGGGTTGGGGGAAGCCTTGGGAAATCGAGCCGGTGTGATCGCGATTGCTTCGTTGTTTGCGGCTGCTTGTGGTCTTGCACAAGGGTCTAAGAAGAAGCCGCTGATTGCGGCTGAGCAAGTGGTGGCGCAGGTGCGGGACTACCGGCTGAACAATGAGGACCGGATTGTTCGGGAGTTGACGGAATTTCTGGCGATACCGAACGTAGCCAGTGACACGGTGAATATTCAGAAGAATGCGGCGCGGCTAGTGGAGATGCTGGAGGCACGCGGGATTGAGACGCATTTGCTGCCGATCTCCGGGCGAGGGCCGGTGGTGTTCGGGAAGCTGGTGACGCCGGAAGCGAAACGGACGGTGATTTTTTACGCGCACTATGACGGGCAGCCGGTAGACGCAGGGGCCTGGACGGACGGAAAACCGTTCGAGCCCGCGCTGCGCGATAACGCGATTGAGGCGGGCGGCGAGCGGATTCCCTTCCCTGAAAATGCGGACAAGCATCCTGCTGTCTATAAGGATGACTGGCGGATTTATGCGCGGTCGGCTTCGGACGACAAGTCGCCGATTGTGGCTCTGCTGGCGGCGCTGGATGCACTGAGGGCTCAACGCATTCCCTTGGGGGTTAATTTGAAAGTGATTTTTGAGGGAGAAGAGGAGGCGGGTTCGACGCATTTGCAGAAGACGCTGGAGTCACACCAGAACTTGCTCGGAGCGGATTTGCTGATTACCGGGGATGGGCCGGTGCACCCGTCGGGGCGGCCGCTGATTTTCTTTGGGAATCGCGGGGATATTGGACTGGACGTGACGGTTTACGGTCCGGTCCGGGCTTTGCACAGCGGACATTATGGAAATTGGGCGCCTAATCCCGCGATGGAATTATCGCGGTTGCTGGCTTCGATGAAGGATGCGAATGGGCAGGTGTTGATCGAGGGATATTACGACGATGTGGTGCCGCTTACGCCGCTGGAAAAAGAGTGGCTGGCGAAGATGCCGGACAACGATGCGGAGCTTGAGCATGAGTTGGGGATTGCGAAACCGGACGGCGGCGGGGCAAAACTTGTGGAGTTGCTGCAACTGCCGTCGCTGAATCTTCGCGGGTTGAGCAGCGCTTACGTGGGAGAGCGAGCGCAGAACGTTGTGCCGGATAAGGCGGAGGCTTCGATCGATGCGCGGTTGGTGAAAGGCGAGGATCCGCGGAAGAAATTCGAGCAGATTGTGGGATTTATTCGGGCGCGGGGGTATTTCGTGGTGGATCGCGAGCCGACTATGGAGGAACGGCAGACGCATGGATTGATCGCAAAGATTGTCGATGAGGGCGGATACCGGGCTTCGCGGACGGCTATGGATTTGCCGGTGTCGAAGGCGATGATTGCGGTGGTGCAAGAGGCTACGGGCGGGCAGGCGGTAATTGCGCCGGGGTTGGGCGGTAGCGTGCCGATGTATATTTTTGAGGATGTCGAGTTGCCTTGGATTGGCGTGCCGATTGTGAATTACGACAATCATCAACATAGTTCGGATGAGAATTTAAGGTTGGGACATTTGTGGAACGGGATTGAGTTGTATGCGGCGATTTTGGCGGGGTTGGATTGGTAGAGGATTGAAGATGTTACGTTCTGAGTGTCGGCTCGATTTTAGATAGCGTTAGATCTTGCCGGGGTCCCGCCAATACGCGGGCCCTTCGAGGCTCAGGACAAGCCGGCGCGCAGCACCCGCGCGCAAGTAAAAGCCAGCCCGCTCCGGTCGGGATGACAATCTTAGAAGCGGTGCTCGTTGATCGGCAAAATGAGGCGGGCGGGGAAATCCCGCGCCGCTGCGAGTTGCGAAAAAGCTCGAGCGCCATGATGCCCTTGCACGACAATCTGGCGGTGCTCAAAACCCAACGGGCTGGGTCGATGTTTTCGTTACAGGGCCAGGAAGTTTTTCAGGAGTTGTTTGCCGGATTCGGTCAGGACGGATTCGGGGTGGAACTGGACGCCTTCTAGTTTGTGGCGGCGGTGGCGGAGGCCCATGATGATGCCGTCGTCGGTTTCGGCGGTTATGGTTAGTTCGCGGGGGAGAGATTTGCGTTCGACGATTAGCGAGTGATAGCGGGTGGCGGTGAA
>Ga0182015_10004401_pt1 | contig 15209 bp, 10 predicted proteins | sample 712P3MmetaG_FD_120478 | JGI IMG/M metagenome (GOLD analysis project Ga0182015, IMG submission 120478) | Permafrost microbial communities from Stordalen Mire, Sweden - 712P3M metaG | ecosystem: Environmental > Terrestrial > Soil > Wetlands > Permafrost | place: Sweden: Stordalen | collected...
AAGGGACGACATTCAGCTGCTGTCACACGGTGGGGATAGGTGATTGCGAGGGCAGCACGATACCGATTGGCCGGCCCATCGGCAACACGCGGGTATATGTGCTGAATGGCAATTTGGATCCGGCGCCGATAGGAGTGAGTGGTGAGCTCTATGTTGCGGGAGCTGGTCTGGGGCGGGGCTATCTGCGTCGTGCTGGTCTGACGGCGGAGCGGTTTGTGGCTGATCCGTATGGAGAGGCGGGAACACGGATGTACCGGACGGGAGACCTTGCTCGCTGGCGAGTGGATGGGAGTGTGGACTTTGTTGGTCGTGTGGACCAGCAGGTCAAGATTCGAGGATTTCGGATCGAGCTAGGGGAAATAGAAGCGGCGTTGCGACGGCATGCCGGAGTAGGTGAGGCGGTGGTCGTGGCGCGGGAGGAGAACGACGGCGACAAGCGGTTGGTGGCTTATGTGGCACCGGCAGCAGGGGCCAAGGTGGAAGGGAATCAGCTGCGTCAGGAGTTGGAGCAGGTCCTGCCGGATTACATGATACCGGCGGCGATCGTGGTGCTGGATGCAATGCCGTTGACACCCAACGGCAAGCTGGATCGGAGAGCTCTGCCGGCGCCGGAGTATGCAGCATCGGGAGGATACTGCGCTCCGCGTACGCCGGAAGAAGAAATATTGTGTGCGTTGTTCGGGGAAGTGCTGGGTGTGGAGTGGGTAGGTATTGACGACAACTTCTTCGAGTTAGGTGGGCATTCGTTAATGGCGACACGGCTGGTGAGCCGGATCCGGGCTGCGTTGGAAGTGGAACTGGCGATACCAGCACTTTTCGAAGCGCCGAGCGTACGGCGACTGAACGAACGACTACGTGAGGCAGGTAAGTTAAGACGGCTCCGGCTGGAACATGTAGAGCGGCAGCAATGTCCGCAACGGCTGCCGTTATCGTACGCGCAGCAGCGAGTATGGTTCTTCGATCAATTGCAGGGCGGCAGCCCGGGGTACAACATTGCCGAGGGCTTGCGGCTGAAGGGGGAGTTAGATCTAAAGGCGCTGGAGCGTGCGATCAACTCGATAGTAGAGCGGCACGAGAGTCTGCGGACGCATTTTGCGGTTGTGGATGGAGAGCCGATGCAGGTGATCGCGGAGCAGTTGCGCATTGCTGTGCCGGTGGTGGACCTGAGCAGTCTGGAAGCGGGAGCACAAGAGGAAGCGGTGCATGCGGCCAGGAAGAGCGAACTGCAGCAGGTGTTTGATCTGTCACACGGCCCGCTGCTGCGCATGAAGGTGTTGAAGCTGGGAGTCGAGGAGCACGTTTTGCTGCGGACCTTGCACCACATCGTATCGGATGGTTGGTCGCAGGGGGTATTCAACCGGGAGTTCATGAGGCTGTACGAGGCATATCGGGAAGGAAGGGAGAATCCGCTGGAGCCGTTGCCGGTACAGTATGCGGACTATGCGTTGTGGCAGCGGAAGTGGCTGGAGGGAGGTGCGCTGGAGTCCGGGCTGAGGTATTGGAAGGAGCAGTTGGCTGGGATTCCGGAGCGGCTGGAGTTGCCGACGGACCGGCAGCGGCCGGCAGTGCAGAGTTTTGCGGCGGAGCGTTACCAGGTGATGCTGAGTGGGGAGCAGTTGGCGGGATTGAAGCGTGTAAGCCGTGAGAGCCGGACGACGCTGTACATGGTTTTGCTGGCAGGGTTCGCGGTGTTGTTGTCTCGCTATAGCGGGCAGGAGGACATCGTGGTTGGGTCGCCGATTGCGAATCGGGAAGATGCGCAGTTGGAGGGACTGATTGGTTTTTTCGTGAACACGTTGGCGATGCGCGTGCGTGTGCGGCCGGAGATGAGTTTCCGGCAACTGCTGGAAGAGGTGCGGCGGACGACCCTGCAAGCCTACCAGCATCAGGAGGTGCCATTCGAAAGACTGGTAGAAGAACTGGCGCCGCAGCGCAGCTTGAACAGCACACCCGTCTTCCAGGTCCAGTTTGCGCTGCAGAACGCGCCTTGGGAACAGCAAGTGTTGAAGGGTTTGAGTGCATCCGGAGTGAGCACGAGCCAGGCCTATGTACGCTTCGATCTCGAAGTTCATGCTTGGGAGCATGGAGGTAAGCTTGGAGTCTACTGGCTGTACAACAGCCATCTGTTCGACTGCTGGCGAATCGAACAGATGGCTGCCCACTATGTGGTGGTACTCGACGCCCTGGCAGATTCAGATCAGAAGCTTGGCGCGCTTGACATACTTAGGCCTGGGGAACGAAAACAAATCGTCGAGACGTGGAACGATACGGCAAAGCCCGTAGAGCAGGCAACTGTTGTGGAGTTGTTTGAGGCTCAGGTGTCAAGGACACCGGAAGCCGGGGCCCTGGTATTCGCCGAGCAGCGCTTAAGCTATCGTGACTTGAACGAACAAGCGAACTCGCTGGCAAAGTACCTGACCGAGATGGGTGTGGAACCGGAAGATGTCGTAGCAGTGTCCATGCCGCGGTCTGTCGAGATGGTAATTTCCTTGCTCGCAATTCTGAAAGCCGGAGGAGTATACCTTCCGCTTGATCCTGATTTACCGGCCGAACGGCTGAAGTTTATGTTGCAAGACGCCGAGCCGGATGTGCTGCTTATTAGTGATGAGATGAGAGGGCAGTTGTCCAGCAGGTGCCCGATCGTTGTCGTAGATGATGTTGGGTTGGTGGGGCGATGCGCTGACGGAAATATTAAGACCAACACGAAGAGGGCGCTCACGCCAAAGAATCCCGCCTACCTTATCTACACGTCGGGATCCACGGGACAGCCGAAGGGAGTCGTGATAGAACATCGGGCATTATCGGCATTCGCCGATGCGCTTCAGCGCCGCTTCTCCTTTCGTTCCGGAGATCGACACATTGCAGTAACCACCACAGCGTTTGACATCTCGATTCTTGAGCTACTGCTTCCATTATGTCGCGGCGCGGAGATTATCCTGGTTGCGGGAGAAGAATTGCGAGATCCGATGAAATTAATCGATCGCGTTCACCATCAGCAACCAAACTCGATGCAAGCGACGCCTAGTTATTGGGAGGGATTGGTTCAACTGGAAGCTGCCTTTTTGGGAAACCTAAATATTCTTAGCGGCGGCGAACCTCTACCAAAAGACCTGGCCAGACGGCTCTGCGAAAGCGGTGCAACAGTCTACAATCTTTACGGTCCAACCGAAACGACGATCTGGGCTAGCACACATAACCTGGCGGAAACCGACTACGAAGAAAATGCACCTGGACTTGTATCTATTGGAAAAGCGCTCGCAAATTACAGGTTCTATGTATTGGACCGGAGTTTGCAGCCAGTACCGGTCGGAGTGATCGGGGAATTGTACATAGCAGGTTCAGGAATGGCGCGCGGATATTGGAAGCGATCCAGTTTGACGGCAGAGCGATTCGTAGCCGATCCCCATGGGGAGCTGGGAACCAGAATGTACCGGACAGGCGATCTCGTGAGGTGGCGTTCGGATGGAAACGTGGACTTTATTGGGCGAGCCGACAATCAGGTAAAGATTCGGGGATTCCGTGTGGAACCGGGGGAGATCGAAACAGCATTGCTAAGGGAAGTTGAGGTGGCCCAGGCTGCAGTCATCGCTCGGGAAGATCAACCCGGGGAAAAGCGGTTAGTGGGCTATGTGGTCGCCACAGCAGGTCAGCAGATTGATGTCACTATGTTGCGACAGCGATTACGGCGAGTGTTGCCGGATTATATGCTGCCGGCGGCGATCGTGTTAATCGACGCGCTTCCACTGACTCCCAGTGGGAAAGTAGACCGGAAGGCATTGCCGGCACCCGAATACAGATCCACCAGCGAATATCGTGCGCCCTCCACGCCGGAAGAAGAGGCTTTGTGTTCTCTCTTCGCCGAGGTGCTACGACTGGAGCGAGTGGGTTTGGATGAGAGCTTCTTCGATCTGGGAGGCCATTCTCTACTCGCCGTTCGATTGATCAGTCGAATTCGCTCTGTGCTTCACGTGGAATGTGAGGTTCGGATGCTTTTTGAATCGCCGACGGTCGCCGATCTTGCGCAGCTATTGATCGCAAACCCAGGGGGCACGGCAACTAGGATCCCGCGAAACTTAGCCGATGAAGCGCTTTCAGTCTACTCAATTGGGTCAGTACACCCATGGATAGCTGTGCCTCCAGCGAACATATTGTTAACCGGCGCTTCCGGGTTTCTCGGTTCGTTTCTGCTCGCGGAGTTGCTCAAGGGAACGTCGGCAAGAATTCATTGCCTGGTACGTTGCAATCACGCAGATGAGGGCTGGAAGAAGGTGGTAGATCGCCAGAAGGAATTTTGCATTTGGGATGAGGCTACGCAACATCGGCTTCTGATTATCCCCGGCGATTTGTCGAGGCCACAGCTTGGTTTGTCCGAGCTCGATTTTGAAGCAGCTGCAAAAACGATCGATGTCGTTTATCACTGCGGCGCCGCAGTAAATGCGGTATACGGATACGAGATTTTAAAGCCTGCGAACGTTTTTGGCACGGGGGAAGTGTTGCGGTTCGCCGGTCTTATTCGCACCAAGCCCGTACACTTCATCTCGACTATGAACGTCGTTTCTCCGACGACCATGGCGCCGCCGAAAACCAGCTCCATTGCGGACCAGGTTCCAGATAATGGGCAAATACCGCGAACCGGATACGCTGAGAGCAAATGGGTTGCTGAGAGATTGGTTACCACGGCTGGCTCGGGGGGAGTTCCATTCGTCATTTATCGTCCGACACTGATTTCAGGGTCGACCGAAACAGGTATCGGCAATCCAAACGACATTCTCTACCGCTTTATTGATGCATGCCTGAGTCTTGGTTCTATCCCGGATCTTGATATGACAATTAACATGCTGCCGGTTGACTACGTGAGTAAAGCAATAACGCTACTTTCCCGGCGGAATGACCTGTTGGGCCGAACTTTCAATATGACAAATAAATATCACACTTCGATGGCAGAGGTTTCAGGGTGTCTTCTGGATTTGGGACTTCCCGTCAAGCGACTGTCGTACCGTCAGTGGTGGTTGCTCTGCAGCAAAGAACCATCTGCTGCCGCCTTGCTCTTGCTGTTGCCTCCACCCGCGTTCGAGGGCAGCAGTCGGAGGCCGATTGTCGACCTTGCCGATTCTGAACTCGAGACCGCACGGGATTTAGCCCTAGCCGAGGGGGTTGAATGTCCGGCCATTAGCCGCCAAATTTTGGGTAAATATGTGGGGTACTGTTACCAGCGTCGCGCTGTTGCAGATGCAGTGGTTTCGAGCTAGATCCTGAGCTTTGGAGGTGGTCCCAGAGACGTGTGGCTGGCCTCATCTCCGGAGAATCTTGGAACGGTGCGATCTAGCACGCTGTGCTTGATAGTATCGGTCAGTGTGGCCGCTATGAATCCGTTCGTGGCGCCCAGTACTATGATTTCGGCCTTCTATAACTCCGACCTATTCAGAGGTTTCCGTGCTCTTCCACTTCCGGCTACACCGTACCCTCTACTCGCTGATCTTCTTCTTTTCTGCTTGTGGTTTAGCTGGAGCGCTGCTCAACGAGCGGCTTGACGCCAAGGTGAGGTGGGACCAGTCTCAGTTAGCCGGCAATCTCCGAGCATTCGCCAGAATCTATCGCATTGTCAAGCAGAATTACGCAGATCCAATCTCTGGCAAGAAAGCCGAAAAAGTGATTTACGATGGCGCTATTCCCTATATGCTGAGCGTTCTCGATCCACACTCCACCTTTTACGATCCTCAAGCGTGGGCCAAGACTCAGGAGGAGCAAAGGGCCAAATATTACGGCGTTGGAATGGTGATTAAGCCACAGGAGGGCTCCATTATTGTGGAGATGCTTTTCGAAGACGCACCAGCCTTCAAGGCAGGTGTTCGCCCTGGAGACGTCATCTCCGATGTTGACGGAAGACCCATAGAAAACATGGCCTCGAACGACGTAGCCTCTATGCTCAAGGGGCCAAAGGGAACACATGTGAAAATCACTATCGTCCGCGAAGGCGTTGATAAACCACTTACCTTCGCCATCGTTCGCGATGAGATTCATCGTAATTCCATCGACCTAACGTATCTAATCAGGCCAGGTATTGGATACATCCACCTCGCCAACTTTCAGGCAACAACAGGGCAAGAGGTGGCTCAGGCAATCGATGGGTTTGGTGATCTTAAAGGCTTAGTCTTTGACCTACGGAACAATCCAGGAGGTCTGCTCAGTGAAGCTGTGAAGGTCTCCGATAAGTTGCTGAGAAAAGGGCAACTGATTATCAGTCAGCAGGGGCGCGCATATCCAGAACAGACATATCGCGCTACTCATGGAAATGGCGGGCACCTCTATCCTGTCGTCGTGCTTGTGAATCATGGCACGGCATCTGCTGCGGAAATCGTTTCTGGCGCACTACAGGACCATGATCGCGCTCTCATCGTCGGACAAACAACCTTCGGTAAAGGCTTGGTACAGACCGTCTATGGACTATCAGCCAATACAGGCCTACACCTCACCACCTATCGCTACTACACCCCATCTGGACGCCTAATCCAGCGTAACTACAACGGTGTTTCGCTTTATGACTACTACTATGGCCAGAACACGAAAGAATCTGAGAACAAGCGTGAGGTAAAGCTAACCGACTCAGGCCGCTTGGTCTATGGTGGTGGAGGAATCGCTCCCGATGAAATAGTCGAGCCACCGCCGTCGAATCATTTCCAGGGCGTCCTGGTAGATCAGGATATTTTTGCAGGCTTCACTAAGCATTATCTGGCGAACCGCAATGCGGCGCAGGATTTTCAGGTAGATGATGCTGTGCTATCCGAATTCAGGCGTTTCTTATCTGCTCGACATATTACTTATACCGATCAGGATCTGAATGGCGTGACGGATTGGCTTAAAGTCAACATCAAGGCCGATGTTATTACCACAGAATTCGGCCAGACGGAGGGTCTGATGGTCCGCGCCAATTGGGACCCCATGATCGAAAAGGCACTCGGTTACTTGCCGCAGGCACAGGCTCTCGAAGAAAACGCCAATCAAGTGCTGGCCCAGGGGGCGCGGCCACGGCTCAACTGAGCACTCGCTCTCGCAGGCGTGATGGATGTTGCGGCAAACCATCGTGGAAAATACGATGAGATGGCCAAGTCCGATGTCTTGTGTCAGCGCCGGTGCGGCGAGTGGCAGCCTTCAGAAGATCGCTGCACTCGTTTGGAGGTCCCGCACATAGAGTCCTAGACGGCCGACGGTGTCCACCCAAATCTCACCTCGATGCGCATCCAGGTATTCCAAAAGCGATCTCAACACACCGAGGTCTGTTGAAAGCTTCGCTGATCGATTCGCAATGTGATGACCAACGAGAATAATCCAGGTGCCATCACGACGCGCTTCATCAATAAGTTGAATCAGTTCCGGTATTTTCCGATTGTCTAGGCCTACCGCGGGCACTTGAGCAAGGTCGCAACGGATCGGATCGGCTGCACACTGATTGTTGTAAGTCCGGCCGACCAAGAATCTCTTGGCAACCAGCGGCACATAGCTGCGACACTCCACATTCCGACCGACAAACGTCATTCCGCAGGGATAGGCGAAAGTGATGGGGGTAACCCTGATTTGGGCTTGGAGTGTTATCTGGGCTGCGTCGATCTCCTGCTCTATTTCGGCTAAAGACATGTCTTCCAGAGGTTCACATCGGTTTTGCTTGACCCATCCGAAATTTGTGGTGCAAGGGTGCGACCGCGTGTGATTGCCAATCTCGTGCCCTGCCGCACTGGCGGCAATCCATGGCGCTATCATTCGGTCCTTTGCGGTAGCGCCAAGACCTTCCATCCACAAACTGGAGAGATAAAACGTTGCCGACATCCCATATTGGCTCAGGAGCGGCAGCGCCAAGTAGATTTGGCTAAGTAGGCCGTCATCAAAACAGAGTGACACCGCACATGAATTACCTGCTGGCCAGTGTGTTGATCTTTTGTCATCCTCAATCGCTCGACATTGGCTATTCATGTTTTCTCACCGGTACCATCTCAGGCGCTACGCTTCAGGAACCCTCGGAGTGGCGCCGTCGATCGCTACATGTGCCGAAAGACTTCCTTCGACAACCTGGGTCCCAAGCCACTTCGGTCTAGACCATCACGCACCCGCGATCCGGGCCTCGAGATGACCCTAAAGGGTTCGAGCACTACTGGTTGATCAGGTCTCAGGATGCTTGTCACGCTATCAAATTATCGAACTCCGCAAGTCGGATACCCGAAAGCAATCTGAGTGGAAAGGAACCATTACGCGACCTAGTCGACGCGGTGCCTGCAAAGATGGAGGCTAGATTCCCCCTTGGATAAATCATCGCCCTGGCACATAATATAACTCGATCGGGACGTCGCGGGAAAACTCCCCAACAAAAAGCCCAGGTTTTTGCAAGGAGTGTCCGAAAAGTTGCGGGAATAATCGAAGATGCTTTACCATCTGGCCGGCTCAGGTTTTGCCTATGAAGTTTTTTCAAAGATTTCATTTTCTGATAAGGTCGTGCGACAGGTGACGTCCGCGGCATTGGCCCGAGCGACATCGAATTATACCGGCTTTTTCTTCTTCGACGAGGATCGGCCGGTGGATCCTGATCTTGAACGATTCGTCGAATCCGGAGAGCCACCAATTGTCGTCTCTTTTGGTAGCTTTTACCGGCGGATTGCGTCCCCACCCTCCGGGAGTGCGCAGATGTTTAGGCTGACGACCATCTTGTGGCTATCTCCTGCCAGCCAATAAGGGAAACACCGCGTTGCTCAAGTGCCATTCTAAATCGTCGACTCGTAATAACCTCTAAGTCTCGCCTCCGCCATGAAGAGCCCCAGAAAGTATCCGCGCCCATGGCGGCCCGCAACTCATCGTCATCGTAGCCAAGGTGGACGGTTAATTGATTTATCCCGTCGCTGAGCGACATGATCGTATCCAGATAGAACTCCATCCAGTCGGAGTGGTTAAGGGACTTGGGTGCCTGGTACTGCCGATCGACACCTCGGATGATGCTTGTGTCCGTATTCTCGAGGGTGGATGAAGCCATGAGAAAGGGCCAATTCAGGCAAGGAATATTGAATGTATTCGCCAGTCTTAGATAGACCCGATATAGCGCCGAGGAGGTGAAAAGAGCGAACATGTGGCTATCTATGTGCGTTGGGCGAAGACCGCTTTCAAGGCAAGTAGTAATTTGAGCATGCAATTCGCTAGATATTAGATCTTCCCGTACAAGTTTCAAGGATTTCCCATTGCTACAAAAAAAACCGTCTAGATCGATCAGGGCGCTATCTTTGGCAACATTAGTAATGGGGCGCCACCTGATATTGCTCCACTCACTTGTCAGGGTCAGATGTACACCTAAATCAAACTCGGGGTGCGCCTTTGCGTAGTGAACTACCTCACGAAACCACGCGCAGGGCACCATCACGCTTGCAGAAGTTATTGCGCCCACGTGGCTGGCGTAAAAAGTAGCCGCATTAATCGAATGACACATCCCAAGATCATCTGCATGGATGATGAGGCATTTGTTGCCTTTGCTTCGCGGAACCGCATTCGCCGTTAACACCATGTATCCCCCCATGATTAGCTTGGTCATTGGCTTATACAAAGAGCCTATATCGGTTTGCGGGCGTTTATTAGCCATCAGTACTCATCATTTTCAAAAGTCACAGAAAAAGCGCTTCTTTCATGGGGAGGTGGATCGACCGTTTCCTGGTGATAGCCGTCTTCGCTGTCCGAAGCGCGGCGTTATAGACGGTAGCAAGGGGCGATCTTCGGAGAGCGCCGGGATCGCAGCGTCTGCTAGATCGCGGGCTACAAGGCGACGGAGAGCACGCCCGCCCGAACTGTCGGAAACAGAGCGTCAAGCGTGCCACTCTTACGCATGATACCTAATAGGGCTAAGTCGGCTAAGCAGAGCGATCTGCGGTTCGCTCTGCCTTCTGCTTTGTAGCAACGATGGACGGCGCTGTGTTGCTCAAGGGACAATCTTGTTTGCTCAAATTTCACGCGAGCCTCGGTCAAGATTCGCTCAAGTTGCTCGTACTCATCTTTCGGAGATGTGCCGATTTTTCGGTGCAACTCCTTCACGCCCTCGGAGAACGTAAATGTGGTCGCATCGTATTCTCACGCCCGCCGAGTTTTCTCTTCACAGGTCAATCTTCGCTTCCCGCTGCCCTGCCTCACGCTCCTAATAGACCCTTTGAGTGTAAGCACAATTCCGATTCTCCTGGCATTCGTTCGAGACTGACCGGTTCCGGCTTCGTCTTCCTTCTTGTTGCGGGTTGCATGTTCGCCGGTGCGATTTACTACATGCGCCATCGCGTGAAGCGAATGATCAATTTGATGCGCAGACCAAGCGGAATTTCTCCGTCGGCGGGTACTGAGACAGAGGGCGACGAGAACCACCCATGAGCGAGGTACCTCGCGGGAGACTGCGACCTGTCGCGAATGCTTCGGAAGTGTGTTTCGACCCGCCGCAAGAGGCCGAGGGAAGCACCCGCAGGTTGGCAACACCGATCAGGGGACATGTAGCTCTTTTGGGCCGGTCCGGTGCTCGGCGGCCCCAGTGCACGATAGTAAGCCCGCGGTCGCACAGATGAGGATGTCGCGTTCAGTTTTGGAGACTGTACCGTAAATCTCCGACAGGGCATGGACACCAAAAGTGCTTTGTCTCTGATAGACTCAATTTGTCGTTGCGGTGGAGTTGTTTGGTGTCCACTTTGCCCCTGAAATCGGGTCCACAGCAGCGAAAAGGTAGAATTGGACGAAAATAGCGAAATCTGCGCAATCGTTCATTCTGCGTGACATAGACCTAGGTTGTTCAAACTACGTCTGGGGACGTAGCTCAGTTGGTTAGAGCGCCGCCCTGTCACGGCGGAGGTCGCGAGTTCGAGCCTCGTCGTCCCCGCCATAAACCAATCGAAGTGCGTGGTTTATGGCGTCAGGCAGAAGATAATGAGATCCGCAAGGGTGCTGACGGGGTGAGCCTTCAGCACCCTTTGCTGTTTTGCGCACAGCATCTCTCAATCAAAGACATCTTTGTCCGAACCTGCACGCAGTCCATTGCGCACGCGTCTGTCACACCATAGGGTAGGCGGTTGGCTGTTCCCAACTTGGCAACACCGTGCACCATCGACTACGCGAGAGGCGCGAACGAGCGCACGTCTCCCGCCGGCAGTCGCTCTTCATCCTGACAGTGCTGGACGAAGCTCATCAATGTTCGGAATGCCTGTTCCGCGGCTTCGGCATCACACGGATCTGCAGGTGGAAATCTGTTTCGCGAATTTGCGTCCCAGATGCCGGGGTCTGTGCGCACATTCATCATGCTGATTGCTCGCTGAACCGATGAAAGTGGGCCGTAATTTACAAGAACCGATGCGAAGGAGCATTCCAATGAACCAAAGAGATCTCTTCATCAAGCGCAGGCTGGGTATCGCGGTTTTGTCAGTCGCGTTATTCACATGGATGATCCGATTCCGGCCATTGGCTGCGGCGCAGTCAACGGGCGCCGCGACCTTGATCGTTCATGTTACGGGAGCGCGCAACGCCAAAGGGCAGATTCGGGCTGCCCTTTTCCAGAGCGCTAATGGTTTCCCTGGCGATCCCTCGCAGGCCATTCGAGCCCAGTCCGAGAGCATTGATCCTCAAACCTTGAGCGCACAGATCGTGTTCACGGGCCTTCCTGAAGGCGGCTACGCGGTTTCAGTGTTCCAGGACGAGAATATGAACCATAAGCTGGATAAAAACTTCGTCGGCATCCCCAGCGAAGGTTATGGAGCGTCCAATAACCCAAAGAAGAAGATGGGGCCGCCCGACTTTCAAGAGACAAAATTCCAGTTGAACTCTGCCAGGCAGACCTTGGAAATCAGGTTGATCTATTGAGAGTTGGCAATATCTCGAACGAGTTCTAGGACGCCGACCGCTGGACCTTGCGACCCGCCGGCATCAAAAACGGCTGTGTGGGGCGGGGTCGGCCTTCTTGCCTTCGTGAGCGCCCCTCGCACTTCCGCCAGCATTTCGTCGGAATTCCCAATAGGCTTCCCGCTTCGCATTGCTTCGTAGAACATCCAGAGGCGTTCGAGAATGATGCCCAGGCTCTGGAAACGAATTTCCCGCTCTGCCTTGGCGACCTGTGACTTCGCCTCAATTAGGGGCTTGCCTCCTACCGGCCCAAAAGACGGCAGAGGCGTGGTCTGTGAGAAGGTTGGTAGATCCGTGTTCATCTCCCCTTACACCTCAAATTGCGGCTTGTACCTGCGCAATCGACTCAAGGGACAGTGTCGGGGGGAGAACAGCCGTCTGCTGATTAGTGAGTATATGTCGGCTTTATGGCAACCGTCACTTCTTTTGTGAGCGGGACCTCCAATCAGGAGGCTTTGGCCAAGTGGTTAAGGGTAATCTCGACTGCGGCCTGAACCGCCTGATCCGCCCCGGTCAGGATTCCGCATTCCGATAACCCTTTATACGAATCGCGGAGCCGCTCCAAAACCTCGATTGCACTCATATGCCGTGTAAACGGCAGGCCGCTTTGCGACAGCTTGTTTGCGTCATCCATGGGATGGAACTCCAAACGTGATCTAACAACGGCGGGGGGAAGCAGCGAGCCCGCTTCACCAGATTCGTGGTCAAAAGAACTTGATGGAAGAGTTCGTGCGAAATCGTCGTCGGAATACGACAATACGGAGTCCCGGTCTCCCAGTCACCTGCATTATGCAACCAAAAAAACTTTAGTACTGGGAATGTCTTAATGGGACCCGAAGGAGCAAGTGGAGTGCCTTCCACCCAAGCCATATCATGAGGCATGCTGCGAAAGATCCTCCACGTCGACATGGACGCGTTCTACGCCTCGGTCGAGCAGCGCGACGACCCGCACTTGCGCGGCAAACCTGTCGTGGTGGCGTGGCGAGGAAAGCGGTCCGTTGTCTGTGCTGCCTCGTATGAGGCAAGACGTTTCGGGGTGCATTCGGCAATGCCGGCGGTCCGGGCAGAACGTTTGTGCCCGGACGCGATTTTCATTCCTCCTGATTTTGTGCGCTACCGGGCCGCCTCCCTCAGTGTGCGCGAGATTTTTCATTGCTACACCGACCTCATCGAACCTCTCTCTTTAGACGAAGCGTATCTCGATGTCACCGAGAACAAGGTCGGACTACCGACCGCAACCCGGGTCGCCAAAGCGATCCGGCAGCAGATTCGCGAGGAGCTTCAGCTCACCGCCTCCGCAGGCGTGGCGCCGAACAAGTTTCTGGCAAAAATTGCCTCCGATTGGCGCAAGCCCGATGGTCTCTTTGTGATTCAACCCGCCGAGGTGAACGCATTTCTGCTGCCGCTCCCGGTAGGGCGCATACCCGGAGTCGGTAAGGTCACTGAGGAACGGCTCAAACAGATCGGTGTGCAAAAGGTAGGCGACTTACAAGCTTTGGCCGCGGCGGTTCTCGAGGAGCATTTTGGGCGCTATGGACACCGTCTGTACGACCTTGCACGGGGCATCGACGATAACCAGGTCATCCCAGACCGGCCAACCAAGTCAATCTCCGCCGAAGATACGTTCGAGCGCGACCTTCCTCTCTCCGAGACGGCGGAATTGATTCACCGTCTTGCCGAAAAGGTCTGGAAAGCTTCCAGGAAAGAGTCGCGTGTAGCGCGGACCGTTGTGCTCAAGCTCAAGACGAGCCAATTCAACATCCTGACTCGAAGTCACACGCCCGCCAGCCCGCCGGCTTCTTGCGCGGAATTGACCGCCATCGCTCTTTCTTTGCGGGAGCGGATCACTCTCGGCGCCGGCCAGCGATTCCGATTGGTTGGCGTCGGCTTGAGCAATTTTCGAGAAACCGAAACTCTCCAGTCGACCCTCTTTCAGCAAACCGAGCCCCCGCCCCCATCATCGTCCGTTGAGCCCGAGGGTAATTGACCCGATCCATCCAAACCGGACGACCGCGACCGCCTCAGGGAGAAGAACGTACTTCAAGAATCTCTACCGATTGATCCGCTGAAAATTTGACCGGAACCCCGCGGATCCACTCCTCCTTTGTGAACACCCCAAGATCCTTGTTCGTAACCACGGAGTGCACTCTGAACCGGCCTGCGGGTAGGAGCGGTAACTGGATGTCAGCGGCAGCCGCATCCGACTTGTTGCGAAAAACTGCAATGACGCCGTCGCCAGAATGCGACAAACGCGCGAAACCATCCCAACTGGCCGCGGATGGCTGGCGCCAGTTGCCCAGCGGGAAAAAGCTCTCATCGATGTTCGTGCTTTGTCTGAGCTTCTTGAACCACCGGATATGCTCCTGGTACCACTGCTGATCTGCTTCACTCAACTTTCGCAAATCACCCAGTAAGAGCGGAGCCGAACCGATGGCAGTGGCAAAGGTCTCCTGGGCGTTGGGTACATTGGCATGCAGATTTCCAATCAGCATGCTTTCGACAGGCATGGACGGCGCTCGTTGATAAAGTAGCGTACGCGCCTGCAGCGTGCCTGCCGCATCGGGATCGGCATCGCTGACATTGCTCATCCAGTCCAGGTCGCCGGCCGCCAGCAAACCGGCATCGATCACATGCTTCTGTCCCCAAAGCTCAAAGGTCAGGTCCAGCAGAACGTCGGGATGCTTTTCGTAGATATTGCTGGTGACGTGGCTGATGCCTTCATAGATCATGTTCAGCGACTCAGCCCAGCTACCGTGGTAGTGACCTTTGGCCCAACAGCCCGGCGCTTCACCATATGCGTTGAAAATCGTTGTTAGGTCGAGTTTTACGTAGGCCAAATGGAAGCGCTCAATGGCGTCGTTGACCCGGTCCGCCGCCGCGTTCTGAAAAGGGCTCGCCAGGCACATCACGACTTTGGAGCCACCCATGGTGGAAGTGAGCTTCGGTTTTCCCGATGAATCGAGTGCCGCCCACTCCGGATGGTTTACGGAATCCGTCGTCTTGAGCCCAATCGCAGCCAGAGGAATCCATAACCCGAGGCGCATGCCCTTTGCTTCGACAGCTCTTTCGATGTCATCGAGCCCTCCGGGAAACGCGGTTTTGTCGACCGCGTTCTCTCCATATTCCTGTTGCCAACCGTCGTCGATCGTAAAAATGTCCATCCCCATAAACCCGGCGACATTGATCAACTGCAGAGAGGTGTCGCGGTTGATGCTTCTCTCGAAGGGCTCCCAGGTGTTGTAGATCCAGGGTGCACCGTGTCTCCCAATCCTTCGTTCCAGAACTCTCGCCGTATAAGAGGGAAGTACCCAATGGGGATC
>Ga0182015_10004402_pt1 | contig 15208 bp, 15 predicted proteins | sample 712P3MmetaG_FD_120478 | JGI IMG/M metagenome (GOLD analysis project Ga0182015, IMG submission 120478) | Permafrost microbial communities from Stordalen Mire, Sweden - 712P3M metaG | ecosystem: Environmental > Terrestrial > Soil > Wetlands > Permafrost | place: Sweden: Stordalen | collected...
GCAGTAGTAGAGCCAGGGAGTGGAAGGCGAGCGCCGCTTGTGTGCCCACACGATGAACACCACGGCCGCAAAGAGCATCACCGCACTCAGATACTCCTCCACCTGCACGTTGAAATGGTCGGCGTGGACGAGGAGGTCCAGGATGATGTTCGGAAAGAAGATGCGGTTCTCGTTGTGCTGAGCCCACATGGGGCCCCAATCGAAGAAATGGACGTAGGACTGCTTGATCATCGAGATCAGGTCCCATTGGTCCCCGACAACAGCGTTGACGCTGTAGAGCTCGAGGAACCAGAAGTAACCGGCGACCGGCAGGCCGAACCCGAGAGCAGTGAGGGCATTGACGAGTCTTGGGTCCAAACGGTCGACGATGCGCTTTGGAAAGGACGGGGGCTCTTCGAAACGAGCATCTGGTTCCTCCCCCAAGATCCCGCTTACTGCCATTGTCCTCCGCCCCTCCGGTCCACCTATTGGGAACTCGCAACCCTAACGCCTCGTCCATTCTTCCGTCCGCTTCCACGTCTGCTGGTGTCGGTGGCACCGGCCACTCGTTCCGGCGCATCATTCTCGCCCGTCACCGATAGGGCATAGGTACTTGCCAGTACGGGTGGAGTCGACGGAAAGGGGGTGCCCCCGAAGCGGATATGAGGCGGGCCAGGAGCCGGTACGCGGACCCCGTCGTCCACACGGGAGACGACCCCGGCAACGCGGAACGAACCGTCCGATTTCGGGGACGTTCCGTGCTGTGGTCGAGCTGCCAGGATTTGAACCCGGGGCCTCTTTGCCCCCGGTCTTCGCATCCTGTCCGAGCAGTCAAGTGGTGTCCGTCCCGTCCCTGTTCAGGTGCTGCAGCCACTCCCCCGCCGTACCTCTCGGATGGCCCGGACAGAGCCGGAGGCATCGGCGGGCAGAAGTTCGGTGGGCGCTATTCGGGATTCAGGGGCGCGGATTGTGGTGAACCGGAGGTGTGCCTCGGGTCGACCTAGTCGGGCATTCGGCAAGCGTGACGAGGCGCTCGCATTCCTCGATCACATCGGGGTCTCCGGCACCATTCTCATGGGCATCAAGGTACGTCTGCGCGTCTTTCGCAGTCTCGGGTCGCCAATCTTTCGGCCACTTGCCCATGACGGCACCGTACCCCCTGGGGCTCGGCCATGCCCTGAACGGGAACCCCTGGATCACTGGCCTTCCGCACCAACTCGCCCATGTACCCCGGAAACCACCAGCGTGGTGGCCAGGTGGCTGGCGCACGGGGCGATCGGCCCCAAGCGGCGTGGTCTTCGGCGGTCGCCACGGAGACCTGACAGCGTCCACCTTTGCCCCCACTTCCACTGGCGCTGGCGTCGACTGGGCCCGCTGCCCGTGCGCCACGTTCAGCGCGAATGCGTACACCCGAGCACGCGGGAAGAAGGGGAAGGGGGTTGCCCCTCCCTCCCGCGTGTCCGGGATCGCTCAGCTGCCGGGGCTCCCCGGGCCGAAGAGCTTCAGTGTGTTGTCACCATCGTCGACGAAGAGCACGCCTCTTCCATTCGGCGCGATGGTGAGGCCGAAGAGGTCCCCACCGGCCCCGAACGGATCTACCTGGGGCGACGCCACCTGGCGGCCGAACGGGGTGATCTCGACGATATTCCCGTTCCCTCCGTTGGCGGCGAGGAGATTGCCGTTAGGCGCCGACACCAACCCGAGCGGGCCGTCGAGGGCACCTCTGGATGCGACAGTGAACCCCCCGCCCGTCGCCGGGAATTGTCTCCACGCGGCAAAGGGGATGACGGCGATCCTGCTGTTGACGGTGTCCGCCACGTACAGCTGCCCGAAGACGCCGAGCGCTAGTCCGGTGGGACCCACCACGAGGGCGTTTGGATCGGTCCGCTCGGCGAACCCGCTGCCCACCACGGTCGAGCCCACCAGTCGAGGGGGTGCACCGTCGTTCAGGACGACGTCGAGCCTTACCACCGTTCCTCCGTTGACCGTCGACCGGCTGTTGGCCACCGTGCCGTTCAGCACGTTGGACACGAAGATCGCCGCTCGGCCGAACAAGCTGACAGCGGTCAGGTCCCATGGACCGTTGATGTTGCCACCGGACCACGTCTCGACCGGCGTTCCCACGCTGTTGAGGACGATGAGGCAACCGGCTCCGGCGGTGTCTGACATGCCGTCACTCGTCGGGAGGCTGCCCACCACGGTCCATCCACCCGGAAGGACGGCGAGCGCGGTGGTGAGGCCGATGCCACCGGGACAACGCCCCGGTAGCGCTCCGGTGAGCTCCGCGAAAGTGGTGAGCGCTCCCGAGGGTGCGATCTCCACGATGGTGGTCCCGGTGCCCTGCAGGTTGGTGGCATTGTTGAAGTTGCTCACCAAGGTGTCGCCCCTCACCAGCCTTCCCACCGACTGGGGAACCACAGTGATGCCGTAGGGGTTGAGGTCCCCATTGGCGGGGACGGTAGATCCGACATTAGTAACGGTCGAAAAGTGCGAGAGGTAGGGGGGCGAGAAGAAGGCCGGGGATGCCACCGCAGCGCCAGGTGCGGCCAGAACCCCGATGATGCCGAGGACACCGGCCAGTCCTGTCCCTACGACCACCCGACGGCGATGGCGGCTCCCCCTTGGATTGTCACTCGTCAGGTCCCTGTTACGCAGTCGTCCCATCGGCTCATCCTCCTGTCGGATCGCGGGCGCGTATCGCCAACGATCAGGAATACGGCTGGAAGTGCCCCGATGTTCATGGAAATCGTCGGCGGCGTGAAGTCCATCCGCTACGGTCACTCCACGAGTTCATATTGCGACTGTCAGTGAGAGGATCAGGCTGACTACCGATGACGAGGTCGGGAAAACGGCGGTCTACGCCAGCTCCAGCACGGCGATGTCGACATCGGCCCGCCGGGTGATCGGACCCGTAGAGAGGGAGCGCAACGCTTCGAGTGCGGGCTGGGTGACTGCCTGCAAGGTGTCGGGATCGAGTCCCTGCAGGGCAGGCCATGCCCGGGCATTGATGGCGTCGATCTGTTCGGCCGAGATGGTGTTCCACGATCTGGATTCGAAGGTCTCGATGCGGCTCACGAAACCGGCCGGAGCCGCCCATCTGGCGATGTCACCAGCGCCGATTGGGTTCCAGCGCCACGTGGGGTGGAAGCGGGTGGCCCGGTCGACATCGCATCGAGAATCGGCTCGATCGGATCATCACCTCGAATCCGATTCGTCGGACAGACCAAGTAGCGGCCCCCTGGCCTCAGGACTCGGGCCACCTCGGCGAAGAGTGCCTCGGGTGGATCGACAGCGTGGACGACCCAGACCGACAGGGCGTGAGCCATCGATGCGTCGGCGATGGGCAGAAGGCGGGCATCCCCCAGGACTAGGCCCGCGCCCAATCGGACCTGGGCACGAGCGAGCATGGCTGGTGCGACATCGACGCCGATCACGGTTCGATCGAGGCTCGAGAGGCCGAGGGCGATAACCCCGGTTCCCACTCCGACCTCCAGTACCGGCCCATCACCGTCGGGCAGGCGACGGTGGAGTTCGGTGGCAAAGTCGTTGCCCCGCTGCTCACCGCCCCTGGTGGCGTCGTAGCACTCGGCCACATCGTCGTAGATGGCCATCGACACGAGGATTCCACAACCAGCGGTGGAGGCTGGATGAGAGACTCTCTGTGGAAGGCCAATTGGGCATCGGCCAGCGATGGGGATCGTTCAGGAAGGAGCGGGATGTCACCGAGCGGACGGGAACGCGACATTTCTGACCAAGGAGAATGCACGAACGGGGGTGTTCGGTCGTTTGCCATGTTGCTCGGGCCGGCCGACCTACCTGGCCGCGGGTGGGAGATCTCGGAAGAGCGTCACTGGCCAACCGGTCAGCTGGACCCGACCAGTGAGAAGAGTCAGCGGGCGCTTCAGGCCGGCGGCGTCACTGCCTGGCGATCGCTCACGCAGACCGAGGCAATGAGGTCGGCGTGGGTAGAGGTGGTGCCCTACGCGACCGCCGATGACACCGTGTTGTCACTTCGGCAAGTGCCAAGGTATTTCGTGGGTGCCCAACGACCGGACGAGACGATTGTCAGTGAGCGGCGCGTCGATGACCAGCATCTTATGGGCGTCTCCGACACCTGGGTCTACGAGAAGTCGACGACCGACGCTGCGGGAACAAGCCTGTCCCGTTACGTGGGCGGAACCATCGATTGCATCCTGTTTCTCACCTGCTGCTCGGGGCGCGAGGCGTTCTGGCCGTGGCCTGACGTCATGGACGTCGCCGAGCGTCAAGCTGAACGAGTCCGTGGTGTTCTCGGCACCGCGGGAGGCTCCGATATCTCGCAGTTATGACTGGTTGATTCGCGGAGTCCGCATAATGGGGTGGTGCCGTGTTTCCGTAGCCCGGCAGCGGAAGAAGGGTTGCGGGCTCGGCCCAGGCGTCGCCGACCAACTGTCACCGGCCTAGTGAGGTCAAGTGTTCCAGATAGCCAATGCCGTAGGCGGTCGGGGTTCCCGCGTAGCTGGTGATCAGGGAAGGCCCTTTGGCACAGCTACCCACGAACCACGCCCATCCCAGGTAGGAGATCCCGTGCTGGTCGGCGAAATCGAGGAAGGGTGGATACAGCGAATCGCCACAGTCGAGTTCGCCGAACTCACCGACAATGATCGGAACCTTCGTGGACAGGGGTGCCAGGACATCGTCCCAACACGACGAGCTGTAGCAGGGGGAGTAGTCAGGGTGGGCCGGGGTGTCCCAGTAGATGTGGATGCTGGCGGCGAGTTGGCCGATCGGGTCGACCGGGGCGTAGGTGAGCCACTGGTCGAGGTCTCCGGCGTACTGCGGTCCCCCGACCATGACCAGGTTCGTCGCTCCCGCGCTCCGCACAGCATCGAGAAGTTGTTGCATGCCCGCTGCCTGGTAGTGGAACCCCTTGCAGGTCCCACCGGCACTTCCTCTTAGAGTGCAGGTCCACGACGCCGCCGAGTCGGTGTTGTGGTTGGGGTAGGGCTCGTTAAACAAGTCGAAGATGACCGCCGGATTGTCCTTGAAGGCCGTGGCCACCGAGCTCCAGAAGTCGGGGGCATAGCGTTCGTCGGGCATCGGAAGCTGACCCTTGGCTTTTCTGGCGCCCCCGGTGGAGGAGAAGTGCATGTCGACGATCACGTACATCCCTGCAGCGTTGAGGGCGTCCACGTAGTGCTCGATGGCCTGCTGGTACGCCTGGCCCGAGTAGGCCGGCTTCACCCCCTGCACACCGAGCCAACAGGACTCGTTCAACTCAACTCGCGCCGCGTTGAAACCCCAGGAGCGCATGGCGGCGACGGACGACGGGCTTGCCTCCTGTGTCCCGTCGAAGATGCTGTTCTCGCTGACACAGGCGTATTCGGTGCCCGAGGTGTCGGCACCACGAAGCACGACCGGTGTTCCGTTGTGGTCGACCAGGTGGTCGCCGCTCGCGGCAATCGACATGATCGGATGCGCCGCTGCCTCCGATGTCGGCAGCAGACACACGGCGATCAGGACGGCACAGCCGATGATCAGCCTTCGTACCTTCATCTCGATCCTCCGGGCAACAGCTCCGGCGCCACCGGGGTCATGGCGAGCTTTCGACCCATCCGAACCCCGGTCCCCATTTGTGCCTTCCGGCAAACCGTACAGTGAAACGACCGGTCGGCGGACCTCCGTTAAGGCTTCCGGAGGAGAGCCGGTCCGCCCCCATGTGAGGCCCGTCAAAGGTGGCTCTCGGGTCCCGGTCATGCCGAAACTACAAGATCCCACCATGTCCGACGAAGAGTCGATGTCCTGTCTTTGGTGGGCCGGTGTCGACTGTTCCGATCCGGAACTGCTCGAACAATGACCTGGATTCTGTCTCACGATTAAGCATTGATCCGAGATGCAGAATCGACGTGTCGCGTGTCTCCCATGCTGCCGGATCAGCGCATCCGCCGAGCAATCGGCAATCTGACGATGGTGTTGGCCGACCGACCGTTCGGCGCATAGCATCACCGCGGTTGCGATCGAAGTAACTCTGCACGAATATCAAAGCTCTCCACGGAGGTGCCTGCATGTTCGAATGTCGTCGACGAGCACGAATCGGCGCCCATGGTCGACCGCTGGCTGGAGCCGCCGTGTGTGTCCTCGCTGCGATTGGAATGGCGTGTAGTTCATCGAGCACCGCCCCCACGACGACGATACCGACCGAGGCGGCTCAGGCCGCAGTGGCCAACGGGGCCGCACCATCGAGAATCGACGCTGCAGGTGTCGAGTGGCTATGCCGACCTGGATTGCTCGACAACCCGTGTTCGGCGGACTTGACGAGTACCGTGGTCCGGGAGTCGGGCCCGACCGTGGTGGAGCACAGCTCGCCGGCGGCAAATCCCCGTGTCGACTGCTTTTACGTTTACCCTACGGTCAGCGCGCAATCAGGAGTTATAGCCAACCTCCACATCGACCCGTCCGAGACGGCGGTGGCCCGGGCCCAGGCCTCGCGGTTTTCGGAGGTTTGCAAGGTGTACGCGCCTGTCTACCGTCAGCTGACACTGCATGCACTGGCCGACCCCGGGGCGGTCACCGCCTCCGATCTCGTTGCTGCCTACAGTTCGGTACAGGCAGCCTGGGAGGACTACCTCGCCCACTACAACCGAGGTCGGGGCGTTATCCTCATCGGCCACTCGCAGGGCGCGTCGATGCTCATCAATCTGTTGCAAAAGCAAGTTGACAACAACCCCGCCGTGCGCAATCGCCTGGTGTCGGCCATCATCCTCGGAGGCAACGTGTCAGTCCCGGTGGGTAAGACCGTCGGGGGCAGCTTCCAGCACATTCCGGCCTGTACGACCACTACGCAGACGGGCTGCGTCATTGCCTATTCGAGCTTCGACGAGACGCCCCCGCCCGACTCACTCTTCGGCCGGCCAGGTACCGGAGTCAGTCGGCTGTCGCGCAGCACCTCGACGGTTGGACTGCAGGTCCTCTGCGTCAATCCGGCCGACCCCTCCGGCGGGATCGCCCCCCTAATCCCTTACTTTCCCACTAAGTCGTCGGCTAAAGGGCTCGGTGGACTATCTGGTCTGGTACCTCCTGCACTTCCCACGCCGTGGGTAACTGAGCCGGACCTTTATTCGGGCCAGTGTCTCACGCAGGGCGGGGCGACGTGGTTGCAGGTGAGCGCCCCAATCCATGTCGGCGACCCACGGACGATCGTGGGCCAGACGCTCGGCCCCACGTGGGGCCTCCATCTGGTCGACGTCAACATCGCGCTCGGCAACTTGGTCAGCCTTACCCGCAATGAGGTCGCCGCCTACCGTGGTTGAACGATTCGGTGCTTGCCACTGTGTGACGGTTGGGCCCTGCCGGTTATGAACAGGCCAGGAGCCGGAAGGCGGGCCCGTCGTCAACACGGGTGACGATCCGGCAAGGTCGAACAGCGACCTGATTTTGGAAACTCTCCCTGCTTCCATCGGGCTGCCGGGATTTGAACCCGGGACCTCTTGACCCCCAGGTATCTCACCCGCCCTTTCGCTCGGTTCATACATTGAGCGGAATTGGCTCGTGGATGGCGCTCTTGGATGTTGATCCGTGGGGCTGAGTTCACCGGGCTTGGGCTGATTGAGCGAACGGCACCAAGTGAGTCCAGGCATCAAACCAGAATCGTTGGTTACGCCGTTCTTTGCGACACCCCTTGGCCGTGCTCCGACGAACTCTGAATTCAAGCCGGAACTCACACCGCGAAGCCGTATGACCACATCGTGTGACCAACACAGAAAAACTCAAGAATTCTTGAGATTCCTGTCATCCGCCACCGGGGGCGGCATCGATTAATCCGTGTGGACATCCGTCCTTGGCACTTAACCCGATCCCTGCCCGGAGGTTTCGATGAGCGGAGTTAGCAGACGTGTGTTTTTGAAGGGCGGCTCGGCCGCCGTCGTTGCTGCAGGAGCCATCTCGTCCATCCCTGGTCTCCCGGCAATGGTAGGCCTGGCTGAAACTCAAGGTCCGGTTGATGTCGGGGCCACCGAGTCGGCCGTTACGGAGGCCGAATCGTCCGGGCTGATGAGCGAACCGCTCGTCGCCCATATACGTGATCTTGGCACCGGCGAGATTGGGCTCTTCTCGGGCACCCGAGAAGTGACCGTTCTCAACCCCCAGCTCGCCGCCTCTCTTGTGAGAGCAATGCGTTGAGCACGCTGTCCTTCTGCAATCCCTCGATTGATCGTCAACCGTCCATCCGTTCCCACAAGAAACTGAGGTAAGCCATGTCGTCCCATCGTGAAGCGCCCGAGATCTCCAAGGATCCTGTCGCCGACTCAACTGACCTCTACGCATTCGTGAGCCCCGACTCCCCAAGTACGATCACTCTGATCGCCAACTACATACCGCTCGAGGCACCAGACGGCGGCCCGAACTTCTACGAGTTCAGCGACGACGTCCTCTACGAGATCCACGTCGATCACACTGGCGACGGGGTCGCTGACATCAGCTTTCAGTTCCGTTTCACAACGGTGAACAATATTCCGTCATCGTTCCTCTACAACGACGGACCGATCACGACCTTGACTCCCCCTTCGCCCTCGTCCCCTTGGAACAGACAACAGACCTACACGCTGACGCGAGTCGACCGGAACCCAACGAGTCGGTGGGGTTGTTCGACCACGGTGCTCGGGTCCGGGCTTCTCAGCCCGCCATGCAACATCGGACCGCTGTCCACGCCGAACTACACCACACTGGCCGCCGCCGCCGTCCACTCTGTCTCGGGCGGCCCGTTCTCGGCAACCGTCTTCGCGGGCCAACGGGCGGAGGGTTTCTACGTCGATCTCGGTGCCTTGTTCGATCTGGGCGACCTTCGACCGTTCGCGGGCGATCATGCAGGTGGCCCGGGGGTCGGCCTCATGAACGGCATGCCGGGCGTGAATTCGACCGCCGATGTCAACGTGCATTCGCTGGCCCTGCAAATTCCGGCCAACCAGCTCACTCGGGCCACGCCGAAAAACGCGTCGGATCCAGCCGCCGTTATCGGAGTGTGGACGACGGCCAGTCGTCAGCGCGTGTTCGTTGAGGGCGACGGAGCCGGCGGGCAGGACCCGTTCTGGTCCGGGCCCTGGACCCAGTTGTCGCGGCTCGGCAATCCTCTCACCAACGAACTGCTCATCGGCATCGGCGACAAGGATTCCTGGAACCACCAGCAGCCGCTTTCCGACGGGTACCAATTCCTCCACTACTTCGCCCAACCCCTGCTGCCGCAGTTGTTGCCCGGCCTCTACCCAGGAGTGTTCCCGAATTTGGCCAAGTACAACAGTACTCCGAGCAATACCCGGCCGGATATCGAGGCCATCTTCCTCACCGGCATCCCCGCGGGTGTGATCACGCAGGCCCCGACGTTCACCAACTACAACGGAACCGGCGTCAAGGCCGACCTGCTGCGTTTGAACACCGCGATCCCACCGGCGTCCTCTCCCAACAGCCTCGGGTTGCTGGGCCTGGACGTGGCCGGCTACCCCAATGGCCGGCGGGTGTTCGACGACGTGGCCACCATCGCGTTGCGGGCGGTCGCCGGGGCCACCTTGGGCTATGTCGCCAAGTTCACGGCCGATGCAGCAGCTGCAATTGTGGACTTTGGTCTCACCAACGGCGGAACCGGGACCGATCTGACGGCCAAGGGCACAGAGCACTACCTGTCAACCTTCCCGTACCTGGGTCTGCCCTACAGCGGCTACTCGAACCCGAGCGTCACCCCGGTGTCAGTGGTGACACCATAAGCGTGGAGCGGCGTCCCGAGCCCAGCGGGCCCGGAACCGTGGTTCTCGACATCGGCGGGGACATCGGAGCAGCCATGGTGGTTGCTCCGGCCTCCCTTGTCGGGGCCGAGATCGAGATCCGGCAGGCCGGGGAACCGTGGGAAGGGACCCACACCGCAATACGACAGCGCGATCTCGGCGACGTCACCGCCTTCGCGGGCGTGTTCCCTTCGCTACCGGCCGGTGACTACGAACTAAGGATAACGGGTGATCCCTGCATCCCGACGGGTTTGGGCCCAACGGTAGATCTGGTTGTGACCGGAGGTGAGGTCACGCGGTTGAACTGGCCTATCGCCTGATGGATCAGCAACACCCATACGAAGACGCATTGGGCCACCCGATAGATCGGTGAACGATACTCGTGGTCACGAGGACGCGAGCATGAAGGCCGCGACCCACTGGCAGAGGGTGGGCGCCTTGCCCGTACCTGCAGCGCCACAAAAGACCGATACTTCTACGCTGCTATCGGACATCCTTCTACATTGCAGCGCACCCGCGGGACCGTGCCAGAGTGGAGAGGGCTTCGTCGTGAGCCCTCCTATTCGTGAAGAGAGGGGGTCGAACACCTCCAAGGGCAGTCGAACGAACGCTCCGATTTCGTGAACTTCCCCTGCTTCCGTCGGGCTGCCGGGATTTGAACCCGGGACCTCTTGACCCCCAGTCTTCCCATCCTGTCCGAGTGGTTAAGTGCTGTCCGAGGAGTCCCAGGTCAGGGCGATTCCACTCCCCCATCGTCGGACTGTCCGGACCGCTCGGACGGGGCCGGAGGCGTCGGAGGGCAGAAGTTCGGGCAGAAGTCCTGAACGAGTCGGAGGCCCTGTGCAACCTTCAGGAGTCGATCACCCCGCCGGCTGATAGGTGCCATTCCACTGGGGAGTCCCAGAGGAGTCATTCGGCAGGATCGTGGCGTCGTATTCGCCGAGCTCCGTCCCCGATGACTGGTAGACGAAGCATTGAAGGGACTTACCGGGGCCCCAGGTGCTCGGAGGGTTGCAGACGACTCGGCTGACCCCCTTAATCCCGAAGTTGCCGGGTTGCGTTGAGGTGATCGCTGACTGAACCGAGGCGTCTAGCTCCGAGATGGTCATGGTGGTGCCAGGAATCCCGCTCGAGACCGACGCTGAGTTCGTCCTGTCTTTCTGGATGGCGATTCCACCAATGACTCCCGCCACTGCGAGCAGGAGAGCCAGGAGGATGCGAACTGGCCATCGGAGGGCCGACTTCTTCCGCTTGCGAGGAGCGTCCCGATAGGTGGGCGGAGGCGTCGAAACGCTGCCATAGGGGGGCGGCGGCGCCCGGAAGCTCGGATGTTGCTCGGGCGGGTACCACCGGCCGTCCGAGGCGAGCCACCAGCCAGGACCATGCGCAATGTTGCTCATCCGCCGTCCTCACTATTGGAACAGGACAAAGCTAGTCCCACGATCGCCGCCACGCTTTCCGCCGTTTACTCCTCGGCATCGGTCACCCACGGAGCCTTCGTCCACCCTGTTGCCACGTCCCAGTAAAACCACCAGCCATCCGGGGAACGGTGCCAGGGCACCCCGTTCTCGTCTGTGTAGTCCTGCGGAGGGCCGGAAGGGCCAGGGCGCATAACGAGGTACCAAGGAAAGAAGACGGGCCACAGGAATAGCGATCCGTAGACCCAATGGGTGCTGGTGAGCCCTATGAAGTCGTCGCCATACTGTTCCGCCGTGATCCGATGATCCCTGGCCAGCCAGACGACGGAGCCTAGCTAGGGGAGGGCGAAGATAACGGCGGTAACCATGGACCTTCCTCCCGCTAGGAATCGCCCCAAACGGTAGCCCCACGATCGCCCCTGTGCTCCTAAAACGGCCGGCTTGGACGTTAGGTTGCCAGGTCGGGAGACTCCCTGGCGAAAAGGGCGCTTCGACGGGCCCCGGCATGGGAGTGTGCCGGCCGATCGCTGCCCGTCCTTTACGATGGCAGTCCGTGGCTGACATGACCAATGACGAAGTCGTAATGCTGCGTGAGCAAAAGATGACGGCCCTGAGGCAAGCGCGAGAGGCGTACCGGCAATCGATGGTAGAGCCTGAGCGGTCGGAACTTGGCGGTCTGTTTGCTGGACGCCGCAGCAAGCTCCAGACCGCTGTGAAGGCGGCCGAGGCCGAACTCAGACTGTTCGACCTCGGACACCCGCGGGCCTGATCCGCAAAGTTCCCGGCGCTAGTCCGGAATGGCTTCGAAGAACGCCTCGATTACGTGCGTCCGGTCAGTCGGCGTTAGGGAAGCCCACCGACCTATACACCGCCTGTCGCCGCTTCAGCTCCGGCAACATCCGTTTCTGCTGCTCCGGCGTCAGAGAGAGGTCAACCACACGGGTCGCCTCGAGGATCTCTTGATCATTGAGGAGGATCTCCATACACCGTTGCGCCCGTTCGGCGAGTAGGGCTTTCGCGTCACCTGCGTCGACCGCCATTGCGGAAACATCGGCGAGGGCCTTGTCGACCTCGTCATTCACCCTCACGACCACCCACGGTGGGAGATTTCCCAGCGCACCACTGTCGTTGATCACCTGACCACCTTTCAGCAGCCAACTCTGCCACGCTACCCTTGAACTCTCACGACGACCAACAGACCCAGAAGGCATTGAGCGGCAGACACGGGTAGGGTCGGGCGTGCTAGTTCGATGCTCCGACCAAGGGGTTTCCCGAACCGCTTTAGCGGAGGTATCGACGATGGTGAGCGTCAGCAGTCCCATCTGTCCAAGCTGTGGGGCCTGGAACGTCCGGGTCGTCTACAAGGCTACAGGGATCGGGGCAGCCCAGGACAAGCTCGCTGGTAAGTGCCACGATTGCAAACACGAATGGACTGACTAGTCGGGGCAAAAGATCTGGGAGCACCCAAGTACCAAATCGAGGACTGAAAGGGTCGTGGGACGGATCAAAGCGTCGGGCCCGGGGCCTGCCCGCCAGCCGGGCCCGACATCAGACCATCGACGGCCGGCGGACCTACCTTGAGGAAGCTGGCGTAAGAATCGCCGTTCACAGTCTGCCATTCCGCATTCAGGCGCCCAGGCTGAATACTCGACTTGGCGGAAGAGGGCAGGCAACCCGGGCACCAGTAACGAACCTACCCAGTTGTCTGACGCCTTCAGGTCGGGTGTGACCAGCCGACCACTGTCAGCGCATCGATTGTCAGGGCTGACTCGATTACTTTGCTTCCGCATTGGAACTACGACCGAAGATCGATGTGGTGGTCGTCGTTTACATTACGGGGCTAGCGTGACCTGGGCGAAGTGGCCACACAGGGTCACTCGGCATGGAGAGACGCGGAGCAGGGCGATGGCGGGAACAATCAGCGAGTCGTTCAACCCTCGCCGCAATAGCTTGAACTTCTTGCGCCTTGCCCTGGCCTCGATCGTATTGGTCTCGCACGCTGTTCTGCTCGCTGGGTTCAGGGTTGTCGATGACATCAACGGCACGGGTTTTGCGGAGATTGCGGTCTATGGGTTCTTCGGCATCAGTGGCTACTTGATCGCCGGTGGCGCGACCCGTAATCGGGCTGGGCGATACCTATGGCAACGCTTCTTGCGCATCTTTCCCGCATTCTGGATCTGTCTACTCGTAACGGCGTTCATATTCGGTGTAGTCGGTTGGCTGAGCCAACCAGCCGTTGCTCACTGCGGTCTTTCCTGCTATTTCAATGCCCGGCAGAACGGTCCGTACAGCTACGTCTACAAGAACCTGCTTCTGCACATCGATCAGACCTCGATCGCCGGCACTCCCAGAGGAAGTCTTCTTCCATTGGATTGGAACGGCTCGCTGTGGACCCTCTACTCCGAATTCCTTTGCTATCTCATCCTCATGGCACTCGCACTCGTAGGTCTGCTCCGTCGTCGTGGGGTGGTACTCATTGCCACTATGGCTCTTTGGGCAGTCGTTGCCGTCATCGCACTTACCCCTTCGTTGGATGACAAGTTCAGTGTGTTCGACAACTTTGCTGCTTTCAGCCTGCTCAAATTTGCCTCGGTCTTCATGATCGGAGCCGTAATTTTCCTATATCGGGAGCGCATACCCGACTCGGCCTGGCTTGCACTCATGTGTGCTGGGGTTTACGTAGCCTCGCTCTACTGGCAGAGTCCCTCGACACACTTCACGACCTCGGACATCTTCGTTCCCCTCGTCGCGTATCCCTTGTTGTGGTTGGGGATACACCTGCCCCTTCATCGCATCGGAGCACGAAATGACTATTCGTATCGCGTGTACATCTATGGCGTTCCGGTCGCACAGCTCCTGGTGATCTGGGGAGTCGAAAAATGGGGGCTCATCCCGTATACGGCAATGGCGATCGTCTGTACCATTCCGTTGGCCGTGGCCAGTTGGTGGGCAGTCGAAAAGCACGCGCTCAAGCTGAAATCGCTTGGGATGCAGACAACGGCTGTATCGGTGCCCCTGGCCACCGCTAGCCGGCTTCTAACCCAAGCAAACGACACTGTTGGACCCAAGTAACCCCCCGATGTTCCTGCGCGCCTAACAGTGAAGATGTGCCCGTGTGTTGCGATGGCCCGGATTTCGGTCCTGGGGCTGGACAAGGAGTAGGGGCGCTCAACTTCGATCCGGAGCCGCCTGAGCCGACCAGCGGCCAGATCCGGCACCTGAGCTCTGTTTCCTGACTGAACACATAGGGGCCAAAGCTTCCGGCGGTCGCGCTCCGGGTCGTCGAATCACGTTCACGCAGCCGTAATGAGCCCGACACCTGCTGGTGACCTGTCGAGCGTAGAACGGAAGTAGCCGAAGCGGATTCCCCCCCGCAAAGGTGAGTGGAGGTCGCAGCACCGTGTCGCCGGAGGAGGGACAGGCCGGCGAGCGGTGCTCCCTCCGAATGCCGGATCGCATCTCGGTGTAACGTCCCACCATGGCGCTCCGAGGACCCCGCCGGTGTCTTCCTGAAGTGTGTGGAAGCTCGATAGCACGGGACCGGATTTCGACGCCAATGCGGGAGGACCGAAGTGAGCGCCGAATCGATTGAATCCCAACCGCCAGCAGAGGGCTCCGGCGATATTGCGGAGTCTTCTCCAGAGTTCACTGATCCGCTTCCCGCTGCAGGCGGCGAACCATCGAAGAGTGAATCTCACGTGGTGGCTGCGGAACGAACGCCTACCCGTCTAAGCGCCACCTGGACAGCCGTGGTAGTGGCTGCCGTCATACTCGTAGCGCTGGTTATCTTCATCGGCCAGAACACCCAGCAGTCATCAGTCAACTTTCTTGGTGCTCACGGCAAGGCTCCCACGTCTGTGGTCTTGCTCATCGCAGCCACTGCAGGCGCGCTGATCGTCGTCATCGTAGGAATCGGTCGCATTCTTCAGCTCCGACGAGTTGCCAAACACGCGGACCAAGGGACGCCATAGATCGCTGGTCCTTCTCACACGATGGCCCTGTGCCTCGACCGACGTGGGGGTCGGGTGCGGCCTACTGCCCCGCTTGCTCGCTCATCGTCGA
>Ga0182015_10004403_pt1 | contig 15208 bp, 13 predicted proteins | sample 712P3MmetaG_FD_120478 | JGI IMG/M metagenome (GOLD analysis project Ga0182015, IMG submission 120478) | Permafrost microbial communities from Stordalen Mire, Sweden - 712P3M metaG | ecosystem: Environmental > Terrestrial > Soil > Wetlands > Permafrost | place: Sweden: Stordalen | collected...
CAGACGCGCGGCGCCGCGCTGACCGGTACCGTCAGCTCGGCGGCGGAGGGAGCGATGGAAGGCGTGCTCGTGAGCGCCAAGCGGGCCGGCTCGAACATCACGGTGACGGTCGTGAGTAACGCGCAAGGCCGGTATGCGTTCCCGGCGGCGAAACTCGATGCCGGAACGTATACGCTTTCGATCCGCGCGGCCGGCTACGATCTGGACGGCAGTAACACCGTCGCCGTCGGCGCGCCGGGCGGCACAAGCGCAGACGTGCACCTGAAAACGACGACGGATCTCGCCGGACAACTCAGCAACGCCGAGTGGCTGGCCAGCATGCCGGGAACGGATGCGCAAAAGAAGTCGCTGCTGGATTGCGTGAGCTGCCACGAAGTGGCGAAGATCGTGAACACGCGCTATACGGCGGATCAGTTCATGACGGTCATTCCGCGGATGGCGACCTACGCGCCCGGCACGACGCCGTTGCAGCCGCAGCGCCGGCTGAACGCGCCGCGCCAACGCGACCCGGCCCAGCTGCGCGCGCTCGCCGAATATCTCGCCAGCGTCAACTTGAGCACCGGCTATCCGTGGAAGTATCCGCTCAAGACGCTGCCGCGCCTCAAGGGCCGTTCGGACAACGTCGTGATTACCGAATACGACCTGCCGCGCCCCGTCACCCAACCGCACGACGTCGTCCTCGATGCGCAAGGGATGGCGTGGTATTCCGATTTCGGCACGCAGGTTCTCGGCATGCTCAATCCGCGCACGGGTGCGGTGACCGAGTATCCGCTCCCGGTGCTCAAGTCGAGCGAAGCGAACGGCGAGCTCGACCTCGAGGTCGACAAGGCGGGCGACTTTTGGCTCGGCATGATGATGCAAGGCGGCGTGGCCGAGTTCGATCCGAAGACGAAGGCGTTCAAGACGTTTCCGCTACCGGATAAGTGGAACGACAATGCCGCGCAAATTGCCATGGTAACGCCGCCGAACAACGGCGTGATGTGGACAAATGACGTCGACAAAGATTCAGCGCACCGCTTGAACCTCGCGACCGGCCAGTGGGACACCTTCGGCCCGATCACCGACGGCGTCCACCGGCTATCGATCTACGGCTTATACGCCGACTCGCACAACAACGCGTACGCGATGGACTTCAGCCCGGTCGACGGCAGCTACCTCGGCAAAGTCGACGGCACGACCGGCGCGATGTCGTTGATCCCGACGCCCACGAAAAATGTGCGCCTACGGCGCGGCCGCTTCGACGCGCAAGACCATCTCTGGTTCGCCGAATACGCCGGCAACGCGATCGGCATGTACGACGCGAACACCGGCAAGATGACGGAATGGCCGCTGCCAACCCCGTGGACCGCCCCCTACGACGTCGTCGAAGACAAACACGGCGAGATCTGGACGGGCTCGATGTGGACCGACCGCGTCTCGCGGCTGGACCCGAAAACCGGCAAGGTAACGGAATACATGCTGCCGCGCACAACAAACATCCGCCGCGTCTACGTGGACAACACAACCTTTCCAGTAACATTCTGGGTAGGCAGCAACCACGGCGCCTCAATAATAAAACTAGAACCCCAAGACTAACCCACCCAATAGAAGGGCAGAGTTCCGAGGGATTCTCTCTCCATTATCGGGACACTTTCACGGGGCAACGTCAAGACGTCAGCAAGATTTTCGAGTGGAATATCAATGCGAATTGGATGAGTAACGAAATAAATCAATTCCCAGCGCGATCCGTCGTCACCGCGCCCCCATAGCGCTTCTGCCAAGTCGGCATTTTGTATTCGCAGTTTGACGGTTGCGATATATGAATAAAGGCCCTGAGAATAAAATATGACATAGTCACCGGGCTGCATGCTGGCCCAGGTCTTGTCATTTCGGAGACCGGGCTTGGCGGCCCAAGCAAAGTGCTGGCCTTCATCCTCAGCGAACCCCGCATCGTTTTCACCGATGAATCGCCGAACATCAACGGAGATCGGCTGAGTTAGAGAAACTTTGAGGTGGGCTTGCGCCTCTTTACCAGACGCAGGGACGAAGAAGATGCGATGACCAGCCTCTGTGCCTCGAATTGACGACTCCACGCAATTTCTCCGAGCGTCTTAAACCCGCTTGCGCTTGGGCAATTTACCGACGCTTCGCTGGAGGGGGAACCGAGTACCCCCCAGCAGCACTGTTTGACCTGCGCCTGGAATGGGAGACTGGCTACTAGGGTTCGTCGTTTCGGACCAGCTTTACGTGTGCGCTACCTCTCCGGCTACCACGTGGTCGTGCATGTGCTTCCAATCGACTATATCGTTGAGCAAGACGGTACCGCGGAGTGTTAGGTTTGGCGCGCCGGCCTCGACGCGTTCTGCTGTCCAGGCCTCTTCGCTTTTCTGTAGCGTAAGGATCTCGGCCGTCCATTTCGCCTTCGTGGCGGCATCAGGTTGCGCGATGTGATCGCTGACCCAAGCTTCGAATTGTAAGTAGTTTGGGAGCTCGGTCTGGATGTACGCACTGGTAGCGGGGAGGTCGAGGCCGATCATGCCGGCGACGCGCTTGTCGAAGCCGCAGGTGGTTCCGGTCTTCCACTCTTCCGGTAGGGCGTTCACGGCGGATAGGAGCGCTTTCATCCACAAGCGCGGGAGGTGCGGTATGCCTAGCATTCCGGTTTGACCTGAACTCACCATCGGGACGATCGGCTCGATGCCGTCCGTTCGATGCGCGACGAGCTCCGCATGGATCGCGCACCAATCGTCGAGGTTGATCAGGGCCGCGCTATTGTTGAACTTCGGATCGTCGATCCCAAGCCGCGCACGAACCATGGCCGCGTTTTCTTCCGGCCGCGGGAAGTTCAGGATCAGATCGTTGATCGCAGCGATCGACGCCGGATCCAGCTTGGTCGCGTGGGCCTTCACGTAGTCCTCGGCCTGCGGATACGTCGGCATCGTCTTCAAGAACGCAAACCATCCGTCCGGCTCGAGACCGATACCGTCGCAGACCTTCGCATTGAAGCCCTTGTAGTTGTCGAAGTACTCCTCCGGCAACATCCCCGCCGCCGACAAGATGCCCTTGTACCACATCCGCGGCAAGTGCACGACCCCGAGTGGCCCGGCCACCGTCGCACCGATCAGGGGCACCAGTTTCTCAATCCGATACATGGCTAACGTCCTCTCAAGGCGGCTTCGTACCGCGTGATGATTCCGCACGTCGGCCGGCGCCCCTGGGTGCGCAAAGCCGCGGTCGAGGTATTTTTGACGTAGCTGGTTGATCTCAGACTCGTGGAACACAACCTGCAAGACGTGGTGTGGCTGTCGCAACGCGCGCGCATGTCGAGTACCTATAAACCAGCACTCCTCAAGGCGATTACCCGAATTGCTACGCGCAACGTCTCGAACACGATCACGCTGCGCGAGCTCGGCGCGGAGTTCGCACGCCTATTTTGGAATCAGACGATCGTCTTCCACCTTCGTCAGGCCGCGACCATCAATAAGGAGCCGGAAGTCTTGAGCCAGATTCGGAAGGCGTCCGCAACGTGGGGGGTGCGCCAATTCTCGCGATTACCGGACGCTGCGGCCGGCGCCATTCAGATTGCTATGGCACGGATCCTAACAACCGATGTCCTGCGTCGTTTCCACAACAACGCACCGGCAAGCATGGTGTCGCTCTTCTCCTGGGTGCCTGGCACCGACCACATATCCATGACGGAGCCAGCGCTGGATTTCATTGTAGACTCCCGAGTGGTGCTAGAACTCATTGCAAATCATTGGTGGGCCGGTTATCTGGAAAAAGTAAACGCCCTCGCGCCAGCGATCATCAACAAGGTCCAGGCGGATGGCGTTCGACGCGGATCGCTTGCGACGTATCTCATGATTCTCGAAGGTTTGAATGAAGATCGCTGCTTCTACTGTGATCGAATCTTCTCCGAAACGATGCGCCCATCGGTCGATCACGTTTTACCGTGGAGCTTTCTCTTAGCCGACCCACTGTGGGATTTGGTCTTAGCTTGCATGGAGTGTAATCTCGCAAAGTCCGATCGGCTCCCGGAGCGGCAATTCATGGATCGGCTCGTTGAGCGGAACATCGCGCGTAGCCACCGTCATAGCTCGGTTTTTTCCGCATCCCCGAGTATCGAGAGCGGTCATGAGTATCGCCTATATGACGCTGCGATCTCGGTGGAGTGGCCGGGGTTCTGGGGTCCGGCTTCGAGTAAGCTCTACGCTCCCACGTGAATGACGCGTCGTCGCAGTTTGCATATCTCATAGCGAGCGGGCCGACTCGGGCGGCCGGCGTCAAGGTGGATGTGGGCGCGCCATCCTATTGCCTACCACAACCCCGCCCTGGAGGATCGAGACATGACCTTACGCCCGTTTCCGCAGCTCGTGGCAATTGCCGCGTTGACCGCCATGGCGGTCGGTGCCGCGCCGGCGCGCGCCGCCGACGTTTTGCCGACGCACCGTCTCTCCGCAGCCCTCGCCACGGACCTCGCCCTCGCAGCCATCGCAGCGTGCGAAAAGATGACCTATGCGATCACGGCCACCGTGATCGACGCCGACGGCGTGCCCATCGCGCTGATCCGCGGCGACGGCGCGGGCATCCACACCGTGCAGACGGCCCAAGACAAGGCCTTCACCGCCGTGAGCTACGGACGCCCCGGTAGCGCGACCGCCGACATCTACGTGAAAAACCCGCCGCAGGGCGTCATGCTGAAGGAGCCCCACATCCTTCCGGGCGACGGCGGCCTCCCGATCCGAATCGGCAACGAGATCGTCGGCGCGCTCGGCATCAGCGGCTCCCCCGGCAAAGACGAGGTCTGCGGGAACGCCGCACTCGATACGGTCCGCGCTCGTTTGAAATAGGCCGTAAAACGCTCGATCGATAAACGGAGACTTCTTGTCTGCGAACTTAGCGGTCCCGGTGTCCCAGAGGTTTCACGATGCGCTCGCGTATGCATCTGCCCTTCACTCCACGCAAGCGCGCAAAGGGGCAGAGATTCCATACGTCGCGCACCTCCTTGCAGTTGCGAGCATCGTCATGGAGGCCGGCGGCGATGAAGATGAAGCGATCGCCGCGCTCTTGCACGACGGTCCCGAAGACCAAGGCGGCGAAAAGACTCTGGAAAACATCCGTCAGCGATTCGGCGACACCGTCGCAAACATCGTCGCCGGCTGCACTGATACGTTCGAAGACCCGAAACCCCCATGGGAAGAACGGAAGCGAGCGTACATCGAGCATCTTCGCACGGCCGATCGCAGCATACTGCTCGTAAGCGCCGCCGACAAAGTGCACAATGCGCGAGCGACGCTCCGGGATCTGCGCGAACATGGGGCATCGGTCTGGGAACGCTTCAGCGCAACGCGGGACCAAACGCTGGCGAATTATCGCGGCTTGATCATGGCTTACAAGAACGGTGCTAAGGACAAGCGCCGGAAGGCGATGGTTTGCGAGTTGGGCGAGCTAGTCGATCAAATGGAGGGCGAGTGAAGAACAAGCTATATCACAACCGCCACCGCCTCTGGTGTGGTGCCCGCGGCGAACGGCGAACCCACTACCGCCGTCAGCGCTCCGGTTGACGAGTTAATTCTGTAGGCGGAAACGCTGGCGGCGCCGGAGTTGGTGACGTACAGGAACGAACCGGTGGGGGTCGTCCTCACTTCGTTGGAGCCGGCCCCCGCCGGGTAGGGCGAGCCGGATAGCGCCGTCAGTGCGCCGGTTGACGCGTTAATCGTGTAAGCGGAGACGTTGTCGGACGCATTGTTGGCAACGTACAGGAACGAGGCGGTGGGGTCGGCAGCCGCTGCACTCGGGTTGCTACCCGCCGTGAAGGGTGAGCCGGATAGCGTCGTCAGCGCCCCGGTCGAGGAATTGATGTTGAAAGCGATCACGAGTCCGCTGGCGCTATCGTTGGTAACGTAGAGGAATGACCCGGTATTATCGACTGTCACCGTTCTCGCCGCGCTGCCCACCGCGTAGGGCGAGCCGGAGATCTGCGTGAGCGCCCCGGTCGAGGCGTTGATGGTGAAAGCGGAGACGCTGCCACCAAAGGCGGTCGCGTATAGGAATGAGCCATTGGGAGTTACCAACATTCCATTGGGGTCGCCGGCCGTTGTAAAAGGCGAGCCGGGCACCGCCGTCAGCACACCGGTCGAGGAGTTGATGGTGAAGGCGGAGATGGTGCCGGTGGAAGCGTTGGCAACATACAGGAACGTGCCGTTCGGACTCACCGCCACTGCTGCCGGCGCGGTGCCCACCGAGTAGGGCGAGCCGGCTACCGCTGTCAGCGCGCCGGTTGACGAGTTAATCGTGTAGGCGGAAACGTTGGCTGAGGCGGTGTTGGCAACGTATAGGAACGAGCCGTTGGGACTCGCCGCCATTGCTCTTGGCCCGCCGCCGCCCGCGAAGGGCGAACCCGCTACCGCCGTCAGTGCGCCGGATGACTCGTTGATCGTGTAGGCGGAGACGTTGTTGGAGCCGTTGTCGGCAACGTACACAAAGCTGGCGGACCTGTCGGCGATCGTGCCGCCGGTGCACGAGTAGGGATGCATCAACGCGACGTTGAGCGTCGAGGACGGATAGTTGATTGCCGGCACCAGACCGCTCAGCTGGCCCGCGCTGATGCCGGCAGAGCTGCTGCCCGCAGCCGCGGTGATCGAAAAGGTGCCATTTGCGCTCGCGCTGCACGACGCCGTGAAGGGATAATCGTTCCCGTGCGAATCGGGAGCACTGAGCGTGGTGGAGCTGCCGCTCGTTGTGAAGGAAGCGCTCCCCGTGAAGCCCCCGCTCGTGCTGGTCGAGAACGTGATCGGCGCATTATCGAAGGCCGTTGAGGCACCCGCCGGGGCTGACGTGATCAGGATTGAAGAAGAATCCTCGATACCGTACGTTCCGGAGATGCTGTTGGCGGCGGTCGACGTTGTCGATACCCAGGACGCCACGGCAGCGGCTCCGTTGAGCGTAATGCTAAAGTTGTTGCCCGCTCCGGGCAGAACGATGACGGACTGCGATCCTTCCGCCAAGACAACATTTGAGCCGTTAGCGATCTCCGCACGGAAGGTGTGCGTTCCGGCCGTCGTCTGATAGCTAATCGTGCACCCGCTCGAGCAAGACACGCTGGAGCCGGCTGCGGCGGTAAGACCATCGATGAACAAGGCGGCCTGCGTCGTCGCAGATGAGACGTACAAGGGCTTCCGAACACTGGCCGGTGCGCTGCTAGATGGCACCGTGATCGTCAGTGTGCCCTCCGCCGCGGCCGCAGACTGCTGCACCGTGTTGTTCGGCGTCGCCGCAGGCTGCGCCGGCAAGGCGCTCGAGCCTGCGTGCGCGCAACCCGCAAGCACGGCGGCGGTCAAGATGGACAGTACGAGCGTTCGTGGATGCATTGTGAGTTTTCGCTGAGAGTTTCGCTGGAGCGCGATGGGGTAGCTCGTTGCGATAGGCGTGATGCGTTACTGCAACGTTGCGTTGCCGGTAGAATCGGAGAGCACGCCGTTCGTGCAGGTATACGTGTGGGCCGTTACGGTGAGCGTTGAGGACGGGTACGTCACCGAGGGTGCCAGAGCGGTCAGCTGCGCGCCGAGGACATCGCCCGAGCCGGCTCCCGATGTGGCCGTCACGTTGAAGGTGCCGGTCCCGGCGGCGCCATTACAGGCTGCGGTAAAGGAATAGTCGCCGCCGTTCCCATCGGGGTGGGCTAGGGTGGTGGGCGTAAATGTCGGCGAGCTTCCGCTCAAATTACCCGAGGCGATGCTGACGGCGAAGGTGATCGTACCACCATCGAACGTGGCGCTTCCCGTTGGGGCATTGGTAATTTGGACCGCGGACGAGTCTGCCACGGCCCAATTGGCGACGATGCTGGTTGGCTGGGCGGGAGCGCTGGGAAGGGCAGCCGTGTTCGCGACCCAGGCAAATTCGGCGGCAGCTCCGTTGAGCGTAATCGTTACGCTGTTGCCGGGTCCGGCGACGACCGTTTGGGGCCCGCTCGTGCCCTCGGCGAGAACAACGTGCGAGCCGTTGTCGATCTCCGCATTAAAGGTGTGCGTTCCGGAAGTTGTGGAGAACGGGATCGTGCAACCAGTCGTGCAGGCTGAGCTCGAGCCGGCAGCCGCGGTAATAGCGTCGATGAACAAGGCCGCGTGGTTGGTCGCAGATGAGATATACAAGGGCTTGCGGGCAAGACTACTCGCGGTGCTCTGCGGCCCCGTGATCGTCAGGGTGCCCGAAGCCGGCAATCCCGACGGCAATTGCGGGCTCGTTGTGCCGGCGCCGCCGCCGCCGCCCGAGCATGCTGCGAGCGCGGCGGCGAGAATGACCGGTGGCATAAGTCGTAGATTCACAGCGACTCCGTGGTGGTTTTTAGTATGCTCAAGGCGAAACGACGATCGTGTCTGATCCCGTCCCACCCGGTTGAGACTGGAGCGAAAACGTTGTGGTCCCAGCCTTGAGGCCGGTGATGGTGAAGAACGTGAAGGTCTCGTTGTTGAATTGCTGGACCGAAACGATCGTCGGATCTGCGACCGACCAGGTAAAGGAGCCGATGTAGCCCTGCGCCGTGCAATCGACCAGCGCGTTTTGGCCCACTGCAACCGAGACTGGCGCGGGCGAACACACGACCGGTGAAGGCGTGGGGACGTCGATGGTGATTCCGCCGCCGGCACCCGTGGTTGGAATCGGCGTCGGTGACGACACGGTCGTTGGCCGCATTAGTACTACCGCCTCTCCGCACGGCCCGCTACACTCGACGAGCGTAACGCTTAGCGCGGCTATAGCCAGGAGGCATAGAGTTTGAACTCTCGCCAGCATTTAATAGTTGCTTTCGCCGAGCGGCAAAAGAGCCTGCGGCGCTGCCCGCCGCGATAGCAATCTTGACCCATTCCTTACGCGGATCGTGCGCAGCGGCTTCAGCCGTTATTCACGAGATGTTCGTTGCGTCAGTAAAGACAGACGATGTAACGCATCAGTAAAGTTCGCCGCGGACCATGGCCGCGTGGGCCCGAGCGACGCTCAGTCGTCCTATTCGTCGTCGAAACGTCCGATGAGCGTATCTTCGTAGAGCGTCGGGGCGGTGTCGTTCAGGAAGGGCTCGTTGCGCAGTCGGGTGACGTTGATGCCGTCGACGCGTTGTCCATGCGCATACTCGGTGGGATCTTGGTAACCGAGCAGCTGCGATCCGCGTAGACCGTCCGCTCCCGACCATTCGACGATCGTCGTCTCGACGAACGACTCGCCGGAGAGGACGTCGCCGCCGCAGTCTTCCACGATGCGCGCGACCAGTTCGGGATGGTTGTTGTCCTCGACGGTCAACAGCGCGTTGTCGGGCTCGATCGTACTGTCGATGCGCCGCGCCTCCGTTTCCGAGACGCCGTGCCGCATCAACGTGTCGGTGAGGCTCATGCCGTCCGTTTCGTCACTGAAGAAGCGGCCGAGCCTGGCGCCGATCGAGTTGTCGGCGCTCGCGACGTTGGTGCCGATCGTGCCCGTGTTGTAGCGGTCGTCGCTTTCGACATACGCGCTGGTCACGCCGATCCAGACTTTGTTAAAGCCCTCGTCCCGCAGGCACTTTGCAGCCTTGTGAGCGCTCCCTCGATGGGCAAAGGCGGCCACTAAGGCGCGCTTGCCGATGTCGCCACGGACGAGTTCCGAATAATTGTTCACGTTCGCTTTGCCCCTTTCGGAGTGAAGTTTCGGTGACGTTAGTCTACTCCGGAATGCCCACTTTAGCGCCGGGCAAGCGCTCCGATGATTGCTGCGCGCTGAACCGGCTAGCGCACGCCCCGCCAGTATGGCTGCGCCGCACTGACGAGGTCCTTCGCATCGAACGGTGTCTTGAGCTGCCCGTACTTGTAGGCGGTGTCGATCGGCGGCTGGAGCAGTTGCACGCTAAGCGTGTCGCCTTGCGTCGCGCGCGTCATCGCCATGAACACCGCGGGGTCGATATGCACGAGCGGCGCGAGCATATTCGCACTTTCGGCGTGATGCGTATTCGCCCAGCGTGCCGCCTCGACCATCGCTTGAACGAAGCGGTGTGCTGCGTCGGGGTTCGCGGCAACCCACGCTTTCGAGCTGAGGTAGACGCCTTCGCTCCAGCGCGGCGCAATGGCCGCAAACGCATTGGCGAGCACCTCCACGTCGGCCTTGCGCTGCGACATCACCGGTTCGCCGAGCATCGCGGCGTCGATGCGTCCCTGCTGGAGCGCCGCCACCATCTCGGAATTGGGCAACTCGATGAAGTGCACGGCCTTGGAATCACCGCCGTTCTGATCGACCCACGCCGACGCGGCAAGCTGCAGCGTTCCGCTTAGCGTCGTCACGGCGACCGTCTTTCCGGTGAGGTCCGCACCGCTTTTCAGCTTCGAGCCGCGCACCTTGACGAGCACGACATCGCCTTGCTCGCGCTGATCGAACGTTGCAGCCGGCGTCAGCGCGACGATCGGAATGCCGCGCTCGATCGCGGCCGTGACCGAGATGACGTTCCCGAAGCCGAAGTCGAGCGCTCCGCCCGCAACCGCGGCGACGATGGCCCCGCCGCTGTTGAACGACGAAACCTGCGCGTCGAGCCCGTATTTCTTGAAGAAGCCCGCCCCTTGGGCGTATACCGGCAACGACGTCCCGTCATTGTAGCCGAGTACGCCGATGCTGACCGGAATCAACGCGCCTTGTGCGCGCGACGTCGCAGGCGCAACGGCGAGTACGATCGCGGCGAATGCGATGCGAAGCCAACGCCGTACGTGGAGCGCCCGCCGCGCGGCTTTCGTTATGGCGTCAGGTCGTCCCGGTGTTGCGTGCCGACGGCGGCGCCCGCTCTGCGCGTGCCGGTCGTGTCGCGCGCGTCATCGTCATCGTCGAACGAGAGGATGAAGATGTCTTCGCGCAGCGTCGGCACCGTGTCGCTGCCGAGGCGTTCGTTGCGTAGGCGCGTGACGCTGCCGTCGTCGACGCGTTTGCCGCGCGCATACTCGGTGGGATCCTGGTAGCCGAGTACCTGCGATCCGAGCCGGTCGTCGATTGCCGTCCAGTCGATCGTCGTGAAGACGAACGACTCGCCGGACAGCAGGTCGCCGCCGAAGTCTTCCACGATTTGCGCTGCGAGTTCCGGATGATTGTGGCCGTCGACGGTGAGGATCACGTCGTTAGCCGCGATCGAGCCGTCGATGCGTCGCGCCTCCGCTTCCGAGACGCCGTGCCGCACCAACGTTTCCGTGAGACTCCCACCGTCCGCCGTGCCGCTGAAGAAACGGCCGATCTTCGCGCCGGCCGAATCGTCCGCGCTTTGGAGGGTTGCGTCAGCGCTTGTCACGCCGATCCAAACCTTATGGAAGCCTTCCACGCGCAGGCGCTTGGCGGCTTCGCGCGCGGTTTCGCGATCGTTGAACGCGGCCACCAATGCGCCCTCACCACTCTCGCCTCGCACATATTCCGAATCACTGTTCACGTTCACTGAGCCCTTTCGGTCGGATAAAAAGTGTGGTCGCCAAATATCTACCCGAAATCATGCATTTATGCGCCGAGCAAGCGCTAGTCGAGCGCCAAAAGCAACGTGAGCCGTGCATTAAAACACCGCGGAAGCCGCTGCAGCGTACGTTACTCCGGCATGCCGTCGAATGATTCAATGCAGGCAAAATCGGGTACCACTCAAGCAACCGCTGCAGAGAGCGCACGGCGGACAAACCTCGTCCTTGCCATTATTGTGGAAGACTGGAGTCGATCGTGAGACGATCAACGACCCTAACGAAATTTTTGGTACTCTTCCTTGCGCTAGCGATGCTGTTCACGGCAACACCGATGACGGCGAGCGCTCAGTCGATCGGCATTTCGGTGAACTTCGGGCCTCCGCCGATCCCGTACTACCTGCAGCCTCAGAATCCGGAGCCGAACTATATCTGGTCGCCCGGTTATTGGGGCTATGACCCGAGCGATGGCTACTACTGGGTGCCTGGAACGTGGGTTCCTGCTCCGCAGTATGGCTATCTCTGGACGCCCGGTTATTGGTCCTGGAATGGCCTAGCGTTTATCTTCTCTTCGGGCTATTGGGCCCCGCAAGTGGGCTGGTACGGCGGCGTGAACTACGGCTACGGCTACTACGGTCGCGGCTATGCCGGCGGCAGATGGCGTGGCCACGAGTTTCAGTACAATACCGCCGTCAGCAACGTCAACCGCAACGACGTTCGTAACGTCTATAGCAACAGTGCGGCGGTGAACCACACGTGGAACCGCACGAGCTATAACGGTGGGCGCGGCGGAGTCTCGGCTCGGGCAACATCGAGCGAACTCGCCGTTGGGCGCGGACGCCACACCGGGCCGACCAACGTGCAGATGCAGCATGCGCGCATCGCGTCAACCAACCGTGCGGGCTTCTCTTCGGTGAATCACGGCCGTCCGGCAAACGCAGCGCTTGCGCGTCCGTACACCGCCGCGAATCGCCCGGCGGCCGGTCGTCCGGTTGCAGCTACGCACCTGGCACCGCGACGCGTGGCTGCTCCGCAACGTGCGGCCGCCGTGCCCGAAATCCATCGGGCCGTGCAGCAACATGCAGCCGCGCCGCATACCATAGCAGCTCCAAAACGCGCTGCGATCGTGCCCGAACATCGGTCCGCACCCGTGCAACACGCATATACCGCTCCGCAACGCGTGGCGCCGGTGCAGCACGCGTATACCGCTCCGCAACGCGTAGCACCAGTGCAACACGCATATGCGGCACCGCAACGCCTAGCACCGGTCCAGCACGCCTATGCGGCTCCGCAACATTATGCTGCTCCACAGCGCATGGCGGCTCCCCAACGTATGGCTGCTCCGCGACCGGCAGCGGCGGCGAAACCCGCCGGCGCGCCTGACCACCGGAACGACCACTAGGAACGCACGAGCGCTCGGAGCTTAGGCTCCGGGCGCGCCTACGTTAGGTGGGTTCGCCGCCGAACAGGGCCGCGAGGTCGGCGCGCCCCGAGACCTCCGCGGAAAAGCCCATGGCGGCGACGCCGTCGAGCGCGAGCTGATGGTCGTTGCCACGCGCCGCGCCGGTGACGCCCACCGCACCGATGCAGCGCTTGCCGGAATACACGGCGACGCCGCCCGGGAGCGTCGTGAATTCGGGCTCGCCATAGTCGAGCAGCGTGCGTTTGCGCTTCTGTAGTTCATCGTAGAACGCTTGGGTATCACGGCCCATGATCGCCGAGGTGTACGCTTTGCGCCGGGCGTTGCGGCCCCAGCGCAGATAGGCATCATCCATCCGCGCAAAGGCGATAAAGTCGCCGTTGGCATCAGCGATCGCAATCGCAATGCAGTACTCGGCCGCCTTCGCCTTCTCGAGGATCACGTCGAGCGCACGCTGCGCGATCTCGAGCGTGATCAACGCCGGCGTGCCGTTGGGGCGACCTGCTCCCAGTCTGACGTGGCTGCATTCCAGCGGAAGATCGCCGTCGCGTCGACGGGTACGCCGCGTTGGTTTCCGGACGTAAAATCGAAGGTCCCCATCACGCCCGTCCAGCCTTTCAGCTTCTCGAGATAGTCGTGCAGCTGCTGGGCCGTGGCGTCGGTGCCGAGTTGCCGGAACGCATCGACGATAATCATCGCCGGATCCCAGACGCCGAGCAGCGAGTAGTTCGACTCGGTGCCGGCCTTCTTGAGGGCGTCGAAGAACGTATTCTGCGCCGTCTTCATCTTGCCGGTCGCCGCCGGATCGGGGATGACGCCACGCGCACCGTTGAAGAGTACCTCGGGCGGCAAGATGGATGCGTATTGGTGGACCAGCGTCTTATTGAGGTTACCGCCGGACGTGAATACCGGCGTCTGCAAACCGGCGTCCTTGATGCCGCGCAAGAGCGTTGCGAACGGGGTTCCCGTCGTGTAGGCGATGATCACATCGGGGTTGGCCGCTTTGATGCGTGCGATTTGCGCCGCGACGCTAATATCGGCTGCATTGAAATGCTCGTGGGCGACGATCTTCATGTCGCGCAGATCGGGTTGCGCCATCGTGACGTCGAGCGTCTTGTCGAAATCTTGGCCGGTGGTGTCGGTCGCGACGATGATACCGATGTTCCGAAAGCCGCGGCTCTTGAAGTAGCGCATGTCGAAGGGCAGTTGATCGGCGTACGCCGGTCCGATTGCAAACGCGTAGCTGCCGGGCTTGGGCGCCTTGACCGCCGGCGAAAGACACCACGCAACGGGTCCGTTTTCTTCGATCACGGGAAAGGCGGCCGCACACTCTTGCGAGGTCGATGGGCCGATGATGACCGCGACGTGCTTGGCCGCGAGCTGATTCGTTAGTTGCACGACGGTTTGCGGATTCGTGCCATCATCGAGGACCACGAACTTCAGCGGCCGGCCGTTGATGCCGCCTTGCGAGTTGACCATTAACTCCATCGCCTTCAGGCCGTGCACCGCCGCATCACCCGAGAACGCGCCGGAACCGGTGATCGGCAGAATCACGTTCACTTCAAACGGCGTCGTGTCGGCCGCGGCGAGTCGCGGCCAGAGCGCGAGCGCGACCAGCGCGGCGATGACCTTAGGAAACGACATCTTCGAGCCGATTCTGCGGTACGAGATCCTGCCAGCGATCGTTGGCCGCAATGTTCGTCGTGCCGCCGGTGACACCCGACATATCTTCGATCGTCACGCCCAACGGCGGTTCGCCCGCTTCGACCAGGCGAATGCATTCGAACAGACGCCGCCGTAATCGCGCCACCGCTTGATCCGCGGCGACCAGATGCTCTTTCGTGCGGTCCGAGTACGGCGCGCACGAGAGTGAGATCACGGCGTCCTCGATCTGTTGTCCGCGGAAGCCCGTCCAGCTGTCGGCCATCCCATCCCGGTTCTGCCGGAAACAATCGTCCCACGCCGCCTGAAAGTCGGGCTGGCTCTCCGACCAAAAGCGCTCGTCGTCGAGACCCATCGCGGTAAGGTGCTGGCGCCGATCGATCGGCTTCCCGTCGGTCTGCTGAATGACGAAGTACGTGCTCGTCGTCGCGTCGTCGTCCGGCGTTTCGAACACCGTGAAGGTGTAGGTCTTCTGCGGGATCATGCGCATGCCCGGCATCATCACCGGCACGACCCGCGCGAAGCGCAGGTTCGGATCGTCGGGATTTTCGACAGCGGCGCGGATGGCCGCATAGTGAAAACCGTACGGCGTGTCCTCGACCTCGAGGGTCGGGGTTTGATCGATCATGATGAGGCGCCGCAGATCCGCATCGAGGTCGGCCTGCCGCGCGCGCCAATCCGGCCGCACTTGATTGGAGTGCAGCAGGCCGAC
>Ga0182015_10004406_pt1 | contig 15191 bp, 13 predicted proteins | sample 712P3MmetaG_FD_120478 | JGI IMG/M metagenome (GOLD analysis project Ga0182015, IMG submission 120478) | Permafrost microbial communities from Stordalen Mire, Sweden - 712P3M metaG | ecosystem: Environmental > Terrestrial > Soil > Wetlands > Permafrost | place: Sweden: Stordalen | collected...
TACTGAAAAATAAGTAACTTAGAGTTGGTGGAGGCGGCGGGAGTCGAACCCGCGTCCGAAATCGCTGTCAGCCAGGAGAGTCCATGCTGTGTCCGGTTCCGAAGAATTCACGTCATGCGCTCAGAACGGACAAGATGCACATGAAGCTAGTCCGATGATCTCGCGTAAAACGACACGGACCGAGCCGTTCACGCCAGCCTGCTGAATGACGTCCGCTCGCGGCCCACAGGCAAAACCACGGAAGACGGCAGCCTAGTTAATTAAGCTGCAAGTGCCAGATTATCGTTGGCAACTTTTGTTTTGCAGGCGATTACAGGTGCCCACACCCTGACATGCCTCCTAAGCCGCAATCGATCCCGTCGAAACCGTGACGCCCCCGGTTAACCACCTCCAGAATTGAGATGGGACAGAGTGCGAGCCGGGCCAACTGGCTCGTGCTGCATGGTCCTATTCTACGCCAATTCCGATTCTCGCGATGTGGGGAGGAATGATAGGGTTGCCGGGTGGGGTTAACCCGCGAACAAAGAAGGAGATTGGCATGGTGGAGCAGGTGGTAAGACTCACAGTTGATCTGACACCGAATGAGGGGCAGATGGAGGCCTTCAAGGCCCTTACGGCTACGATGACGGAGGTCAGCAAGAGCGAGCAGGGGACACTGGGGTATGAATGGTTCGCGAGCGCGGACGGCAAGCAATACCGGCTGGTTGAGACCTATGTGAATGCTGCAGCGATTGAGGCGCACTTCATGGGCGCAGCGGTGCAGGTGCATGTGCCGAATATGATGGGCTGCGCGAGCGTGACGGGGTTCGAGATTTATGGCGACCCCGGGCCGAAGGTCACAGAGATGGTTTCGGGGTTTGGGGCGGCGATCTTCAAGTACACGATGGGGATCGGGCGGTAGGGCGAGGGCTCGGAAGAGATTTGCGCTGATCTACGGTCGAGAGATTCCCATCGCGGCTCTATTCCTTTTCGAGGTCGATGCTTTCGTATTCGTGACGGGCAATAGCCGCGCGGATCTGCGCTGGTGTTTTGCCTAACCTGGTTTGGGCATAGGCGAAGAGCTCCTCTTTGGCGCAGGTAGAGCACTCGGTGCCGTGAAGGCCTTCATAGCAACTGCGCAGGCTGGTGTGGCCCAGGGCACGATCGCAGCGGCAGTTGCAGGGAAGCTGGTAAATCACGTTGCCGATTTTGGCCGCCTGCTGGTAGACGTGGACCTGCCAGGGGAACTGGAAGTTCTCTCCGCTGAGCTTGTCGCCAGCGAGGATTGGCGGCAGGGAGCTGACTTTGAGGGGCGCCGAGGGGTGGTAGGCGGGAACATCTTCCGCGGGGTTCGACCACTGTGCATAGCTGCCTGCCGTGATGGCGAAGGCAATCAGACCCAAAACCCAGCGGCGCTTGATAAAAGTTTTCATGGCGGAATCTCTTGTGGTGATTGTAATCCGAAAAGAGGATTGATCAGAAGTGAGCCAGGACACAGGACAGCGTTCTGGAGGCATCGGGCTGACTGCAAAAAAAGACGGCACGAACGTTCTTGCTGTTCGTGCCGGGAGGCCAGTGACGCAACTTACTTCCAGCTCCGGTACGGCAAGAAATGCCGCCTCCATCACTGGAATATATACAAGGTACCATAGATTCGGCAGATTGCAAATACAAAAATCGAAATTATTTTTTGGACCTACTTAGTCATCCTTCATGCAGAATTTGCATCTAATGGCCAGACTTGTACGGGACCAATATTCGAAAAGGCGTGCGACAAAAACGAGAGACCGGGGTCTCTGCGGATATGGCAAACGATTTGGAATCTTCAGGTTCATCCACTCCTGTCGATAAGGGCCACCCGTCTTCGGGTCGGCTGAACCTGGCATTTGTGGCAGCGGCTTCTGCACTTGCAGGAGGGCTTGCGGCCGCCTGGTGGTACCGAAAGACCATTACAAAGCTTCGTCAAGCGGACGAAAGGCCTCTAAATCCAGAATTCGGGATTCCCGAGGACGATGTGTCGGACGGGTAGTGTCTGAAAAGTGCGTTGCTAGGTCTATGCGCTCCAAAACTAAGGCCGCTTCGACAGCTTGCCTATCGTGAAGAATAAAAGAAACGCTATGACCCCAAATTACGATCAAATGCCACGGTTGAAGCATGAAGCCCATATGCCCCCTGTCTCGTTCTGCCACTTCAGCGAGCATTCTACCTCCAAACGGGTGGCGTTTTAAATCGGCCGGAGCCTTATCCATTTGACTGACGAAGCGCTTTACGAGGCAAAAGCTTAAGGATGGAACAGGGTGTGCGACACCGCGGAGTTGAATGCCGGAATTGATGGCTCGTTTGCGCGGCGCGCAGCGGCATCAGTCTAGGAGTCCGAGCCGCATCCAATGTTGCTGCCACGGGGAGTTGGGAACCCGCGCTTGGAGGGGGTAAGAATGACTGCGATTGAGCCTGCCGTCAGATCAGGTTGTCTGCAGCCGCGGCCAGTTCGAAGTCTTTGGTGGTGATGCCGCCGGCATCGTGGGTCACCAGGCCGAGGCGGACTCGATTGTAGCGGATGTCGATGTCGGGATGGTGGGCGACCTCTTCAGCGAGGACGGCCACTCCATTGACGAATCGCATAGCGGCAAGAAAGTCCTGGAATTGGAAGGTTCTTACCAGCTCACCGTTTTCGACTTTCCAGGCAGGCACTTTGGTTTGATGCGTTGTGATTTCTGCTGCGGAGAGTGCGGGCATGATTTACTCCAAGGGGAAGTCTAGAGCTGGGTGTGTTCGATGCAAAAAATCGACCTTGGGTTAGCCGATGGGGAAATTCCTTAGAATGAACATCAAGGTTCATTCGGCAAATGGGGCTGTTCCCTCGAAGGCATTGGCTGGGAAGGGGAATGCCCGCGCGGGCTAAAGCCCGCATTCTTTTTTTTGCGGAATTCACGGCACCCTTCGACTGCGCTCAGGGCGGGCTATCGAAGTCGTGCCCTGTTACAAAACGCTCCGGAGACCCGCTGGAGCGATTTTTCGAGGCTCTTGGAGCGATGCCGGAGCTGACGTGATATTCATCTTCCCTAGTTTGCGGGAGGAGCCGTGGGCAGGGCGATGTCGAATGAGGAGAAGCGCTTGCTCTGCCCAGTAATCTCCGAACGCAACTCGTGCCACAGTTCATTGGGAATCTTGAGAAATACCTCAACCACGTTGGGGTCGAACTGCGTGCCGGAGTAGTTGAGAATCTCTTCGCGCGCGGCGTCGAAGCTGCGTGCCTTGCGGTAAGGCCGGTCGCTGGTGATGGCGTCAAGCGTGTCAGCGATGGCAAAGATGCGGGAGCCGACTGGAATCTCACCGCCAGACAGGCCACTGGGATAGCCGCTGCCGTCGTAGTGCTCCTGATGCGAGAAGACGATCTCAGCCGCTTCTGAGAGGAAGGGAATTTTGCGCAACATGTGGTAGCCGCGGGAACAGTGCTCACGCATGACCTGCTGCTCTTCGAGTGTCAGCTTACCGGGCTTACGCAGGATGTCGTCGGGGATGGCCATCTTGCCGATGTCATGGAGAAAGGCGCCGCGGGCGATCACCTTGATCTGCGCAGGCGGGATGCCCATGGCGCGAGCAAGGGCGATGGTGTAAGCGGTAACGCGCTTGGAGTGTCCTTCAGTCTCAGAGTCCTTCAGATCGAGGGCGTCGCCCAGCGCCTCCAAGGTTACGTCGTAAGAGTGCTCCAGGTTTTCCATGGCCTGGCGGAGCATCTCAGTCCGGGCGGTCACGACCTGTTCCAGATTCTGCTGGTAGTTGTGACTGTCCTGCAAGGCCTGGCGGTGGTCGAGAGCCCGCTTCACGGTGCTGACCAGGTGTTCACGCTCGAAGGGCTTGAGCAGGTAGTCGTAGGCGCCGCGCCGCATGGAGTCAATGGCCACGCTGATGTCGTGAATGGCGGTGACCATGACCACGGGAAGCTGCGGCTGCTGTCCATGAATGCGGTCGAGCAAGGCAATGCCATTGCCATCTTGCATCACGATGTCGGTCAGGACGAGGTCAAAAGTATTGCGATCCAGAAAGTCGAGCGCTTCCCGCCCGCTTGAAGCCAACTGCACGTCGAAACCCTGGCGTTCAAGCGTGGCGCCGATCATGGATCGTACATGCAGCTCGTCGTCGACGGCCAGAATTCGCGCCGTCGCTCGCAATCTTCCCGTTCCGGTGCCATCTGCATCCGCGCGGGAGATTGCTCCAGGCCTCAGAACGCCTATTCCTGCCAGGTTCAAACCCAAGTCCGGATCCTCCGAAGATCTTTCCCAACCACGGTGTTGGCCGCGATAGTGCGCTGGCCCAAAATGATCGTTACTCTCTTAACTGCCAGCTGGCACCTGACCGGCGGAAAAACCATTTTACGGTCCTGGTTCAGTGCTGCTTGTCCTGCTGTACTTCACTTTGGATACGCACCGCGCGAGAACCCAGTTGCACAAAGAATGATGCCCAGCTTCAAAAAAGTTGCTTACCCTGGCCCTTGACGAGGTTGGCATACCCAACCAACTTCAAAAGATATTCAAGAAAAAGCTCTTACCGTGATCACACGGAACGGTTAGATGCCATCGCCTGCAACAAGGCTCAACCTCGGAGTAGCCGGCAGTCGTTTTTCTCAAGAATGCTTCAAGCTCCGCTAAGAGTTCGAGGACATTCTAAGGTGACGCTACGCCGAGACGCGGCGTTGCGCAATAACATTTCCGAGTAGGGGACTATCCCCGAATACGGGGAGGAACGGCGTTGGCTTTCCGGTGGGGAAAAATTGACTGGATGGCCAGGTGAAATGAGGTGGAGGAGAACTCGGAGCATCTCGGTTTCCGGAGAGTCGGCGAGGCCATTCCTACGACTTTTTATTGCTCGTGGCGGGGTCCTGGGCCTGTTTTCGGCTGCGCCGGGTGGCGACCCAGCCGTCTTTTATAACCTGGTGGGCTCTGGCTACGGCCAATGCTCCTGGTGGAACATCCTTGGTGATGCAGGATCCTGCGCCAATATAAGCGCCATCCCCCACCGTTATGGGCGCGACCAGGGTTGAGTCGCTACCCACAAAAACGCCTTCGCCGATGTGGGTGGTGTACTTGTGGACTCCGTCGTAGTTGCAGGTGATGACGCCGGCTCCGATGTTGCTGCCCTCGCCTATTTCGGTGTCTCCCAAGTAAGTGAGGTGGTTGGCCTTGGCTCCCTTGCCGAGCGTGGCCTTCTTGGTCTCGACAAAGTTTCCTACATGAGCGTCCTGGCCGATCTTGCTGCCGGGACGGAGATGCGCAAAGGGGCCGATTTTGGCTCCGTCTTCAACGGAGCTCTCGGTGAGGATGCAACTTTGACGAAGCAGGACGTTGTTGCCGAGGGTGCAGTTTTCAACCACCGAATAGGAGCGGATCAAGCATTCTGCGCCGATGCGGGTGGTTCCCAGCAACTGGACGAAGGGCTCGATGACCGTGTCTGGGGCCACTTCAACATCGGCATCGATGACGCAGGTTTCCGGGCGGAAGATCGTGACGCCTGAAGCCATGAGGCGGTTCGCGGTGGCGGCGCGCAGGGTGGCGTCGAGTGCGACCAATTCCGCAATGGTATTAGCGCCGAGGACTTCCGCCGTTTCAGCGGCCTCAATGGCCACCACGCGGTCTGAGGCGGCACCGAGAAGGACGGCCATGTCGGTGAGAATGAACTCGGCGTTGGCGTTGTTGGCGTTGAGCTTGTCAAGGTGCGCGAGAAGCGGGGCTGTCTTGAAGGCGTAAATGCCGGAGTTGATCTCAGGAAGGGCCAGTTGCTCCGGGGTGAGTGCCTTCTGCTCGATGATGGCGGCAACTTCTGACGAGTTTTTTGATTTGCGCAAAATGCGGCCGTAGCCAGTTGGGTCCTCGGGGGCAGCGGTGAGAATGGTCATCGCCGCGTTTTCAGCCATGTGGAATTGCCAGAGGCGCTGAATGGTTTGAGGCCGAATGAGCGGCGCGTCGCCGGAAAGCACCAGAATGTGGTCGTAGAGAGCAATGGCTTCACGAGCGGACTGGATGGCGTGGCCAGTGCCGCGTGGGTCAAGCTGCTCGACAAAGCGGACGCCGGAGTCAGCTACTGCAGCTCTAACTCGCTCTGCCTGATGACCGATGACTACATAGATGTTTGCAGGATCCACGACCTGACTGGCAGTGGCGATGACATGGCTGAGGAGGGGCTTGCCGCCGATTTTATGCAGCACTTTGGGTCGGCCCGATTTGAGGCGGGTGCCCTTGCCAGCCGCCATGATGACGACGGCAAGCTTCAGGTTCGAATCCACTTCTTTGCTTTCCATTCACGGGCTCCGGCTGAGCTTGGTGGCTTCTCCACCCTTGATCCAAAGAATAAGGCATGGCAAGGGTGGAGAAGCCAGTATTTGTGGCAACTGCATGCCCGTGGGGTGGCTATTGTTGCGCCGGGGCGGGATTCCCAGCCGGTGGGCCCGGCTGAGGAATGGTGATGTCGATGTTTTGCACCGGCCCCATTTTCAGCTCGTCCAATCCTGGCTTGATTTCAGATCCGTTGCCCACAACCAGGACAGCGTACTTTTCGGGCTGAATGTATTTCTTCGCCATACGATCCAGGTCGGCAAGGGTCACTTTTTCAAGGGCGGCTTTGTATGTGACGAGATAGTCCGCGGGGTAGCCGTAGAATTCGAGACGTTCGCTTTCGGCGAGGACCTTGTCTTTGGTGTCGTAGCGGAAAAGGAACGAACTGAGCAGGTTGTCTTTGCCGCGGTCCAGTTCCTCCCTGGTGAAGGGCCGGGTGGTAAGCCCGGCAATCTCTGTCATTGCAGCCTTGGTTGCTTCCACAGTGGTCGCGCTCTTGGTTACGACGACAACGCCGAAGGTTGCAGGGTGGTCGTAAGCAAACGAGAGGCCGCCGCCTACTTCATAGGCCAGTCCCATTTCGGTGCGGACTTTTTGGAAAAGCCTGCTGGTAAAGCCGCCGCCGAGGATCTGGTTCATGACGGCGAGAGCAGGAACGTCGGGGTTACGGCGGTCAGTGCCCATGCCTACGATTTGCACGTCGGATTGATTGACGTCTTCCTTGTTAATGAAGAAGACACCTGGCTTGGGCCCGGGAAAGGCGTCGTGGCGGGCGGGCGCGGCTTGAGCCGGTGGCAGACTTTCAAATGCCGCACGGAGCTTGGCTTCCATGGCTACGGGGTCGAAGTCGCCACTGACGCCGACGATGAGCTTGCCACGGATGGTGCGATCATGCAAGGCCTTCAAGTCGTCGAGGGTGATGGTGCCAATGGTGGCGAGTTCAGGTTGACGGGTGTAGGGACTATTGGGTCCGTAGGCCAGCTTTTCCCCTTCGCGTTCGGCGATGGTCGATTCGTCGTCGTTGCGGCGAACGATGCCGGTGGCTTCCTGCTGCTGGGCGAGCTGAAGCTTTTCCGCGCTCCACTTGGGATGTAAAAACAAGTCCATCGCAAGAGAAAACACCTGATCGGCGTCGCCTTTGAGCGAATCCCAAGAGACCGCGGTGGAGTCTTCGTCGCCTTCGGTTTCAATATGCGCGGCCTTGGCTTCGAGCAGATCATCCAGTGCGTCGCCGTCGATTTTGGCTGTGCCGCTGGTTCGCCAGGCCTGCTGGTAAATGCCGATCAAGCCTGCCTTGGACGCGTCCACGTCGCGTGAACCACCGGGGATGAGGATCGATCCGGAGATAAATGGGAGCTCGTGGTCCTCCTGCAGAAAGAGCACGATGCCGTTCTTGAGCTCAATGCGTTTGGGCTGCTGCGGGTTGAATTCGTTCATCTTGGGAATGGGGATCTTTTCCCAGGGCTTCTCCTGCCGAGCATTGGAAGCACCTTGAGTGATCGAAGTACCTTGAGCGAACGAGGCAACGGGCGCAGCCAAAGCTGCAGAAAAGGCGATAAGGAAGGCGCTCCGTGAGAGAGATTTGATAGCCAGGCTCCTCATTGTGCACCTCCGTCATTCTGCGCTGGTGCAGCGGGCGCGGCGGTTTCAGTCCATGCTTCGGTGCGATTGCTCTCTACGAAAACCTTGTTGGCGACGCGGCGAATATCGGCCTTGGTCACTTTGTCCACCTTGTCGAGTTGCAGGAATAGTTCACGCCAATCGCCGTAGCGGGTCTGATATTCGGCAAGGGTGTTGGCCAAACCCTGATTGTCGGCGAGGCCGCGGAGCAGGTCGGCGCGGGTGCGGGTCTTATACATCGCCAGCTCTTCGTCGCTCACATCTGTGTCCTTGACCTTCTCAATCTCTTTGTGAATGGCGTCGCGCATTTGTTGCGGCGTGTGCCCTGGAAGCGGGGCAGCAAGAAAGATGAACAAGCTGGGATACTTGTCTCCGGGATAAGGGCTCTCGCCTTCGGCGCCGGCAGCAATCTGCTGGTCGCGGACCAGGCTGCGATACAGCCGCGAGACGCGCCCGTTGGAGAGGATGTCGCTGATCGCGTCATACACGGCATCATCCGGGTCGCGATAGTCGGGGCGATGATAACCCTCGACATAGAGCGGTTGGCTGGGATCTTTGATGACCACGGTTTTCTCGGCAAATTGTTTAGGCTCGACGGTGGTCATCTCTTCCGGCTTGGGCCCGGCGGGAATACGGCTGAAATACTTCTCCAGCATCGGCATGGCTTCGGAGGCATTCAAGTCGCCCACGACGGCGACGACGATGTTCGATCCCACGTAGTACTTCTTGTGGAACTCCATGGCTTCGGTGGCAGTAATCTGGCTCACCTCGCTGGGCCAGCCGATGCCACTGCGGCCATAGTTGTGAGCCACGTAGGCAGTGGCCAGGAACTGCTCCAGAAGGCGGCCTTCCGGGTTTGAGTCAGTACGCATGCGCCGCTCTTCGATCACTACGTCGCGTTCCTTGTAAAACTCGCGAGGAACTGTGTCAGCGAGGCGGCTGCTTTCAAGGTACGCCCACAATTCGAGCCGGTTTTCAGGCATCGACCAATAGAAGACGGTCGAGTCGAGGCCGGTTTCAGCGTTCAGGCCCTCTTCGCCGTTTCGATCGGCAATCTCAGTGAACTGGTTGGGGATCACGTATTTGTGGGCCTCGGCCTCGGCGTCTTTGAAGGCCTTTTTCAGCTCGACCAGCTTTTGCGAGTCGCGGCCTACGGGCTTCAGGTATTCGGCTTCGAAAGCGTCGTTGGCGGCTTCGACCTTGGCGAGCGCGACCTTCTCTGCGGCATAGTCCGTAGTGCCGATCTGGCTGGTCCCCTTGAATGCCAAGTGCTCGAACATGTGGGCGAGGCCACTTTCGCCCGAGGGGTCGTTCACGTCTCCAGCATCGACGAAGGTCGTGTAGCTGAAGACCGGCGCGTCGTGCCGCTCACAGATGAGGATGGTCAGCCCGTTGGGCAGCACCTTGGTGGTGATTTTCTGCTCGAAACTCTTCAGGTCCTGAGAATCAGCGAACTGCGCGGCGGCGAAGGCCATCGCGGTGACGATCAGTGTCAGAAAACCTTTGGAAAACCAGGGAAAAGTCCTACTTTGCATCCAATCTCCTTGTTCAAGAGGCGGCCAATCGCGCCTCATGTTCTCTTCAAAGCTATTTCGCTCAACTGAGGGAGTCAAACCGGGGCCATAACCAAGACTCCACCAAAGGCTCCATTGCGGCCATTCGCCAGCGTTTTCCGCGCCTTGGCGTGCACAGGATAACGCCTGGTCACATTTGGATTTGGCGGGACAGGGTTCGGAGAGCCAGCAGCGTTTGGAGCGGAACCAAGAAAGCGATTCCCGTTGTATCCCATTTTGGGTCGCCGCTGACTGAGGTCCGCGTCGACTTGACGGAAATGGTTCGGGTCAGACCATCCCTGGCTCCGCTTTAGACGCAGGTGTGCGGCTTTCGTATATGCGCAGTTTGAGAGATGCGAATAAGAACGAGCGAGACTTTGAGGAAATGGAGAATTGCTAGGACGACAGAAAGGAGCGAATTGCGGGCATCGTTGATCGCTGCTTGGTAGTATTGAAATTCCATGGAGCGGAGCTCGAAAGATCGGGGACATCTCAAGCCGTTTTTGCGGGCGGTGATTGAGATTGCGTTCATCATCTTTCTTTTTTATTCAAATTTATTGATGGGAGAATTCACTGCGTCGAACGGCCACGGCAAAAGCCTGGCGTTCGCTGTCAACGATATGTTCACGGGAACGAACTTCGTAATCGCCATGATCTCGGCGTTGATCGGGTATGTGGTGTTTGAATATCTGAGGAAAAAGTTCTGATGCCCGCATATGTTCGCGTGGGTGAGCCTTGACCCCGCAAGGCGTACTTCCGTATGCTGCGATGGATTCCGCGCGGTGAGTGGATTCTTTCCTCGACGCGCGCAGGGAGAGCTCGAATGAGCACCAACCTCTCGGCTGCAACCGCTGCTGTCAACTCCGCTGCTCTTCCATTCCTGGTACGGCGTGCCGCGGTTCTGGGTGCTGGGACCATGGGCTCGCGGATTGCGGCGCACCTGGCCAACGCCGGCATTCCTGTGTTGCTGCTGGACATGGTGCCGACTGGCGATGGCGCGAGAAGCCGTTTGGCCTTGGCGGCGATTGAAGCATTGGGGAAAGCAAAGCCGGCTGCCTTCTATGAGGCTTCGCTGGCTGCGCTCATCACGCACGGCAACTTTGAGGATGATCTGGGCAAGTTGGCTGGATGTGACTGGGTAGTGGAAGCGGTTGCCGAGAACCTGGCCATCAAGACGGAGTTGCTGGCGCGCGTTTTGCCTCACCTTGCGGCGCAGGCTGTGCTGACCACCAATACCTCCGGTTTGCCCATCAAACAGATTGTTGCAGGGCTGGCGACGCATCGGGAACGGTTTTTCGGGACGCACTTCTTCAATCCGCCACGATATATGAAGCTGCTCGAGGTGATTCCGACGGCGGAGAGCGATGCGGGTGTGGTGGCAGCCTTTGGCGCATTTGCCGACCGAACACTGGGCAAGCAGGTGGTGCGCGCCGGCGACACGCCCAACTTCATCGCCAACCGGATCGGCGTGGCGGTGATGTTCAGCGCGGCGAATCTGATGCTGGAGCAGGGACTCACGATCGAAGAGGTTGACGCGCTGACCGGCCCGGCAATTGGATGGCCCCGGACCGGAACATTTCGCCTCGCCGATATGGTGGGCATCGACATTCTGGCGCATGTGGCTGCGAACTTTCCGCAGGGCGCGCCGCAGGGTGGTTTCTCTGCGGTTTTGAATGAGGTTGTGAAGCGGGGATGGATCGGCGACAAGGCCGGACAGGGTTTCTACAAGAAGAGCCGCGGAGCTGACGGGAAAGACCAGCGCATGGTGCTGGATTTGACGACCTTCGAGTACCGCCCTTCGACGAAGGCGAGCTTGCCGTCGCTGGAGATGGCCAAGAACGCCGCTACGCTGGCGGAGAAGCAGCGGATGCTGTTGGCGAACGACCCGGCGAAGGATAAAGCGGCAGCTTTTCTGTGGCCGTTTCTGACGTTGCTATGGAACTTTGCCGCGGATCGTATCGGCGAAGTGGCAGGCGACGCTGTGTCGATCGATCGCGCCATGCGCGCTGGCTTCAACTGGGAGCTGGGGCCGTTTGAGATGTGGGATGCGGCGGGGGTCGCGTCGACCGTTTCGCGCATGAAGGCTCTCGGTTTGACAGTCGGCGAGCGCGTCGAGGCGATGTTGGCGGGCGGGCAGACGTCCTGGTACGCGAAGGACGGCCGCGAGTGCTACCAGCCAGAGAAAGGCAAGCTTGAGCCTGTGGCGACGGTTCCCGGCCACGCTCGCGTTGCGGATTTTCGCAGGTCAAACGTTGTGGTTCGGGCAAACCCGGGCGCTTCGCTGATCGACCTGGGCGATGGCATCGGCTGCATCGAGCTGCACTCGCTGAAGAACGCGATCGGCGGCGACGTGCTTTCGCTGATCTCGGCGGTGCTGAATCCAAACTCTGACGCAGTGCGCGACTTTGCGGGGTTTGTGATCGCGAGCGATCGCGAGAATTTCAGCGTGGGCGCCAACCTGATGCAACTGCTGCTGGCAGCGCAAGAAGGTGAATGGGATGAACTGGCTGGAGTGATTCACAGCTTTCAACAGATGACCGCGGCCATCAAGTTTTGTCCGCGGCCGGTGGTGGCTGCGCCGTTTGGGCTCACGTTGGGCGGAGGCGCGGAGATTTGCTTACACGCCGCTCGGAGGCAGCCTCACGCGGAAACTTACATTGGGCTGGTCGAGGCCGGTGTCGGGCTGATTCCGGCCGGTGGAGGGACCAAGGAAATGCTGCTCCGGGCTGTCGATCAAGCTACGGCGATGGCGCCGCCGGATCCGCGCGACCCGCCTTCACGATTTGCGCAATCAGCAGAGATGGCTACGGCGCTGAAGCGGACATTTGAGACCATCGCACTGGCAAGGGTATCAACATCGGCGGCGGAGGCGCGGACACTTGGCTTATTGAATACGGCGGACCGCATCACGATGAATCGTGAAAGGCTTCTGTTGGACGCCAAGGCACAGGTCGCTGCTCTCGCGGAGGCAGGTTATGCAGCACCGCAGCCGAGGACACAGGTTCCCGCTCCGGGGACGGGTGCGCTGGCCACGCTGGAGACGGGCGCCTTTTTGATGGGCGAAGCAGGATATGCTTCGGAGCACGACCAGAAAGTTGCACGCTGGGCTGCGTACATTCTCGCCGGAGGGCGTGTTACTGCGGGTACGCCAGTGAGTGAGCAGTACCTGCTTGACTTGGAGCGAGAGGCGTTTCTCTCACTCGCAGGGGAACGGAAGACGCAGGAGCGGATTGCCTTTACGTTGAAGACCGGCAAGCCGCTTCGGAATTAATCATGAAGCGAAGCACACTGATTTTGTTTGCGGCTGCATCTCTTGCGATTGGGCATTTCCCGGCGAGAAGCCAGAGCGCACTGTTGCCGGCGGAGCGACAGCCGGCGCAACTGAATGAGTCCGGCAAGGTGGTCGTAGATGGCCACGCGACTCCTTTCGTGATTCGCCATCTTCCAGTGAGTTCGTTTCCTGAATTACCCACGGAAGTTCAGGTGGATTTAAACCGACGTGGCTGTCTGATTCCACAGACCTACCAAGCCCATCATCCGGAAAACGTCGTCCATGCCCGGCTGGAGCGTCCGGGTTCTTCCGACTGGGCTGTGTTGTGCTCTGTACAGGGAACAGTCTCGTTGCTGGTCTTCTTTACCAGCGAGCCCTCAGCGGGAACCGCGCAGGCCGTGGTGCTGGCCTCGGTAAGTGAGACTCAGCGGCTGCAAGCGCATGGACCTAACGGGGTTCTTGGCTTCAATTGGGGCATTGAATCCGCAACGCCTAGCGAGGTGCATGAAGCGCAGGCCGGTCTGGAACATCAAACACATTGGCTGGACCACGACGCTCTTGCCGATTCAGTTGTCGACCACCGCACGATTTACCACTTTTACGCGAAGAACGTCTGGACCCTGGTGGACATGCCGGAGTAACCGATTCCCGCGCCGGGCGCAGGCGAAAATCAAGGAGCACCTCTCATGCCGGAAGCCGTACTGGTCAGCGCTGTTCGCACCCCTGTTGGCCGCGCCCCCAAGGGCGCCTTGTCCACTTCGCGTCCTGACGACCTGGCAGCGCTTGTGGTGGGCGCTTCACTCGCGAGGGTACCCGCGCTCGACAAGGCCGAGGTCGACGACGTGATTCTGGGTTGCGCACAGCCGGAGGGCGAGCAAGGGTGGGACATTGCGCGCTGGGCGGTTTTGCGAGCGGGGTTGCCAGTGGAAGTTCCGGGCGTCACCGTGAATCGGCTTTGCTCTTCGGGGCTTGAGGCGATTGCGCTGGCGGATTTGCGGATTCGCGCGGGCGGCGACCGCGTTGTGGTGGCCGGCGGAGCGGAGTCGATGAGCCTGCTGCCCATGGGCGGGCTCAAGCCAAGCCCCAATCCATATATGGCGGAGCATTATCCGGCGTCGCTGCTGACGATGGGCCTGACCGCCGAGCGAGTCGCGCGGCATTATGGCGTTTCGCGCGAAGATCAGGATGCGTTTGCACTGGCCAGTCATCGCAAGGCTCTGGCGGCGCAGGCCGCGGGGCGGTTCACAGAAGAGTTGATCCCGGTGACTGTGACCACTTCTGTTCCGGGAGCAAGGGCCGGGAAGACAGTTGTCACGGCGCTGGTCTTCACTGCTGACGAAGGCCCACGCGCGGATACTTCTGCTGAGGCGCTGGCCAAACTAAAGCCGGCTTTTCACGCGCAGGGGACAGTGACGGCGGGCAACTCGTCGCAGACTTCAGACGGCGCGGCAGCGGTGGTTTTGATGGAGGCGGAGCGAGCGAAGGAACGGGGGATTCGGCCTCTCGCGCGCCTGGTGGCTTACGCGGCAACCGGCTGCCTACCGGAGGAGATGGGCATCGGCCCGATCACGGCAATTCCAAAGGCATTGAAGCGGGCGGGGCTGACGCTGAGCGAGATTGGATTGATCGAGCTCAACGAAGCGTTTGCGTCGCAGGCGCTGGCGGTGATTAGCGAGTTGGGCATCGATCCGGAGCGAGTCAATGTGAACGGTGGCGCCATTGCGCTGGGCCATCCGCTGGGCTGCACGGGGGCGAAACTCACGGCCACGCTTTTGAACGAAATGCGGCGGCGCCAAGTGCGCTACGGCATGGTGACCATGTGCGTCGGGGGAGGGATGGGCGCGGCGGGAATTTTTGAGTTGCTGGGTTGAGTATCCCATTTGAATGCTTATCAGGCTCGCAAGCGTGCTTTGATGCGATTGAATGCCCACTGAATCCGCTTAATAAGCTCTGAGAACAGGCAAGACCATGAGTAAGCGACTGATTTCTATTTTCTTCGTATTTATCGTGATCGCGTTGGTTGGCCTTCGTGCGGCGTTTGCCCCCCGGATGTCTGCCGCCGACGAAATTGTCCTCAGTCATCAATTCGCATTTTCTCTCATCTTCATCTTCTTGCTTAGCATGTGGCTTGGATTGGAGAAGTGGGTTGCCTGCGACGCCAATGACCGCGGTTTGGACAGCGGGCGTCTCTGGATCATGCTCGCCAGAGTTTTGGGCCTGCTTGATCTAATTATTTATCTTAGGGGTATTTACCTCACGCCACCAGACACAACAGGTTGTGGTTTGACCAAGGTTGCAAACGGAACAGGGCCGACTTGCACGGCTTGTTGAGCCAATCGATAGAAGAGTTTGCCGCGAGATTTGGATTTGCGGCGATTGAATCGAAAGGTGAATTCGTCCAGGTAAGTGTCCAGATGCTGCTGTCCAATCGCGCCTTGA
>Ga0182015_10004408_pt1 | contig 15188 bp, 12 predicted proteins | sample 712P3MmetaG_FD_120478 | JGI IMG/M metagenome (GOLD analysis project Ga0182015, IMG submission 120478) | Permafrost microbial communities from Stordalen Mire, Sweden - 712P3M metaG | ecosystem: Environmental > Terrestrial > Soil > Wetlands > Permafrost | place: Sweden: Stordalen | collected...
GAAGTCGGCGTTGAAGACGCGCTCGACGCCGCCGACGTTGAGCCGGATGATGTGCTTGACGCTCGACACGCCGACGCGGTTGAGCGAGAGCCGAACGTCGGGCGCCTCTTCTTGGCGATTGGCAAAGAAGTGCATCGCGCGAGCCTTGCGGGTGATCCCCGTGACGTCGGCGCCCGCCGCGATCTCTCGAATCGTCTTGCCGAGGCGCGGATCGACGTGGTCCGGCGCGATCTCGGCCAGCGGCACGAGGTTGAACGGTCGCGTCGCGATATACCGGTGCGGCACTTCGAACCGGCCGAAGTCCGCCACGAGATCGTCGAAGTAGAGGATGTCGATGTCGATCGGGCGCGCGCTCAAGAGCGCCGTCTGCTGTCGCCCGATCGCGACCTCGACGCCGCGCACGAACGTCTCGAAGGCCGGCGCATCGAGCTCCGTCGTCACCCGGGCAGCGACGTTGAGGAACGCGGGACCCGCAACGCCGCCGGCGGGCGGCGTCTCGTAATAGGACGAGACCAGCTCGACGCGCGCTTGGCGGCGCAGCTTTTGCAGCGCCCCGAGTATCGTACCCTGGCGGTCACCGAGATTTGAACCGACTCCAATGAGGACGGAATGCATACGCGGCTTAAACCGTCGCCGGAGAGGCGGAGTTGCCGCCGGGCGTACCCGGCATATGGTCCGCCAGGTCGAGCGTCGCCCTTCGGCCGGGCGCGATCGCCGCAAACATGCGCGTCAGCTGCACGGTTTCTTCGACGTCGTGCACGCGCAACAGCCGCGCGCCGGCCGCGATGCCGATGGCGGCGGTAGCGAGCGACGGCACGAGCAATTCCTTGGCCGGCCGTTTGAAGATGCGGCCGATGAAGCTCTTGCGCGAACTGGCAAAAAGAATCGGATAGCCGAGCTCTCGCAGTTCGCCGAAGCGGTCGAGAATCTCGAGATCGGTGCGCGGTTCCTTGCCGAACTCGAGGCCGGGATCGATCACGATCGAATCGCGGCGCACGCCGGCCGCCAGCGCCGCGCCGGTGCGCTCGCGCAAAAAGTCGATGATCTCGCGCATCACGTCGGCGTAGGTGTAGCCGGCCGGATCGCGCACGTTGAGTTCGCCTTTGAGATGCATCACGACGAGCGCCGCATCGTGCTTTGCAACGACACCGGCAAGTTCCGGATCCGAGAGCCCGCTGCAATCGTTGATCGCGTGCTCGCCGGCGCGGAGCGCTGCGTCCGCCACGCTCGCCTTGAACGTGTCGACGGAGATCGCTAGATCGATGCCCGCAGCGCGAATCGCTTCAATCGCCGGCACGACGCGCTCGCGCTCTTCAGCGGCGCTGACGGGTCGATTCCAGGCGGCATACGATTGACCGCCGACATCCACCAACGCGCCGCCGGCTGCGGCAATCGCCCGCGCCCGCGCCACGACATCTTCGAGGCCGGCCGCGCGATCGTAGAACGAGTCGGGCGTCACGTTGATGATTCCCATCACGCGCGCTTCGTCGCGCAGATCGAGCGCCCGATCGCGCAGGCGCAGCGCCTCGATCATCGGAGCAAACTAGAGCGGACGGAACGCGCCCGGGTGGAGGCCGGTGTCGATGCGCGATCGCAGGTCGTCGAGATGCGCCCGCGTCGCAACGTCGCTCGCGGCGCGGTATGCACCGTCGAGCCGCCCACGAATCTGGCGCAACTCGTAGCGCGAAAGCGATTGTATCTCGCGCGGGACGCCGAGCTGATCCATCGTGCCGCTTGGTAGAAACGCGATCTGCAGCTCGAGGTCGGCGAAACGGCGCTGCAGATCGCGGTGCTGGGCCGAGATCGTGTGCGATCCCAAGTCATCGAAGATCGCGGCGTTGGTCCACTCGAAGAGATCGGCCAAATCCATCGTCTGTCCGGGGCGCGACTCCTTGAGCGATTCGTTGGCGATGCGCGAGATGCTCGCCGGATTGAAGAGTGCGGCGATCGCGGCATCCTGCAATTGTGCGACTACTTCCCGAATCGGGAAATCGGTGCGCCGTACGCCGCCCGTGCTCCAGTCGGCGCCGTACCGGATCGGCGCAACGTCGTTGAGCAATTGCGGCGGATAGTTCATGGCATGCGCCGAGAACACGTAGCGATCGATCACCTCGAAGGCACGGCGCTGTTCGGCTCGCGGAACGGCCGCAAACGGCGGCTTACCGCCGGGTTGCCCACGGTGCGAGCGCGAGGTGTAGACGCCTCCGATGTAGCGTGCCGCGATCGAGATGTTGGCCAGATCGTTGTTGAGAACGCTGATCAACGTTTGCCGCAGATCCTGATAGCTGCGCGTGTCGCCGGGGTACGGATGCGTGAGCTTCGCGGCGAGATCGTCGTCGATCACGAATTGGTCGCGGGCATAGGCGAGTGGATCGCTCGAAAGATCGAAGCGCTGGATGCGCGGATCGATCGCGTAGGGATCGATGACGTCCTCATCGGTTCCGTAGGCAAGTCCGGGCTGAGTCGAATGCGCGGCGATCCTGTGCAGGAACGGCAATTCCGCCGCCGAGCTATGCTGGCGCAACGGCGTGTAGCCGTATTGGATCGCCCAGAAATCGTACGGCCCGAGGCGATTGGGGAAGTAATCTGCTTGACGCTCACCGGGCGCTGCGATGTTCGCAGGCGTGTAGTCCATTACCGAGCCCGTCGTGCCGTGCGCGTGGGTAAAGGCGGGGTCGTGCAGCTGGGCATACGTGAAGGCCGTCGAGCCCTCGAAATTGTGCCGCAGACCGAGCGTGTGCCCGACCTCGTGCATGACGGTCGAATAGAGAAACGCTTGCGCGTAGGCTTCGCGTTCGCGGACCGTGCCGTGCCGCTGGGCGACCAGCATCGACATGCCGAGCGCGGCTTGGTTCGATTCGGCGGCCGCGTCATCGCACGTCAGGTCGTCGCCCGCGCCGTCGACGTCGTCGGTCGACACCGTGGGTTCGAGTTGCGCCATGGCCGAGAACGCGTTGCGCTGTATGCGCAGTACCGGCAAAACGCGGTCGACATAGCCGCGGCGGACCGCGCGCATCGATTCGCCGTCGATCACGACCTCGGTGCGGATGATCTGTCCCGTGTCGGGGTCGGAGACGTGCGGGCTAAACGCGACGAAGTCCGGCGAATCCGACGTTAGCCAGCGAACGCTGTTGTAGCGCGCGTCTTCGGGATCGAAGTGCGGGTCGGCCGGGGGATCGTGCACCACGATTGCGTGCGGATACCCGACCTTCGCAAACGCCGTGTTCCAGGCCAGGATGGCGCGCCGCACCGTGTCACGATACGTCGGCGGAATTTCGTTGGTGAGCGTAAAGACGATGGGGCCGGCATCGAGATCCCAGCGATCGATGAAGCGTTCGGTCGGCAAGGTCGAGACGTCGTTGCCGAAGTGTTTGCGCGCGGTGATGAAGTAGCCGATGCGGTCGTCGGCATAGCGCGGCACATAGTTCAGATTTTGGGCCGGGGGCGCGACGATACTGTAATGCACGACCAGCGGAATGCCGCGTCCGTCGGGGACGGTCGGCAGCGCGTTCGCCGGCCCATTGAACGTCAGGTTGACCGAAATCTCGTCGTTGAGCGGAAAGCTCTTGGTGCTCAAATAGTACGACTTGGTGGCGTCGACGCCGAACGACGCGCGGACGCTGATCACGAGCAATCCGGGCAACGACGGTGCCTTGACGCCCTTGCCGAGATCGGCACCGATGCCTTCGAAGTCGGAGAGAAAGAACGTCGGCTCGATGACGACGTGCGTTTTGGCGGGATCTTCGGCCAGTACGGGCGTTGCTTGAATCACCGAATCCGCAACGCTCACGGCGAGCGATGCCGCCGCCGACGTGCCCTTATCGGCGACGTAACGCGCGTTGGGCGTCACCCACATCACGCGTTTGCCGACGCGCTTGAAGATCACGACCAGCGGATCGTAGACGCGACCGGCAAAGGCGTCGCCGCCGACCCCGTTCGTGATCGACGGCAAGATGATATACGGTTTGCCGAAGTTGTCGGGCCGCAGATCGAGATAGAGCTGATCGTCCTTGCGCACGAGGTCGATCACGCCGTCCTGATGCTCCGCACCGCGCATGAACGTCACGTAGGGTTGCGTGGGGGCGGCGCTCGCCGCAGCGAACGGCACCAGTGCCCGCAAGACGTTCGGCAGATTCGGCAAGGTGCTGGGCAAGGGTGGCGGCGAGCTCCCGAGGGTCGGCTCGGCGCGGGGCGTGGTGAGGATCGTCGGAACGACGGTCGGCGCGATTGTCGGCACCGGCACGGGCGACGTCACGGGCGCGGGCGAGGGCGTAGCCACGACCGGTGCGACACCGGCCGGCGCGCCTAGCCCGTCCACGGCCAGCGCCAGGCTGGCGACCACCACGATGAAGAGACCGGCGACCGAACCGCGTACGCCCATCCCGCTAAGATTTAACGGCGCCGAGAGTCAGCCTGCGAACGGATTATAGCGCTCGCTCCGTCGGGGTCACGACAGAAGCGTTAGCCAGTCACCCGGGGCGGGGCGCTTCCCGCGCACGACGTCGGAATACGTCACGCGCAGGCGGTCGGTGAGCGGACGCTGCTCGGGCATCATGCGATCGTCGATGCGTACGATCGGCACGACTTCGGCGGCCGTGCCGGTGAAGAACGCTTCATCGCACGCCGCCAGATCGGCCCGCGTCATGGTGCGCACCTTGATCGGCATACCGAGTTCGCGCGCGATCTCGAGCACCGATCCGCGCGTGATCCCCTCGAGGATGTCCGAACCGCCGTCGTTCGTCGTCAACACGCCGTCCGCCACCACGAAGAGGTTCTCGCCGCTGCCCTCAGCCAGGTTACCACGATCGTTGAGCAAGATCGCTTCGTCGAAGCCGCGCGCCAGCGCATCGGCGAGCGCCAGGATGGAGTTGGTGTAGTGACCGCCCGCCTTCACCCACGACGGCAAGGATGCCGAGGGTGTTTTCATGATCGGCGACACCGTCGCCGCACAGCGCGGCGCTTCTTCGCCTTTGATCAATCCGCTAAACGGCAGCACCGCAACGAGAACGCGCGTTTCGCACACGTTCGCCGGAGCGAGGCGCACCGTATCGCCGCCGAAGAACGCGAGCGGCCGGATATAAGCGGCGTCACGTTCGCTGGCCTGCGCGACCTCGACGACGATCTCGCAGAAGCGCTCGGCAGAAAACGGCATGTCCAAGCCGTAGGTCCGCGCGCCGCGGTAGAGGCGCTCGATGTGGTCGCGTAACCGGAAAATTGCGGGACCGCGCGGCGTCGGGTAGAGCCGAATCCCTTCGAACACGCTCGAACCGTAATGGAGCGCGTGCGTGAGGCCGTGAAGCGCGACCGACGCATCGGGTTGGAGCGCTCCGTCCAGCCACACGGTCGTGGCATCGGCGAGCGCGGTCGGCGGCGGAGTCGTCTGCATTTTGCGAACGTAGCATGCGCTACGCGGCGGGTCAAGAGCGCGCGTTCGGAACGATGACCGGCTTGATCTCGCGAAACGCCGCCATTCCGCGCAGCGCATCCGTCGTGCGGTCGAGCGGGTAGCGGTTAGAGAGCAGTTTCTCGAACGGGAACTCACCGGCGCGCGTGGCGAGAAACTCGATCGCTTCGTAAAAGTGACGCGCCTCCGCCATCACGATAGTGTTTATGCGCACACCGCGGAAGAGCAGGTCCGGATCGAGCGGCATCGGCGGACCGCCGCTGGTTCCGAGGTGCACGAACCGGCCGCCGGGACGTACCACGCGCATGCCGTCGACAAACGCTTGGGAGCTCGCGCAGTTCAGCACGATGTCGGCGCCGCGGCCGCCGGTGCGCTCGCGAACCCACGCGACTCGCTCGTCCGGCGAGGGCATCGTATCCATGTCCAGCACCTCGTCGGCCCCCCACGCCGTCGCCACCGCGAGGCGCATTGCCGGCGCGCCGATCGTGTAGACGCGCTTCGCGCCGCGATCGCGTGCCAGTGCGGTCGCATAGAGCCCGAGCGGCCCCGCACCGAGCACGAGCACCGATTCGTGCGACGCGATCGCGCCCAGTTGTTCGAAGCCATGCAGGACCGTGCGCAACGCGCAGGCCGCCGAAGCCGCCAGCGCCGGCGGCACCGTATCGGGTACTCGCACGAGCGACGTCCCGGCCGGAAAGACGTGATACTCGGAGCACCCGCCCAGCATCTTCGCGGGCGCCCACGCGCCGTAATTGGTGTTGTTCTCGCACAGCGTCGTCTGCCGCGCGACCCGGCAGTAGTAACAGTGTCCGCAGTGCGCGTACGACGAGATCACGCGATCGCCGGCTCTCAGGGGTAGGTTGAGAATGTCGCGCACCTCGCCGCGCAGATCGACGATCGTGCCGCACGTTTCGTGGCCCGGCACGAAAGGGTTGTCGTTGGCCGGGATGTGGCCCTCCCAGCGGTGCGCGTCGGTTCCGCACAGCGTCGCCGCATCGACGCGAATCAACGCCGCGCCCGGTTGCAGTTCGGGGATCGGCACGCTCCAGATCTCCAGCTCTTCGCGGAGCGCCACGATCACGGCGACTTTGCTATCGATCGGTCAGCCCTCGATGCCGAGCGCGGAAAGATCGAGATTGCCCGACCGCAGCGGCGGGCACCAGTAGTAACCACCCGTCACCGGACGCGAAAACGTGAACAGCGCATCGACGATGCCGTCGTCGAGTCCGAGCATGCGACGCAGTATACGTTCGAACTTATCGAGCGTATCGCCGAAGGCGATAAATTCAAGCCCGTGCTCTTCCCCGTCCGACCACGGCATCGAGCGGCGCACGACGAACGACTCCGGATCGAAGTCTTCTTGTTCGGCGCGCTTGACGTGCGCCGACGGCGGCGCGTCGGCGATCTCCTCGTTCGTCGCGAGGCGGCGGCCGATCACGGCGTCGGCCGCTTCCGGCGGGAACGCCGCAAAGCGCTGCAGATCGTGAATCCAGCGCTGCACGGCGACGAAGCTCGAACCATCGAGGCCGGCGGATGCGTGCACGATCGCGGCTTCGCCGGCCGCGGCGCCGGTCGGATTGGCCGTGCCGTCTTCGAAGCCGCTGAGATCCCGGCCGCCGTCGTAATGGAACAGACTGCGCGCGTCGTCGAGCGCGAACGCGCTGCCGAGCGCAGCGCGTACCCGGCCTTCGCGTTTGTAGAGCTCGGTATGATCCGCGGCGTGCAGCAACACCCACAGCGCGCCTTGCGTCGAGGGAACCGTGGCCTGCGGCCCGGAGAGTCCGGGAAACGTGTGCAGGCCGATGACCGGCCGGCCAAAGCGCAGTGCCGATTGCTCCCCGATGCCGACCGGCGCCCAAGCGGCCGGGATGGCGGCGACGAACGCGCGCAGCGTCGCGGCAGCGTCCCCCTCGCCATGCAAGCGGTACGTCAACGACCGCGCCAGAGGGGGCGGAGCGCTGAGGATGCCGGGTTGTGATTCGGACTGCGTCATGAGGGCCCGATGACTTCGGGCTGCGAGCCCAAGCTCCGCCACGGAACCAAGGCGCGCGATATTAACGCGCGCTTATATCTGCCGCCTAGCCGGCGAGCGAGAACGTCGTGGCGTGCTTCGCGCAGGGGCGGCAGATGTAGTCGGTGTTCGTTCCCTCGGCCCGGCAGCCGCAGTTCCACAACAGCTTGTAGGTCATGATCGTCGCGCCTGCGACGGAGTCCATCTCCATCGACGACGGCTCACCTAAACGCGAGTGCAGCAGGGATGACGTCGTGCGGACCGTTGTCATGACTTCCTTAGGGTGGCACGAAAAGGAGCGCGATTCAAGTCCTTTACGGAGGCTTGATCGTGCCCTGGGCCCGGGGCCGGGAAGACGTTCCTCGTGCTTCGACAAAGGGGCGTGCCCGGCGTTCGCGCCCTAATTTGGGATGCCGAGTTCGCGCCGGACGATTCTCGTGCCCTCGACCAGCGCGCACAGTTTCGCGAACGCGGTCGAGCGCGGCAGATACTTCATCCCGCAATCCGGTGCCAGCATCAACCGGTCCGGTGTAATGTGCGTCAAGGCCGCGCGAATCTGCGCGGCGACCGCAGCCGGCGTTTCGACTGCCGCGTTGTCGTCGAGATCGATCACGCCGAGCACGACGTTCTTATGCGGAAGCTGGCCGAGCATCGCGAGATCCACCTGTTGCTGCATCGACTCGATGATGATTTGCTGTGCCGGCGTACCGTCAAGTTCCGCCAAGAATGGGTAGCCCGCGAGGCGCGTATGCACGACGTGCGCGTACCCGAAACAGGTGTGCAGCGCGGTGATGCCCTCGATCCCGTCGAGCGCGCGCGCGATCGCCGCCAGCGCGTAGAGACGCGCATCGTCCGGACGCGCTTGAAGATACGGCTCGTCGATCTGCACGACGTCGGCGCCCGCGCGCTTGAGGTCGCGCAATTCCTCATTGACGGCCGCCGCGAACGCGAGCGCCGCGGAAGCCGCATCGGGATAGTAGTCGTTCTGCGCCTGTTGCGTCATCGTGAACGGTCCGGGCACGGTGATCTTGATCGGCCGGTCGGTATTGCGGCGCAGAAACTCCACGTCGCGAACCATCACCGGTTCGCGCCGCCGGATGGGCCCCGTGATGCGCGGGACGGGGTTCGGGTGACCGGTGCGATCCAGCGCCGTGCCGGGGTTGACGAGGTCGATGCCGTCGAGGGCCGTGGCGAAGCGGTTCGAGTAACTCTCGCGCCGGATCTCACCGTCGGTGATCAGATCGATTCCGGCGCGTTCCATGTCGCGAATCGCAATGCGGGTCGCATCGTCTTGCGCCTCTTGCAGCCACTGGTCCGGCACGCGCCAAATTTCGCGTGCGCGGACGCGCGGCGGCAGACGCGCGCTGAGCATCGCGTGGTCGACGAGCCATTCCGGCTGCGGGTAACTCCCGACCACCGTCGTGCGCAGAGGGGCGGTAAGCGAGGACGGGGCGGCGGATGCGGTCATCACGGTTCGCTTAGCCGATACGCTTCGCGCGCCCCGTCGGCCGGCATCAGTCCATGACCCGGCGCCGCGGATGGCTCCATCATGCCGTCGGCCGCCATGACGGGCCAGCCGGCAAAGAGCGGCTCGAGCAGCGGGAAGTCTTCGAGCCAGGTGACGTTCGGCGCGGCCGCGGCGACGTGCACGAACAGGCCCGGGAGAAAATGCGGCGCGACCTCAACGTTGCACGCCTCGGCGAACCGGGCCAGTCGCAGGCACGGCGTCAACCCGCCCATAGCGGCAAGGTCGGGCTGGATCACCGCACACAGCCCTTCGGTCAGAAAGGGCGCCGCCTCGGCCGGCGATCGCAAATGCTCGCCCGTCGCTAGCGGCACGGTCGCAGCGCGCGCCAGCGCGCGGTAGGCAGCTAGGTCGTACGCGGGCAACGGCTCCTCAACAAAGAGTGCGTCCACCTCGGCCGCCGCGTGCACGAGACGAGCGGCGGTCACGGGCGTGCATTTCTCGTTCGCGTCGACCATGAGCGGAACGTCCGAAGCAGCGGCAACCGCCCGTAACAGCGCCGCGTCGCGCGAGTCGCCGGCGACCCGCGGCTTCACCGCGCGCACGCCCCGGCGCACGTAGCCGGCCGCTACCGAGGCGGCCTCGTCGGGATCCTGACCGGCGTAAAAAAAGCCGCTGCCGTACACCGGAACGCGGCGCGCCGCCCCGCCCAGCGCGATGCCCAGCGGAACGCCGAGCGTCTTGGCATGGAGGTCCCACGCGGCGACGTCGAGCGCCGCGAGGGCCGTCCCGTACACGCCGGTCCCGGTGCGGTTGAAGGACGACGCGATCTCGCGCCAGCGCGCCTCGGGATGCGCCGGCGGCTTGCCGGTTACGAAGCGCTCCAGCAGACCGCGCGCGGCTTCCAGCGGTAACGCATCGCGACCGCCGAGCACGTATCCGAACCCCAGGCCCGAGCGGCCGTCAACGTCGAGGAGCGTTACGAGCAGCAGATCGACCGACGCCACCCCCGAGCCGCCGACCGGTTTCGCGAGCCGGTACCGCCAGAGTTCGGCCTGCGCCTCGACGATCGGAACCATGCCGCGAAATCGCCCCCGGCGCCGGCGGCTTCCTGCGTAAAGGTCGACCCATGCTTTGCCGACTCTTAAAGAACATGGCAAATAAGCGCGTACTGGTCGTCGGAGGAGACGGCTACTGCGGGTGGGCGACCGCGCTGCACCTCTCCACGCTCGGGTACGACGTTGCGATTCTCGACAGCCTGATCCGCAGGCACTGGGACGCGACCCATCGCGTGGAGACGTTGACGCCGATCGCGCCGATCGACCGGCGCATCGCGGCTTGGCACCGGCTGACCGGCCGGACGATCGAGCTGTTCATCGCCGACGTCGCCGACTACGCCCAACTCGCGCCCGCGATCGAGGCGTACGCGCCCGACGCGATCGTCCACTTCGGCGAACAGCGCTCGGCGCCGTTCTCGATGATCGACCGCGAACATGCCGTGATGACGCAGACCGGCAACGTCACGGGCACGCTCAACATCCTCTTCGCGATGCGCGACCTCGCCCCGAATGCGCATCTCGTCAAGCTCGGCACGATGGGCGAGTACGGCACGCCCAACATCGACATCGAGGAAGGCTACCTCGAGATCGAGCACAACGGCCGGCGCGATGTGCTGCCGTATCCCAAACAGCCCGGCTCGTTCTACCATTTGAGCAAGGTCCACGACTCGGATAATATTTCGTTTGCCTGCCGCATTTGGGGCCTGCGCGCAACCGACCTCAATCAGGGTGTCGTGTACGGCAACGCCAACGAAACCGGCGACGATCCGGAGCTCGTAAACCGCTTCGATTACGATGGCCTGTTCGGCACCGTACTCAACCGCTTCTGCGTCGAGGCCGTCGTCGGTCATCCGCTGACCGTGTACGGCGCCGGCGGACAAACTCGCAGCTTCATCGACCTGCGCGACACGGTGGCATGCGTCGAACTCTCGATCGCGAACCCGCCCGATCCGGGCCGCCTTCAGGTGTTCAATCAGTTCACCGAAACGTTCAGCGTGCTCGAGCTGGCGGAGCGCGTCCGGCGCGTCGCGACGCAACGCGGTCTGCGCGCGACGATCGAGTACCGGGATAACCCGCGCGTCGAGCGCGAAGCGCACTATTACAACGCCAAGAATACATCGCTGCTCGCGCTCGGCTTGATGCCGCACCTGCTCGAGGACGCGACGATCGATGCAATGCTCGATCTCACCGAACGTCACCGCGACCGCGTGGACCTCGCGCAGATCGCTCCGAACGTCCAGTGGGCGCCCGGCGCCGCGCGCGGGCGGAAGGCGTCGAGCTTGCACGCACCCGCGCCGATCCTTCCGCCCGATTCGACCAGCCTGACGCCGCTGCGGCGATGACCCTCGCGGTCCTCGCCTGCGAAGCCGCGTCGGCGCCGGAGACGCTCGCGGAGGCGCTTGCGCTGCGCCGCGCCGGAACGCACTTCGCACTCTCGGTGAACGTTGAGGACGCGCGCGCGCAGCGCGTTCGCGACTACGTGCGAGAGCTGTGTGCCACGTATGCGACCTGGGATGAAGTGCGGCTGATGTTCGACGGCTTCGGGCCCACGATTGCCGGCGACCGCACGACGGCGACCGCCGAGCAACGCGCCAAGCTGATCGAAGCGATGCGGTTGGCGGATGCCGTCATCGTCCGATCCTGGAGCGAGTACGGGCGCCTGATCGACCTCGCCGGCGCGGTGCCGTGTGAGGTCGAGATCGTGATCGGCGACGATCCGGCAATTCCGGCCGCGGTCGCGGGGGAACGCTCCGACATCGTCGTGTACGCGCCGCTCGACCGCGCCGACGAACTCGGGCATTTCGTGGCGGCACTCGCGGACCTCGAGGTTCCGGTGACGATGATCGCGCGCGACGCGCCGACGATCGCGAGCCGCGTGTGCTTCGAGCCGCCCGAACGCGCCGCTGCAGCACTCGGACGCGCACGCGTGATCGTCGACGCGAGCCGCAACGATCCCGGTGCGGCGCTGGCGCTGGCGAAGCTCGGGCGCCCGCTCGTCGTCTCATCGGCCGGCGGCGCGACCGAACTATTGCACGGTGCCGGGACCTACCATCCCTGGCAGCGGCGGAGCATTCTGGCTGCGGTCGCGAACGCGCTGGGCGCGGCGCCGCCGGTGCGGCGCACGGCGCATTGGGCCGGCCGTCCGCGCGAACGCGCGCAACCGGCGTTTGCTGCCGATGCGCCGCTCGTATCGGTCGTCGTCGCAACGCACAATCGCCCGGTACTGCTGGCCGAAACGCTCGCCGCGATCGAACGCCAAACCTATCCGGCGCTGGAGATCGTCGTCGTCAACGACGCCGGTAGCGACGTGCGCGACGTCGTCGCGCGCTTTCCACGGGCGCGGCTCCTCGATCAACCGCAGAATCGCGGCCCGGCGGCGGCGCGCAACCGCGGTTTGGCCGACTCGCGCGGGACGTTCGCGATCCTCTTCGACGACGACGACGAGATGTTTCCCGACCATATCGCCGCGCTTGCGAACGCGCTGCTCGTCAGCGGTCTCGACGTTGCGTACGGGCAGATGATCAACGCCTTCGTCATTCTCGCCGGCCCGGACCGCTACGTCATCGATGCACTCGAAGGTCACGAAGCGCTGCTCGATCATGCCGACATCCAGTGGGCGGGCGCGCTAGCCACAACCGCGGTAATGTTCCGGCGCGCGCTCGTGGAACGCATCGGGACCGTGGATGAGTCGCTCCCGGCCGCCGAAGATTACGAGTTTTGGTACCGGTTAGCCGAAGGCCGCGAATGGGTACGTGTGCCGGGCATCACTTCAATGTACTTCGTGCGGCGCGACGGCACGAACCGCTCCGCCACCGGAGCGAGGCGTTACTTCCTCGCCCACCAGGCGATCTACGGCAAGCATACCTCGCCCCGGCCGCTGGTCGCCGCCGGGCGCGCCGCGATGCTCGAATTGTTCGGAAAAACCGCCGCGCCGCAGGGTTAATCGTTACGGACCACGTTCGCTGGGTACAGGCTGGGAGCGATGCAAACGTACCGGGCAAGTCTCTCGCGCGGACTCGGCGCGGTCCGGCAAGCCCGGCGGGCCGTGATCGACTTTGCGGCGCAGTGCGGCTTCGACGACGGCATCCTCGATGATGTCGAAAGTGCGGTCGGCGAAGCACTTGCTAATGCAGCCGAGCACGGTAATACGGCGGGGGGATTCGACGTCTCGGCGATCTTCGAGAACGAGCGCCTCGTGATCGAGGTCCGCGATCACGGCGGCGGGTTCGACTGCGGCGCCGCCTTGGAACGCGCCAACACACCGGATGCCGCCGGCAACCGGGGATTCGGTATTTTCCTGATGCGTACGCTGATGGACGAGGTCGCGTTCAGCGACCGCGGCTCGTGCATCCAGCTCGTCAAGCGTCTCGGGGACCGGACCGCCGTCCCGAGCGCGCGCTAACCATTCGAGCGCCCGGCGGCAATGCCGGGCGCCCGCGTTGCTACTTCGTGCGGGCCGATGCCGCCGCGGCGAGATCGACCATTTTCTTGACCAGCGGTTTGTCTTTGAGGACGTCGTCCGTGAGGCCGGCCATGCGCGCGTCGATCGCGCGGCGCTGCTCGGGCGTCGGGGTCACGACGACGCCTCCTTGCTGTATCCAGAGCTTATGCTGATCGTTGTTGAACTGAACGATCCACGGCAGTAAATCGCGCGCGACTTTCGTGCCGTCGGCCGTCACGATCGTTTGGAGATCCGGCGGCAGCCCGTCGTACCACTGCTTGCTGATCACGGCGATCGAGCACAGCATCGCCTGGTCTGATTCGTAGGCGTACTTTGCCGCGTCGGCATAGTGCAGCGACGTGAAGACCGGCATATCCGACATGACGCCGTCGATCGCACCTTGTTGGAGTGCCGGCAACACTTGGTCGAGCGCCATTGGAACGGCGGTGCCCCCGAAGCGCGCGACCTGTTCCATCTGCAACTGGGCTGCGAGCACGCGGATCTTCATGCCCTTGAGGTCGTCGATCGTATTGACCGGCTTGCGCGTGTCGAACGCGGTCGGACCGTGCACGAAGAGCGCGAGACCCCGCAGACCCTTGTCGGCGCCGAGGCCGAGAAACGCCGCACTGAACTCTTTATCGTTCAGCGCGCGCGCCGCGTGCTGCACGTCGCCGAGGAGATTCGGCGCGCTCAACGCCTCGTAGCGCGGATCGACGCCCGATAAGAACTCCGGCGGCCCGACCCAACCCTGAATCGAGGCGAACTGCGTGGCTTCGATTTCCCGCGGGATCGAACCGAGTTGGCTCGCCGGATAAATCTCGACCTTGATGCGGCCCTGGGAATCTTTTTCGACCGCCGCTTGATAGCGGCGCATGAACTCATGCTGCATGTCGTTCAGCGTCGCGGTGCCGATCTTCATGACGATCGGGTCGGCAGCACGTACGGGTGACGGCGCGACCGCGAACGACGACAGTGCGATTGCCGCCGCGCCGAGGACGATGAGCGACCGGGGGCGAGCCGGCACGCGAGCGAGGATGTTCACGAGAGATCTCCTTGAGAGCGTCCGCTAATGTGCCCAGGCGGGCAGCAGCAGCGAGATCTGGGGCACGTAGGTAATCACGATGAGTGCGACGAGGTTGATGACCAGGAACGGGATGACGCCGCGATAGATCGACGACAACGGCGCGCCGAAGAGCGAGTGCGACGCAAACAGATTTAGCCCGAACGGCGGCATGTACATGCCGACGCTGAGATTCACGGCCACGACGATGCCGAAATGAATGGGGCTCATCCCCAAGGCCGTGACGACCGGCAGAAACACCGGCGTCAGCACGAGGATCGCGGCCGGCGGTTCGAGGAAGCTGCCCACGAAGAGCAGCACCAGGTTGAAGATCACGAGGGTGCCGTAGAGGCCGATGTGCGCGCCCGTCACGAGCGCCACGACCTGTTGGGGGATGCCGCTGGTCGTGAGCGTCCAGGAGTACAGCCCAGCTGCCGCCACGATGATCATGATCTGCGCGATCAGCTTCGCGGAGGCCATCGTGATCTTCCACAGCTCGGACCAGCCGATGTCCTTATAGACGAACATCGAGACCGCGAAGGCGTACACCACCGCGACCCCGGCCGCTTCGGTCGGCGTGAAGATGCCGCCGTAGATACCGCCGAAAATGACGACCGGTGTGCCCAGGGCCCACGCCGCATCGCGCGTCGACGTGAGGATATCCGACCAGCGCTGGCGAGCCGTCGTCGGTACGCCGGTCGTGCGCGCATACCAGAGCACGTAGGCCGCATCGACGAGCCCGATGAGA